>Ga0210384_10000293_pt1 | contig 78555 bp, 64 predicted proteins | sample IncBWH2MmetaG_FD_160574 | JGI IMG/M metagenome (GOLD analysis project Ga0210384, IMG submission 160574) | Forest soil microbial communities from Barre Woods Harvard Forest LTER site, Petersham, Massachusetts, United States - Inc-BW-H-2-M | ecosystem: Environmental > Terrestrial > Soil >... | reverse complement strand
AATGTATCCCGCTCTTCTCACGATTTGCAGGGATACACGTTCGGTTTACAACCTGGTTTAATCCAGGATTCGGGCGGATTCTGTCAGATCGTATCGAGTCAAAGAGAAGACAACTTCACTAGTGTGTCTCAGGGCCGCGTGCTCATTCCGCGGCCCTTTTTCTTTTGGTTTATCGTCTGCCCACGATTCGCAATTCCCAGCCGCAGTTCCGGCATCGCACACCTCAACTATCGCGGGGCAACCCAACTTAGCGGAGAGCACACTCTCTTGGTAGCAGGCATCTTCTTAATTCTAAAGTCGGACAGTTCTTAGCGCCGATATATGGACAGTCTCAAGTTGTGGTGGCTCCGTCATCAAGCTCGTTGCCGCCCCAGTCGAAGTGCTCTTCACGGCTCATGTTAAATACGGAGTAAGCTCGTGCAGCGTAGCGGACTGCGGCGCGGAGAGTACCGCCTTTCTTTTCCAGGACATCGGCGCGTCGGTTTTATGTCCCGGCCTTGCAGTGGTCGTTGTCCGTCACCCCGGTGTGATGACATACGGCCGCATCATCTCGTTGTCCTCATGCTCCAGCATGTGACAATGCCAAACATATCTTCCGGCAAAGCCTTCAAACTTCACGATAATTCGCGTGATCGTCATGGGATCTACCCGAACGGTATCTTTCCATCCCAGTTCGCCGGGCGCAAGCTCCACTGCCGGGCCAGTAAACACGATCTTCTTGGTCAGTTGATAGACCGCAAGATCGAAGGGCCTGCGATCCAAAATCTGAAAGCGAACCATGTGCAAGTGAATCGGGTGAGAATCATCGGTAAGATTAATGAAGGACCAAATCTCCGTTGAATTTAGCATCGGTTTCTCCGTCACCGGCATATTCCAATGCGCGCCATTCAGCAGCATCACGTTCGAACGGCCGAGGCGGTTCTGATAATCGGCGATGGTTGGTTCGCGAGTCATCACCGCTGTGCTCTCCTGAATATGCGGTACCGGGCGAAGCATCGAGGGCAAAGCCGAAGGATCAGCAGTCTTTCCCGGCGCGACACGAAACTGCATAACGATAGCCACATTCGTTCGCAGAAAAATCTCTTTGCCGGCGTGGCCGCTGAAATCCAGAATCATATCGGCGCGCTCTCCCGGACCCAAAATCAGCAGATTCATCTGCGCGGGCGCCTCTAGAAATCCCTGCTCGCTGCCAATCTGATGAAATAAGAGACTTTCCGATGTGACCGACGGCTCCGCTGAAAAAGACAGGCGGTAAAAGCTGCCATTCGAACTATTCAACAGCCGCAAGCGGTATTTGCGCGGCTCGACTTGGTGATAAGGGAAAATCTTGCCGTTCGCCAGAATCGCGCTGCCGTAATATTCCGAGACCCACGGCGCGGCAGCTTTTCCTGAGACCGGATAATAAATTTGTCCATCCGGCCGAAACGATCTGTCGAAAATAACGAGCGGAATTTCATACGCACCTTTCGGCAGATGCAAACTATCTTCGAATTCATCGCGAACTAAATAAAGCCCAGACAATCCTGCCACCGTGTTGAGCCGGGTGATGCCCATCGCATGATCGTGATAGAAAAGCGCGGCAGCTTCCTGCTGATTCGGGTAGCAGTAGGTCGCGGATTTTCCTGGCACAAACCAGTCTTCGGGATAGCCGTCACTTTCCGGCGGCGTCCTGCCGCCATGAAGGTGCACTACCGTTCGAACGTCGGGCTTGTCGGCTTCCGCGCCATGCAGTGTGTGGTCGACAGGAAAGAGGTGTTGCTGCGGCAACTCATTTGCCCACTCCACCAGGATGGGTTTTCCGCGACGCGCTTCGAACGTCGGACCGGGGCACGAACCGTCATATCCCCAAAGCGTCGTTGGCGCGACGTCGCGATGCACCTTCATCTCAAATTGCCGCATCGCTATCCGGTAATAGGGAATCTGAAGCGCGGGTTCGGCAGGACTCGGACGCAGACCTGCTGGTTTCGCCAGCAACAGGATGGGTAGCGGATCGACGAAGCGAGCTAGCGCGCTGATGTCCAGCAGCCTTGTAGACTCACCGACGCTAGCATGGTGTTTCGAATGCTCGCCCGGCAACGCAGCGGCTGTCGTCATCCAGGCCAGGTTCTGCAGAAATCGCCGTCTCGTGGTCCGCATCGATCGATATTCCCCCATGTGCCCAGAACTCCTGCCGGCGTCTTCGACGAAACGCAATCTCTATGCAGATAGGAGCGGTCCAAGTGTGAATGCAGGAGATTGCTGGAAGATTAATTCTTATGCTGAACGATCAGATTGAAAATCTTACGCAACGCTTGTCAAATGCTCGCGATATCGGAGACCTTCCGTTCCGCACTGAGTCTTTAGCCGCGGAATACAAATATTGAAGTCGCATTCACGCAGTTTTTACGGGGCGGAGCGTACCCTCACTCGCGTCTTCGCTGTGCTTCAAGCGTGGCTCGTCGTTTGCCATGCCCCGCCGCCAGCGAAATCATTTTTCCTGATAGGAGATCTCATGAAAGAGTCCCCCTTTGTGGGCCTGGCCTCAAGGCTCGGTATTCTGACGGTAGCAGCATGCATCGCGCTTGCCCCCGCAGTCTTCGCCCAGCAAGTCACCTTCGCGCCCTATATTCAACTTGGCGACAACGGACCTTTCGGTTTCAAGGATCAGGTCGTGGTCGCCTGGCAGACCAATGAATCCACTCCCAACGCTTCTGCATACAAAGTGGAATTCACAGAGTCCGGAAGGGATCGGGATCGTGACCGTCACCCCTCAGTTACGCCCAGCGCGCGGGTCGTCGATAACTATCTTGCAGCTGACCTTTCTCTCCCGACGATTCCTGGAGCTTACGGAGCGCACACAAATTACACCGCGGTTCTGTCCGGCCTGGAGTTCGATACGGTCTACCAATACTCCGTGACCGGCCCGGGTTTGCCGAGCGGGGGTTTTACCTCCGACTTCCGAACGCGTAAGCGAGGGTCAAGGTTTTCCTTTGCCGTGGTAGGTGACGAGGGCTTTTTCCCAACGGTGCCCAATTCGAATCCGGCCATCGTGGTCGATTATGAAGCTCGCATCGCGCATCTGATCAACAACACCGATAAAATCTCGCTGCCAAACGAGCCCACTCTTCCGTCACCGGACATCATCGTGAACACCGGCGACAACGTGTACACCTATGGTTCGGAAGACAGCTATCGGGACTTTTTCTTCCCGGTTTATAACAGCGATCAAGACTCGAATGAGAGCGGCGCACCCATCCTCCGCCACAAATTATTTTTTCACGTAGACGGAAATCACGATCTCGGAAGCACCGGCGTGAACGCAAATCTCCTGGCCAGCGATTCGGCGCCGCTCTTTAGCGGTAATGTCGGCGGCGGAGACGCGCTCTCCTACTTTACCGATTTTTATTTTCCCCAGAACGGGCCGCAGGGTTATGACATTCAATACGCCTGGAACGGCGACACGCCCTCCGCCACTGGCTTGCTCTTCAGCTATCTGGAAAAAAACTACACTTCGCCGTCCGCGCTACAGGCGTTCCGCGACTCTACAAAAGTGGATACCGGAAATGGCGTCAAGTCGCAGATCGATCATCAGAGCAACTATTCTTTCGACTACGGCAACGCGCACTTTCTCTATCTAGATGCCAACCCGCATCTCTTTAACGACAATCTCCCTGGTTCGAACGCTTTCAATGCCGCTCCGCCCGTCTTCACGGCCTATCCCTCGGGTCTGAAGGAGTGGATCATCAACGATTTGGATTCGAGCAAGCAGCTTTGGAAGATTGTGGTCTACCACCAGCCCGCGTTCACTTCCGGAGACGCTACGATCGTGAACAACCAGATGCGCGCCGTCGCCAAGCTTCTGGAGGATCACGGCGTGAGCTTGGTGTTCAACGGTCACGATCATAACTACCAGCGCAGCCTTCCCATTCGGTCTACGAGCCGCACTGCGGGCCCGGTAAGCACCACCGCGGGAACGCCGGCCGTTTACGTGGATAGCCTCTTCGACGGAACCACGCACACAGTTCCCGACGGCGTTCTTTACTTGGTGGAAGGCGCAGGCGGAAATCGCGACTTCGACGGCGATCTTGCTCCCCCGCGCGGTAGTGGCTTGGGCCTCGATCAGGAGGACTCAGCCACCGGGACGCATACCGACGAGCCGGGGCTGACAGTTCCGCAAGGTCCAGCTTCCTGGCTTGATACCAATCTGACGAATCCGGAAATGATCAACTTCCTGCCCAATGCCGGCGCCGGAGAAAAGATCACAGCAAAACTGAAAGCGAAGGTTTTTTCGTTCGGCGACGTGATCGTTGATCGCAACAAACTGACGCTCTATCAAATTACCGAACCGCTCCAGACTACATCATCGGCCACTTCCGCCGATCCCGCTCCGTATGGCACTGACATCAATGGGGTGCCGCTGAACGACCCGATTCCCGACACGGAAGTTGATCCCGCAACGGGACTCGTCGTCTCCTCCCCAGCTACTGGAACGTCGGCGCTGCTCGATAAGTGGACGGTCACCAAGCCGGAGATCGCCAACTCTGTGTCCGCGATACTTTCCGCCCCCGAACGCGTGCATCCGGGAGACGCGCTCACCTTTACCATGACCCTGCGAAACAATTCGCCGTACTCTCTGAATGGCACCCAGGTCAAACTGCTTCTGCCCCCCAATGTCACGTTTAGCGGAACCACGGGCGACACGACAACGGTGCAAGACAATGAAGTGGTCATCACTGTCGGCCGTTTGGCCACCGGCGCGGAACAAACCGTATCCATCAACACGACAGTTTCCTCGGATCGCCACGGAAGCCCCTTCGTGCAGGCGTTCGCAGTGGTTACGTCGGCCACCGCGCTACCTCTCACTACCAATCCCGTGGTAATCGCGGTTCACCACTAACGACCACATCTAGTATTGTTCGAAGGCATGCGGCAGGATGGAAACGTCCTGCCGCATCACGTTTCGTATCCTGCGAGCTACCAAATCAAGCGAGTACTTCTGCCGATCAACACTCCTGCGTCAACACGTGTCCTCGTCCTTCCAACCATAGCTAACTGCATTGCAAACCACATTTCTTGGGAGTACGCTCGGGCGAGCCTTACCCCGCAGAGCTTCCGCATTCTTTCGCTCCGCGAGGCAGGACAATCTCCGGCCGTCGGGGTTCACGCACGTGAAGGAGGCCGCACCCCATGCCAATGGATAGCAAGGCAATCGTCCGTCGCCTCTACGAAGAAGTCTGGAATAAACGCAAGCTCGAACTGGTGAGCGATTTAATTTCCCCGAGCCACGCTCTCCACGACAACAATTCTTCCGGCTCCTCTGTTGGTCCCGAAGCCTACAGGGCTCAGATGGCAGTTTTCCTGGCAGCCTTCCCCGATCTGCGCTTCACTGTCGAGGACATTGTTGCCGAAAAGGACAAAGTCGCCGCTTCCTGGACCATTTCCGGCACTCATAAGGCTGAGTTCTGGGGAGTTCGTCCCACAAATAAGAAAATGTCCCTGGACGGTATCACCATCCATCACATTGCCAACGGAAAGATCATCGATTCCTACATCAGTTCGGACAATTTAGGGCTGATGCGTCAACTCGGCCTCGTTCCTGCTCGCCCGGAACGGAAGAGCGCCGCCCGCTGAACTATGTCCGCGTTTCGGCGGAGGATTCTGCTTAGCAGCCGACGAACTAGTGGCCCCCGCACAGCCGAAAAGATCCAGCGCCATAAATACAACCAGGAGCCTTGGCGCAGCCTCAGACCAGCGCCGACTCCGGGCTAATTCTGCAACTCTCTCAAGGAACTGCCCAATTCATTCCGAAGATGCGATGGTCACCACTTCTGCCCAACAGGCTGGCGTCCCCGCTCTCCTGCTTCTACTTGCCTCAGGTAAGGTTTCGGCACAGTCCCAGACGCTCGCCCGAAGAGAATCGATAAACGCAACCGGACTGACGGGCATTCCCCCGTCTCTGTCCCTATGTTTTCGATTATAACTACAACAGCAAACCTGTACTTCCGGCCCATTTCGCCCGCCGGGATAACTTCTAAAATTGTTGTGTGACCAAACCTTCCAAGGGCGCCGCTGCATTCTTTATTTGCTTCGGACTTATGTTCCTCGTTCCGGGGCTGCTTTCGCTGTTTACGTTTCTCGCGAATGCACACAACCCCGGAACCAGCGGCACCGTTGTCGGCGCCGCGATCGCGCTATTTATTTCCGCGATTGGCGGGGGATTTGTGCTTGTGGCATTTGGCGGGTATCGCAAGTTGAAGCAGCAGGCCGCGATCGAAGAGGCAAATCCTTCTTCGCCGTGGCTGTGGCGCACGGATTGGGCCAGCCGTCGAGCGGAAAGCCAAAACAAGAAAACCGAAATCACCGCCTGGGTAGTCTGTATCTTTTGCAATCTGGTGATGATTCCTGTGGCGGTCAACCTGATCCCGCAACTTGCCCGCCGCAATGATCCTCGCGTCTTCTTGATTGTTGGTTTTTGCTCGATCGGCGTAATTCTTTTCGTGGTGGCATTGCGCGCCACTCTTCGGCATCGCCGTTTCGGCAACACCTATTTCGAGTTTGACTCGCTTCCGTTTTCGCCTGGCGGCCGGCTGGCGGGAAGGATTCATTTGAAGCTTGATGCCGACGCCGCGCACGGCATCGACCTTCGCCTTTCGTGTGTCCGCAAAATGGTCACAGGTTCTGGCGACAGCCGTTCGACGGTGCAGACCGTGCTCTGGCAGACGGAACAAAACGTTTCGTCTGGGGCAATGGGCATGGACCCATTTAGCCGGACGATTCCTGTGGATTTTGCAATTCCGTCTGATGCTTACGTTACCGATCACGACAATTCTTCCGACCAGGTTCTTTGGCTTCTTCACGCGCAAGCGGATATTCCCGGAATCGATTACTCCGACGATTTCGAGCTGCCCGTTTTTAAAACTTCCTTTTCCGCGGAGCAGGCGCAAACCGATTCGTCGTCTGAAACTTCTAGCTTTGCTTCCGGAACATCCGACGATTCGAATGCCGTCCCTGTATCTGCGCCGGCTCATCCGAAAGTCATCATCTCCTCGCAAGAAGGCGGCACGGAATTTTACTTTCCGGCTTTTCGTACTCCCTCTCGTGCGATCTTTCTTCTTATTTTCACGGCGATTTGGACGGGCGTCGTTTATTTTCTATTTCATTCGAAGGCTCCGTGGTTTTTCCCGATTATTTTCGGCTTGATGGATATATTCGTCATCCTTGGTCTCTTTCACGTCGCCATGGGAACCGCACGAGTCCGCGTGGGCAACGGAGCAATCGTTTCCACTACGCGCGTCCTCGGTGTCGGGTCCACAAAACAGTTCCTGTTCTCTGAAGTCGATGCCATTGTGGCCGTTACCAGTGGACAGCAGAGTGGGACTCAGGGGAATTCGATGTACGCCATTCGTTTGCGTACAAAGAATGGCCGCCGCGTCACTCTCGCTGACGAAATCAGCAGCCGCCAGGAAGCGCGCTGGATCGTTTCGCAAATCGAAACTCTGGCAGGCCTGAAAATCGATACGCATGTCGAAATGGATTCAGCTTACGGCCCGCCGCCGCAGCCTGGCCAGCTAGTTTTCAGCAATTCGAGGCCCGGTTTTCTGGGACCCGGCGCCATGCGCACTGGCTGGCAACAACCACGACCGCAATCACGCATGGCTACGGTGATTTCCTTCGCCTTCTTCGTCTTGTGCGTCGCTGGCATGTTTGCCTGGCAAGGTTGGCGATTCTCGACTTTCAAGGCTGCGGCAAGCGCCGCGCGGGCAAACAAAGCACGCGCGAATGGACCGCGTGTGGCCTCAACTGCGAACGCGGTTGCGTCGCACCGCGTTGCAACAACGCCGATGACCGACGAAGATGCCGAGCGCGTGCTCGCTTTGCCTGCTCAAGCTCAGGCGGAAGAGCTGCTCGAACGCGCGATCGGACACGATCAGCGTGCGCGTGAATTGTTCGAACAGCAAGTCGAAAGCTGGATCGGCCACATCCGTCTGACTGACAACATGAAGCAGCTGGAGCGCCGCTCGGAGTTTTCGAGCGATTTGCGGATGCGCTATGCGAACGCGGACATTAATCTGACTTTGGATGGCTGGCAGAAGAATGAGCAAGCTGCGGAGATGCTGATCGATCGCGCGCACGCGGATCTGCACTACCGGCCCGCGGCCGTTTATTTTCTTGGGATGCTTGCCGGGCGCGGTGTGGCCTACGAACGCATTCATCCGGTTCTGCTTGAGTATGCGAAGCGCGACGCGGACCCATACGTGCGGCAGTGGGCCGTCGAGGGCATGCGGTATCTTGGCAAAGACGAAGCGCTCGATGAGCTCTTCGAATCCTTCACGCAGGATCCTTCCGACAGCGTTCGCAATCGCGCGGGCTGCAATCTTTCCGATTGCGGAAATTTCACACGTGCGCAACGCATGCGCATGGTGCCGAAATTCATTGATCTTGTCGCTGACTCAAATACCAGCGCGCAGATGCGCGGCTGGTCTTATATGGCGCTGCACGAAATTACGGACGCGAATGTACCCGCCGACCCTCAGGCCTGGAAGAATTGGTACCGCGACCACAGTGCAGAAAAACTGGCCGAATTTGAGAGGCTCGAGTGGTGGCAAGTCCGCGGCGACGAGTAAAAAGTGGCGCTGCCCCGGTGTGGGGAGTTGAGGATTTTATTTCTTGGGCGCGAGGATGCGCTCGATCTGCAAAATGTGATTGATGTCGTGCCCGGCCATCATATGCAGGATTCGCTGGAGGCTTTCTTCGCCGCGCTCCGCGTGCAGGCCGAAATGCTTCCATTGCTCGGGACTGAGTGATTTGTAGAGAGCGAGATTGGCCTCGCGCACGGCGCGAAATTGCTCGATGCTCTTTCGCGGATCGCGCTTTGCGTAATTTCCTGCGGCCGCCCAGGCGTCCTGGTCGAACGCTTGAATAGCCGTTCCCGGTGCGCCGAGGATGGAACGAATGCGCCATCCGACGACAATTTCCGTGTCGGCGAGATGCGCGAGAATTTCGGCGACGGACCACTTGTCTGGGGCAGGGCGTTTACGCAGTTTGGAGGCGGGAGCGCGCTTCAGCAGACTTTCAAGCGTCTTCGGGGTCGCCGACTGCGTCTTGAGCGGGTCTTTTCCTTCCACGTGACCCAAAATCCTCTGTGAATACTGTTGCACCGTTTCGTTCATGTCGTGCATTTCCCTTCAGGAAGGCTCATCCAACTAGAGATGTCCCGGACGGAACAGCTCCGGTCAAAAAATCGTGAAAAGTCTCTTCCAACGGACCGTGCCTGGATGGACCACGGCATTGGCATAGGCAAAGAAGCGCTCGCGGAGCTGGCCCGATCCCCAGGCGTCGGGCGATGCATCCAGCGACATATAAATCATCACCGGCGTACCGATAATATGGTTGCGGGGCACACAGCCGGTGAAGCGGCTGTCGTAAGAATTGCCGCGGTTGTCACCCATGACGAAGTAACAGTTGTCCGGGATCTTGTAGGGTGTGTGCATACCGTACGTTTCGCTCGGGCCGGTCGTGTAATTTTCGGCAAGCTTTTGGCCGTTGATCCAGACGGAGCCTTCGTGGATGTCCAAGGTTTCTCCTGGGAGGCCGATAACGCGTTTGATGATGTCCGACGTTTCTTGCGGGACGATTGGAGTGAAAATCACCATTTGCTGGCGCTTGGGATTCCTCCATAGTGGCACATGCCAACTCGTGAAGGGCACGCCAGCGTCGTATCCAAGGCGGCTCATGATGAGATGGTCGCCGACGAGAAGGGTGTTTTCCATCGAGCCGGAGGGAATCACGCGGGCCTGGCCAAGCGTTCCGTTGATCAGCAGGAATATGAGGATGACCCACATCCAAGCGATGATTTCGCGCTGGATGCGTTTCCGGTGCGAAAGTGTTTCGACAGGCCTTTCGACTTGTGGTTGTACGGTTTTCATTCTTCACCTACACGTTCATTGTACCTTGTACATCCCACTTGTACATTTAATCGGCACACTCCAGCTGTCATGAGCTAAGACGCGTCGGCTGTTACGACGTGAGCGGCAGACTCGCGCTTGGCAATGTCCGCAATGATGGTTCGCGAGCCCATGTAAAGGACGAACGCGAGCGCCGTGCAAAGAATGGGAATGATAAGCATGGCTTGCTGAAGGCCGATGGCGCGGAACGTTTCTGTGACTGAGGGCGAACCAGCGAGTGCGGCGGCTCGGTGCGCGAGGACGTCGCTTAATTTGCCGGTGAGGAGCGGGCCGAAAGATGCTCCGCACATGTACATGGCCATGAAATAGATGGCCATTGCCGAGCCGCGCTGGTTCGGCGCGACAATGTCCTGGATGGCGGAGTAGACCAGGCCGTAGTACGTCGTGAGAGAAGCGTACGTTACAGCGAGGAAGGCCATCGCCAGGTACAAAGAGCCAGCGGGTTGAAGGATTCCCACGCACGCCAACGGAATTGCTACCAGAGCCAATAAAGCGGCGCAGAGAAGGCGGCCGTCTTTGCGGCGATGCACGATGGAATCGCCGAGATAGCCAGCGGTGGCCCCGCCGCTCACGCCTCCGGCGAGATAGACGACGCCTGTGGCGATGCCCGAATTCGCCAGTGAGAGTCCGTGGACGCGGCTGAGGAATGCTGGCAAGAAAGTTCCGATGGCGTACAAATTGAAATTGAGGAGCGCGCCAGACGCGATGATCCACCAGAGCGTGGGAATGCGCAGGACGTTCCACATGGACACTGGCACGAGGGGTGCGGGGTGTATTTCGCTGGCACCGCGTTTCGGTTCGTGGAGCATCAGCAAAGCGGGAACGAGGAGCAATGCAGGCAAGGCGGCAAAGACCATGGCGGCGCGCCAGCCGTAGGCTTGGGCAATCGGGCCGCTGAAGAAAAAGCCAAGTGCGCCGCCAACCGGGACGCCGAGCATAAAGAGGGCGAGGACGCGAGAGCGTTTATGAGGGGGAAAAAGATCGCCGAGCCAACTGGTGGCTGTGGGGGCGCAAGCGGCTTCGCCGACTCCTACGCCTACGCGCGAGAAGAGCAGGAAAGTGTAGGTGGTGGCGAGGCCGGCGGAGGCTGTGAGCGCGGTCCAGATGACGACGCCCCAGGCGAGGAGTTTTTTGCGGCTGGCGGAATCGGCAATGCGGCCCAGGGGTACGCCGACAATCGCGTAAATCCAGATGAAAGCGCTGCCAAGGAGGCCGATCTGGGTATCGTTGAGATGGAATTCCTTGCGCATGGGCTCGACGAGTGCGCCGGGGACATGGCGATCGTAGAAATTGAGTATATTGATGGCGAAAAGAACCACGACCGAGAACCAAAGAGTGTTGTTCTGAGTTTTCTGAGACAAGGCTGGAGCATGCTAGCACATTGGATAGTGGGAAGAGGAAGTAGCAAGTGGCAGGTTGATGAGCAACAGGCTGAACAGCAAAAAAGCAAAAAACCTAGCCTCAAAACCGAGGCTGGCGCGCCCTGCGGAATGACGGCGTTTTATGCGGTTGCTGGCTTGGAAGACTGGCGCGCGGTCTTGGATTGCCAGGCTTTGCGCAGCTCTTCGCGTTGCTTGAGCACGAAGGCTTTGGCTTCGTCGAAGCTGGGGTAGACCTTGGTGCCTTTGATGGTGTTGCAGGGAGTGCAGCAGGCGACCAGGTTGCTAGGATCTTTCTTTCCCTTGCGAGCGCGAGGGTGGACGAAATCGACGCGCATCACCAGCGCGTTTTCGAAACTGGCGCGACCGTCCAAGCCACAGTATTTGCAGCAGTAATCATCGCGTTCCAGAATCTTCAGGCCTTCTTGCATGGAGACAGGTGATTCCACCAAGGAGAGAGTTGCGAGGCTTAATGGCATGGATACCTCCAGTGCGGAAATTATTGGAGCAGGGGGAGCTTGCGACTTCCGCTTGCTTACGCGAAGAACATAGGGCAGCTAGTCGTTGGTGTCAAGCATGGCAGGTACGCGGAGCGGGGGTTCACACGCCGGCGTGGCCGTGGCGGGTCGGATCTTTCCGTAATCATTTCGAATTATTGCCGGGATATTGAAAGGCGGCGTCCGAACTAAGCGTAGTAGTAGGTATGAAGCCTGGAATTGGGAGGCAGAGGGCGGTTTGGTACGGCGTCATTTTTCTGGCGGCGATCGGAGTCACGGTCGCGGTGCGGAGAATGGTGCATGTGGTGCCGATCGTTTTGCATGGCTACCGTCCGCCCCCTGCACCATCTAATCCGCGGCTGGCGCAGTTCGCGGCCCTAGATGATTTGTTTGCCCGATACCCGATCCTTACGCTTGTTCATATTGTCCCTGGCCTGCTTTTCATGATTTTGGGGCCGCTGCAGTTCAATCCAACCATTCGCGCTCGGCACCTTCGGTGGCATCGCTTGAGCGGACGTGTGTTTGTTGTTTGCGGGTTGGTGGTCGGAATTTCAGCGCTGGCGATGAGTTTTGGGATGCCGGCGATCGGAGGAGTGAATCAAGCGGCGGCAACGACACTTTTTGGGACTCTTTTCTTGTTCGCGTTATGCAGAGCGTTTTGGCATATCCGGCGGGGTGAAGTGGCGCTGCATCGCGAGTGGATGATTCGGGCTTTTGCGATTGGGCTCGCCGTGGCTACGATTCGGCCGATCATTGGAATGTTTTTTGCAACCAGTCCTTTCACAGGTTTAACGCCCCGAGAATTTTTCGGAATCGCTTTCTGGATTGGATTTGTGGTGCATTTGATCGCGGCAGAGACTTGGATACATGCGACGGCGGCACCGCCGATCCCAGTTAGATTTCAGGAATAGCCCAGGGATTTTCTTTCTACCCGACGCGTAAATGGGGGCTCACAGGGTACTAGCAATACACATTGAGATTCGTGATGCGGTTCTTCAGGCTAGAATCCAAAAATCAATGCAAACGATCGAATGCGGGAGGGACGAGTCCACGTGGGGCGACATTTTCAGGTTGACGATGGAGGACGCCTGGCCGCCGGGTACAAGGGCAAGGCGGGCGATTGTGTCGTTCGCGCGATTGCGATCGCGACGGAGAAGCCGTACCAGCAAATCTACGATCTGGTGAACAGCGCGGCGGCGTACGAACGAACAGGAAAACGGAAACGTGGAAAGAGCGACGCGCGAACGGGCGTTTATAAGACTTCGATAAAGCGAGTGATGAAGTCCCTGGGCTGGGTATGGACGCCGACGATGCAGATTGGTTCGGGTTGTACTGTGCATTTGCGCGCCGATGAGTTGCCCACGGGGCGATTGGTCGTAAGCGTGTCAAAACATCTGACGGCGGTGATCGACGGCGTGATTCACGATACGCACGACTGCTCGCGGCGCGGCACTAGATGTGTTTACGGATATTGGCAGCCGCCTGACGTGAGACGCGTGCGATCGCTTGCGCCGAAAGGCCCACCTTCAAGAAACGGGAGTGGGGACCCCCACCGTCCGAAGTCATTTCTCGAATGGCTCTTCGGTTGAGTTGAAAACGCGAGCGCGATTCGCACAGGCTTCAGGCTGTGGCGTTGATTGAGTGGTACGGGGTTAGCAAACACAGGTAGACACATATAGAGGGCGAGTGTTGTCCTATGTACGTGTGGGAGTGCTTGCGGGGGCGTGGCGGGAATGGCTCCGGTACTGCTGTGGCTGATCATGGTTCTTTGTCTGCTGGTTTCCGTGGTGAAGTACGTCATGGGGATCATTCTGAAGGTGTCGTTCCCCAGCGCGAAGGTGCAAAAGGACTATAGCTACCAACCCACGGTAAGCGTGCTGATGCCGTGCTTCAACGAAGGTAAGACGGTCTACGAGACCATCGAGAGCATCAGCAAGAGCAACTATCCCCCCGAAAAATTCGAAGTGATTGCGCAGGACGACTGTTCGGTGGACGACAGCTACGAGTGGATGCTCAAGGCGCAGCGTGACTTCACCAACATACGCATACGAACGGGGCGCAATGCGGCGAACAGCGGAAAGGCGCGAACGGTTTGCAATGCGATGGAGCAATCCTCGGCAGAGATTATTATTTCGATCGATTCGGATTGCATTTTTCATCCGGACGCGATTGCCGAGCTGACGTCGTGCTTCAGCGAGGCGCACATGGGGTCGGTGGGCGGGAGAGTCGGAGTACGGAACCCGAACGAAAGCGTCATTACCGCGATTCAAGCGGTGATTTACTACTCGGCCTTCCAGCTTTACAAGATTCCCGAGAATTGGACGCGCAGTGTGTGCTGCATCAGCGGATGCCTATTTGCGATCCGTCGCGACCTTTTGCAGGAAATTGAGCCTGCGATTCGAGCCAGACATTGGTTCGGCGTACCGGTGAATCAGGGTGAAGACAGGTTTTTGACGCATCAGACATTGCTGCGGGGATATGGGACGTACATCAACAATGACGCGCTGTGCTGGACTACAGTGCCAAATACGCTGTCCGTTCTTTTCAAACAGCAATTGCGCTGGCGGCGGAGCATCGTACGAGACTTTTTTTACACGCTAAAAACATTGCCACAGCACGTCTGGAAACTGCACCCCAACGCGGTGTGGACACTGATCCTGACGCCGCTGGGAGCGCTGGTGGGATTCCTGGTGGTGATTACGGCTTTGACTTCGGACCCGCTGGCCTGGGCGGGGCCGGTGCCGCTGGTCGTAGCGCTCGGAATCGGAGCGGTCCTGACTTGGGTGATTAAAAAATACAGCGCAAGGGAAGCGGTGACGCATCCATTGGCGTTCGGAGCTTATGTAGCATGGTCGCTTGTCAGCAGCTTGCTGCTGACGCCGCTGGCGCTGCTCACGATGGATTCCGCAGATTGGGGCACGCGAACCAAAGAAGTGAACGAGGTGGCCGTTGGCGACACCCGCAGCTAACACGGTTCCCGCGGAAACGAAGAAGCCGCCGGTGCGGCAATCGCTGCATTACAAGCTGGTGCTTACGCTGTATCGCGTGTTTGCCATCGCCATGCTGTATCTGGTGCTGGCTGGCATTTTGGCGTATGCGTGGGTAATGGGCTTTTACGCGGTAAACAGCTCATGGGCGGCGCCGGCGATTCTCTCGGCGGCCGATGAGAAGAGTCTCGCCTTCCGGGAGCAGTTGGTGACGAGCCAGCAAACCATCGAGGATGTGAAGGTCGATTTGCAAAAAATGCAAAGCGGGATTGCAGAAATGACGAAGCACCGCGCGGCCCTCCTCGCTCTCGAACCTCAACTGCAGGAGGCCATCGCTCGCGAACACTCCCACAACCGTGCCACTGGCCAGCAACTCGCGACCCTCGATACACAGAAGCAGGCCGACAACTCGAAAACGCAAGCGGTCCTCGCGCAGCTCAAGGAAATCGAGTCCAACATCCACAAAGATCTTTCTGCTGGGTTGATCACCAAAGGTGACGCAGCCACGCAGTTGTCGGCCCTGAACCAGGCCGAGAGTTCCTATACAGACAGCAAGATTGCTGAGGTCTTGCTGACAGACAACGTACTGCAGAAAACCACCACGGGCACCGACTCGCTCGACGTGCTCGAAAAGCAGGCCGAGTTGCGCTCCGAGGCAGCCCAGCTTGACGTCGCCATCAACGTCGCCCAGAAAGAACTCCAGGAAGACACAAGGCAGATCGATCGATTGCGAGAGGCGATCACCACGGCCAAACAGAGTCCGTATTACCTGATTGTGTCCGGAGGGCAGACGCTGTATTTCGCATTCGTACCCTATGACAACACGGCCAGCGCGGTGGCAGGCAGCGCGGTCTACGACTGCTACCTTAATATGGTTGTGTGCCGCAAAGTGGGCGAGGTGAAGCAGATATTCACCGGCGAACAACAAGCAATCCACCCAATTTTTAAGACTCAGATTCGCGGCTTCCTGATTCAGATGGATCTGAACGGCAAAGAATCCGCGAAATCGAGGACAGTTTTCCTAGGCCGCAAGCCGATCTTGTTCTGAGGATGACTAGAATGCACCCGAGCCCCTGGAAGTTTGTGATAGTTGCAGCGCTCGTTTTTCCCGCGCAGGCGCTTGCACAGGAACATAACGATCAGCAGGCCTACTGCGCGTACGTGATGGAGCAAGCGGAGGCGCAAAGAGATTTGCTGCGCACACCTTCGGCTGTGGCAGGGATGACGCAGCCCGAGACGGGCCTGCCGTTGCAAGTGGTAGGAGGCGCCACTCTGGGGCTTTCGAGCGTAAAAAAGGCTGGCTTGACGATGGACGTCGCACGGAAAGAATGCGAGCTGTATAAAACCGCGACGGAAACGCAACAGGCCGTCCAATATGCGATCCCCAGCATGGAGAAAGAAGCACTGCGCAACAGGCTCGCGCTGATCGAACGCGCGTATAAATCGCTGGATGGATTGATCGAAAAGACCTCGAGCATGGTGGAAGCACAAAACGCGACGCGGTTGATGCTCTTCTCGCTGCAGACCACGAGGATCAAACTGGACGCCGACCGGGCTGACACGCAGTCGAAACTTAGCGTGATCTATGTCCCTGAACTGAGCGACAAGCCGTTGAAGGAGTTGGTTGCCGAGAAAGAAAGCAGCGAGACGGGTGAGCAGAGAGCGCTGGATAAGTTGAGCCGGCAGAATAATTGGGACGTTGCTCTTTCGGTGGGCGTGCATCAGCAGGTCAATCCGGTGGCGCAGGGCGCCCAACCGTACGGCGCAGTCACCGTGAACTACAATTTTGCGAACCGAGCGATCAACAAGCATCTGGATAACGCGGCGCAAGCCCACGACGAATGGAAGAAAATGCAGGAGAGCGATGTTGTGAGAATGGCGGAGGCGCTGCGGCAGCAATTGGCAGAAAGCGTGTCGGCGCAAGAGGGTAGGCTCAAATCTGTGCAGGAAGAGACCAAACAGATCGAGAAGAATCTTGGGCTCGTCGCCAATCCCGATACGTCGGCGGCTCTGGACTTCAGCAACCAATTGACCGCGGCTCGGCTGCTTTTGGAGATAGAGGCTGGCGACGCCAGCTTCCGGAGGAACCGGCTGCGAGAGTACCTGGCAAAAAACTATTGATTGAATGAGCTCACGCCATTGCCGCACGGCGGACAGACGGATGAAAATGGTTCATCGGGTTTTCACAGAACATTAGAAGCCCCAGCTCGTAGCACTGGGCATAGCTCCCGACGAAAACATGCATGCTGACCTAGGTAATCCAGATTTCCTTTAAAACGCGCTGAAAATTGCCCCCGAGGATGGCTTCAATGTTTGGGTCGGAGTATTTTCGGCGGATTAGACCTTCGGCCAGGTCGAAGGGGCGCTTGGCGTAATTGTAGCCATCGATATCAACTTTGTCGCGGAAGCCGTAACTACCTTTGTAGCTGGCTCTGAGTTGCTTCAATTCCTCGGGCGGCATTGCGTCGTACCCGAGAAGGTCGATGTCGCTGCCCACGCCGAGGTGCTCGACGCCTACCAGTTTGGCAACGTAGTCGAAATGATCGAGCATAGTTTCAATCGTCGTGGGTTCTTTGGCGGTAATGAACATTCGGACTTCGGTGATGCCCATGACGCCGCCTTTCGCGGCCATGGCTTTGATGGCTTCGTCGGTTTTGCAGCGCGGATGAGTGGGATTGAGCGCACGGCAATTCGAATGAGTGATTAGAACGGGCTTTTTGGAAACGTCAAATGCCTCGAGCGTGGTACGGTCGCCGCAGTGGGAAACGTCGACGGCCATGCCGAGTTTGTTCATCCGTTCGATGATGGCGATGCCGAAATCAGAAAGGCCTTCGTCGCGGCGCTCCGTGCTGCCGTTACCGAGGAGATTGCGCGCGTTGTAGGTGAGTTGGGAGACGCGCTGGCCCAGGCCGTAGAAATAATCGACGTCGTCCACTTTGCGGAAGTGTTCGGAGTTTTGCACGCCGAGCAGGATGCCGACTTTGCCGGAAGCCTTAATGCCATCGAGGCGAGCAGGGGTTTCGACGCGTTCGAACCAATTGTCGTGGCGTGCGAGGAACGTGTTGTAGCCAGAGAGGAATTGGATGGTTTCGAGGTAAGCGTCCGGGCCGCCGGTGCCGATAGCGATGTGGAAGACGTTGATGCCGGATTGTTTGAAGGGGGCGTAATCGGCGGCGGTGAAATTTTCAGGATTGCCCAGCATTTTCATCATTCGGCTGGGGCTGATCCATAGCGGAGCGAGCATATCGATGACGGTGGCGCGTTGCACTAGATCGATGGCGCGGGCGGAATACGTCTGGTCGGAAGCGGCGAAGAGGCGGTAACTATCGCGATTGAAAAAAGGGGCGCGGTTCAGCAAAGCTGCGCCGGCCCTTCCGCGGCTGAGCGCTGGGCCCAATAGAGCGGCGGCCGCGCCTACGGCAGATCTTCCCAAGAAGTTACGACGATTCATTTCTGTTTCTCCCTCGGCAGCATGCCGCTGTGAGATGAAACGCTTGTGAGCCGAGATAGTATCACCTTCAACGTTTGTTTCATCCTCGGTGCAAACATTTTTGATTGAGTGGGAGAAGACAAGAGTATTGGGTTTTCCAGACTGCAACGCGATGGGCACTTGAAAAGAACTGTACGAGCGATTGCCGCGGGATGCGGCCCTCGCGGTGGATATGGCTGCAATGAAAAAGGAAGCCGCCCTTCCCTGGAGGGAAGGGCGGCATGACAGAACGAAACGGCGCGCAGAAAGAGCCTCAGGGCTGGCGCCCTGAGCTACATGGCGGGGCGGGTTAGCTTTGGCCTGCGGTGGCCGCGGCGGCTTTGGTCATATTGGCGGTCCACTCGGCGGAGCGGCGCGCCATCTCGTCGGGAGCGACGTCTTCGACGTGGGTGGCGATGCCCCAGCTGTGACCGAAGGGATCGGTGAGCTTGCCATAACGATCGCCCCAGAACATGTCGACGACAGGCATGCTGACTTGGGCGCCGGCGGCCACCGCGCGGTTGAAGATGGTGTCGACGTCCGGTGCATATAGGAAGAGATACGAGGAAGGAGTGGTGCCCGGTGTAGGAGCAGCCGACATACCTGGGAATTCGTCGGAGACAAAAATTACGGAATCGCCGATGCGCAGCTCGGAGTGCATGATCATGCCGCCGGGCCCGGGCATACGGTTGATTTCGGTGGCGCCGAAGGCTTCTTTGTAGAAGTCGATGGCACTGGCTGCGTTTTTACAGGTGATGGCCGGAGTAAGGGAATGGTATCCCTCCGGGATGGGTCGAACTTTGTCTGGCATAAGGGCTCCTTGCAGTTTTGGACGTTCGCGCGACAAAACGAGGGAGGCAGAGGCGGGGCGCGCGTTAAGGATTAGATACTCTACGCGCGTAGGCGTGTCAACTGTTGTAGGTGACGCCAAGAGGTTGCGGGAATTACTGTACGGTGACTATCACCGTGGCGGCGGTGCGGCCGAATTGGTTGGTGGCGTACAGAGTGTAAGTGGTTGTGACCGATGGATTGACGACTGCGGTGGTGCCGCGGACAGCGCCGATTTGTGGCGAGACGATGAAATAGGAAGAGCCGGTGGTGGCCCAGGAGAGGGTGACGGCAGTTCCTGCGGAGACCGGATTGCTGGTGCTGGCAGTGAAGCTGGAGATCGTCGGAGCGGAGCCTTGCGGAAGATTAGCGGAGGTATAGACAGTGCCGAGGGCGACGACCTCGAAATCGGAGGCGGTGAGCGTGGTGAGATTGTGGAGATCGTCGTTGCTCCAGCGATCGTCGGGTGCGCCGCTGATGTACATCGACGAGCCGTTGTCGGCCATGATCATGCCGTATTGTTTGAGAGCTTTCAGGATGGCCTGATTGGTGGCGGAGAAGCTAGATATGTCGAAAGTGGATTTTAGGCGAAGGCGCATACCCATGGGTGCGGCGAATTGCGCGCTGGAGTTTGAGGCCCAGTGCGTAGCGGGCAGGACGTAGGCAGCAGTGCTGTGTTGAAGAGTGAAGCGGATGGCGTGAGCGATTTGCCCGCTGGCGGCTTCGTCGTAGCGGATAAGACCGGGGAAAATCGGCAACCCCGCGGCGTCAGCGGAAGTCCAGGTTAGCGGGCGTTGATCGTAGTTCTGTAAATCCCAAACGGCGGCGGAGCCTGCGTTCCATGTGCCATCGGTGTTGACGCTGGAACCATATAGTTCGTAGAGCCAGCAATTGCTGTTGTCGAGGACCAGGACGTGGCGATCGCCGGTGCCGGGATTGGGGTAGCCCTCTATGTTGGCGTTGGCGGGGATCGGCATGGGACCGGGATCGCTTTCGTCGCCGTAGGCGTTGAAGAGAATGTTCACCGGGGATTGCGAGGAGTCGACAACGGAATAGGGAATGCCCATGTAGCTGCCCTGATACTCGCCGGCTCCGAAATCGGGATGGATGGGGACGGTGGTATCGATGAAATTGATGTAGGAATCGGAGTTGGGATCTACTGGGGCAGCGGAAATGTCTTGATTCCAGGCGTTGCTGGCGGGGAAAGGACGGAAACCGTTGAGACTTGCGCCTGCACCGACCGCCATACCGCTGCAGGCGCTGGCTTGCGTGGTGGAAGTGACTTGAAGATTGATGCTGTTGGAGATGCTCTGGCCTGGGTTGGGATTGCTGACGGAGACGGCGAAGATGCCCACTGTGGAGGCGGTTCCAGTGGCAGTGAGTTGGGTCGCGGAGACGTAAGTTGTGGTGAGGGGCACCCCTGCCAGGAGGACTTGAGAGCCACTGAGGAAATTGCTGCCGCTTATGGTGAGGGAAAAAGCGCCGACATTGATCGAAGTGGGATTGATGGATGCAAGGACTGGAGTTGGATTGAGCAAGGTGACGTTGCTTGAGCCGCTGGCGGAGGAATCGACAGAGCTGGTGGCCTGAATGGTGATGGTGTTGGGATTGGGAAGAGAAGCAGGAGCGGTGTAGTTGCCGGAAGAAGTGATTGTGCCGGTAGTGGAATTGCCGCCGGCGACGTTATTGACGGACCAGGTGACCGCGGTGTTGGTAGTGCCAGAGACGGAGGCGCTGAATTGCAGGGAGCTGGCAGCGCGTACGTTGGCGGGATTTGGCGTAACGGAGACCTGGACGTTGCCTGAGGTCGGAGGGTTCGACGGAGCAGTCGGTGGTGTGGGCGAGGAATGCGAACCCGAAACGTGGGCACAACCTGCCGGCCAGCAAGCAAGTAAGGAAAGAAGGATCAATAAGTTGCGCCGCACGGAAATGCCCTCCTAGTGAGATCTGCCCGGAATGAAGGTGATGCGGCTCATCGAGCCAAGTGCCCTGTGAGAAAGAATTATGAATGACGGGGAGTTGGGAAACGACTGGCCGAGGGTACAAATTTGGTACAGCCCAATCCGGCGGACTGGTGTTTTTGACAGGCGTCATCGGCAATAAACCGTGATAGGGTGCGCCGTAGACTCCGCTGTCGAAGCCACGAATTCGAGACTTGAGAGGAATAAAAATGAACAAGTACCTGACGGAATTTGTTGGGATGTTCTTTTTTGTTTTGACCGTTGGTTGCGTGGTCATCGGAAACAGCATAGGAGCGCTCGCGCCGCTGGCGATCGGGTCCGTACTGATGGTGATGATTTATGCCGGGGGACATATCTCGGGCGGGCACTTCAATCCGGCAGTGACATTGGGAGTGTGGCTTCGCGGCAAATGCGAGACGAAGGATGTTCTGCCCTACATGATTGCTCAGATTGCCGGGGCGGCGCTTGCGGCGTTGGTCGTGAAATTTCTGAGGACGGGAACGGCGGTCACTCCAATGAGCGTGGCCACGCTGCCGGCTTTACTTGCGGAGTTTTTGTTCACGTTTGCGCTTGTTTTCGTTGTGCTGAATGTGGCGACGGCAAAAGGAACTGCGGGGAATTCGTTTTGTGGATTGGCGATTGGTTTTACCGTGGTGGTGGGAGCGTTCGCGGTAGGGAATATCTCCGGCGGAGCCTTCAATCCGGCGATCGCCGTGGGGATTTCGATACTCGGATTGTCCGCGTGGTCGAACATTTGGATTTATCTGGTGGCGGATTTTGCGGGGGCCGCGGCCGCAGCGGCTGCGTTCAAGGTGGTTAGTCCCGAAGACAGATGACGAGCTGCGAGCGATAAATTAGGATCGAGAGGGAAGGCTTCGTGGGCGCGCCGCTTGTGGGGCGGCTAAACCGGCTACGAAGCGCCCGAAGCAAGATCGATCCGGGCGCCCGTGCCAGCAACTTAGTTATGGCTTGCTGATGATCCCGCAGGCAATGCGCGCCGGGGCGGCGGTTCCCGTGCCACCGGCAACTGCATGGATTACGATCGCAGTTCCGCCATTGCTGAAAACGGAGTGGTCATCGTCGCCGAGAGTTACGTTTGGCGCGACTACAGAAACGTGGGCCGTGCCATCGGCGCCGACGATCAGCGAAAAATTCGGAATGTCGCCAGCAGGGGCGCCATCGTGGCTGTGCTCAGCGCCGCCGGGATTGAAGTGCGGGCCAGCGGTTTTGAAGTCGGGAGGATCGCATTTGGCGACTTGATGAATGTGAATGGAGTGTTCGCCCGGAGGCAAATTCTTGATGTCCAACGTGATTTTGACGCCTTTTGGCGTGCTGGTAAGTTGCGCTGAACCCACGCTCTGGCCGTCGGTGCTCTTAAACTCAACGGTTACTGGCTTGGAACCGGTGCGGCTGTGAGACTCCTGGGCCTGGGCAGCAGAAGCGAGGGCGAAAAGCAGACACACCCCGCATAGGATTGCTCTCATTGGGATTACCTCTCTCATTGTAGGTTTCGAAGGCTCTCTGGGCACTGCGCGAAGCAGTGTCCTACTACTCTAACTCGGCTCGGCTGAAGGATATTCCGCCCTATAGCCAACCCTGTACTCAGTTAGATACCTATGGAATAGCGCCAAACTTGCGGAAGTGCGAGTGCCGAGCACCTGCCTGGGCAGGAAAGGGGAGCAGTGGCAAAAGTCTATCGAGGGCGCCAACGTGATAATTAGTCGTTGCGATAAAGCTCTGGGTATTCTTTTTTCAGGCTGGTGAGTTTTGGCTGATCGTTGATCATGATGTAGGGCTCATAAGGATGATGCTTGAGATAGTCCTGGTGGTAGTCCTCGGCAGCGTAGAAAGCTTGCAGCGGGACGACTTGCGTGACGATGGACTGGGAATAGATTTTTGCGGCGTTCAATTGCGAGATGTAGGCTTCGGCGATTTTCTTTTGTTGGTCGTTCGAATAAAAAATCGATGAGCGGTATTGCGTGCCGTAATCCGGGCCCTGGCGGTTGAGTTCAGTAGGATTGTGGCCGACGGAGAAAAAAATCATCAGAATCTGGCCGTAGGTGATTTGCGACGGATCGAAGACGATCTTGACGGATTCGGCGTGGCCGGTTTCCCCTGTGCTGACTTCCTCATAATTGGCTGTTTTTGCTGCGCCACCGGAATAGCCGGAAGTCGCGGAAGTCGCACCTTTCAAGTGCTCGAACACAGCTTGAATCCCCCAGAAACAGCCACCGGAAAGAACGGCAGTTTCTTGCGCTTTTGCGGAGGCGAGGGGAGCGTCGACTGCGGGTTTTGGAAATGCAGCTTTAGCGTTGGCTCGGCCGTCGTTGGGTTTGGACGAGGCCCAAGCCAGAACGCCAATACCGGCACAAATCAAGACCGCAATTAGGACAGCGCGCATGGTGTAAGCTCCGCAAACGGCATTCCATTAAAGTATACGCTTGCCGCAAGAGATTGGATGTTTCGCGCCTGAAGTGGGTTACGGAGAAGCTGACTTGTTTGGGTGTCCGTCGGCACTTGAGTCGGTGTTGCAGTCTCTTAGCACCTTCCTGAAAAATTCGAAATTGGAATTGAGCGCGGTTGCGGCATCATGCTGTAGCTCGCAAAAACGAACTAGGAGAAACTCATGTCATTGCGTGTTTGCGCTATTTCTGTAATCTGCAGCGTTCTGATTTTACCGGCGGTTCTTTGCGCGCAGATTACCCACGGGCAGAAGCCGGAGCTTCCTGCACCTTATTCCACGAAATCGTCTGGCAATGGACCTCACAAAGAAGCGCCTCCCGCGGGTTTTCTTCCCACAGTGACACAGGGCTTTCGCGTGAATGTTTTTGCGGAAAGTTTCAAAGTGCCGCGCTGGCTTGCAGTGGCCCCCAATGGAGATATTTTTGTGGCAGAAACGGGGGCGAACCAGATTGTGGTGCTGCGTGATCCGCAGAACACGGGTGGGGCGCAACAGCGCGAAGTGTTCGCTAAAGAAACGTCGCGCGTGTTTGGCATCGCGTTCAAGGATGACTACGTCTATGTGGGAAACATAAACCAACTCGTGCGATTCCGCTATGACCCGAAGACATCGAAGCGGCTTGGTGAAGCGGAGCCACTGCTGAAGCTGCCGAATAGCGGCGCCCACATCACGCGGTCGGTGGCGATCTCAGCGGATGGCAAACACGTGTTCGTTTCCGTCGGATCGGGTTCCAACATCAATACGGGCGAGGACCCGATTCGCGCAGCGGTTACGATATGCGATCTGGATGGGAAGAACGCGCGGCTGTTTGCCACCGGGCTGCGGAATCCGGTGGGTTTGGCGATCGAGCCGGTCACAGGAGCGGTGTGGGTGAGCGTGAACGAACGCGACGAGTTGGGCGACGATTTGCCGCCGGACTATTTTACTTCGGTGAAGGATGGCGGATTCTACGGCTGGCCGTACAGCTATATTGGGAGCAATGTCGATGACCGTGTGAAGCCGCAGAAACCCGAGCTTGTGGCAAAGGCGATTATTCCCGATGTGCTGCTGGGCGCGCACGTGGCTCCGCTGCAATTTGCGTTTTATACAGGGAAGCAGTTTCCGCAGAGCTATTGGGGCGGAGCGTTTATCGCGGAGCACGGTTCGTGGAACCGGGCGACCCGGGCGGGGTATCAGATTGCATTTGTGGCGTTTAAGGAAGGGCAGCCTTCGGCCGATCCTGTGGCCTTCCTCACAGGGTTTGTGCCTGATCCAAATGGGCGCGACGTGTCTGGCAGGCCGGTGGGAGTAGCGATTGCGCAGGATGGCGCGTTGCTCGTTTCGGATGATGGGGCAGGGAAGATCTACCGCATCTCGGTTGCGAAGTAAGGCGCGCGCCTAATTCACAGTCAGCGTCAACGGAGTCGATTGCAATTGCAGCGGCTTTCCGTTAGCGGAGCTTGCCGACGGCGCGACCATTATTATGAATTGCCCTTGAGGCGTCACGATCTTCGGCGGTTGAGGCGAAGCGAGGCTTGCACTTCCGCCGCCGCAGCCTACCGCAGTCAAAATTGCTCCAAACACCGTGAGAAGCATCGTCGCAGCGAATGCGCTGGAAAAAGAGAGGCGTCGTGGCGCGTTCAAAATGCGTTTCGCGCCGAACGCTAGCAAGAGAAGCAGGATGACGCAAACGGTCAAACCGGGAGCGGTGCGGAGAACCGAGAACGGTGTCGAGGGCGGGATACTGGAAAACGGCAAGATTGCGCTGGTACCACTGCTTGTCGCTACCGCTACTGTGAAGGGCACCGCATTCCCATTCGAGATTTGCAGTGTGGCCGGCCCCTGGATGGTTGCGGCGGCGGGCGCACCGCTGTACGCGAGGGAAACTGTGCCGATATAGCCCGCTCCTGGAGTTATCTGGAGATTGAACTGCGCGGTCTGGCCGGCTGAGATCGTCGCCGATGTAGAGCCAGAAGGCGCGGCGCCGAGAGTCAAGGCCGGATTGGCGAATCCGCCTAAATTGATGACCTGGGGAGAATTTATCGCATCATCCGCGAGCGTGACGGTGGCCGCGCGCGCGCCAGGAGCGAGTGGCGTGAAAGAAACGCCTATCGTGCAAGTGGAATTCACCGCATAGGCGGAGGCAGTGCAGCCATTTGTCAGGGTGAAGTCGCCGCTGTTTGCTCCACCGAGAACAACCGAAGAAATGTGGAGTGGGCCGCCGCCAGAGCTCGTTACCGTGACATTTTGCGCGGTACTGGACGTTCCTTGTGTGATGGCCGCAAAAGAAAGGCTAGTCGACGACAAGGAAACAGCGGGCGTGGTCGATGGAGCCGCTGTGGCCGTGCCGCTGACTTGAATGGACTGCGGAGAGTTTTGGGCGTCGTCCGTTATCGAAAGGGTCGCGGACCGCTGGCCGGCTGCAAGAGGTGTGAAGGTCACGGTGATTATGCAACTGGCGTTGGTAGCATAGGGGCCATTGCAGAGGTTCGTCATGCTGAAATCGCCTGGATTATTGCCGCCGAGGACCACGGAGGAAATGTGTAGGGTCGCGTTGCCAGAGTTCGTTACGCCGACGTTGATCGGGCTGCCGGTCGAGCCTTGGACGATGGTGGGGAAGCTGACGGGGTCCGGCGTCACGGTTACGGCGGGGGCGGGTGGCGGCGGGGCGGTGCCCGCGCCAGTTAGTGTTACAGATTGGGGGCTGCCGGGAGCGTTGTCGGTTATCGACAGCGTTGCTTGCTGAGATCCGGTATTGGTGGGCACGAACGTGATGCTGATCGAACAGAATTTTGTGGGCTGCAAGACCGAAGGAACCTGACACGTGTCGGACTCGGTGAATTGAGACGGATCGGCGCCCGCGAGAGAAATGGAGTTAACGCTAAGAGCTTCGCCGCCGTTGCTGGTGAGGGTGATCGACTGCGGCGTGCTGGAGTTTCCCGTTTGAATTGAGCCGAAAGAAAGACTAGTAGCAGAGAGCGAGACCGACGGGCCGCTGATGCCTTGTTGCCCCGGGGGAATGCTAAAGGTCAGATTGCCTGCGATTTGCGGGATGGAGAACGGCGAGTTGGACGATTGCACGAAGTAACCGGTTAGCGGATCGACGGTAAAAGCGATCGCAGTGTTTTCGTCCGAGCCAAAGCCGTAGTTGAAAGAGCCGGTGGGGTCAGCGAAGTAGGGCGGAACGCTACTGAAGCCGGGCAGCGGGGAGCTGGAAGTTTCGGCAAGAGCTCCGGTTTGCAGGTTCACCGAATAGATGTTTACGACGATGGGATTTAGCAGATCTGAAGTAGCGACATAGAGAAATGCTCCGGTGCTGTCGATCCACAGGGCTTCGGGGTAATTGTGTTGAGGAAGCTGCACGTTGCCCAGAAGCCCGTCGCCACCAAGGCCGAGAAGCTGCACGATACCAAACTCCTGAAGATTGTCCTGCGTGCCGGTCACGTAGTAGCGGCCTTGCGGATCCATGGCGAAGCTGTCGCCGCGTTCGGGAAGGGCCGTGTTGGCCTGAAGCCCGGTGACGAACCCAGTTTGCGGATCGACAGAGAGCGCCTGAAACTCGGAGCCTTGCGCGATCGTGGAATTCGAAGACTGCGGATTCGGGCCCATGAAGACAAGGAATTCCTTGTTGTTAGGGGGCTGAGCGACGCCCAAAGGGGTGGAGTCAAGTTCGGTGGCAGAGCCAAGGACGGGAGTAAGCGCGGGACCGCCTAGCGCGCAAGAATTTGACGACGGGGAAATTGCAAATGTTTCTACCGCACCGTCTCCCGGATTCTGTCCGACGCGGTTAACAACGGCGATGTAGTTTCCCGAAGGCTCGACGGCGATAAAAGCCGGCTGGTTTGTAACGGACGAAGCGAATGGCGAGCAGGCGACCTCTTGATAGGCACCAGTGGTGGCATCGGTGATTTGATACATGTGAATGCTGCTGGTGCCAATCGCGAAAAGAAAGCGGCCTTGGACGTCGATCACCAAAGATTGATTTGCGGCAGTAAACGGGGAGCCTGCAACCGGAGTGAGTGCGCCTGTTTGATCGTTGCGCGAGGCCACGGCGCCTGCGGAGGAGAACACTAACGGTTGCTGGAGCTGGGCGAGGGCGGGGGGGGCGATCGAAACCGCCAGGGCAAGAGTGGCGAGGATTATTGGAGTTTTCAAATAATTCGTTGGGGGCGAGCTGGAAACTTTGTGCGAATGAACGGGAAATTCGCGTGTCTGGGCCATGTGTCTTCCTTGGCCGTCGAAATTAGCGGCGCCTCGTTGAATCCGAGAGGGAAACGTTTGCGAATCCACGGTAAGCCCGAAAAGATGCAGAGTCAATAAAATATATCAAATGATTTAATACACTTAACAGTTCATAGAAAGCAGGTTGCGAGGCAGTTCTGACCAGCGGACCGATTGTTAAAGAATATTAATGTTCAAATATCGCGTCGTGCGCTACCGTGCAAAGCTTATGCAACCAGCACACCTTGATTTGGAAAAGCTTTCGTCTTCAAACGGCAGCAGCCTTGTGACCCGGCTGAACGGGAAGCTGAGTCTCGAGACCGTTCATAACTTCATTCAGACCTTGCGGCCGGAGCCTGCGGCGCACCTGGTGCTCGATATGAGCGGGGTGACATTCCTGGACTCGGCTGGAGTAGGCGCGCTGGTGTCGCTGTTTGTGCACAGGCGCAACGTTGGAAAGTCCTTTGCTATCGCTGGGCTGACCCAGCAGGGGATGGCTGTCCTACAGGTCGCTGGACTAGTGAAGCTCCTGCCGAACTTTCCCACCGTTGAGGCAGCTATCGCCGCAAAGAACTAACCCTCTTCGTCTAGCAGGATTCTGTAGCGAATTTGAGGTTAGGTCGCCTACCCCCCTCCCGTTTTTTTGTAACTGCGGATTCCAAAGGACTTTAAGTCCCGCGTTTCAAAACCGCGCATTCTAAAGGGCTTACAGGCGAATTTTTGTAACTGCGGATTCCAAAGAAGTTAGCGCAAAAACGGACCGGGCACGAAGACTGAGCAACGAACTTCAGAAGTATATATGTAGAATTACTTACCTTTTATAGTAGCATGAATCATAAACATGTCAATGCCAGCATTTTCTGGCATGGCGTGGCGGCTTTGACACAGGGCGGCCCAAGTCGGGGATGGTATGCTGACGCCTTCCAGATTGGAACGACGCTTTTGCCGACCGTCTTTGATGCGCTGGTATACTCGGGCGCATGAACAACCAATCTGGATTTGAGCTGCAGGATACGGAATATCAGCGGCGGGTGCGGGACAGTTTTCAGCGACAGGGGCTGATGAGGCATTTGGGGGCCGAGCTGGTTTCGCTGGAGCCGGGTGGGGTGGTAATTCGGGTTCCGTTCTGCGGCGAGTTGACGCAGCAGCACGGGTATTTTCATGCAGGGGTGACCGGCGCAATAGCCGACAGTTCTTGCGGCTATGCTGCTTATACGCTTATGCCTGCGGATTCTTCCGTGCTCACGGTGGAGTACAAAATAAACTTGCTTGCGGCCGCCGATGGCGAAGAGCTGATCGCTCGGGCGCGCGTCGTCCGTTCCGGAAAAACCCTAAAGATTTGCACTGCGGACGTTTTTGTTCGTAAAGACGGAACCGAAAACCATTGCGCGATGATGCTCGCAACGATTATGTGCATGGCTGGAAAATCGGATCGACCTCGAGGATAAACAGAACGCGCCCGGACGGGCACGGCATGCCGTGCCCCTACGAAGGATAGCTCACGATTCGCGGAGGATGCGGATGAGTTCGGCGGCGGCATGGGGCAAGCGGGCCCCGCGACGCGAGACCAGATAGACGTGACGCGGCATGTTCATTTGGCGGACTTTCAGTTCTTTCATCCAGCCGTGCTCGATTTCCCATTGGACGCACATGCGAGGGACGATGGCGACCCCCATGCCCATTTGGACGAAGCGTTTGATACTTTCGATGGTGGGCATTTCGATGGGCATTTTTAGCGCGGTGCGGTTCCGGGCGAAGAGCTCGATGACGCGGCGGCGATAGGGGGATTCCACGCTGTGGGCGACAAAGTCTTCGTTGCCGAGGTCTTCGACGTCCACCTCGCGTTTTTTTGCGAGGACATGTTTTGGCGGCACGACGAGGGTGAGCTCGTCTTTTAGTATTTCGGTGGCTTGGAGCTGGGGCTCTTGAGGGACGTAGGAGACGGCGCCGAGGTCGAGACGGTAATTGAGGACTTCGTGAGGGATGTCGCGCGAAAACATGCGATGGACGCGGACTTGGATGCCGGGATGGAGCTGGCGAAAGGTGGCGAGGGCTGGAAGCAGGGCGTGGATGGAGCTTTCGTTTACGCCGAGGGAAAGTTCGCCGCGGGTCAGGCCTTCCAGCTCGCTAAGTCCTTTTTTTACTTCGTCGCGGAGATTGATCAGCCGCTCGGCGTAGTCTTGGAGAAGCGTTCCGGCGTCAGTAAGGCGTACCGGACGGGCGCCACGGACGAACAGCGGCTGGCCGAGGCCGTCTTCGAGTTTGCGAATCGTTAGGCTGACGGCCGGTTGGGTGCGGTAAAGGCGCTCGGCGGCGCGCGAGAAGCTGCCTTCCTTGGCAACCATCAGAAATACCTGGAGTTCGCCGAGATCCATGGCCTTTTACCTCCCCGGGCAGTATAAGGCAGGATTATCAAAAGCAGAACAAAGATAAATTTGACCGTGAGGCGGTCTTCTGTCCTACTACTACCCTAGGGGGACTCCATGGACTCCGTACGCATCTTCGATACTACGCTGCGCGACGGCGAACAATCGCCGGGCTTCTCGATGAACACCGAGGAGAAGATACGGATGGCGCGGCAGCTTGCGGCGCTGGGAGTCGACATTATTGAGGCAGGGTTTCCGATTTCTTCGCGCGGCGATCTTGAGGCAGTGCAGCGTGTGGCGAGGGAAGTGCGAAGCGTGCCCATTGCTGCGTTGGCTCGTGCGAAGAAACAAGACGTTGAAGCTGCCATCGAAGCTCTCGAACCTGCCGCGGCGCCACGTTTGCACATTTTTCTTGCGACTTCGGATTTGCATCTGCGCGTGAAGCTGAACATGACACGCGAGCAGGCGCTCGAAGCGATTAGCTCGATGATTCGCCTGGGGCGGAACAGCGTTGGGGAAGTGGAGTTTTCGGCGGAAGATGCGGGGCGCACCGATATCGGATTTCTTTGCCAGGTTTGTCAGGTGGCGGTGGATGCGGGCGCTACCATTTTGAATCTGCCAGATACGGTTGGTTACGCGGTGCCGGATGAATATGGCGCGATGTTTGAGCAGGTCCGCGCACATCTCGACGATCCGCAGGGCATTACCTTGAGCGCGCATTGTCATGATGATTTGGGGCTGGCGGTGGCGAATTCGCTGGCGGCGGTTCGTGCGGGCGTGCGGCAGATTGAGTGTACGGTCAATGGGATTGGTGAACGTGCGGGAAATGCGGCGCTGGAAGAGATTGCCGTCGCGCTGGCCGTGCGGAAAGAAAGTTTTGGTGTGACGACGAACATTAAGCTGGAGGAGCTTTTCCGGTCCAGCCGGATGCTGACGGAAATTACCGGCGCAGTCGTGGCGCCGAACAAGGCGGTTGTGGGCGCGAACGCCTTTGCGCACGAGGCTGGTATTCACCAGGATGGAATCATCAAGAACCCGCTGACGTACGAGATTATGTCGCCGGAGTCGGTGGGAGTGCCTTCGCGGTCGTTTGTGCTGGGGAAACATTCCGGGCGGAATGCGCTGAAGGTGAGTCTGCGCACCCTGGGCTATGAGCCGAGCGACGAAGAATTGGCGGAATGCTACAAGCGCGTGACGACGCTCGCGGATGAGGCGAAACAGGTGCGTCCGCGTGACTTGGTGGCCATCGCGCACGAAGTGATGCGGCGGCGTCCCGCAGCGGTCGCGGCGGAGGCGGGTTCCGCGGTGTAGTTGTGCGAGGAGCAAACCGCGGTTTGCGAGTTTTACGATAATCGGTGATGCAGATGAAAAAGACTATTGTTCTTTTGTCGGGGGACGGCATTGGGCCGGAAGTCACACGCGCCGCAGCGACCGTGCTCCGTGAGTGTGCGAACGAATTCAGCCACGAATTTGATGTGCATGAGTTTCCGATCGGCGGCGCAGCGATTGATGCGGCGGGCACGCCTCTGCCCAACGAAACTCTGGATGCTTGCCGCAAAGCTGACGCGGTTTTTCTTGGCGCAGTCGGCGGATCGAAATGGGATTCGCTTCCGGTGGGAAAGCGGCCCGAGAGCGGCCTGCTTGGTTTGCGCAAGGGCATGGGGCTGTACGTCAATGTGCGGCCTGTGAAGGTGCTGGAATCGCTGCGCGGGATTTCTCCGCTGAAGCCGGAGCGTTTGGGCGATTTGGATATCGAGATTGTGCGCGAGCTTGCGGGAGGGATGTACTTCGGCGAGCGAGGCAACGTCACCGAAAATGGAGTTGAGCGGGCTTGGGACACGGAATCGTACTCGACGCCGGAGGTCGAGCGCATCGCGACGTTTGCGTTCGCGCGCGCGGAGAATCGCTCGCGGCGCGTATGCTCGGTGGACAAGGCCAACGTTTTGATGAGCTCGCAGCTGTGGCGGCGGACTGTTGTTGCGATGAGCGGCGTCTATTCCTCGGTGAAGCTCGAGCACATGTACGTCGATAACGCGGCGATGCAGCTCACGCTGAAGCCTTCGCAGTTTGACCTGATGCTGACGAGCAACATGTTCGGAGATATTTTGAGCGATGCGGCCGCCGCTCTGGTGGGTTCGATAGGATTGATTCCTTCGGCGAGTTTTGGGACGGGGGCGCCACTGTTTGAGCCGATTCATGGCTCCGCGCCGTCGCTGGTGGGAACGGATTCCGCTAACCCGGTTGGGTCGATCCTCAGCGCCACGCTTATGTTGCGCGATGCGTTTGGGCTTTCGCTCGAAGCCGATTGGGTCGAGCAGTCGCTGCACCGTGTTCTCGCGGGTGGCTACCGCACCGCGGACATCGCCCAGCCCGGTGCCAGCACCATCGGCGGGTCGGTCTTCACAGAAATGCTGCGCGAGGAGATGCAGCGCACGCTAGAACACGCCGAGCGGTACGGCTGGGGTGTTTAGCGCGCTGAATCCACTTGCTCCTGCTATTTCATCGAATCGCGTTTTGAATGTCGAACGGCGGTGCGCTCTCCAGCCGCTCTGGATTTTGTGTTGCGACTTGTCCACCAAACCGCTGATCGTAGTAGTCGACTAGGAAGGACATATTCGGGTCCGAGGGGTTGTATCTGATTTGAATCGTCTGCCCGTTGAGTCTATTGTTGAGCCTGTGAAGGAAGGCTTGGTCGCCACAAACAGCGAACAATCCCGCGTAACGTACATTATTTACGACAAATGCGTATCCCATGAAACTCGCGGGGACCGAAGCGCCTCTACCGACAGAAACCCCTCCGAGAGCCCCCTTTTGAATGGTGGCGTCTGCGGTTGGCCAGCGGCGGCTACGAAGGCGCCGAACGAAATAAACTGCCTGAACGAAGTACCACCACCCTAGAACGAACATCATAGCGAGTAGGAATATCCAGTCGAAGGTGCCGGGTTCGCTCATGGCGCGAGTCCAAAGCTCAATAGTAGGCGTAATTTGTATCGGATCGTCTACGAAACGGCCTATCTGTCCACGTCTATTAACTGTTCGTACGGACACGAAGTGTCAGTTCTAGTTGCTTCTCGCAATCAACGTGCCCCAAGGATTCGTTGCATCTGCCCCTTCACGTTGAGGCATCACAGGTTCCAGTGACTACTTACTCGGTAGTCAGGCGGCCTGTCGGAAACTGACGCATCGCACGTTGCTGGCTTGCGGTAAGCCGCTGAGGATGCTACTTTTACACTTTCTCATGCAGCCGACGCCCCCAGGTCGGGGTACACACATGGGTGTGGAGGCGGGCGGCGGTTTGGCATTCGATCCTGAATGAAATGATTTAGGGTGCGAATCATTATTCAATCTTTTTCATCCTAGATATGTTTCACCTTGCAACAGCGGCCTGACAAGGCCGGTTATCCCTAATGGCCGACTCAGCTACCAACTCGAAACGCGTGACCGGAGATATGGCAACGCGCCCGACGACCTATTGGCGCGTCGAAGGCTCCTTGCTGGAGCTGGGGGCGATGCGTCCGGTGTGGTTTTATACGTGGAATGCGCAGAGTTTTGCGGAGCGCTGGAGGCGTCGAGCGGGAATCGCGTGGATAACGATTACCCGGCCCATCGATTATGCGATAAACCGGACGCTTGCCACGAGGCTGCTGCACACGCTGCTGCGAGGCGTTAGCCGCGATCGGCTGGACCTTCTCGGCGAAGAGTATTTTCACTACGTGTTGAAGCCACAGCTTCGCCGCGAGGCAGTCGAGAAATTGCTCGAAGCGGGGCAGAACGGCGAGCGAATTGTGCTCGTCGGCCAGCTGCTCGACCATATTTTGCGGCCGCTGGCGCAGCACCTCGGCGTCGAATCGTTTATTTCGAACCGCATGGAATTTCGCGATGGGTATGCCACGGGACGTATACTCGACCCGGTCGTGCGCCCGCGCGGACCTTTTGCTTGGCTCACCAGCGGCGCGACCGACGGCCGCATCGCGCGCGAAAAACTGTTACGGCAGCTTGGTTGGACGAAGAAGCCGCTGCAATTGGAGACCGCCATGCAAACGGCGGTGCGTCCCGCGCCTCCCGCGAGCAAATCCGTAACGCTTTTTGACGGAGCGCCGCGCACCGGTCCTTTTTCGGTTCGTGAGACGCTTGCGAATCGCCACATCCTGTTAATCGGCGTAACCGGGTTCATCGGCAAAGTATGGCTTGTCGACCTGCTCGAAAATATCCCGAACATTGGAAAGATTACGCTCCTGATTCGCCGAAACAGGACGACCTCCGCGCAGAAGCGCTTTCAAAAAATCATCGAGGAGTCGCCGGCGTTCGACACGCTCCAGGAGAAATACGGACGCAAACTAGGCACGCTGCTCGAGGACAAGGTCGAAGTTGTCGAAGGCGATGTGGGCATGCCAGGGCTGGGCCTCGATCAGGCGACGCAGGTGCGACTGGCAAAATCGCTCGACTTGGTGGTGAACAGCGCGGGGTTGACTGATTTCAATCCAGACTTGCGCGACGCGCTCGCTTCCAACGTGGATTCCACACTGCACCTGCTTAACTTTTTGCGGAAGTGCGACCACGCCGGTTTGATGCACCTCTCGACGTGTTACGTGGTGGGCATGCGCGACGGGCGCGTAACGGAAGAGTTGAAGGATAACTACAATCCCGCGCGCGATCCGGCGTTCAACGCTGAAAAAGAAATTGCTTCGTTGCGCGAAACCATCCGCCACGTTCAAGAGCGAGCCGAAAGCCCGGAACTCACGAAAGCTCTGAAGCGGCAGGCACTGGGGCGGGGCGGCGATCCGTCGGCTGTCCCTGCGACGGAGCTCGATGGAGTGTTGAAGCGGAACCGCCTACGCTGGGCGCGGAACCGGTTGGTGCGCATCGGGTTGCGCCGAGCGCAGCACTTGGGCTGGCCGAATACGTACACCTTTACGAAGAGCCTGGGCGAATCGATTCTCGCCCGCAGCAGCGGTGAATTGCCGATTGCCATTGTGCGGCCTTCGATTGTGGAGAGTTCGGAACGCTCACCGTTCACCGGTTGGAATGAGGGGATCAATACTTCCGGGCCGCTGTCGTATTTGCTGGGTACTAATTTCCGTCAACTGCCTTCGAACGAGCGTAAATGCCTCGACGTGATTCCCGTCGATATGGTTTGCCGCGGCATGACGCTGATTGCGGCGGCGGTTATTTCGCGGAAGCATGCACGGATGTATCAGCTGGCCACTTCGGCCATCAATCCTGTAAACATGGGCCGCAGCATCGAGCTCACGGGCCTGGCGCACAGAAAACATTACCGGACGCAGCAGGGGATCGAGCATTGGCTCAAGGTGAAATTCGAAACGATTCCCGTTTCGAAGCAGCGCTACGAGCGGTTGTCCATTCCGATGCAAAAAGCGGTCATCTCCGGAATTAACCGCGTCGCCGTTTCGCTGCACATGAAGAAAGCGCCGCTCGCAAAGCAGGAGCGCGATTTGATCCGGGCGGAAAAGCTCATCGAGCTGTATGAGCCGTTTATTCTTCACAACGAGCACGTCTTCGAATGCGAGAACGCGCGTCTGCTTTCCGCGGCGCTCTCGACGGAAGAAAAAGCCATCTTTGATTTTGCTCCCGAATCGATCGACTGGTGGGACTACTGGATCAACGTGCACATTCCAGCGCTCCGCCGGTGGTGCTACCCCTTGATGGAGGGCCGCCCACTCGAGTCGCGCGCGCCACGCGAGCTGGATTGGTCTCCTGAACATGCCCGGGCCGCTGTTGTCTCTAACTCCGCGACGCCGTCAGACCCACTATGGCGATCTTCGTAACCGGCACAACCGGATATTTGGGAAGCTACGTCGCCGCGGGATTGTTCACCGAACACCGCGACGCGCTGAACCTTCTGGTTCGCGCTAAGAGCGAGGGAGAAGCGCGCGAGCGGCTGTGGGCTTCGCTGCAACTGCATTTCGGATTTCGCGAGTTTCACGAATACCTCAACTCGCGTGTGCGAATCTTTCGCGGCGACTTGACGAGCGAACGATTCGGTCTTGCCGACGACGAATACCACGCGCTTGTCGACACTACAGATTCGATCATTCATTGCGCTGCTTCGTTGAACCGCAAATCGGAACGGCAATGCCTCAATGTTAATTTGCGCGGTGGCCTCGAAGTGATTCAACTGGCCCGGCGCGCGCAGAATCGCAACGGTCTGCGGCGGTATTCGCATGTTTCTACCGTGGCCGTGGCCGGAAAGCGCCGAAACGAAGTCGTAACGGAAGACGCGGCCATTGATTGGGCGCGCTCCGACTACGATCCTTATGCGCGCACCAAAAAATTCGGCGAGCATATGCTGCACCAGCTTTTGGCTGATGTGCCGCACACGATTTTCCGGCCCGCGATAGTTTTAGGAGACAGCCGGCGGCCGGAGACTTCGCAATTTGACATGGTGCAGGCCTTCGATGTTCTTGTGCGCATGCCTGTTCTTCCGCTGCGTCCTCAGGATAAAATCGACATCGTGCCTGCCAATTATGTAAGCAAGGCCATTGTGGCGATTCACCAGAAGGGCGAACCGCCGCACGGCATTTATCATTTGTCTTCCGGCACGGCGTCGCAGACATACAAGGAACTGACGGACGCGCTCGCGGAAGCGGGTGGCTGGCGGCGCCCCGCGTACTGGCCCTGGATGGGCGGCGCGTTTTCTGGCACGGTAAATCGCCTTTCGAGTGGGAAAAGTGCTGTGGCTCACGGAGCGTCGCTCTTGAAAGTTTTCTGGCCTTATCTCGATTGGAACACGGTCTTCGACAATTCGCGCGTGGTGGCCGAGCTAGGCGAGTCTCCGGCAAAGTTTTCGACTTATGCATTTCCGCTGCTGAAGTTCAGCCGGGAAAACAAGTTTCGCTATCCGGCAAAGCCGTGGCCCGAGATGAGTGTTGATACGCCGGGAAAATCCGCTGTCGCCGGGAGCGCTCGCGCATGACGGACTTCCTTCTCGTTGCCTGGGTGAGCACACTGATCGAGATCAGGCGATTGGGCTGGACCTTCGGCCTGGGCCAGCGCTGGGCTCCGGGCGAAAAACTGCGTCTGCTATTTGCGGGTTACAACGGCACGAGAAATACCGGCTCCGACGTTCGTGTGCAAGAGATGCTGCGGCAAGTGCGGCATGTGCTCGGCGCGGAAAAAGTCGATTTTAGCGTGATGACGCAGAGCTTCGACCGCACGCGCGGGTATTTCGAGGGCACCCAGCAGGTTTATCTTCCTGATGTTTTTCCGCCATTTTTATTTCGCGAGGTGCGCCAAAATCATGGCGTGATCGCGTGCGAAGGCTCGATGTTCAAAAGCAAGTTCGCCAATGCGCTGACCACCATGATGATCGGCTCGCTCGGTCTCGCTTCGGCGGAGAACAAGCTCTCCCTTGGCTATGGCGGCGAAGCGGGGCACATGGACGGGCTTATTGAGTGGATGTGCGAACGCTACGTGCACGATTCTCTGGTGATCACCCGCAATGAGGAATCCCAGAAGCTGCTCAGTTCTTTGCGCATACCGACAGAACTCGGTACGGACACCGCATGGACGTTCGAGCCGCATCCGCCTGCGTATGGCCGCAAAGCGCTCCGTGACGCGGGGTGGGACGAGAAAACTCCCGTGCTCGCGGTTTGTCCTATTCATCCCTTCGTTTGGCCGGTGAAAGCTTCGGTTGGAAAGTATCTCGCGCGCGTGACGACAGGGGCGTACAAGGACAGCCAGTACCGCACAGTTTATTTCTTCCAGTCGGGATCGGAAGTCGAGAAAAAATACCGCCATTACATCAACAGTTTTATTAAGGCGCTCACCTCGTTTCGCCAGCGCCACAATGTTTTCCCGATTCTTGTCGGAATGGAGCGGCTGGACGCGGTCGCTTGCCGCGATATTGAGAAAGAACTCCCTGGCATTCCGGTTTTCACTTCCGACGACTACGACATGTTCCAGATCGTCTCTATTCTTCGCGTATGCACGTACATGGTCTCCTCGCGCTATCACGGCATTGTGACGTGCATGCCGAGCCTGGTGGCATCGGCAGGCGTCACGATGGACGAGCGCATCCGGAATCTCATGCGCGAGAGGGGACATCAGCATCTTTTCCTGACCGTCGATGATCCTGACCTTGAGCCTAAGCTTATTAAGATGATGGACACGCTGGTGGCGGAGGCGGATTCCGTTCGAGACGGCATCGGCAAGACGGTCGTCCGCAATCTAAAAGTCATGGCGCGCATGGGCACTTTTCTCGAAGACGCCATGCGCCGCACCTATCCGGAATTTCCGCTCCGCTCCGGGGTTCTTACGTGGGAGGACTATCTCCCCCCCTTGAATGACACGCTACTTCAACTTGTCGAGCGCTACGACTCTTCATCCGCTGTGCCGCAACATTCTGTTGCTGGAACTGCGTCTCGTTGATGGCCGGCCCAGCTCCCATGCCGAATTTTCTCGAAGATATTTTCGCACAACTGAAAATAGCCGATAGCCGCGTCGTGCTACGCGAGATTCATGGCGAGAAGTTCGCCAGCGTTTCGGGAAGGGAATTGCTTGAGCAGGTGGGACGTGTCCGTACACATCTGCGGCGCACGGGGCTTCAGCCCGGCGAGCGTTGCGCGCTACTCGCGCCGAACTCCGCGCGGTGGGTGGCGTTCAATCTCGCGCTGCTGGCGGAAGGCGTCATCGTTGTACCCCTATACGCGCGGCAGGCGCCGGGCGAATTAGCCGCGATGATGAAAGATTGTCTGCCAAGATTCCTGTTCACTAGCGATGTGGCGCTGGGCGAGGCTGTGGCGAAGGAATTGCCGCCGCAATGGTCGAGCTCGCGAAGGCTTGTCCTTTTTGATGACGTTTTGCAAGAAGCCGCACCGGATGCCCCGCCGCCCGAAGGGCCGAATCCTCGTGCCGACGCGGATCTTGTTGCTATCATCTACACCTCAGGCACATCTGGCGAACCCAAGGGCGTTTGTCTAAACGTTGGCAACGTGACGCACATCCTTTCTTGTGCGCGCGAGCGGCTCGATCTGCTGATGGGGGTGACGCACGAGCCTGATCGTGTCTTCCACTACGGTCCGTTTAGCTTCGCGGCCTCGTGGATCACATTGCTAGCTTGGCTTTCGCGGGAAAGTGTTCTGACGCTGTCCACGGATCTGACCAAACTAGCGGACGAAATTCGGCTCGCTTCTCCGCACTATTTCCTGAATGTACCGACGCTTCTCGAACGCGTCCGCCGCGGCGTGGAAGACGCCTTGTCGAAGCGGTCTGCGCCCATCCGGTCGCTCTATGGGAAGGCGCGCGAGGCATGGATGCGGAAACACGCGGGCCGGGGGCGCGCCACCGATGCTTTCTGGTTGGGACTCGGGCGTAAATTCATTTTCGGCAAGATCAGAGATCGTTTCGGACCGAATATTCGCGTTTTGATTTGCGGATCGGCGCCGCTTGCTCCGGAGACGCAGCAATTCTTTCTCATGCTTGGCATTCCAGTGCTGCAAGCCTACGGTCTTACCGAGACTACGGCGATCTGTACGCTGGACGACCCTCGCGTTCCCGTCGAGCCCGGCTATGTGGGAACAGCGGTCAACGGCATCGAGATGAAAGTCGGCGAAAACGAAGAGATCGTCGTGCGCGGCCCGAACATTTTCCCGGGCTATTGGAATCGTCCCGAAGAAACAGCGCGCGTGCTGAAGGACGGTTGGTTTCATACCGGGGATCAGGGCGAGGCGAATGTCCGCGGCAATTGGCGCATCATCGGACGCCTCAAAAACTTGATCGTGCTCAATTCGGGTCACAAGATTACGCCTGAACCCATCGAAGAGAAGCTGGCTCGATTGCTTCCCAGTGCGCAGCAAATCGTTGTGGTCGGCAACAGCCGCGGCTTTCTTTGCGCGCTGGTGACGGGTGCTGTCGAGCGCGCTGCTGTGCAATCAGCATTGGATGCCCTTAATCCTGAGCTTCCGCATTATCGCCAAATTCGCAATTTCACCGTGCTCACGGAGAACCTCACGCCAGAAAACGGGCTTCTCACGGTTATGGGCAAACTTCGGCGCGATGCTATCAACGCGCGATTCGCTGCGGAAATCAGCGCCATGTATGCTGAGGCGCTGGAAAGCAAAGCCGCTGCCGGGAGCACGGCGTGAAGTCGTTCACCGGCAAAGCGCTTCGCTGGGAGTGGCGTGATGGAGTGATTGAGTTGACTCTCGATCGCGAGCCTGCGAACGAAATTGGTCTCGCGATGCTGGGAGAGCTGGAACAGTTTGTCGCCGCGATCGGTGCGCTCGCTCCGGAGACCTCCGCGTGCCTCATTTACAGCGAACGCAAGCACGGTTTTTCCGCGGGCGCCGACCTTCGCGAGCTTTATAAGACCGCCGCGCAGCTCTCCGAAAAAGAACGCCTTTCCGGCCTGCGTAGTTTTCTTGAGCGGATTCACGCGGCATTTAACGCCATTGATGCGGCGTCGTTCACAACGATCGCGGCTGTCCATGGAGTATGTTTTGGAGGCGGCTTCGAACTCGCCCTCACTTGCGACATCATCGTGGCGGACAAGATGGCGCGCTTCGCGTTTCCCGAATTGCGCCTTGGCTTGATTCCAGGGTTCGGCGGCATCCCGCGCCTGAAACGCGACCTGGGCAACGCGTTTATTCGCGACCTTCTCTTGACGGGCCGCAGCGTCAATGCCTCGCGCGCGCAAGCGGTGGGGCTCGTCGCGCAGATCGCAGCGGAAGGGGAAGCTCTTCGCATTGCACGCGCTACGGCCGCTCAAATCGTCAAGTTTGACGGCATTACGCGCGCGGCAGCAAAAAAGTTCATTAAGCCTATTCCGCACGAAGATCTTCGGCGCGAAATCGATCTCTTCTGCGAGCTGTTTGCGCGGCCTACGGTCATGGCTGCGCTCAAAAAATTCGTCGACTCCACTGACGCGATGCCGTATTTGCCATAGAGAGTTCCAGGGAATTTATCGGCTTCACCCGCGGACACGTCATTTTCTTTCTTCGTGCGGAAAATGGTAAATTTAAGGTTCCATGCGAACGCTTGAGCAAACCACGCAGGAAGTCCTCGATCTGGCGTCGAAGCACTTCAACGTGCCGGCGGGCTCGCTCGCTCCGGAAGACGATTTCTTCAAAAAGCTCGGCATTGACAGCCTGCAAACGCTCGAGATGCTGAGCCGCCTCGAAAATCATTTCGGCATCGAATTGCCCGATTATGAAGTGCAAGGCGTAAGCGACTTTCGCACGCTCGCTTCGCGGATACAATCCCGCCTGTAATGCTAGACCTTTCGAAATATCAATCCATCGGCGGGGCGCTGAAGGATGCCCTGGAAGAATTTTCAAACGAAGTGTGCCTGATGGAGGCCGACCGCGAGAGAGAAAAAGAACGGCTCACTTACCGGGACTTCAAAGGGCGCGCGCACCCGCTCGCGAAGGCGCTGCAAGACGCGGGCTTCACCGTGGGCGATCGAGCCACCATTATCATGACGAACCAGTCCAAGTGGCTGATATCCGCTTACGCAATTTTTTACGCCGGTGGAGTATTGGTTCCGCTTGATTACAAACTTACGCCGGATGAGCAGTGGCAACTGCTCAAGCATTCCGGTGCAAGAGTCCTGATCACCGAATACGCCATCTGGCGGCAGCTCAGCGTGGCTACGGGCCGCTCTGCGGCAACGAACGTGACCACCGTCCTCGTAACCGAAGTGCCCAAGAACGCCGAACTCGACGGTGCGACACGTTGGGAAGAGTTTCGCGACAGCAGTGAGCCAACGTTCGTTCCGCGCACGCGCAGGGACGTGGCGTGCATCGTCTATTCTTCCGGCACCGGAGGTCGCCCCAAAGGCTGCATGATGACGCACGAAAATTACCTCGAGCAGTGCGTCGCCCTTACCGCCATCTATCCATTTTCGCCGGGCGTGCGATACCTCAGCATTCTTCCGACGAATCACGCCATCGATTTCATGGTGGGTTTCTTCGGGCCGTTCATTTGTGGCGCGGCCGTAGTGCATTTGCGCACCCTACGACCTGAATATGTTCGCGAAGCATTTTCGAAATACAAAATCACGTACGTCAGTCTCGTTCCACTCGTACTGAAAAACCTGCAGAAGGGCTTGCAGACGCGGTTCGACGAGCTTCCATCCGGCAAGCGAAAGGTTTTCAACGCCATCGTTGCCGTCAACAAAGCGCTGACGAAAAGCCGGCCGCGGCTCGGTCTCAGCCGCCGCCTGTTGAAACAAGTCCACGAGCCTTTCGGCGGCGAACTTCGCACGATAATTGTCGGCGGCGCGTTTACGGAACCGCGGACACTGCAATTCTTCTACGATCTGGGCATACCGGTTGCAAACGGCTATGGATTGACCGAAGCCGGCACTGCAATCACTGTCAACGACCTGAGACCCTTTCGTGCGGATACCGTGGGCAAGCCGCTTCCCGGCATGGAGATCCGCATCGTCAATGCGGGCAACGACGGCATCGGCGAGGTCTCCGTCCGCAGCAAAACAATCATGTCCGGCTATCTGAATGAGCCCGAGCTGACTGCCGAAGCCATCGTCGACGGGTGGCTCATGACCGGCGATCTTGGTCGCGTTGACGCCACAGGCCACCTGCAGCTGTTCGGACGCAAGAAAAATATGATCGTCACCGAGGAAGGTAAAAACATCTATCCGGAGGACATCGAATCGGTCTTCGACAGTCTCCTCGTCAAGGAATTTTGCGTCTTTGCCGCCAACTACATCTGGCCACAACGCTCGATGGTCGGCGAACAGCTACTGCTTGCGCTGCATCTCGAGCCCGGCCAAACTTACTCCGAGGAGCTTCGCCGCGACATTTCCGTGCGCAACAGCAAGCTTCTAAACTACAAGCGCATTCACGGCGTGGTTCTATTCGATGAGGATTTTCCACGCACAGCTTCGCTCAAAATTAAGAGAAACTCTCTCGCAGAGCAGCTTGCGAAGCTCGACCGCGCCGCTGCGTTTCTGCCTTTGTGACGCTGGTCATGCGCGAACGGGAACGAGCATTTCCTTTAAGGGAATGAAACGGCTTTGAGGCATCAATTCTTCGCAATCGTAAACCCAGCCGCAGGTGGCGGCCGCTCGGCCAAGCTCGCCGGGCCGGCACTCGCGAGGCTGCGCGAAAAAGGACTGAAGATCGACGTCGTTGCCTCCACCGGGCCCGGCCACGCCGTTGAGCTTGCGCGTGAAGCCTACGAGCAGGGATACCGTCGGTTCATTGCCGTCGGCGGCGATGGCACCGCGCATGAAATTCTGAATGGTGTTTATGAACGCGCACGCGGCAAAGAACGAATCGCTCTTGGATTTTTGCCGCTCGGAACGGGCAATTCGTTTCTCCGGGATTTTACCAAGGACGGCGCTGCCGCTTCTCTCGAAGCCCTAATTGAAGGTCGAAAACGCGCCGTAGATCTGATTCGGTTGACGCATACTAAAGGCGAAGTCTATTCGTTCAACCTTCTTAGCTTGGGCTTCACAGCGGACGTGGGGGCTTTGACCAATCGCTACTTCAAACCCTTCGGCTATCTTGGCTATCTGCTCGGAGTTTTTGTGCGAGTCGTTCAATTGCGCCGGCGCGCTTTTCGTTTGCGTTGCGATGATGAAACGGAATGGGACGAAAGCCGCTGCCTTTTTCTTTCCTTCAGCAACAGCAAATTCACCGGCGGGACAATGCTCATCGCACCTCAAGCCGATCCCACAGACGGCCTGATCGAATTTGTCCGCTGGGGGCCGATCGGGCGCATCGGGTTACTCCGCATGCTCCCCAAACTCTATGACGGCACGCATATCGAACATCCTTTAGCTTCGCGGCGGGCTGTGCGGCACATCGAATTTGGAGTTAAGGTTCCTGTGGATGTACTGATCGACGGCGAAATCGCCTGTCTTCAGTGCCTGTCCCTCGACATCATTCCTGCTGCCGTGGACATCTATATATGAAGCGCGGACTGCTTGCCCTCCGCAGCGCGTTTCTCTGGATTCTAAGTGGCCTCCATTTTTTCATATGCGCGCCTATGCTCGTTTTCCTTGGGATTTTTCTGGACCCTCACAAACACGACTGGCTTCAACGCAGCTTCTGTCGCCGCATCGTTTTTCTCGCCGGCGCGCGCGTGGAAGTCGTTCGCGCGTCGGCGTTCGATCCTCAGCGCACCTGTTTTTTCATGGTGAATCACGTAAATCTTTTCGACCCTTTCATACTCTACTGCGCCATTCCGCAATACGTTCGGGGGTGGGAACTGGAATCTCACTTCAAAATCCCAGCGTATGGTTGGCTCATGAAGCGCTTTGGGAACGTACCCGTCCCCGACGTGCGCCGTCCTTCCGATCTGAAGCGCATGTGGCGCCTCACACAAGACGCCATCGACGGGGGCACGAGCCTGATCATTTTTCCGGAAGCGAAGCGCACGCGCAATGGCCACGTCGACGTCTTTGAAGAGGGTGGTTTTCGCGTCGCGCAACAGTTGGGGATTCCCATTGTGCCGGTCAGCCTCGCCGGATCCATCAAACATCATCGCACAGGCCACTGGATGCTTTGGCCTGCCACCATCACGGTCCATCTTCATGACGTCATCGAGACAAAGGGCATGACCAAGAAAGATGTTCCCGGGCTTTGCAACCGTGTTCACGAAATCATCGCTGCGCCGATTGAAGTGAGTTTAGAAGAAAAGTCGCACGAGTAGAATTTCATACGGCGTCGATCGCTCTACCCCAATCGCCGAATATGAAATCAATTGGGGAATGTCACGACGGAAGCTTGATGCCCGGAATGGTCCGTCCCGCTCTCGTTTCCTGCCACGTGAACACGATACGGTCAATCACCGTAATCGTGGAAACCACGGCGATCACCCAGAGCACGGCGCCCATGCGAGTCGTAAGGCCGCCAATGATCAGCAAAACGAGGCGCTCAGGCCGCTCCATGAAGCCGACTTTGCAGAGAGGGATGAGCGATTCCGCCCGCGCTCTAGCATAACTGACCATCACCGAGCCTGCGGTAGCGACGGCAGCCAGCACGACGTAAGGTGTGCGCCCGCTCACGGAATAATAGACGAGCAGGCCCATGTACAGCGCCATGTCCGCGTAACGGTCCAGCGTCGAATCGTAGAAAGCGCCAAAAGCGGTTACGCGGTTTTGGCGACGCGCCACTTGCCCGTCGAGTATGTCAAGGAAGCCCGCGCAGAAGATAATCAGCGCGGCAATTCGAAAATGTCCGAGAGCGAAATTTGCTGCCGCAATGAAGTTCACCACCAGGCCGAGAAACGTCAGAAAATTGGGGTTGACGCCCGTGGCGGCCAGCACGCCGACGATCTTGTCCAGCAGCCACTTACTTCCGGTTCCTATCGCGCCTGTGAAGGTAGCCATTCTTTTGCTACGACCAATCGAGAATTTGATTTTTTCTGCGCGCCTGCGAAATCGTACACTAGGGTCGCAACACTCCGCAAACGAGTGTTTCGATTCGGACCAAATTGGTTTGCATGCTGAGCCGCTTTGTTCTTGACCGTGCGCTGCTCACAGCATACATTCACTTTACTTCATTCGCTATGTGCGCGCGAATCTATGGACAGCCATCTCTCACGCCGCGGATTTTTGTCTCAAGGTTTAACAGGGATTTCGGCCGCCTGGATTTCGGCGCATTGGCCGGCCATGCTCTCGGCGGCCACTCACGCGCGCGAGGCCGCCCAATCCGCTTCGATTGCAAAATTTGAGTTTTTTACTCCCGAACAAGCTGCGGAGATCGACGCGATCTCGTCCCGTATCATCCCCGCGACGGATACGCCCGGCGCACACGAAGCGGGTGTCGTATTTTTCATCGACCGCGCTCTCGTCACTTTCGCCAAAGATGATCAGAAGTTGTATGCCGATGGTTTGCACGAACTGCAGGTCAGGGTGCACGAGATGTTCCCGGCAGCAAACAAATTTTCCGCTGCCACTCTCGAGCAGCAAGACCAGATCCTGGAATCTCTGGACCCGCAATCTCCCAGCGGGGGAAGACGGCCTTTCCGTCAGAGCGCCGGGGCACAATCTTTCTTCGAAACGATCCGCGTTCACACTATCTCCGGGTTTCTGATTGATCCCGATGCCAACAAACGCGGCAATCGTGATGGCGCCGGTTGGAAAGCGATCGGCCGCGAGAACGAGCACATGTTCATGCCGCCGTTTGGCTACTACGACAAAGACTATCCAGGCTGGCAACCAAATCCTCCCGCGGCGGACAAACCCAAAACATGACGCTGGATCAGCCTAAATATAAAACGACCGATGAAATTGACTTCGTTGTCATTGGCTCCGGCGCGGCCGGAGGCATCGTCGCCAAAGAATTATCCGAAAACGGATTCCGTGTCGTAGTTCTGGAACAGGGCCCGTACCTCACCGAAAAAGATTTCATTCACGACGAAATCGAGGTCCTCAACCGCGATTTTCTAACTAATCATCCGGATCTCCAGCCCAATACCTTTCGCAAAACGCCGGACGAAAAAGCCAAGCCGCAGCGCGCCATTGCCTACGGTCGTCTCGTCGGTGGCACTAGCACGCACTTCACCGCGAATTTTTGGCGCTTCCACGAAATAGATTTCAAGGAGCGCAGCAAGGTTGGCCCGATCCCCGGCGCGGCTTTGGCCGATTGGCCCATCAGCTACGCCGACCTCGAGCCGTATTACACAAAGGTTGAATGGGAGATTGGAGTCTCTGGCCAGGCCGGTGCGAGTCCGTTCGATCCCCCGCGCTCCAAGCCGTACCCCATGCCGCCACTCCCCGTGAAATCGGGCGGCGTGATTTTCGAACGCGCCGCACGCAAGTTAGGATGGAATCCATTTCCCGCGCCCATGGCGATTCTCTCGCAGCCGCGCCCGGGGCGCAGCGCGTGCATCAATTGCGGTTTCTGTCTTGCGTTCGCCTGCGAAGTCGGCGCGAAGTCCAGCTCGCTCGCCACCGCCATCCGCATGGCGGAGAGAACCGGCCGCTGCGAAATCCGCCCGAATTCTTACGTGCACCGCATCGAGCTCGACGCCAATGGCCGCGCCTCCGGCGCCGTTTATTTCGACGCGCAGCGCAACGTGCAGCGCCAGAAAGCCAAAGCCGTCGTAGTTTGCGCGAATGGAGCGGAAACGCCGCGTCTCCTCTTGCTCTCTGCCAACAAGCAATTTCCCGACGGTCTCGCCAACAGCAGCGGCAAAGTCGGCAAGCATCTCATGTTCAACAGCGGCGCGCTCTCCGTCGGCGTGTTCGAGCATCCTCTGAACGACTACAAAGGTTTCGCCGTCAGCCGCATCCTCCACGATTTTTACGAACTTGATCCCGACAAAGTCGGTTTTCACGGCGGCGGCGGGCTAGACGCACGCTTCGATCAGACGCCAATAAGTTTCGCCCTGGGCGGCCTCCCGCCCGGCTCTCCGCGATGGGGCAAGGGCTTCAAGGATCTTTTGAGCCACAACTTCACGCGTACTGTCGAGATTCTTTGCCACGGCACTTCGCTCCCCGTCGAGAACAACAGCTTCTCGCTCGATCCGGATCTGAAAGACGCTTGGGGCCTCCCCGCGCTTCGCATGACTTACAAGGATCATCCCGACGACGTCAAGCTAAGCAATTGGCTGAACGTCCGTGCAGCTGAGCTTCTCCAAGCCGCTGGCGCCCAGAAACAATGGTCGTTCCCGGCCGGGGAACAGGAATTCTCCGTCCACCTGCTCGGCACCTGCCGCATGGGTAATGATCCGAAGACCTCCGTCATCAATTCCGACCATCAAACGCACGACGTGAAAAATCTTTTCCTCTGCGATGGTAGCAGCCTCGTCACCAGCGGTCGCGGCCAGCCCACCATGACCATTGAGGCGCTGGCTTTCCGTGCGGCCGACCGCATCACCGCTCTTGCCAAACGCGGCGATCTCTCCACTTAGCTGCCGCCAGGTGGTCTCATTTTCCGCATGCGGAGCCGGAGTCCGCTTTCTGGTACACTTTTCTTCGCAAAATTAGGGTTCAGGGGGCCGGGGATGAGTTTGAACCGACGCAACACGACATTCGTAGTGTGCGCATTGGCGCTGAGCACGGGCTTGGCTATCGTAGGGGCGTGGGCTCAATCCAATCCGCCACAATCGCCCGCCGCACCCAAGCTCGCCGAAGAGCAGTTCAAGAACATCAAAGTTCTGAAGGGCGTTCCCGCCGACCAGATTTTTCCGTCCATGCAATTCATCACCGCTTCGCTTGGCGTCGAATGCGAGTATTGCCACGTTCGTGAAGGCCAGAAGTTGCTATTCGAAAAGGACGACAAAAAGACGAAAGTCACTGCACGCAAAATGATGGAGATGATGTTCGCCATCAACAAAGACAATTTTGAAGGGCACCGCGACGTCACCTGCTATTCCTGCCATCGCGGCGCTGCCGATCCCGTCGCCACACCCCTCGTCGCCACCGAGGACGCCAAGCCCGAACCCGAGCCCTCCAAGGCGCCCGCCGACGCGAAGCCTGTTTTACCGCCCGCCGATCAGTTGCTCGACAAATATTTAGCAGCCGTCGGCGGCGACGCCGCTCTGCAAAAAATCACCAGCCGCGTGGAAAAAGGCAAACTAGACGCCGGCGGCCATCAACTTCCTATCGAGGTTTACGCCAAAGCCCCGGACAAGCGCATCTCCATCATGCACATGCCCAACGGCGAGAGCATCACCGCCTTCGACGGCAAGCAGGGCTGGCTCAGCAACGCCGGACATCCCCACCCTATGTCCGCCGCGGAAAACGCCGCTGCCCGCATCGACTCCGATTTCTATTTCGCTTCTGACGTCAAAACTCTCTACCAGAAATTCACCGTCGTTCCCGGCGAAAAAATCGATGACCACGATACCTATCTTGTCTTCGGCCGCAACGAAGGCCAGCCGCCCCTGCGGCTTTATTTTGATCAGCAAACCGGCTTGTTGCTTCGCCTAGTCCGCTACGCCGAAACCGCCTTGGGCCGCATGCCTACCCAAATCGACTACGCCGATTACCACGACGCCGACGGCGTAAAAATCCCCTACCGCTGGACCCTCGCCCGCCCCGGCAACCGTTTCACCATTCAAATTGACCAAGTCCAGCAAAATGTCCCCGTCGACGACGCCAAATTTGCACCGCCGCCTCCACCCCCGCCAGACCAGAAACCCGCCGGCCACTAGAAAAGACCATCCAGCTGAATCGAGAGCTAGTCTGCTCAGCGGCTTCACGAGGGTGCCCTTCGCGTCATTCGGCGCCCACAAACTCATGGCTCGCGCTCTGCCTTGTTAGGAGAATGGAAGGCGGAGGTGGTATTGCCCTCGCGCCGCGTAATTGTGCTTTGCGTGTCCCTGGGAGCGCTAGCCCTCGGCTGGTTCCCGTGGCGGCACTTCTCATCTCGGCGACAACTGACGGAAGCTCCGGTTCCGACAATCACCAAACAGCCGATTGCTTTCGCGAACCACACGTTTGACCCGGCCGCGCCGCCGGCCGGCATGCCACCCTTGGCGCCCGGAGAAAACGCGGAATGCGATTCCGAATTCCTCTCCAATGCCAGCGTCCGCGGGGAGCCTCAACAAACCGATGCTACACACGCCACCATCACCGTCACGCAGGTCAACATGACACTGCAACTCAACATCAACGTCTGGGTGCCAACGGGAGTAACCCAGCATGTGATCGACCACGAGGAAGGCCATCGCCAAATCTCGGAATATTACTATCAGACCGCCGACAAACTGGCCGAGCGAATCGCGGCAAAGTACATGGGCAGACAATTCGAAATCACCGGTCCGGATCTGGGTGCGGAGTCCAGCAAAATGCTTCAACAATTGGCCACTGATATCGCCGACGAATACAACAAGGAATTGAACCCAGGACCAGCGCAACTACTTTATGACGCCATCACCGACCACAGCCGCAATGAGGTCGTCGTCAAGGATGCTGTCGCTCATGCCCTCAAGAACACCGCAATCGAGTCAACTCGGCCGCCGACAAATACTGGAAACTGATCACGCCATCTAATCTTTTAGGCGGTTAGGCAAGAAATAAAGCCTAAAAACCCAATGCGTTGCAGAGTTCCGGCGCAACCGTTCCCCGTCCCACTCGTCTAAATTCTGTGTCTGCACGAAACGATGGAACTTTACCCGTGGTTCGGGAGTATAAACACGAAGAGGTGCGGTTATGACCGAACTTTGGCGCGACATTCGCTACGGCTCAAGGCTGCTCTGGAAGAGCCCGGGGTTCACGTCCGTGTCCTTGCTTGCCCTGTCCTTGGGCATTGGGGCCACGACCGCCATTTTCAGCTTGCTCTATTCGGTGCTCCTTGCACCCCTGCCCTATGTCGACAGCGACAGAATCGTCATGGTCTGGTCCCACCAGAAAGGTGAGCGCAATGGCACCTCGCCCAGCGACCTCCTCGACTGGCAAAAGCAAGCTACCCTCTTCGACTCCCTCAACGGCTGGACCGGCGAAGGCTTCACCATCTCCACCCCCGATTGGACCGAACAAGTCCAGGCCAGCCGCGTAGCCCCTGGCTTTTTCGACCTCCTCTTTAGCCCAAAGGTGGCTCTCGGTAGGCATTTCGTTGCCGAAGACTCGCAACCAGGCAACGATCACGTGGTCATCCTCAACAACAGATTCTGGCGCGATCGCTTCGGCAGCGATCCCAACATCGTCGGCACAAAGCTTCGCATGAGCGGCGAACTCTACACCGTCCTGGGCGTCGCAGCTCCCAGTCCCTCAGATGTTGGTGATTCCTCGATGAATGTCCCTCTCGCATTTAAGCCCGAAGAGATCCATCGCGAGAATCACTTCCTCCTGGTGATGGGCAAGCTCAAGCGTGGAGTCACTCTGGATGCCGCAAATGCCGAAATGGCCGTCATCGCCAAGCAGCTGGCACAAACCTACCCGAAAACGAACGCCGATCTCACCGTGACCGTCGAGCCGCTCAAAGATGACTTTCTTCCCAAGCAAACCCGCCTGGGACTCTGGCTGATGATGGGAGCCGTCGGCTTCGTGCTCCTCATTGCCTGCGTCAATATTGCGAATTTGTTGCTTGCCTGGGGCACCGCGCGCCAAAAAGAAATCGCCGTCCGCGCGTCGCAAGGCGCCACTCGTGCGCGAATCTTCCGCCAATTCTTGATCGAAAGCCTTTCCCTAGCGTTAATGGGCGGCCTCCTGGGCACGCTGCTCTCGGTGGCCCTTCTGCGCGGCGTGATGAGCTTAATGCCCAGGAACCAATTGGGGATTCCCTACGAAGCCGATCCACACCTTAGTATCCCTGTCCTGCTCTTCACACTCGCCGCAACGCTACTCAGCGGGGTGTTTTTCGGATGCTTCCCCGCGTGGCATGCGGCCCGGCAAAATATCAGTGACATGTTAAAGGAAGGCGGCAGGTCCTCTTCGGCCAGCGGAGGCCACAACCGACTTCGCCGCGTCCTCGTCGTCGCGGAGTTCGCTCTCGCCTTAATCCTGGTCGCGGGCGCAGGCCTCATCCTCCGTAGCTTCTGGAATGTCACCCAAGTCGACCTGGGCATTCGCCGCGACCACGTTCTCACGTTCAACGTTCCGATCCAGCACGACCGCACCGCGAGCGCCGCCCAAATCCGCTCCGTCTACCAGCAGTTGCAAGAACGAATCGCCGCCGTCCCCGGCGTCCTGAAAATAGGCATTGCCCCCGGCCTCCCCACTAACGGCGCGGGCCGCCTGCATTTCACCATCGCCGGTCAGCCGTCCGATGACTCCGACAACAGCCCCGACAAACAACCGCAAGCGATGATCAACACGGTCACGCCGGGCTACTACGAAACCTACGGAATACGCCTCACCCGCGGCCGCTATCTTGACGCACGCGATCTCGCCGGAGCTCCCCGCGTCGCGATGGTCAGCGAAAGCTTCGCGCGCCAATACCTTCCTGGTCTCGATCCCCTCACCCAACGCGTCAAAATCGTCGAATTGCTCCCCGACAAAACTCCCCCCTTCGGCGCACCCGTCGAATGGCAAATCGTAGGCGTTTTCCACGACGTGCAGTACGAGAGCCACCCCACCACGACCGGTTCCGCCGAAGTTGACTTTCCCTTTGACCAGGCCCCCTGGCCTTTCACCACCATTGGCGTGCGCACCAACGGAAATCCCAGCTCGGTCGCCACCGGCATCGCCGCCGCTATCCGTTCCGTGAATCCTGATTACCCCATGACTCACGTCCGCACCATGGACCAGGTTGTCAGCGAATCCTTAGTGACCGACCGCTTCACCGTTCTCGTCTTTGGCACCTTCGCCACACTAGCGCTCGTACTCGCTGCCATCGGCATCTACGGCGTTATGACCTTCTCCGTCGCCCAACGCAAACACGAGTTGGGCATTCGCATGGCCCTTGGCGCAGGTAGCCCGCAGGTCCTGAGGTTGGTCGTCGGCGAAGGAATGTGGGCTGCCCTGATCGGAATGGCCATCGGCCTTCCCGGAGTTTACCTGGTGGGCAAAACACTGAAGGGCCTCTTATACAACGTCGGCGCAATGGATTTGCGAGCCCTGATCGGCGTCGCTCTCGTTCTTCTAGCTGCGGCTCTCGTGGCCTGCTACGTCCCAGCTCGCCGCGCCACAAGAATCGACCCCTTGTCCGCGCTGCGACAGGAGTAGCCGGGTGTGCAGCACATCGTCGCGTGAGCTAGGCACTACACGGATTGCGGCCGGAGCATGCTTAAGACCATGGCGATCTGCCCGGAATGGTAAATCGCGTGTTGCACGATTCCGTGAAACATCGTTTCGTACGGATAGCTGCGCCCCGCAACCTGTTTCGCCAAATCCTCGACCGGAAAATTTCGGATCTTCTCTTCGAGCTGGTCGCGGCTCTGGTTCCAGCGGGTGACGAGTTCTTTCCAGGGAATCGGCGGCTCGGCCCATTCTTTTTCGGCATCCCAGCGCGGCATCGGATTGCTGTCGGAAGTGTTTCGAATTCTTTCATTCCAAAGCAGCAAATGCTGAAGCAGCGCCGCAATGGAATGTGCACCGGGAGTTGGTGCCCTCGTCGCAAGTTCAGGCGAAATTCCCGCTAACAGCTCAGCGAGCGTAGGTCCGTACCAGGCGCCTTTAACCGTCGCGGCACGGTAAGAATCGGCGATGCGTTGGGTTTCGTCCACGTTTACCTCTGGCGGATATGCGCTGGGTGCCCGCCGGTGCCGGTTCTGCACCTGGGAGTGCTTTCTCCTACTCATCTTGCTGCCGCTAACTCTGAAAATCCTTATTCGCCCACGCCCTTGCTGACCCGAAACACGTGCCCGTCCGGATGACGCACGTGCATCTCGCGCGCGTTCCACGGCATATCGGTCGGCGGAAAAACGACATCGAGGCCCTCCGCCAGGCACTGTTTGTGCCCCTCGTCCACGTCCTCAACCCACACCGACATCCACACGCCTTTGTCTGCCGTTTCGACTCCGTCTGGTCCAAACGTCGACGTGTTCGCTCCCTTGCCCCGGCCGCCCTGCGCCCCTCGGCAAAGAAAAATCTCGCACTCGCCCGACCCCACGGCTCCAAACGTCGGCGGCGTTCCCCAATCCCAGCACTTCTTCCAGCCCCACTTCTCAAACCACGCAAAGCTCTGAACAATGTCCGATACATTCAAAATTGGCGTAATGTGTTTCGCGTCCATAGGCGGCCCTTAATCAGATCCAATTTTTCCTTGATCTCCCAAACAAAGGCCAAAAAAAAGAAGTAGGGAGACGCTCCAGGTCCTTTTAACGCCTCCCCATCATTTCCCCTTTCGGGGGTCGATTATCCTTTTGGAGGTGGATAATCGGCTGTGTCTGCTTTGTTGATGGGACTCTCAAAACAGCGGTAAGGTTACAAGAGTTTTTGAAGTCTTGGCTAGAATTGCAATGGCTGGTCGCCGGACAACCGATTTGCTCCAAAAAGATTTTCATCTTAATTTAGATATAGATCGTCGCAGTTCATCTCAGATTCTCATTGAAACTTAGTTACGTGTCGCAAGTTGATACCCCATCCGCGTGACGGAATTATGGTCTTCCTTCTTTTCAATAACTTACAAACTCACGTTGTGGCTTTCAGATTGCACTTCCCATCTTGAGGACTCTGCTCCCTTAATTGACTGTGGGCGGCGGAGTCTGTTCACTCTGGGCTGAAATCAATGGGGGAAACAACGATCACATGAGACTTAAACTCCAAGTGGTTCTGGCGTGTGCAGCGTTTCTGTATCCTGCGGTTATGCGTGCTGCGGTCCCTGACATCAGTGGCCGTTGGGAGATAGTCCACACGAGCGGAGACAACACTGCGCAGACAGATCTTTATCCTGGTGGCTTTTCCACTTTTCTAAGGTCCGATGGCACAGCCTACACGTACGCAACGGCTGCCAATTCCATCTGTGTGATCGACGAGAGCTCCAGCAACGTCGTTCCCAGTTGGGTCAGTTTGTTCGGAAGTGTTTTTCAGATCACCATCGCGATCGACAATCAGGGATTGGGGCCAAATGCATCATTTGTTTATATCGGCACATACAACGCTATGACTCCCGTTCCCGGCAATCCATCTTTGTTCATTCCCACGATCTCGGGAACCTATTACGCCACGGGAGATGCTTCCGGTTGCAGCGTCGCTACACAAACTGCGCCGGGTAACTTCGTCGCCACCTTTCTGCCGACACTTTCGTCTGGTTCATCTTCTGGCTCGCTGGATAATTTCGCTACAGACGGTGGCACACCTTTTGACTCGACGGTTAATGCTACCCTCACGTTCAGTGCGCCGCCATCTCCGGGCCAGATTAGCGGTACAGTGTCCCTCGATTCCAACCCGACGTTTAGCGGAAACGCGTGCTTTGCCACAACGAGCGGCGCTGTAAATCCATTGAGCATCGATCCCAACCTGTCCAGTCAGTCAGGAATCTTCGAAACTGTGTATGCCGAAGGTCTGGACCCACAGGGAGCTCCAACTACTTTGGTCCTCAGCGGCTTTTCGGCCAATTTGTACGACACGAGTGCTAACACCAACCCATACGCGGATCAGATTTCATCCACGGAATGGGCGGTAGCAGCCGCCATTGGCGAAGATGATCCGACTGTCGCAGGCGGCGCAGGCGTGAATAACGACGGCACCAACAACGTCATGGTTCAGTTTTACGACGTTGTCGGTGGCGCTTGTAATAACGCAGGCGGTGCTGACGCGCCATTCCACTTCCTTTCCGGTACGCCCATCGTTCACGGGCACAAAAAGCACCAACGCCACGGCACGCGCCAGGTTAAGACCCGCGAGCGTGTTCGCGAGCAACAGCGTCAGTGAATCCGGCCCACGCGATCACGGTTTCAAGCCCGGCTCTCTTCAGTTCATCCAGTGAGCAGAGCCCTATCCACGGCGGTACCTCTTCAATTCACGCCAGGTCTTCAACGCGGGCCTGAAGAGCGCCAGACCCAGGCAAAAGAGGACCGCGCCGCCCACTAGCTCTATGGTCTGATCTGCATCAGAGAATGAAAAGCCTAAGTAGAGTAGTGCCGCGCCGCCCAAGACACACAGGCATGCAAACAATACGGCTAGTTGATTGAGCACTAAGGGTCCCCCGAGACTAAAACCTGGATGTCAGGGAAGCTTCAGAGATTAGTGCGAAAGGACCGCATAGCGTTTCACGAAGGAACTAGGGTTGGTCCGATTCTGGGCGCAGAACGATCTCACGGTTATTCCATGTTGCTGCCCAGGCGGGCGGGTGGCGCGTCCCGCCGATTCGGTTTCTCTGCTTTTTTCTTCATAGTGTTCTCGCTCGAGTGCTGTCGCGGGGTTTCGGGTCGGAGGCGCTAGCCTTTCGGCTTGCATTTCGGACACCGGCAATTAGGAAAGTCGCGCAGGTTCTTTAACTGTTTGCGGCATCCGACTGACTATCCATCGTGCTGAGAACCCACTTCTGCAGCACGGCTCGAAACTCTGGCTTCACTTCACCAAACACAAGTCCGATGCCCGAGGGCCTGACATAGAGGACTGATGCTTCGGCCTCGAAATATTCTCCGCAGTAGTTGATCTTCACCAAAACAGGGCGTTGAACCTCAAACGACGCAGAAGTTTCTAGGAAACACCCGCGTAAGCTTAGCTCTGTCACGCGGGCAGGGACAAAGACAGCGGGCGAGTTTCCGAGAGCGATGTCGGCGCTCGCGGTGAATGCAAATCTCAATCCACGACGTTCTTGATCCATTGTGCAAGCCTATTCCAGCGAATCACTGCGTCGAGTAACTCCTGAAACATGAAGTACAGCGCCAAGTTTAGTCGTAGGTCGTCTAACTTGGCGCGCTTGGTGCGTTTTCCGGCGCATCGGTCTTATCCGTTGTGACTCGGACAGCTTCCACTTGCAGACCCTTATTCGCGTCAAATCGCTGCTTGCGGTCTAAACCCTTAACGAATTCTCTTGCAGCCTTCGCAATTGCACCTGCGATAGTGGTTGCATCTACTTTGACAGTTGTTCCTTCTGTTCCCTTGCTCCGGTCTTCGTAGCGGATCTTTACGCTGTATGTGTTCATGCTTCTACTTTGCGCCTGGTTTCACGTAACCGCAAGCGCAGCGATGGACGTTTTCCGATACCTCTTCTAGAATGATTTTCACCCCTCAAACGCTGGGCCACTCAACTTCCGCGTCGGCCTACTAACTACCCACTATTCACTACTCACTGCCTCTCCCCCCCTTTTCCACACATTTCCACAGCCGTAACAAACCCATTACTCCCCACCCAACTCCCTCAAATTCCTCGACTTCCGCCACCCTCATTCGAATACCAACTCAGTAACTCAGAGAACTATTGACAATCAGTAATTTACATGCTATCATGTCTTGTGAATGTGAGTCGCTGTCCCTTACCGACGACCCCCTCGTCTCAGCGCCACCACTACACCCGGAGTTTACCCCGGCCCGTCTCCGCGTTATTTTGTTCCGATCTTTTTCTTTCTTCATTGAACTTTAGACTTTCGACTTTCAACTGTTCCTTTCTAACTCCTTTCTTTGCCACTCTTACAGACACCGTCAGGCATAAGTCCTTTGCCTGCCACTCTTACAAAACCCCGGGGGGTGGGGTACGCCGTTCAATCCAAGTTTTTGTTCTGTCCTCACGCTTCCGCTAATTCCTTTGTAATCCGCGCTTCCGAAAAACACACCCGTAACCCATTTAGAATCCGCATTTCCAAAACACGGCACTTAAAGCCCTTTAGAATCCGCATTTACGGAAAAACCGGGAGGGGGGTGGAGGGCACGCGGGACAGGAATTCCTGCCTGTCTCTTGTTTGCCTGTCAACGGAAACATTTCCCCGAATCCGCCGTATGCTAGGCAAGTGTCGGCGAGCGAGTCAGCCCTATGTCAGTTTGCTTGTGCCGGCCGTTCCGCGAGGTACTTCATGACCGCCCTCTGGCAAGACCTTCGATATGGCCTGCGCGTACTGACAAAATCTCCAGCGTTCACTCTAGTCTCGATACTCACGCTGGCTCTGGGCATCGGCGCTAACACCGCCATCTTCACCGTTGTTTACGGCGTTCTCCTCCGCCCGCTCCCATTTCCCGAGCCGGATCGCATTGTCCAACTCGTGGAAAGCTATAAGGAACAGAGCGAAGAAGCTGGCCTGGACATGCGCCAGCTTAAGCAATTGCAGGGATACGCGGATCTCTTTCAGTTTATGTCCGGGTATACGTCGGTCGGCTACAACATGGCTTCCGGAAATAGTGCCGAGCATCTGCGCGGCATGCCGATCTCTTCATCCTACTTCAAAGTCTTGGGCATTCGGCCCCTGCTCGGCCGCGACTTTACGCCGGAAGATGACAGCGGAGACGGCCAGCGCGTGGCCATCATCAGCTATAGCTTGTGGGCGCGCCGTTTTGCATCCGATCCGGTGCAAATCGGCCAAAAAATGCTATTGAACGGCGAACCCTTCACGATCATCGGCGTCATGCCTCGCAGCTTCACTTCTTTGGCAGTCGCTGGAGATCTTCCGGATAGCGGAGCGCCGGACGTATGGACGCCTCTTGCGCTAGTGGCTAAGACCGCTGGCAATGGGGGCAACATCAGCGTTCTAGCGCGCCTCAAGGCGGGCGTCACGACCGCTCAGCTCGACGCGCAAATGAATATAATCACTCAGGACCTGCGTCGTGAATATGCCCGCGGTTTTAACGGACAAGTGAATCTCAGTTTTTTGTCCTACAAGAGGATGATTGGTGCGGACATCCGTCCATACTTGTTGGTTTTGCTCGGAGCCATCGGATTTGTGCTCTTAATCGCTTGCGCGAATGTCGCCAATCTGTTCCTCGCGCGCGGCGGCTTGCGCGGCCGCGAAATCGCTGTCCGCATCGCCATGGGGGCATCCCGCTGGCGGCTGTTCCAGCAATTGCTAAGCGAGAGCATGCTCATCGCACTCGCCGGAGGCATAGCCGGCTTTCTATTTGCTTACTTGGGACTTGGCTCGTTGCTGGCCATTGCGCCTGCGCACTTGCCGCGCGCTTCCGACGTCCATCTCGACGGATGGGTTTTCGCGTTCACCTTTCTCGTCTCGCTCTCGACGGGCGTTCTCTTCGGTCTTGCTCCGGCTCTCGAAGCCAGCCGAACCGGCATAAATGAAGCCCTCAAAGAAGGCGCTGGACGCGCAAGCGCTGCTCGTGGCCGCGCGCTGCTCCGCAAGTTACTCATCGTCGGGGAATTTGCCATTTCTCTTGTGCTGCTCACCGGTGCGGGATTGATGATCGCCACATTCTCGAAACTTCTTCACAGCGATCCCGGCTTCAACCCTCAGCGCATCCTCTCTGTTCAGTTCTGGCTCATTGGCTCGAAATACGATTCCACCGCTCAGATTGAAAGTTTCAACCGCGCCGCCGTTCAGCGCCTCGAAGCTCTGCCCGGCGTCGATGCCGCCGCTATCATTGCTGCGGGGCTGCCGCTTGAGCGCGGCGGAAACAACGGCGTGCGCATGCCCAATTCCACGAATTGGGACAGCACGGACTACCGGGAAATCACTCCCGGATTTTTTCGTGCCATGGGCATTCCCCTTCGATCGGGCCGCGCATTTTCCGAATCAGATTCAGAAGCCGCCAGCAAGGTCGTAATCATCAATGAAGCGTTTGCGCGCGAGCACTTTTCCGGGCGGAGTCCGCTCGGTGAGCGCATTTTCCTCGGCGAGGAGCCGTCCGAAATCGTCGGCGTGGTCGGTGACGTAAAGTCTTACCTCGATCAGCCGGCACTTCCCACCACCTTTATTCCCGCGGCGCAAGCTTCTTACAGGACGTCAAAAGTTTTTGAAGGCTGGTTTCCAAGGAGCATCATCCTTCGCGCCAATGTTGACCCCGCAAGCCTCAGCCGCGCCGTGCGCGACGCCGTTGCCGCCGTCGATCCCATCGTCCCGACAGGCTCCGTCCGCACCATGGATCAGGTACTCTCCCATTCGCTCACGCTCCGCAATTTCATGATGTTTCTTCTCAGTCTTTTCGCCGCGCTGGCTCTGACTCTGGCGACCGTTGGCATCTACGGAGTGATCTCCTACGCAGTTTCACAGCGCACGCGCGAAATCGGCGTGCGCATGGCGCTCGGAGCACATCCGGGCGACGTCCTGCGGCTTATCTTGGGCGAGGGATTGAAGCTCGTCCTCGCCGGCGCAGCGCTGGGTATTGTCTTTGCGTTGATCGCGACCAGATTTATCGCAACTATGATCTACGGCGTCAGCGCCACGGACCCGCTGATCTTCCTCTCCGTCATCACGCTTCTTGTCGTGGTGTCTCTTGCGGCGTGCTACGTTCCAGCCCGCCGCGCCATGCGCGTCGATCCCATCGTCGCTCTGCGTTACGAATAGGCCGTAAACCGCTTTCGCTGCGGACCGAAGTTATTTTTTTCGGTGAGTTTTTCCGCACGTTTTTCCGTAGTTTTGAGCTGGCTCACCGGGCTTTGTTCCTTCGGAAGATAGTTCCCAATTTCCATAATTGCTTCCTTGCGCGTACGCCTTGGAATCCGTATCGCCTTCGATCGCTAGCTTGTCGGGAAGTTCTCAAAGTTCTTGTGCGAGCAGTCCCAGTTTCCAAAATTTTTTGTGAAATCGATGTAACCAAATCTGCGGAACTCGCATCACATCCTTCGAGAATATAAACTTCTTCCACGGAATCGTGGAGTGGCCTGCCTTTTTTTCATTCCGGAACTTTTTGTAATTACTTGAATGCACACATGTGCGTGTATTGATTCATAGGTATCAGTTTTTAGAAGAAATTTATGATTTCGTGTAGATGGCAGCCGCTAAAGGAAAACTGAATTGCGCGTAACCCCTCGACAAATAAAGTATTTATAAAAAGACAATAAAATTGGCAGGTAGCTTGCATACGGAAATGCGCCAGATCGCTCGAGTGGATACCGCGAAGCCTTTTGAGCAGCGAACCATAGGACTTCAGGAAGCCTGGGCCGGCTCGCGGTAAAAAAAATCGATCATGGGACGGGGATAGGGAGGGGCGTGAAGCCTAGTTTCACGCGACAGCACTGGTGTGTGCCAACGCCCGGATGCACGCGGCGGAGTCAGCTACGGAACGGAGAGAGGCGCCGAATAAACGCATGCTGGGCGAAAGTGGAATTACAAAACTAAGGAGAACGAAAGACCATGAGAAGCAAGAAGTTCCTCAAATACTTGTCCCTATTTCCGTTGATGGTTCTCGTCATTTGTCGCACAGCGAATGCGCAGACCATCGTGACGGGAGGAATCACCGGCACTATCTCTGACCCCGCGGGGGCGAGCGTACCGGGCGCAACGCTTACCCTCACCAGCAACACAACAGCGGATACATACTCCACCGTTTCTTCCTCTATCGGAGGTTACGCCTTTTCTCTTCTCAAACCGGGCGACTACACGCTTACGGCGAAAAAGGACGCGTTCAAAACGGCTACGCAAAAAATCACGGTTCTTCTAGGACAAAATTCCATGGTGAACTTTTCCATGGAGTTGGGGGACACTTCGACCACGATTGAGGTTACTGCCGCAGGGAACCTGCTGCAGACCGAAAACGCGAACATTGCTACCACGTTTGACACGCGCACCGTCCAGAACATTCCCAACCCCGGCAACGATCTTACATACATAGCCCAAACCGCGCCGGGCGTTTCCATGAACACCTCGAGCGGCCCCGGTTTTGGCAATTTCAGCGCTTTCGGCCTGCCAGGTACGTCCAACCTTTTCACCGTCAACGGGAATGACTACAACGACCCATTCCTCAACCTGAACAACTCCGGCGCCAGCAACTTGCTGCTTGGCAGCAATGACGTGCAAGAAGTGGCTGTAGTCAGTAATGGTTACACCGGGCAATACGGCCGCATGGCTGGCGCGCAAATCGACTACAGTTCGCGCTCGGGCACCAACTCGTTTCACGGCAGCGCGAACTACTACTACACCGGCAGTGCTTTGAACGCGGAAGACTATTTCCTTAAGGCCAGCGGACAGCCGAAGCCCCTCCAGAACAATAACCAATGGGCTGCGGACTTCGGTGGGCCCATCAAGAAGGACAAGGCGTACTTCTTCGTGGATACCGAAGGATTGCGATACGTCTTCGCGACCGCGACGCAGTCCTTCTTGCCCACGCCCGCTTTTCAGAACTTCGTTCTCTCTCAAGTCCCAACGGCAGCAACGAGCTTTTATCAGAAGGCGTTTGCGCTGTACAACGGTGCCAAGGGAGCGGCCAATGCAGTCCCAACAGCCAATACCTGTCCTGGCATCGGAGGCGCAGGCGTGAATGCCTTGCCGGGTGGCTCGACGGATTGTTTGGGAGCCGTTACTTTGGCGGGCAGCAGCGGGAACCAAGAATGGTTGCTGATCGGGCGAGTGGATTACTCGTTCAGCGACAATGACAAAGTCTTTGGCAGGGTGAAATTTGATCGCGGGACCCAGCCAACTTACGCAGACCCTATCAATCCGGCGTTCAACGCCATCAGCCATCAACCGCAAGATGAGGGCCAGTTGAACTACACGCATATTTTCAGCCCTACGGTTGCGAATAACTTTATCTTTTCCGACTTGTGGTATTCCGCGATCTTCCAGTCCACCAATGTGAGTGCCGCCAACGCGGCTTTTCCGGAAATTCTCTGTTCCTCGAACACCAGCATGTCTTGCCTTGGCGCGGCGGGCGGGGAATTTCCGTTCGGGTTCTTCTTCCCGCAGGGGCGCAACGTCGAACAATGGCAGTTGGTGGATGACCTTTCGGTAGAGCGAGGCGCTCACACGTTCAAAATGGGGGTTAACTTCCGCCGCGACGATGTCAGCGACTATCGCGCTTCGGAATTGACCAATCCTGCGGCCGTTTCCACCTCTCTAGCGGGCTTTGCCACGGACACAGTGGACACCAGCACGACACTAAACTTTGCCCAGTCATCGCCCCAGCCTCTGGCCATCTACAGCTTTGGCTTGTACTTCCAGGATGAGGTGCGCATCAACCGGAAATTGAAGCTGACCCTGGCAATCCGGGCGGACCGCAATTCCGGCGGCGTATGCCAATCCAATTGCGTTTCCATACCGACTCTGCCTTTCTCGGAGCTCTCGCATAATGCCGCGATTCCGTTCAACCAAATGGTTACGGCCGGCCAAAACAGCATCCTACGTGATGTGGAGAAAGTGGTGTTTCAACCACGCGCGGGGTTTGCGTGGAGCCCTCTCGGTGAAAAGACGGTCATTCGCGGAGGAGTAGGGCTCTTCAGCGACCTATACCCGGGAACGCTTCTCGACAACTTCACAACCAACTTTCCAGAGGTCACGAGCTTCTCTATCCCTGGCGGTGCAGTGAATCCCGCGGAAACGGGGAGTGGCGTGAATCTCGTGCAAACATGCAACAGTGCGTTCCAAACGGCCTTCCATGGCGGTCAGACTCTGGCGCAGTACCAGGCAGCAGCTCCGGCCTGTGCTGCCGCACTGCCCCCGCTCTACGACGTCACTGCCAAGACGCTCAACCCCAAGTTCGTGGAATGGAACTTTGAGGTCCAACACACACTCGCCAAGAACACTCTGGTTTCCATAAATTACGTCGGGAACCACGGGTATGACATTCTGCTCACCAATCCTTACCTCAATGCGTTCTGCACGACGGCCGTTTGCGGGAGCGGGTTCACAGAGCTACCGGTGGGTGCAGCGCCGGATGCGCGCGTTGCGGCTGTCCAGCAACTGACCAATAACGGCTACTCGAACTACAGCGGCGTGACCGCTTCCGTGCAGCAAAACCTATGGCACGGCTTGACCGCGCGCTTTAATTACACGTATAGCCATGCAACGGACAACGTCTCTAATGGCGGCGTTCTGCAATACAGCCTCTCGAACAGCATTATTGCGCAGATCGATCCTGCCAACCCCAATGCCAGCTATGCTTCCTCAGACTATGATATACGCCACCAGCTCTCGGCCAACTACGTCTGGGATCTCCCCATCAAGTTCTCCAATCATTGGATGAATACCTTGGTGGGCGGATGGCAGATTGCCGGCACGTTCTTCTACCGGACGGGCTTTCCCTTCAGCATCGAGGATGGACAACAGAGCGTGGCATTCGTGCCCAACAACCTCACGGCGAACGGCGGAAACCTCGCGAACATTCTGTACGCGCCGGCTGCCGGGGTGCCAACCAGCTTTGGTGCGTCGTGCGCGACCACGAGTTGTTTCAGCACGAGTTCATTTGCGACTCCGACTGATTTCAACGCCTTCGCCCGCAACGCGTTCCGCGGACCTGGCTATTTCAACACCGACATGAACCTGAAGAAGACCTTCGCGTTGAATGAGCGGTACCGATTCACGCTTGGCGCCAACTTCTTCAACATTCTCAATCATCCCAACTTCGATAATCCGGTGAGCAACAACCTGTCCAGTTCCTTCGGCATGATCACGACCGCCTCGGTTTCCCCGACGACACCGTACGGAGCTTTTGCGGCGGCGGCGGAAGGGATGCGCATCGTGCAGGTGTTTGCCAAGATCAACTTCTAACGCTGTTTGCAGAAAATGGCGGGGAGCTAGTCGCTCCCCGCCATTTTTTTGGCTCCGTGGCCACGCTATTTGTCACGATGAGGCCGCATCAAGGTTAACTTTCCGCGTTTCCGGCTGCGCCATGAGGCCCGGCTGTGGGAGCCGTCCTAATAGGAAAGAAGTTTGTCAGTAGCAGATAGGCATAAGACAATTTCACACCCCGCAAGAAGCGCGACCCCGCGACCTTGCGGCGACATCACCACCACTCTCCTTCAACACAGGATTTAATTGCCAGAGTGACTTTTGCAATCGACGCCAATTCGGTTTCTAGGACGATAAACTGAGCGTTCCACGGCATGGAATGTGTGCCAATGGTCTGGATACCCACCAGTTCGAGCGGGTCTGTCTATTCGGGCATTCCTTTTCGGGGTTCATCTCTTGTTTACTCTGTTAAAAGATCTTGGAGCTGTTCGAGGTCGGACGTCGGTGCGTCGGAGACGGCGCAGAATTCCATTTTGTCTTTGCGCCAATCGATCCATTGATAGCCTTGCCGCGAGCCCGCACGCGGAGAGACGTCCGGTTCAGGTGTGGGCCAGGCGAAGACATTAACTAGATGTTTTCTGTTGGCGTAAACGAGCGCGGCGACAGTGCGACCTTGAACGACATCCACGCGTCCGCCCTGAAGCGAGAAGCCTTGGTCCCTGAAATCGCGGATTGGAAAAGTAAATTTGATCTTTCCGTCGAACCAAGCTCTTAGGGTCTTCGGATCATTGGAATTGACGTTAGTTATTTGGCCTGGCAGCAGCGAGCGCAGGTGAGCATCGACAATCCCTGCTGCAAATTGCGCTTGATAGTCCTCCGCTCCGTGGAACGCGGGGATGACCCGCCACACGATTAATGCGGCGAGGAAGAGAGCGGCGGCAGCTTGCCACCGCCAGGATAAGAGTAACGATGGGGCGTGGGCGGGCGTGGGCACGACGGGACGAAGATTGGTGCGAATCTTTTTCCTGAACGAGGCTGGCGCGGCCTCATAGAGTCGCGCGGTCTGTAGTTGCCCACTTAGCAAGTCCAGGTCCACGAGCTCAACGGCACAGTGGACGCAATGTTGGAGGTGGCGTTCGAATTCGGCAGCGCTAGGATCACTCAGCTCACCGTCGAAATAGCCGTGAAGATGGGAATCGGCAAAGTCACACCTCACGGGTGGCCTCCTTGTGGGAGGAGTTTGCCAGCGCAGAATGCAGCTGGCGGCGGGCACGGGAGAGCGACGACATCACTGTGCCGATGGGAATAGAGGTAATCTCCGCGATCTCCTTGTAGGAACAGCCTTCGAGCTCTCGAAGGATAAGGACTTCGCGGAAGCGCGGCGGCACGGTTTCTAGGGCGCGGTTGAGGCGCTCCCGACCTTCATCGGCGATCGCGATGGATTCGGGAGTGGCAACGGGCTGCGGGTGCAGTTCTTCGTCGAATTCAACCATCAGGTCCCTCGGGCGATTTTTTTCCAGCCAGGAATAACAAGTATTGCGCACGATCTGCAGTAGCCACGCGCGCGCATCTCCACCGTGAAAGCCGCGGAAGAAACGGCACGCGCGAAGTAAAGCTTCTTGAGCGACATCTTCCGCGTCCTCGCGGCTGCGCAACAACCAGCGCGCGAGGTTGAAAGCAGCGTCGACATGGGGCAGCACAAGCTGTTCGAAGCGCAGGCGGTTTTCGGCATCCAAATCGTTCAAAGACTTCCCTCGATCGGTGATGCTTCCTACATAAGAACCGGAGGAAGGACGATTTTATTCTCGACAATCGGTGTCTTGTAACGAACAAGCACAGAGAAACATGCAAGCGGATGAATTAGGAATAATACGGGCGCTGCCACGGTCTGGATAAACGCAAGCACGTTCGCTGGCGGCGTGAGCAATCCCCCCCTACATTCCGCGCCGCCAGTCCCGATGGCACGCGCAGATTTGTAGAGAGGGATAGAAGTCATTGGACAACTTGCGTCTGGAATTTGCGTGTGCGTTGAAGGTTCAAACGATCCTACCCGTGGTCCCGGTGCAAGTTTTCCACGTGAGAATCAGACACGCAGGAGCGGCAGCGAGTTCGGAGACGATCTTTTGAACGGAGGATTCCTAGGAACAGCGGCTCCCGCCTACGCCGACATAACTCTGCTTCTTGAGATTGCCATGGGTGTGGGGCTGCTCATCGGCGGGCTGCTCGCACGGCAGCGGCGTTTTCGGGGGCATGCTTGGTGTCAGTCCGTAATCGTGCTCCTCAACCTTGGCGTGATCGTTTTCACAATGATTCCTTCTTTTCGTGTTCATGTGAGTCCGAGGATACCGCTCAAACTTGGCAAGGCCTACTACGCATTAGCAACAACGCACGCCGCTCTCGGAACTATAACCGAGCTCGCGGGACTGTACATCCTCCTGGCTGCGGGCACGAGCGTTTTACCTCAGAAATTTCGCATCACCAGATTCAAGGCTTGGATGCGAACTGTGCTGGTGCTCTGGTGGCTCGTGCTCCTGTTGGGATTCACGACCTACGGCCGCTGGTACGTGCCGCATTTGTTTCGGAAATGAAATCGAAGAGCCTTGAAAGAAGAGGCTTTCTGTTGTCGTGACGATGGTCGGAATAAAGCTTTGGGAATTGTGGTTTGCATTGCTGAAGCGCACGACAGCGAATAACAACCAAGTAAGGATCGTCCGAGGGAGAACTCCATGGCTGAATATGAAATGACTTTAGTGGACCGACAAAGAATCGCCAGAGATACGATGGCCTTCTGGTTTGACACGAATAATGTCAGATTCGGTTTCCGAGCCGGGCAACATGCCGATTTTGTCTTCACGCACCCGGGCACGGAGGGTGAAAGCGACAATTCCCGGACCTTTTCACTCGCAAGCTCTCCTCATGACAAAAGGCCGGTTATGATCGCCATGCGCATACGAAAGACTGCCTTTAAGACCGCGCTGATGTCTGCTGCTCTAGGCACGAAGTTCATCGTAAGCCGCCCCAGGGGATCCTTCACGCTTCATAGAGATATCACCCGACCGGCGGTGTTTCTCGCGGGTGGAATCGGGATTGCGCCCATTCGCAGCATCCTTCAGCAGGCCACTCAGGAGCGTCTGCCACACAAATTATATTTGTTCTATTCAAACCGGGAGGCGGACGACGCTGCGTTCCTCGAGGAATTTGAAAGTTTGACCGCGCAAAACCAAAATTTTATCTTCATACCGACGATTACTGGACATAGAACCATTGCCTGGCCATACGAAAAAGGACACATCAATCGTGAGATGCTCATGCGTTATCTCCTCGGGCTCAAGGGACCTATCTACTACATTGCTGGCCCGTCAGGAATGGTTACCGCGATGACCGAACTGCTCAATGGCTCGGGAGTCAGCGAGGACGACGTGAAGTCTGAAGAATTCGGAGACTACAACCTCCATCAGAATCCACCGCAAAACGACTCGGGAACCGGGATTCATCTTTCCGATTCAGCCTTGTGACACTCGGCAAGATGGAGAGCTAGTGAAAAGTAGTTTGGTTGCGACTCTCGCCTTTTTCGCTCCATTGGTTTCTGGTCATTACATTCTCTGGTTCAACGAGGGAAGCCAATGCGGCGCACAAGGTCTTCGAAGCGCGGGTCCGAGCGAAGAGGATCGAAGCCCGGTCGCAGCAGGACGCTCGGATTAAATCGCTCTTCGAAAGCCTTTTCGAGCCAATTCATGGCTTGATCCGTATCCCCGAGGGATGCATAGATGACGGCAATCTCCGGGGCATCCGAATAACTAGGGATCGAATGCTTCTTCAGTTCGCTCAGTAACTTTACCGCCTCTTCCGTCTTGCCGGACGCGGCGTAGGCGCGAGCAAGACTAGCTATACACGTCGGGCTACCCACGGAAAGCTGCACCGCTTTTTGCAATTCGGCGACTGCCTCATCGTTCATGTGTTTTTGGAGGTATGCCTGCGCGAGTTGGTTATGGGCGAGAGCAAAATTTGGATCCATTTCGATCGTCTTTCGGCTCTGACGTATCGATTCGTCATAGGAATGCGCAATGACAAGAAGTTCTGCCAAATCGGCGTTAATGATAAGAGACAGCGGATCCAGGTTTTCCGCTTTTCTCATTTCCACGATAGCTTCGTCATACCGGCCTAATAGACTCAAATGCCAGGCATACCAATGGTGAGCGGTGGCGTAGCCTGGGTTCAGTTCAATGGCGCGCCGGAATTCCTTTCCGGCAGAGTCCAAATCCCAGTCGAAGGCATCCAAGCAGAATGCAAGCGAGTTGTGGGCTTCGCCGAGCGCGCTGTCCAGTTCCAGGGCTTTGATCGCCGCCGCCTTCGCTTTTGGGAATGCTTCCTTAGGAGTCATGACCGCATATTGCCAATCCCCCAACAATGCATAGGTGTCGGCTAAGCCGGAATATGGTTGGGCGTATTTTGGGTCCTCCTCGATGGCCTCGGTGAAATAAGCAAGGGCAACCTTTAAACCATCTGCGGTGCGTTTGTTCCAAAAGTAGCGCCCTTTGAGATAGGACTCATAAGCTTGCGGATTGACAACCTTTACCGTTTTTAGCGCAGCTTGTTCCTGCGGATTCAAGTTGATCCGAATTTGATCGGCAATCGCTCGAGCCACCTGGTTTTGAAGCGCCAAGGTATCACGCAATTCACCCTCATAGCTTTGTGACCACAAGTGCTTGTCAGTAGAGGCTTCGATCAACTGCGCCGTTATGCGGACCTGGTCGCCTGAACGAAGCACAGTTCCCTCGACCACGGCGTCCACGTTCAGCTCACGGGCAATCTGCGGCAGGGGCTTGCGCGCATGTTTGTAGACCATCACTGAGGTACGCGAGATCACACGCAAAGCGCTGATCTGGCCGAGGTCCGAAATCAGTTCGTCGGTCATTCCATCAGCGAAGTAATCCTGAGAGGCATCGCTCGAGAGGCTTTCGAGCGGAAGGACAGCCAAGGAGCGAATGGCTGAAGACGGGCGGTTCCAGGAATAAATCTTCCAGGCAGCAAGAGAGGCAACCAGTAGAAGCAGTACAAAGCCTGACATTTTCCACGCGAATGACGACAGAAGATGTTTGGGCATTCCGGGTTTGTCCGCGAGATCGGGGCGGTCACCGGCTTCTGCCACGGGATGTGGGAGGGTGGCGAGTTCCGGGCCGCGAACAGCTGCTTCCTCGGCAACTTTGACGTCCGCGAGGAAACGGTAGCCGCGCCGAGCAACGGTTTCCACAAAGCGGGGACTCTCGGCGGAGTCGCCGAGTGCCTCACGGATTTTACTGACAGCTTTGTTGAGCCCGTGGTCGAAATCCACGAAAGTGTCAGCAGGCCAGAGCTTTTTCTGAAGTTCCTCGCGGGATATGACCTCACCGGGGTGCTCAAGAAGCATCGTCAGAATTTGGAGGGGCTGCTCTTGAAGGCGAACTCGGAAGCCGAGTTTGCGCAATTCGCCGGCGCGAAGATCCAACTCGAAAACCCCGAAACGGAGCCGCACACGGGGATGAAGGTCTTCTTGCATGAAGAGGTGAATGCCAACCGAAAGTGAGTGTACCACCTGGCAGTTTCCACGTGAACCAAAGATGGGGACATCTTCTCGTAAGTCTTTTATAGAGTGATGGTTACTAGGGGACCCTCATTCCAGCGGGAAAGAACCGCCCGTCCATTGAATCGATCTCAGCGGGGAACCATTGTGAGGCTGTCAAGCGAAGAAGTAGGTCGCGAACTATCGCAGGGGGCTGCCATGTTCGAGCGCAACGAGCTTCCGAATTTTGAACAGGCTGTCTTACCTCATCTTGACGCCGCCTACAACCTCGCGCGCTGGCTGATGCGCAATGAGCAGGATGCCCAGGATGTCGCGCAGGAAGCCTACTTACGCGCTTTCCGATTCTTTCCCGGGTTCCGTGGCGGAGATGCGCGTTCATGGCTCATGAAAATTGTCAGGAATACTTGCTACAGCTGGTTGCATGCAAACCGGCCACTGCAAGAGGCCGCGGAGTTCGACGAAAATCTTTTCTCTACCGATTCTAGCGCTCTGAATCCAGAGGAAGCCGTGCTGCAAAACGATAGCAATACGCTAGTGCGAAAAGCGATGGAGAAGCTGCCACCAACTTATCGGGAAGTACTCATTCTTCGCGAACTCGAGGGGATGTCTTACAAAGAGATCGCAGATATCACCGGCATGCCCGCAGGCACCGTAATGTCGAGCTTATCGCGCGCGAGGGGCCGGCTTCGTCAGATTCTGACAGGTCACATAAACGGAGATACGGCGCCAAGTTCGCGGCGGATAGCCACTGTGAATATATGAGTTCATAAAACTCAAAGTAGACGGGCAGGAACACTTGAAAAGAGAAAGACCGACAGAGGTTTTTCTCCAGGTGATTTCTCAACGCAAGTCCGCCGAGAAAATCGGTCATAAGTTGGCGACCGAAATGTCCACAATTTTATTCCCGCCTCATTAACTGCCCTGCTTCGGGGAATTATCCGAGAGCGTCCCTGGTCTTACACGCTGAAGACAATGAAATGTCTCGCAGTTCAAAACCGCATCAACCAAGGAGATTTGAAATGATCTGGGCTCGACATTTGAAATTATTTACGAAGGTAGGCATCGCTGCTCTTGCGCTTGGCGCTTTGGCGACAAACGGGAACGCGCAGAATGCCTACAAAGGTAAATTCACGCTGCCATTTGAGACTCACTGGGGAGGCGCCACACTGCCAGCAGGCGATTACACATTCGCTATGACATCAACTAGCGCTCCCTACACACTTTACATTCGGGGAGAAAAAGTCAACGCCATCGTCATGGCCACTGCTACCGACGACCGAGGCGTTTCAGACCACGCACAATTGAATCTGGCGGACATCGCAAACGTGCAGACCGTCCAAACACTGGATGCGCCAGAGCTTGGAGTAACTTTTGTCTACTGGACTCCCGCACAAAAGCACATGGGGCACAAAGAAGCTCATCAAAAGACTATGCCGCAGACCGCACCTGCGACACAGTCCAGTGAGAGCAGGACTTCCATCGTGGTTCACGCTGCGGGCCGCTAAGGAAAAAAGTCATGCAAGTCACTGCAAACGCCGGGGGCAGAACACCAGTAGTTGTATCCCTGGCAAGACCCACTCTACAGAAGCGGCGTAGCCCAAACCGGGATTCACATTCCAACACGGAATGCATCCCGAAGAAGGCTGCGCCGCCAGTCTTTCCTGTCGGGAGCGGTGAACTGAGTGAAGCGGAGGCCATTCGGCGAGCCCGCGAGGGCGATCGAACCGCGTTTGAATGCCTCTATCGCTTGAATAGCCGACGCGTGTATGCCGTATGCCTGCGCATGGTAGGAAACGCGGCCGAAGCCGAAGACCTGACTCAAGAAGCCTTTTTGCTTTTACTCCGCAAAATTCACACCTTCCGCGGCGAGTCGGCGTTTTCTACTTGGCTGCACAGACTGACGGTTAACATCGTACTCATGCGTCTGCGCAGGAAGCTGCCACCCATCGTCTCGATCGAAGCGACTCTCGACCCGAACGAGGAAACGGTTTCTCCCGACCCAGCGTCAATGATTGGTGCGCCCGATTTGTTGCTGGAGGGATCGATTGACCGAATAAATCTTGAACGCTGCATTAAGCAGTTGCCCATGGGGTACCGTACGATATTTGTCTTGCATGATATCGAAGGATATGAGCACCACGAAATTGCCGAGATATTGGGACGCTCGGTGGGTGTCTCGAAGTCGCAATTACACAAGGCCCGCACGCGGCTGCGTGATCTGCTCCACGAAGTCCAGCGTGACAAAACGCGCAATGAGCGCAGGACGGCAGTCAAGATACGTTCCCACTCCAGCGAAGCTTTGCTCCGGTAGTGCCGAATCGGTGCGAAATGAAGACCGCTATAAATGAAGACCGCTATACTCGATCTGAGTACGGTACCGCCCCCCGCAATGTATTGCGTGGTCCCGGCCGCACCCACCTGGACCTATCCCTCGCAAAAACCACCCCACTCTATCACGAGAGTGTCACGCTCGAGTTCCGCGTTGTTGCCTTCAACCTTCTTAACCACACGGAATTCCAAAACCTTGACAACAATGCCCAGGACATCGGCTCCACATTTGGACAGGTCATCAGTGCGTACTCAGCGTGCATCCTCCAATTAGGGGCTCACATACGCTTTTAGGGGAATAGGACCGAGCAGGAGGCTCGATGATAAGAAATATGTCCTTTTATGTGTTACGCATCTTGGTCTTTTTGGCGCCAGTTGTATTCTGTCTGCCCACTGGCCGGATTTCGGCGCAGAATCAAGACACCCAGGTGATCGAAGTTACCGCCAAAAAGTACGAGTATTCCCCTGAGCCTGTTCACGTAAAGAGGGGTATGAAAGTTCAACTCAAGATCACCGCCACGGACCACGATCATGGTTTCAAAATCGCCGCCCTTCCCGATGGAGCTGCTCAGAGCGGAACTCCTGGGCTGGTTTTTGCCTCTGCGCAAGACTGTTGGCAGCTCAAGAAGGGTGAAACAACGACGATTGAGTTTCTGGCGCAGGCACCAGGCACGTATACATTTAGGTGCTGTCACACTTGTGGGGTTGGCCACAGAGGAATGAAGGGCGAACTGGTTGTCGATTGATAGGAAACAGATGTACTGATGTGCCGTCTAGCGAATGCCCCCACTTGACGCAGACCGTCACTTGGAATTGAGACGTTACAAGTCTCTGGATTTGGCGGGAAAGAAATCCGGAACTGTATCTAGATCCACGCGCGGAATCCATCAGTTCGGAGATCGAAAGCCCGTGTCGAATACGGAAAGCGAGATCGCGTTCATTGTTCATGCGAATCACTCGCGGTAAAAGCCGCGAGGACGCCACACCGATCAGGAAGCCAAACCTCCGAGCTTCAGCAATTCGCCAAAACGGGGATGTGTGCGGATGGAGTCGTAGACAGGATCTACTTTCATGAAAACCATCCAATAGGATCGCTCTTCCAGACCTTTTTGCAACCAATCGAGAGCCGTTTCGAATTCGCCCAGGCCCAGATGAATGCGAGCAACCATCGGCGACGCGACGTAACGCCCCATTCTATCGTTCGTCATATCGTCAAGAATAATGCGGGCTTCGTCAGTTCTTCCAGCCAAAGCATAAGCATGAGCCAACGCGGACAGTACTTCCTGTTGGCGAGAGAGTTGCAACGCGTGCTCGAAGGCGGCAATAGCCTCCGCATACAGCCCCATTTGGACGTAGACCCGGCCCAGTTGGAAGAGTGCCGGGAAGAACCGCGGCTCCTGTTCAAGAACCGCAACGAGCTGCTTGGCAGCGCGGTCGTACTGACGTGAGAAAAAGAAAGGATCCGCGACATTCATGTTGGAGATCAACGAAAAAGGATCGAGTTCCCTCGCGCTTTTCTGCACTGCTTGCGCTTCCTCGAAACGGCCCTGTGTATTCAGAAAAGCTGCGTACCACTGATGAGCGGAAATGTAACTTGGGTTCAACTCGATGGCACGCAGGAATTCCTGTTCCGCCTCCTCCCAATTCCAGTCGCACCAGAAGCGCACAAGAGCCAGTGAAGCATGGCACTCACTCAAGGACGTATCGATCTCGATCGCACGCTTTGCCGCGGCCGCTGCTTTTTGGCCGGCTACTTTTGGCGAGAGCGCGCCAAACCACGAGAGCAAGCCGCAGCAATCGGCAATACCGGAGTAAGAACGGGCGCAGTTTGGCTCGATGGACAGAGCTGTTTCAAAAGAGGTGATCCCCTTTTTCAATCCCTCTTCCGTCCTCTGACCAAAATAGAAGCGGCCGCGGAGATAAGCCTCGTGCGCCGCGGGATCGAACGCCGGCGCTTTCGTCGCGGCTTCGGGCAGCAACTCCAAAGACATGGCGCGCCCGACTTGATGCGCGACGTCCGCTTGCACGCTCAAAATGTCCCGCAGATCGCGATTGTAGCTGGCGGACCACAGGTGGGTCTGGTCCATCGCCTCGATCAGTTGCGCCGTGATGCGAGCGCCATTTCCCTCGCAGCGCACGCTTCCTTCTAAAACGTAGCTAACGTTGAGTTCCGCCGCAATTTCCGTGATTGATTTCCGCGTGTTCTTGTACTGGATCGCGGAGGTTCGCGCAATCACACCGAGGCGGCGCGGATCGAGCTGGCCGAGGTGGGAAATCATCTCTTCGGTCAAACCGTCGGAGAAATACTCCTGCTCAGGATTCCCACCGAGATTTTCAAAAGGAAGAACAGCGAGCATCCTCTTTGTAGCGAGCGAGGAAGAACGCGGAGGAATCACAACCGGTGCGATGAAGCGGTAGCCAAGGCGAGGCAAAGTCTCTATGAAGCGGGAGCTTTGCGCGGAGTCACCCAGTAATTCGCGCAATTTATTGACGGCCGTATTGAGATTTTGGTCGTAGCCCACATGCGTGTCGGGCCAGAGTTTTTCGCGCAATGCTCTGCGGGTGACCACACGACCGGCTTGCTCGAGCAGCAGCAGCAGGATACGAAAGGGTTTCTCCTCGAGACGCACGAGCATTCCGTGCTTCCGCAATTCGCGGGACTCGATATCCACTTCAAACGCGCCGAATCGCATAATCGATTCGGGGTACTTTATTTCGTTAATGGCGAGGACCTTGTTTCCCTTGGAAGCCATTTCCGTGGGAAGAGTTGCCAACCCCACGCTGTTCAGCCGTGATATTTGCTCGTAAGTCGTTTTCACTGATAGACCTCCAAGTTGATAAAGACTTGTCCCGCCCTTGATTTATTCCCGACAGCCGGCAGGCATCCAACTGCTGAGAAGCCAAAGGCATACGGAAAACTGTTGCCTGATAAGCAATTGATGAATGAGAGGAGCAATTCGGGACATGAAAAGAGTACGAGTGCTTTTGTTGGGGCTGATATGTGCACAGGTCCTTTCCTTGCCGGCCGCCCAAGCCCAGGGAAACAGCTACAAACAGACCAATCTGGTGTCCGATACACAGGGAATGGCGCCGGTGATTGATCCGAATCTGGTCAATCCGTGGGGTATTTGCATTATTCCCGGCGATCCTTTTTGGATTGCGGACAATGCCAGCCCAACGGGTGTCACCTCGCTGTACAACACCGCTGGGGCTGTTCAAGGAGCGTTCACGATTGCGCCACCCGCGGGTAGTTCCAATCCGGCCACACCGACGGGCTGCGTTGGCAACGCCTCGGGAGGCTTCAATCTCAGCGGCAGTAGCAGCCTTTTCATTTTTGACACGGAAGACGGAACCATCTCGGGCTGGACAGGTGGAGCTTCTTCCATTTTGGCGGTGGACAACTCCGTCAAGCCGACTCCGGCGACGGGCGCGGTTTATAAAGGCTTGGCGCTCGTCACGAACAGCTCTGGGAGGTTCCTTCTGGCCGCCAATTTCCGCTCCGGCCAAGTCGAGATTTACGACACAACTTTCAAACCAACCCAAGTTCTGGGTCCCGGTGCATTTAATGATCCGAGTCTGCCAGCAGTCCCCGCAGGTTCGGGTTCACCGGGCTACGCAGCATTCGGCGTTCACGTAATCACGGTCAACAGCACTTCGATGGTCGCCGTGACCTACGCGTTACAAGACATGCCCATGCACGACCCTCTAAAAATTGCCGGTTCAGGCTTCGTGGACGTGTTTAGTACAGACGGCACGATGCTACGGAGGGTCACCGCAGACTCTCACCTCAACGCACCCTGGGGCGTGGTTGTAACACCCGCAGGATTTGGCGGTTCACTGGCCGGGGATTTGCTCGTCGGTAATTTTGGCGACGGCGCGATCAACGCTTACAACTTTGCGACTGGCGCTTTCATTGACCAGATGAAGGATTCGAACGGCGCGCCGATCCTCAACGCTTCTCTTTGGGACATGGTGTTCGGCGGCGGCGGAGCACAATCCGGTGATCCCAACACGATGTATATCACGGCGGGCCTTAGCAACGAGATGCATGGTCTGTTTGCAGGCATCACTGCGAACGCTACTGCGCCTGCACCCACTGGAGACTTCAACATTTCAGCGACGCCTGCGACATTGACCATCTCAGCGGGGCAACCGGCCGCCTTCATGGTGAAGCTGGGCGGGCTTAACGGTTTCAATTCAGCTGTCACCCTTACTTGCTCCGGGCAGCCTCTTGGGTCTACCTGTAGCTTTTCACCTGCATCGGTTTCGCCGACAAGCGGCGGGACCGTAACCTCCACCATGACCATTATGACTTCGTCGTCGCCTTACAATCCGGCGGTGAGGATGGCGAAGAACTCCACGGGAGGCATCTTTGCCGCAGTGCTTCCGATACCGGTGCTAGGGTTCCTCGGCTTACTGGTTGCCGGTAAAGGCTGCTGGCAGCGCCTCCGCGGCAGAAAATGGTTTCACTACCTCACTGGCAGCCTGGCGCTCTTCATCGTTGTAGGTTTCCTACTTGCGGCGGGCGGGTGTGGCGGCGGGAGCGCGATGGGCGGAAACGGCACGCAGCGAGGCACAACCACCGTGATGATCACGGGGACATCGGGCAGTCTCTCTCACTCAACCTCGGTCACAGTGACCGTCCAATAACCAACAGCGGGGCCAAAGGTGTTGGCATCTTTGGCCCCGCATTTCCTCACTCTGAACATTCGGCCACGCGGACCCGTGAGTGGAAGCAGACCATCTTGAACCTCACCGCCCCGCACAACTCACTCGAATTTCGAAACCGGACGGAAGCTCAGTTTCGAAGAACACAAATCGGAAAGAAGGAGAAAGAGATGAAGGAAAAGAGTGGAGTCTTCGCAAGGGGTTCGAATCGACGTTCTTTTTTGAGAAATGGAGCGGTGGCGGCAGGCGCAGCTACGTTGGGCGCTGGACTTGTCGCGGGCAAGTCGTTTGCATTCGATCGTGATCGAGAAGACAACGGTCCTGGAATTACCAGGGGCGACATCGCGATCCTGACGTTTCTGCAGGCATTGGAACAGGTTGAGGCCGATCTGTGGCAACAATACTCAGAACTCGGAGGAATTCAGGACAACGAAGTCAGCGGAGTCAACGGCGGAAATGTGCCGTACACACAAGCCCTGCTAATTCTTGACGGGGATATGGCGCAGTATATTCACGACAACGCCGACGACGAAAACAGCCATGTCAGTTTCCTGGGCAAATACCTGGAATCGAAAGGAGCTGAGCCAGCTGACCTGAGCGCGTTCAAGACGCTGCCCAGCAGCAAGGCGGATGGAGCAAGGCAAGTCGGACGGCTCACCAACCTCACCCAACTCACCGTCGACACCAGCTTTTGGTCACGGTACCGCAGCATTACAAATCCGGATTTCGATCCGAATGCGCCGTTTGTTCAAGCCGTCCCCAGCTTGAATGTCGGACAGCACACCGCTATCCCGAGAAGCAACGATGATACGGCCGGCAGCGTCATCAATCCTGATCCTACTCAATCGACCTTCACCGACCACCTAAAAGCGATCGCCTTTACGGCGGGGTTCCACTTTGCGTTTATTGAGCAGGGCGGGACGAGCCTGTATCCGGCGCTTGCGCAGCACGTCACCAATCTCGAAGTCTTGCGAATCCTGCTGAGCATTGGTCCCAGCGAAACCATGCACTTCCAGACCTGGCAGGACAAAGCCGGCAATGCGACGCCTCTGACGGACTTCGATAAGATCAACAATTCGAGCGTGACCTTTTCGACCCTCAGCGCAGCCCAAGGGGAGACGAACCCGGAATCCCTGAATGGCGACACTCTGCAGGCCAACTTGATCATGCCGGAGCCTACAGACTTTCTGGACAAGAAGTTCGGCCCGGTGGCCATCATCCGCCCATCGTCAATAAAGTTCGGCGGCGCGGTAGCCTCTGTCGTCAGCTTCGCCCAAGACGGACTCTTCCTGGACCCCAAAACGAAGAAAAACACTGGGCTCGTGCAAAAGCTCATGCAGTTGGCTGAAGAAGCCGACGAGGCCCGCCGCCAAATCTAGGCCGTTGGGCAGACAGTTGATACCTTGCCTTTCTTAACCGCGCGTTTTATGTAATGCGTCTGGGCCCAAGCCACTTCGGCTTGGGCCTTGTCACACTGATGGCGCCCTCAAGACAGCATGCCCCGCCTTTCGCCTCCGATGGGGATTTTGTTTTTCCGTCCCTCAAGGCGGCGGGTCGTGTTCCCTCTCCGCGTCTATTTTCGTCGCCGATCATCTGCGACCGATGGATGTCACACGTGCGACTGCAGAGTTTCGAGCGCGTAGCGAAGGGCGTATCCGCCGACCATTCCTGTCGCGCCCACGATTACAAGGCGCTTTTGGCCTGCCGGCGGAACGTTCATGCACGGCCCCCAGGCGCTACAAAAGCGCTCATTGAAGACATCAGGTTAGTCGTTGTTATCACAGTACGCGCTCTTCAATCCATTCGGCGTAGAGCAGGCGCTCGGCAAATAGCCAAGCGCCGTCGGTCTTCACGAACGTGTCCGCGTAGCGGAGAGCGGCTATCATGAGCCGTCGCTTTCCACCGTCGATGGCGAGGTGATGGGCCAGCGTGTAGGCCTCTCCCGTGGCGCGGTCGCCGGTCAGAGTAAAAATCGTGGTCTGCCCGACGAAGTGCATGGTGGCGGCGTACTTGTTCAAATCTGCGAACACTGGAGCGAGCGCCTCCCGTGAGTGCAGCTCCTGTGAAGGCTTTGCATCCTTGGCGTTCATGTACACCACG
>Ga0210384_10000292_pt1 | contig 78741 bp, 63 predicted proteins | sample IncBWH2MmetaG_FD_160574 | JGI IMG/M metagenome (GOLD analysis project Ga0210384, IMG submission 160574) | Forest soil microbial communities from Barre Woods Harvard Forest LTER site, Petersham, Massachusetts, United States - Inc-BW-H-2-M | ecosystem: Environmental > Terrestrial > Soil >... | reverse complement strand
GCGCTGCTCGATACCGAGGGCGTGAAACTGGAGTTTACGAAGGAGGCGCTGGACGAGATCGCGCACTTTGCCTTCCGCGTGAACGAGAGCACGGAGAACATTGGGGCGCGGCGGCTGCACACCATCATGGAGCGGGTGCTGGACGAACTGAGTTTCGATGCGCCTGAGAAGAAGGGTGAGCACGTCACGATTGACGCCGAGTATGTGCGCAAGATGCTCACTGACATTGTGAAGGATCAGGACCTGTCGAGATATATCCTGTAGTTCCCGCCACTGCTCCATTTCCCGCAAAGAGAGCGAGAAATGGGGCATCCGGCTTAGTGAGCCTTTGGCTTTACCTTCTTCCTGACCGGCGTCCCAGCCGTTTTCCCGGTACGTTCCTCTTTTAGGAGCGTCAAGGAATCCGCGGCGTTGAAGGGATACTGGCGGACGGATTCCTGCGATGCCTGGCCGGCGTTGCTCAGAGTGATGTCTGCCCGGCGATTGCTGGCCAGGATGATGGTTCTCATATTATTGAGCACTCTCTGGCGGTCTTGCGGGCTCAACTCTGGATTCCGTTCCACTGCATCTCTTACCTGCCGGTCGGTGAGGTTTTCCTGTTTGCCGAACGCCTTGGTCTGGATGTTGGCTTCAGGAACACCCTGGGCGATCAGGAAGCGCTTGACGCGGTCGACCCGCCGTTCGGAGAGCCCCTGATTGTATTCGAGGGAGCCGCGCGGATCGGCATGGCCCTCGAGAGTCAGGCGGGCGTCGGGCTTGGCTTGGAGATAGATCCGGAAGTCGCCGGCGAGGGCGGTGAGAGTTTTCTCCTGGCTGGCAAGCAGGCCGGAGTCGGGACTCTCGAGTGAAGGCTTCGCCGTCGCAAAATAAACACTGTGCAGGGCAAGTCTCTTCTCGATGGCGGCGATGACGGCGACATCGATCGCTGGCGGCGGTGGCGGTGGGGCGAGCAAGGTCACCGTAGTCAGGGAGGAAGCGGTGAGCGGCGGATTGCGGTCATCGCCCACGTTGCAAGTCACGGTAATTGTCCCCGGCTGTGCGTCCCCGGTGTCCAGGGTAGCGGTGGCGGTGTTGCCGGTGATGTTTCCGGCGGTAGTGGTATAGCTGTAAGTCAAGTTGCGGCCATCGGGGCTGCTGGCGTTTGCACTGATGGTCGAGGTGCCGCGCAGGGGCACGTTCGACGGATCGGACGAACACGAGATGGTGGGTGGGCGTGGTGCTTTCACGGCGAAGCTGGCACTGCAGGAGGCAACGCCATGCTTGCTGCCATCGCTCAAGTGGGCAGTCACCTGATAAGAGCCGGAGGGCAAGCCCACGGTGTCAATCTGCGTGGAAGCAGCGGTGCCTCCAAGTGTCAGCCCGGAGCCACTCCAGGTGTATTGGACGGTCCGCTTAGGATTGAAACCCGATCCCGCGGCAACCGCGGTGACCGGCTCGCCGGCAAAGACCTCGGCCGTCTGCACCGAACAAGCTGCCGTGGGTGGAATGAAGGCTCGCTCTCCGCCCCAGGAGAACACCAGGCCCGCTTGGACCCGAATGCCCCGAAGATCGGTGCTCCCCGTCGAGGCGGAAGGACCGTAGCGATAGCTGGACATTACGTAGTCCACTCTGGGCAGGCGCAAAGCGACGTGCTTGCCCACCTTGAAATCAAGGCCGCCACCGATCATGAAACCTAATTTGTCGATATCGTGGAAGGCATCTGGCATGAGACGGTGATCGCCCACCAAGACCTCCAGAAATGGAGAGACATGGGCGCTGCGGAAGGTAACCTTCGGCCCGAAGGAAAGGTTGGAGAAAGCGGCGTCGTCAATTCGGCTGTTCAGCCCGGACTCACGGCTGCCCCAATGAGTGCTGGTATCGAGGGTGAGGCCGAACCAGCGATTGAAGTCATAGGTAATGCTGGCACCCGCACCCCGGGGATTGGATTCCAAGGGGCTGCTGACTGGCAGGATTCCGCCGGGAAGCAGGCCATGCAGATCGGCGTTGGGATAGAGGAAGGAGTATCCGCCGTAAAGTTCCCATTTGGGAGCGGGCCGGTCCTGTGCGGCCGCGAGCGTGGCCATGCTACATAGGACCGCAACTAGCGCCAAGCTCATAGCGACCCGGCCATAAAGATTATGAGAGTGAGATGACATGTGCCAGTTCCTCCGAAGTTCAAAACGCGAATTCATGCTTTTCCAACCCTGCCCAGTAGCGGGAGCAGCTCCAAGCTGATTTCATTTCCGAACCCTCATGGGCCACAGGGAGGTACATTCACCTGATTGCTCAACAAACTGACTGCGCCCGTCCGGGCCAACGCTCTGCCATTCAGGGTCGCGTTGGTGCCAAGCGAGATGGACGCCTGAGCCATAATGGTTCCGGCAAATGTCGTACTGGTTCCAAGCGTTGCCGAACTGCCGACCTGCCAGAACACGTCTTGAGCCCTGGCACCACCGCTCAGGATGATGTCGCTGTTGTTGGTTGCGGTCGTCAGTGTGGAGACAACCTGGAAGATGTAGATACCTTGGCCGCTGAGGGTAAGATTCCCGGTTATTCCCAGCGAGGGCTGGGCGCTGGTCGTCTTATAAACGCCCGGGACGAGTGTTTCCCCTCCGATATCAGCGGGGAGGACGGCCCCTCCTGCTGCTCCCGCGGCGTAGTCATAGGCCGTGGTCAAGTCACCCTGGGCTGTCATCGCAACCGCATCGCCCGCGTGTTCCGTGCCGCTATAATTCAGCGGCGTAAATCCAGTGATCGCAGTCCCTGGCCACACGCCAATATCCCCAGTAACGAACGTGGACGCGCCGCTATTGGTGACCGTGGAGCCGCCCAGAATTCCGAAAGTGCAAGCTGTTCCCAGCGGTACGGTCGATGAACACGGCGTCAAGGATGTGGTGAAGGTCCATACATAGTCGCTGGCTAACGGATTGCCATTGAGGTCCTGGGCCCCCGTGGTGATGGTGGCGGTATAGGTGGTGTTCAGTGTGAGAGCAGTGGTTGGGGTGAAGGTCGCGACGTGGCTGGGCACATCATAAGTAACTGCTCCTGCCACGGCCACGGGTGGAGTGCCCGGCGCTGTCAGCGTAAAGGTTGTGGTATTGATGGTGGAAGGATTCATCGCCTCGCTGAAGGTGGCAACGACTACGGTATTGGGACAAATACCGTTAACGCCATTCGGGGGAGTTACGGAAATCACAGTGGGCGGACCGGACAGACAGGTCGTGGCACCGGTTGTGAAGCTCCATACAAAGTTACTCGCCAGCACAATGCCCTGCGCGTCCGTGGCTCCGGTCGTAATAGTTGCGGTATAGGTGGTATTCAGAGCAAGGGCGATGGATGGCGCAAAGGTCGCAGTGTTGCTTGAGGCTGCGTAGGTGACGACTCCATCCACGGCCACGGCTGGAGTGCCCGTGGTCAAAGTGAAGGTTGTGCTATTGATGGTGGCAGGATTCATGGCCACGCTGAAGGTGGCGGTCACGACCGTATTCGGACAAGCGCCGCCCACTCCGCTGGGAGGGGCTACGGAAATCACTGTAGGCGGGACTAAGCCAAGATTGGTGGCCTTGTCCGCATCGCTGCATCCGGTGGCGACAATAAGCAATAGGAATACTGGGAACCAGATCTTGGGATTGTTGTATCTACGCATGACCGTAATCCTTCTTTCCTTCTGACTTCTTTGCAGCCGCACTTAGGAATCAAATAGCATTGCAGTTGAGAAGCTTAACCAGCCGTATTGGAACGAGTCTGTGCACAATTGCTCACGTCAACCAAGAGCTGCGGGCAATCGTGGAATTGTTGTATCTACGCATGACCTATACCCCCACTTACTCACGGCTTCTCTCCTGCCGCGATTACATGGGCTCTGTGTTGCAAACTAATGTTTTCGATCGGTGAAACACAAGGATTCCGCTTACACAAACGGCCGTCGTTTGGTCGTAGCTTCCCATTTTGGGCACGCCGAGTGACTCTGATATGCTGCCTCGATCGCATCAATCACCAACATGAGCACTATTGACCGGGGGCGGCTTGCCTCCCTGATGGTTCGCGAAGAGAAGAAGTTTGTGGACGAGCGTCCGAAGTCGAAGGCGCTGTTTGAGCGGGCGCGGAAGTCGCTGCTGGCGGGCGTCCCAATGAACTGGATGGCGAAGTGGGCGGGAGCGTTTCCGCCGTTTGTGCGGGAGGCTCAGGGGGCGCATTTCTACGACGTGGACGGGCATCGCTACATCGATTTTTGTTTGGGCGATACTGGGGCGATGACGGGTCATTCTCCATTCGCCACGGTGAAGGCGATGGAAGATCAGGCGCGGCGCGGCATCACGCTTATGTTGCCGGGGGAAGATTCGATTTTTGTGGCGGAGGAATTGCAGAAGCGGTTCGGCCTGCCGTACTGGCAGTTTGCGCTCACAGCAACCGATGCGAACCGGTTCTCGATCCGGCTGGCACGGCAGATCACGGGACGGCCGAAGATTCTGGTTTTCAACTGGTGTTACCACGGCACGGTGGATGAGACGTTCATCACTCTTGGAGCCGACGGAGCTGTGGGACCGCGGCCGGGGAATATTGGGCCTCCGGTGAATCCGGCGGTGACGACGAAGGTGGTCGAGTTCAACGATGTGGATGCGCTGGAGGCAGCGCTGGTCTCGGGCGACGTGGCTTGTGTGCTGGCCGAGCCGGCGATGACGAACGTGGGCATCGTGCATCCGGAGCCGGGCTATCACAAGGCGCTGCGGGAACTCACGCGCGAGTACGGGACGTTGCTCATCATCGACGAGACACATACGATTTGCGCGGGGCCGGGCGGGTACACGCGGGCGGAGAATCTTGAGCCGGACGTTCTTGTTTTTGGCAAGGCCATTGGGGGAGGGATTCCGGGCGCGGCTTACGGCTTTTCGCAGGACGTGGCCGATCGGATTGCGGCCAAGCAGGAACTCGAGAACTGTGACGTGGGTGGGATTGGCGGGACGCTGGCGGGGAACGCGTTGTCGCTCGCGGCCATGCGAGCCACGCTGACGAAAATTCTTACAAAAGAGGCGTTCGACCGGATGATTCCGATGGCCGAGCGCTGGACGGCGGGCGTGGCCAAGGCAATTACGGACGCGGAGCTGCCGTGGCACGTGACGCGCCTGGGGTGCAGAGCGGAGTATCTGTTTGGCGCGGCGAAGCCGAAGAATGGTGGCGAGGCCCACGACGCAATGGATTTTGAGTTAGAGCGGTTCATGCATTTGTATGCCATGAATCGGGGAATCCTGTTGACGCCGTTTCATAACATGGCGCTGATGTCGCCGCAGACGGAAGCGGCAGATGTGGACCGGCATACGAAGGTGTTTCGCGAGGCGTTGAAGGAGTTGGCGGGGTAGGGGTCGTTGGCTTACTCCGAGCTCCCTGCTTTCCGCAGAGAACTCCCTGATGCTTTCGGCGACTGCTTCTGGGGTAGGGGTCCTTCGACTACGCGAGCTCATTCGAGCTCGCTTCGCTCAGGATGACAATGGGTGGGAGAGGGATGGTCTGGTAGTCTGTTTCTTCGGCATGAGACGCTCCGCGTGGACGCTTTTAACGGCTCTGGGTGCGCTGTTGATGGTGACGGCGTGCGCGACGATTGGGCCGCCGCAGCCTCCGTCGCTGGAGTTGCCTAAGCCGCCTAAGGATTTGCGGGCGACGCGCAAGGGCGATCACGTGATTCTCAGCTGGACGGTTCCGAGCGTTACGACCGACCGGCAGACAGTGCGGAGTGTGGGTCCAACTTGGGTCTGCCGGGGACTCGAACCGGTGTTGACGCAGTGTGGAACTCCGGTGGGAGTGGCTGCTGCGCAGGCGAGCTCCGGCGCGGCTCACTCTTCCAAGCAAAAGGTCCAGGGATCGTACACCGACTCGCTCATCGGGCGGCAGCGCAGCGACGGCGACGATCCGTCAAGCTTCATTACCTACGCGATTGAGGTGCTCAATGCGGGTGGGCGCGGCGCTGGGCTATCGAATCAGGTGCGGGTTCCGCTGGTGCAAACGCTTCCGCCGCCGCAGGACTTTGCCGCGCGGGTAACGAGTCAGGGAGTCGTACTGAGCTGGACGAGCGACCTTCCGCCGACCGCCTCCCCGCAATCGGTGCGCTATGTCTATCGGGTGTACCGGCAGATGGAGGGCAGCAAGGAACCGATTCTAGCGGGCGAAGTCCCAGCGGGAAACCAGCGCAGTTTTGCTCTGACGGATTCGAGCATCGAGTGGGAAAAAACGTACGAATATCGGGCGGAGACGGTTACGGTGATCGCTCTGGAGAACAAACCGGAGATGCAGGTTGAAGGGGACGACACGCCCGAAGTTAAAGTGTTCGCGGACGATGTTTTTCCGCCGGCGGTCCCCTCGGGGTTGCAAGCGGTTGCTTCTGGTCCGGGGCAGGCGACGTTTGTCGATCTGGTGTGGGCGCCGGTGACCGACGTCGATCTGGACGGCTACAACGTTTATCGTCATGAAGAGGGGTCGGCTCCGGTGAGGGTGAATGCGGAGTTGGTGAAGGCTCCGGCATACCGGGACGCGAAGGTGGCCTCGGGAAAGAGTTATTTTTATTCGGTGTCGGCGGTGGACGTGCGCGGGAACGAGAGTGCGCGGTCGGAGGAAGCGAGCGAGGCCGTGCCTTGAGCCGCAGGGGCTGAAGCCCAGGAATATTGGCCGGCTTACGCGGCCCTTGAAGGGCCGCTCCTCCACGGCTGCCCACACTGCCAAACTCTACTAGGAGAGTGCGTCGCCCGACGGAGTTCTGACTCATCCCTCGTTCAGAAATATTTCCCTTTTTGCGCGCCTGAATTTCCGCGGATATGGTTAGATAGAGGGCGATGAAATATTGCCGATTTCAATTCAATGGCCAGGCCCAGTACGGGCTGGTTGAGTCCGTTGGCGGGCGGGATGCGATTGTGCGCGTGCTGCTCACTGCTCCGGAAGAAGCCGATGGGGACATGGAAAGTTTGCGCACGCGGCGGATCGAGGCGATTCCGCTGGAGGAAGCTGCGCTGCTGCCGCCGGTGCGGCCGTCGAAGATTGTGTGCATTGGGCGGAACTATCGCGAGCACGCGGCGGAGTTGGGGCACGACGTGCCGCTGGAGCCGCTGATTTTTCTGAAGGCCACGTCGGCGCTGCTGCCGCCGGGAGGGATTGTGCGGCGTCCGAAGATTTCGCAGCGCGTCGATCATGAGGGCGAACTGGGCGTGGTGATAGGCAAGACTTGCTACCAGCCGGCGGCGGACGCGGACATCCGGCAGTACATTCTTGGATACACGTGCGTGAACGACGTGACGGCGCGCGATCTGCAGAATAAAGACGGCCAGTGGAGCCGGGCCAAGGGGTTCGACACGTTTTGTCCGGTGGGGCCGGTGGTGACGGATGAGATTGATCCGTGGACCGGCATCGGAGTGCAGACGCGGGTGAATGGCGAGGTCAAGCAGGATGGCAACACTCGGGATCTTATTTTTGCGCTCGACGTAGTGCTTCGGCATATTGCGCAGGCGATGACTTTGTTCCCGGGGGATTTGATTCCGAGCGGGACGCCGGCGGGCGTGGGGCCTCTGGTGGCGGGGGATGTGGTCGAGGTGAGCGTCGAGGGTGTGGGGACGCTTAGGAATTCGGTGGTGGATGAGTAGGGTCGGTATTCAAGTGACCCGGGGTGACTACTCGTCTTCACTGGTATTGGAATGGACATTCGGGTTGCAGTCGAGGTGCGCGTATGGCAAAGCGAGCTGTCGCTGTCAGCTTGATCCTGTTCCTCGCATCTGTCTTGTTCGCGGCAAAAAAGAAGGAAGCCAATCCCATCATGCCCGATGTAACGGCTCGGGGTCGGGCGCTCTATGAATATGATCAGGCCGCGTGGCATGCGACTGACGCGGTGCAAGCCTTGCATCCTCCTGATCAGTTGGTTGGGCGCTACCTTGCGTTCAAGTCAGAAAAGGGATGGACCGTCGTATTTGGACATCTCAACGACCAACGCGACAAATTTCTAATCGGATACGAGGCGACTCAAGCCGCTACTCTTCAGGTGTTCACAGTCCAGAAACTCGATCCCCCGAAGGAAGACACAACTTTCTATCTCGTTGCGGCCAAAGCTTTCGACACCGCCCGTCACGACTTTCAAGGCGAAAAGCGACCGTACAACATAGCTGTTCTCCCTGCACCATCCGCTCAGCTTTATGTCTACGTCGTCCCTGCTCAGACGAAAACCGATATCTACCCCCTCGGTGGCGATGTTCGCTACCTCATCGCGCCGGATGGCGAAAAGATCATAGAGAAACGTCGGCTTCACAACGGCATTCTCGAAATCCCGCCGAGTTCGATACCGAAAGGGTCGACACCTGCCGGAGGCGTTCATACGCATGTTCTCAGCGACGTTCCTGAAGATACCGACGTCTTCCACGTCTTAACGCGACAACCGCCCCAGCCGGAATTCATTGGTACTCCGAACAAGAAGATGTATGAGATCAGCGTGGACGGAACCATCCGCGAGCGAAGGATGTAGCACACCCTTCCATTGACGTTCAAGGTTGCATTCAGGGGCGCCTACTGTAGCCGGAATCTCTCTTTCATCAGGCGTTGCAGGCGGGGTTTGTAGAGGAGGTCGTAGGCGAGTTCTTTGTCGGGGAACATGGCGAGGGCGGCGCGTTTGGCTCCAGCTGCGAGTTCTGAAGCTTCTTCTACGGTGAGGTTGGGGTCCTGGCTGATGACGGACATGACCATGCTGATCATCAGTTGCAGGCGGCGGATTTTGCGGGCTTCCTCTTCGCGCTCGGGGAGGGATTGCTGGTCTCCGATGGGAAAGCTTGGTCCGTGGCTGGCCTGCTGATGCATGTTCATGAAGTCCCCTTTTTTTCGTCCCACTTAAATGCGGCCCCCAGCTTTGGATGACGCGACGCAGTTTGGCGTTGCGCCCGTGGCTACTGCCATTCTGCCGCAATTGCTGAGGAAAGCAACTACACGAAGGTGTTGTCGAGGAATGGACCTGCGTTTCTGCGGGCACAAAATCCCCACTTCTCGCAAAGAACGCGAGGAATGGGGCACCCGGAGAACTTGTGGAGCTGCGCTTCGCGGACAGCCGGGGGCGGATGTCCCCACATGGGCGGAGTGAGAGTAAAATCACGATCAGCGAGTCGGTGGTGGGCCGATTCCAGAACTGGAGATGCCATGGCTGAAGCACAACCGAATCCCGATCCCCGTCCTAATCCGAACGAGAAACTGGTGAAGGTGTTTGACTCGGAGGACGAATCGGAGGCGCTGGTGGTGAAGGGATTGCTCGATTCGGCGGGCATCGACAGCGACCTGGCTTCGGCGTCGCTGCTGCAGGATGCGTTCCCGGGGATGGGCGGGATGCTCATTCTGGCGCGTGAGGAGGATGCGGACGAGGCGCGGCGTGTGATCGCGGAAGGACGGCAATCGGCGCCGGACGACGATGTGACGGCCGACATTCCGGCTATTGAAGAGCCGCCACCGAAGGGGTGATGGAGTGGCCGTCGAGGTAGAAGGTGACGGCTCCATCGAGATCGGTGCGGTAGACGCGGGTTCCTGCGTTGGCCAGGCGCGCGAGAACTTCCGGGCGCGGCAGGCCGAAGGAATTTCCTGATCCTACGGAAATGATGGCGAATTGTGGCTTGGCCGCAGCGAGCAGTTCCGGCGTGGTGGCGTTGTTGCTTCCGTGGTGGCCGATCTTTATCAAGTTCGCGAGGGGGCTCGCGAGCGTGTTCGCAGTGGGATGAAGTTGCGCGGCCACGCGGCGTTCCACTTGCTTTTCCGCATCACCCTCCAGAAGGACTGACGAATCACCGTAGCTTACGCGGAGCACCATGGAATCATTGTTCTGGGGCTTGGCGCCGACGAACCAGTCGCGCGGGGGGAACAGCACTTGGACTGAGGCTCCGCCCAGGGCGAACTCCTCGCCTTCCCAATGACGCACGACTTTGACGCTGAGCGCTTCAGCCGTGGCAACCACGTTCTCAAGAGCCTGACTTGGCGGAAGCAGGCCTATCCATAATTCCTTCGGCTTGAAATTTTTCAGCACGGCGATCATGCCGCCGATGTGGTCGGAGTGGCCGTGGGTGATGGCGACGGCGTCGAGGCGCGAGATGCCGCGCGTCCAGAGATAAGGGGAAACAACGTCTTCGCCGAAGTCGAGTTGCGAGCCGCCGGGGCCGATGGGGCCTCCAGCATCGATCAGCAGGGTGCGGCCTTTCGGGGTGACGAGCAGGATGGAATCGCCCTCGCCGACGTCGATCGACGTCACCTCCAATAGCCCGGGACGGATGCGGGGCGCCGCTGGGACGAATGCAAGAACGAACGAGGCGGCGAGGATGGCCGCAAGCCCGGACACGGCGAGGAGTGGGCGGCGGCGTGCGGACCACATGGCCAGAACGAGCGCGGCTGCGGCCAGGATGATCATGGCGAGCGACGGCATGGGGACGCGCAGGTCGGCTAGCCGCAGCACTCCGAATTTCAGAGCGCCCAATCCGCGCACCGTGCCGGTGATTCCGTCGAGCGCGAAGGTGGTCAGGAGCACAGGAACTCTAGCAAGCCAGGGCGAGATGTAACCCAAGCCGATCGCGGCCACGGCGGCGGGCATCATCAGTTGCGTCAGAGGTACGACGATCACGTTGGAGGGCAATCCGATGGTGGTGGCGCGATGGAAGTAATAGGCCATGGGCAGGGCGAGCCCCATCTGCAGGACGGCAGACACGAAGAGCAGTTCAAATGCAGCCAGGCAGAGTGCTGTCGTGCCGCGGACCAGGCGACGCGACCAGTCGTCCCCTACAAAACGGGCGGCGCGGGCAGCGATGAACTGCAGATCGACGCGGAACTGGGCGACGCGCGGCGGCAGCAGTGCGGCGTAGTCGTTTGAGTCCCAGTTGGCCAGCGCCTGCTTCTGAAGTTGGGACGTGCGCTGCAAGATGGGGATTCCGATGGCCGCCACGATGAGCACGCAGACGAAGGTCATCTGAAAGCTAGCGCTGAAAAGCTGGCGCGGGTCGAGGATGAGCAGTCCCAACGCCGCTGCGCCCAGCGCGTTGACCATGGCGCGATCTCGGTAGAGCAGACGCGTGCCCAGATAGATGGTGCACATCAGTGTGGCGCGCCAAACGGGGGCGCCGACCTCAGTGGTGAAGGCATAGGCTACGCAAAATGCCACCGTCAGGAGCGTGGCGGGGATGTCGCCCAGGCGCAGGCGGCGCAGCGTCCAGAAAACTACGAAAGCCAGGATGCTGACGTTCATCCCGGAGACGACGAGGACGTGGTAGGTGCCCGAGCGCTGGAAGTCGACGCGGGTGTCGCGATCGATGAAGGCTTCTTCGCCGATGACCATCGCGTCAATCAGGGCGGCCTCGCGCGGCGGCCAGAGTTGGTGAATCTTGGCGACGACCCTCTGGTGCAGGCGGCTGCGCCAGTAGCCGATCGGGCTGCCGGTAAAGCCAGGGAGCTGTTCGACATTCTCTATTTTGGCCGAACCCAGGGCGGCGATGCCGCGGTCGGCGAGATAGGCCTGGTAGTCGAAGGCTCCGGGATTGCGGAAATTGTGCGGCAGCTTGAGCTTGGCGGAAAAGCCGAGGCGGTCGCCGTAGTGGAAGACCGGCATTTGAGTGCTGGGGGCTGCATCTGCGGCGGCGTTGTCTCCCTCACTCTCACTCGCATCGGTGGGGCGCGGGCTGTAAATGCTCAGGCGGATGCCGGAGTGAACGGCTTCGCGCTGGCCGGTCGCGGTCTGGAGTTCTTCGGTTTCGACGTCGATGGTTTGCTTGACTTCGTTGAATCCGCCCGGCTGCAGCCGGCCGTCGTGCGTCACGTGGGCGGTGATTTGCAACTCCTGGCGGTCGGCGTAGAGCTGGATGCCGGTGTCGAGACGGGTGGTGGCTCCGCGGGCTTGAATGTGAAGCGCGCCGGCGAGGAAAAACGCTCCCAGGGCAAGCACCCAGCCCAGTCCGGAGCGACGTTGGGCGAAATACGCTGCGGCAGCCAGAAAGGCGGCTACAGCGACCACCCACCACAGAACGGGACGCCATAGGTAGACTCCGGCAACGATGCCGGAGGAGTAGGCTACCGCCGCCCAGAGCATGGGCTGGCGGCTTGCTTTGAAGCGAAAAATCGGGGGCGAGGCGGCAGTGGAGGGGGGCGGGATCATACGAATGGACGATTCGACCAAAGATTTAAAACGCAGCTGGAGATTCCGCGACAGTCTCTCAGCGGTTACGCACTCCTTCTCTGAAAGACTTTTTTCTCGCTGCCTACATTTCCTCAGTGGCTGAACAGTATGGTGAAAAACTCAGTTGGTCGAAGAAAAACGACGACAAGGGCTAAAGCCCAGATTAATTTTCAACGGCTTACGCGGCCCTAAAGGGCCGCTCTTCCACGGTAGCACCGACAAATCCGAGTTTTTCAGCAAACTGTGAAGCGGACCCCGATCTTGTGTTCTTATGGCCCGACCGGAAGTCGGGCCCTTCCCAAAACTGCTTGCTAAAATGCGTGCCGAACCAGGTGCACAACGCTTTCCAGATGGTAGGTTTGGGGAAACAAATCCACCAGGTGCACTTGCTCGACGCGATAACCGGCGGCCAGCAGGGGAACGAGGTCGCGCGCCAGCGTGGCCGGATCGCACGACACATAGGCAACGCGTGGCGCGCCGAGGGTCGCCAACAATCGCGCCACGCGTTCTCCCAGGCCACTTCGAGGCGGATCCACCACCGCCAGGTCAGGAATATTAGGAGGGACTTCACCCTTCCCGACTCGCCTCGAATTTCCCGCACGGGCCAGGTACTGCTCCGTTGTGGCCTGAACCGTTTCTCCATTCGAGGACTGATTGTAGGCAAGATCGGCTGTGGACGTCTGTGACGTCTCGACAGAAACGATGTGATGGAAGTCACTGGCCAAGGCTGTGGAAAACAGGCCGGCGCCCGCATAGAGGTCGAGCGCCAGCTTGCCGGACTGGCCGGCGGTGACGATCTTCACCAGTTCGTCGGTGAGGTAACGGTTGGTTTGAAAGAAACTACCGGCGCTGACTCGGTAGGCGGCGCGCTGGGTTTCATAACTCAGATGCGAAGCGCCGACGGCGACGAGGACTTCCTGGGCGCCTGCCTTGCGGTCGCCGGGATTCGGTTCGCGGAACGCGACGACTCCGGCAATCTGGGGGAGGGCGGCGCGGAAGTCCTCTGCCCATACGCGCACGGCGGCGCGGCGAGCCTCGCGGGCGCAGCCGACGCCCAGCAGGAGTTGCGTGTCATCGGCGTTGGCGAAGAACTCGACTTCGCGGACGCCTTGGGGGACCTTGCCTGCGCGGCCGCTCTGCCACAGGGCGGCGATGCCGCGGTTGATCAGTGGCGAACTGATGGGACACTCTTCGACCGCGAGAAGATCGTGGGAAGACAGCTTGAAATATCCGGCCGCGAACGTGGGGGTGACTCGCACCTGAAGGCGGGAGCGGTTGCGGTAGTTCCACGGTGGGGAGGAATGGACCTCGATGTCGAAGGGCAAATCAAGCTTTGCCGTGCGCCGCAGGCTCTCGCGGAGGATTTCCTTTTTGATCTCGAGCTGGTGCTCGTAGGTGGCGTGCTGGTAGTGGCATCCGCCGCAACGGGTGAAGTGTGGGCAGGGCTGCGGGACGCGATGGGGCGAGGGCTCGAGGATGGAATTCCCCTGCGCCCGCGCAAAGCCGGGCTTCTGTTCGGTGAGGGAGGCCTCAATTTTTTCAGCGGCGAGGACGAAGGGGACGAAGACGGCTTTGCCGCGTCCGGGAGCTTCATCGTTAGGCGAACTGGCGAGCGAATCGGCGGGCAGACGGGCCAGGCCGTCGCCGCCGTAGATCAGCTTTTCGATTGTGAGGAGCAAGAGATGATTCTACGGTACATGGGCGCGGGCTATTCGAGGGATCTGACAAATAACGCCGCTTTCTCCACAAACTCTGGGAATACAAATCGTGGCGGTGATCTGTGAATACTGACGTGTCCATCAAAGTCTCCAAAGATGCTGCGCGTTTCGGGCGATAGCACGTGGATGGGCCTGTCACCTTTGTTCAGCTCAAGTATGCTGATTCTCCGGGCCTTCTTGAGCAGCCTGCTGCCTGACCCGCCCTTGACGAGTACTAGCCTATCTTTCTGGTCCTCAAACACGGGTCGATGTCGAACGTGAAAGTTGTTACCGAAGTCCTGATTGAGTTCGTCCCAACGATGCCCTCGTGTATGCACTGCCTGATCAACTTCGAAATACGCAATGATATAGAGCCACGGGTCGCAGCGGAAATCCCAGCCTTCCAACCCCGCATAGAAGATGAGTAAATCGCCCTTCGTTAACCTTTTCAGGCCTGCCTTTGGCGGTGTTGGATCGCCGTATGTGAATGTGACGAACTCAGGGTCATAGTGGATCCACATCTCGCGCGCTTTGTGCCGCAGCCTTTCCGGGAAATAGTCGACCAAAGGTCTGCCGTGCATCGCGCCCTTCGTGTTTCCGTAGGTTTCCTGGTTGACGCCAAAGCTGTTGCGTTTGTCGCATATAGGGACGAATTCGAACTCGCCGCTCTTGAACAGGGGGCCATGAATTCCACCCGATCCCGTATCTATGCCGACTCGCAGCAGGACGACTTGCACGCGCGGATCTCCCTCTTTGTGGGCGACGACTTCTGACACGGCTCCCCGCGTCGCCCGGGTTCATGCGCCTCAATCCATTGTACAAACCGTTCGACTTCGCCCTCGTCGAAGTCTGATCGGAAGCCGGGCCCCTTCTTCTCGAAATCAGGAAATCTCTCCCTTGGGATCGGAATTGCATTCCGACCAAAATAGTAGAAGTGACGCGATACTAGAACGAATTGACACTGCTTCTCAAATGCGCTCTCCGGGCGCAAGTTGTCGCCATGTTGACTAGCGCTGTTATTCTGCAGAGGCTTCTTGCGCGAGTAACGACGGTCCGAATAATAATCTTCACGCGTCATTTTTTCGTCCACACGCATGGCGTATACGAGCCTGCCGTGGCCCGCACTCTTTAGCTGGTCGGCTCCTCCAGTCCCGGCTACCCAGTCACCCGGTCTCGCCCTCTCAACCACGTTCCGAGGCTTCCCGAAGGACCTGCGGAATTTGCATCGACACAGCGTGCAGGTGCCGAAAAACGGGTTAGGAGCGTGTCCAGTATCGTGTTCCACAACATAGGAAAAGAGCTTCACCCAAACCTCCGGATTACAGTGTGTTTCGTTTTGCGGACTTAACGATGGAAATATTCGAGCTATTTGCGCACCGCCCAGGCTAATCCGTCGGGCTGCTTTCCTGCGTCGATTTGTCCGATAAGTTCAAGCGTCTTCAGATCGATGACCGCTATTTTGTCGGCACTGCTGACGGCTACGTAGGCGCGGGAACCGTCGGGGGCGATCAGGATTCCGGCGGCGCCGCCTCCGAGGTTGAGCTGCTTTACCTCTTTGCGAGTGGAGGCGTCGAGAATCGCGAGGCTGGTGTCTGCGGCGCGCGCGCCCAGGGCGGAGATCAGGACGCGCTTGCCGTCGGGCGTGAACTTCAGGCGGTTGGCGCCTTTCACCGGGATGGGAAGAGTCTGGATGGCTTTCTTGGCGGCGACGTCGACGATGGTCACGGTTGCGTCGCGGGCGTTGGCGGCCCAGAGCTCTTTTCCATCGGGCGAAATGTCGAAGCCTTCGCAGCCGGTGCCAGCCGGAACGTTTGTTACTTCCCAGGTCAGACGCGGACCGCCGGGACCCGGCTGGGAGAGTTGTTCGATGATGCTGATGGTGGCGGAGTTGACGTTTGAGGTGAACAAGCGGTCGAGGGTCTTGGCGACGGCCACCATGTGGGTTCGATCCTGGCCGGTGCCGAGGATCCAGTCGATGTGTCGCGTGGAAGGATCGTAGCGGCCGATGACTTTATTCGTTTCCGCGGTGAAATAGAGCTTGCCGCCCGCGAAATCCAAGCCGTGAGTTGAGCGCAGCGCGCCGAGGTCGATGGGAGGCAGCGCTTTCCGCGCGACCAGATCGACGACTGAGATGGTGTTCAGCGCGCTGTCTAAGCCTCCATAGTTGGAGATGTAGGCGAGCTTGCCGTCGTCGGAGGCGATGATCTCGTGGGGATCGGGGCCTGAGGGGATGCGCGCCAGGACCTGTAATGTGGCTGGGTCGACGATGGCGACGGTGTGTTCATCCTTCGATAGGGCTAGCAGCGTGGCGGAAGGCGCTTGGGCAAACGCAGCAGTGGCGAGCAAGGCTGCCGCCAACAGGCAAGCGATACTTCTTAGGAATTTTCTGGGTTGCCTCATGGTGTCCCCTCCCGGCTTCTGGGCAGATAGTTTACAACGCCCGACCCGCGGCCGCGCCGGAGGCCCAGGCCCACTGAAAGTTGAAGCCGCCGAGGTGTCCGGTCACGTCCACGACTTCGCCGATAAAAAACAGGCCAGGGACTTTGCGGGCTTCCATCGTTTTCGCGGAGAGTTCGTCGGTGTCGATGCCGCCGCAGGTGACTTCGGCTTTTTCGTAGCCTTCCGTGCCTGCGGGGACGATGGTCCAGGCATGTGCCTGCCGCTCAAAATCGGCCAGGGCAGCGTTTGTCCATAAGGCAGGCGTGTGGTGATCGAGCCAGCGGTCGGCGAGGCGAATCGGAAGGGTTTTGCGAAACTCGGATCGTAAGGCCGTCATGGCTCGCGGCGTCTTGGGATCGCGGAAGATCGCGGTCAGCTCGCTTTGCGGAGCGAGGTCAATGTTGATCGGCTGGGGTTTGTTCCAGTAGGACGAAATCTGCAGAATCGCGGGGCCACTGAGGCCGCGATGGGTGATCAGCATTTTTTCGCCGAACTGCTGGCCGTCGCAGGAGGCGATGACCTCGGTGGAAACGCCGGCGAGGTCGCAGTAACTGGAACGGTCTTTGGCTTCGAGCACGAGCGGGACGAGTCCCGGCCAAGGCTGGCGGATTTTTATGTCGAACTGGCGCGCCAGGTCGTACCCGAATGAGGTCGCGCCGATCTTTGGGATGGACAGGCCGCCGGTCGCGACCACTAAGGCAGGGGCGTGAAACTCTGCGTTGGCTGTATGGACGACAAACTCTTCGTTGCGGCGCACTTCTTGAATCTTGGTGTTAAGAAAAATGCTCGCGCCGGAAGCGCTGGATTCTTGTTCGAGCATCCCCAGGATGTCGCGGGCCGAGCGATCGCAGAACAACTGTCCTAGAGTTTTTTCGTGATACGGGATGCGATGCTTTTCGACGAGTGCGATGAAGTCCGCGGGCGTGTAGCGAGCGAGTGCGGACTTGGCGAAATGCGGATTCGACGAGAGGAAATTCTCGGGCTGGCAGTGGAGGTTGGTGAAATTACAGCGGCCGCCGCCAGAGATGAGAATCTTTTTGCCCAGGCGGTCGGCGTGTTCGAGAACCGCGACGCGGCGTTGGCGCTTGCCAGCCTCGATGGCACACATGAGGCCAGCCGCGCCGCCGCCGAGAATGAGTGCGTCGAAATGATGGGTCACGGAGTGAACAGCTTACCTCAGGGGCTGAAGCCGGATGAACTTGTGCGGCTTTTACGGCACGACTGAAGTCGTGCCCTTCCCAACTGCAACTCGCACACAGTCATGCCGTGGCAAGAACCACATCACATATAGAACAAACTCAGGCGCGGCAGGTGATACTTTTCCAGCAGGCGCTTGTGAACATACTGCTTCAACAGTTGGTCGATCTGGGCTCCGGACATTTTTCGGCGGTAGGGAGCGAGATCGCGGTCGGCCTCGGCGCGGACGGTGATGATGTCTTCATCTGGAGTGGACGCCAGGAGCACTGCGAAGAGCTTTTCTTCGAGCACGGTTAGGCGCCGTTCCAAATCTTCAAGACGCAACGCGTGTTTGCTTTCCATTTGTTCCGCGAGCTGGCGCAGACTTTTTGCACCATCGAGTGCAAGGGATTGAGGGGAAACGCCGCTTCCCAGCGGCAATTTCGCCGCTTCCAGCAAATCGGCGTTGCGGCGCAGGAAAGGCACGACGACCTCCGGCTCAAACCCTTGCCCGGAGCGGGGTTTCGCCGGAGCCGCGCCCACCGCCGCTTCCTTCATGTCTTCCGCCGCGGAAAGCACCAACTGGGAACAGTAGGCCAGACCATTCACTTTCTTGGTTTTGGAGGGGCGCTGGTCGTAGCGGTCGAAGGCTTCGTCGATGCCGCGCAGCACGGCCTCCAGCGGGATGCCGGCATCTTTCCAGGTTTCAATCAGCGCCCAGTCGAGAGTCGAGAGCAGCAGGCCGCCGCCGCGACGGCGCAGGAAGCGGTCTTCAATTTCGGTGAAGTAATTGAAGTAATTTTCCACGACGGTCAGCGGGCAGGACGCGAGGGTGATGGCGCGGGTGCACCGTCCCCATTCTTGGGCTTCGGTTCCGACTTCGACTGTGCTGGTTTTGACTGTGCGGGTGATGACGGCTTCGACGAGGCCTTGGGCACTGTGCTCGCCGATGCGGCATCCTTGCGCGCCACCCCGTTCCGTTCCCAGATGATGCGCAGGCCTTCAAGCGTCAGAAAGTCGTCTACGTTCTTGATGTATTTCGATCCTGTGCCAATCATGGGGCCTAGGCCGCCGGTCGCGATCACGCGCGTCTCCTGGCCCAACTCGGCGAGCAGAAGTTCGAGGATGCCATCGACCAGGCCGAGATATCCGTAATACAGGCCGGATTGCAGGCTGCCAACCGTGTTCGAGCCGATGATGCGGGCGGGCTTGCGAATCTCGACGCGCGGCAGGCGCGCGGTGCGTTCAAAGAGCGCGTCGGCCGAAATGCCGATGCCGGGGCAGATCACCCCGCCGAGATACTCGCCCTTGGCCGAGACGCAGTCGAACGTGGTGGCGGTGCCGAAATCGACGATCACGCAGGGGCCACCATACTTTTCGAAGGCGGCGACGGCGTTGACAATGCGGTCTGCGCCGACCTCGGCGGGATTGTCGTAGTGCACCGGCATTCCGGTCTTGATTCCGGGCTCGATGTACAGAGGACGCAGATTGAAATAGCGCTCGCACACCTGGCGCAGGACTGGATCGAGGGGAGGAACGACGGAAGAGATCACGATGCCGTGAATGCCTTTCGACTCGAGGCCGGCCATGGAAAACAGGTTGCGGAACAGCACTCCGTATTCATCGACGGTGCTGGTGCGCGAGGTGGCGACGCGCCAGTTGGCCTCAAGCCGCTCGTAGCGCGGAGTTTCGTCGGAATCGCCAGCCGTGTTTACTTTGGCCACGCGGGCGAAGACGCCGAGGACCGTGTTTGTGTTGCCGACGTCGATGACGAGAAGCATGTTGGCTGCTAGCTCCTAGCTGCTAGCGTCTGGCTAAACCTTGCGCTGCTGAGCGCCCGCCGCTCAACGCTCAACATTCTCTTACGGTTCCGCTTAGAACCGTTTGCGTTCCGTTCGCGGTTCGCAATCGCAAGAACCCGCGTTGATCGAGGCCTTCAGTCGTTCCCTCGAAATCTGAACCATGGTCTTCGATGCGAACGGCTTTGCCCTGCACCCAGGAGGAATTCTCGACGAAGCGCCGCAGAATCGATTCCCGAGCTCCGGGGCCTTCCAGCAACTGGCGATACTCGCGGTCGAGTGATTTTAGCAAAGCGGCCACCACCTCGACGCGCGACCACTCGCTGCCCGTCGCCTGGCGCAGGGAGATCGCGCCCAACTCTTTGGGAAAGCTGGCCTGATTCACATTGATTCCGATTCCCACCACGATGTAGCGGACGCTGGTGGCTTCGGAATTCATCTCGGTGAGAATGCCGCAAACTTTCTTGCCGTCGATCAGGAGATCGTTGGGCCACTTCAGGTCGGGGTTGACCCGCGAGTCGACTTGCTTAATCGCCGACTGCACGGCGAGTCCGGCCGCGAGCGACAGCACCAGCACTTCCGACGGGGGCAGCGCGGGACGCACGATTACCGAACAATAGATTCCGGTCGAGCGCTGGGACTCCCAGGAGTTGGCGCCGCGCCCGCGGCCAGCGGTTTGCTCTTCCGCGAGGAAGACGGTGCCTTCGGGAGCGCCGTCGGCCGCGGCTGCCATGGCGGCGGTGTTGGTCGATCCAATCTTGTAGAAGTGTTGGAGATGCTCGGCGAAGGTGGTGCCGCGCAGAAGCGGCCGGAGAATCTCCGGCAGGAGCAAGTCAGGAACAGCGCGCAGCTGATATCCAGTGGCAGGGTGGCCGGCTACGTCCACGCCGAGGCCGCGCAATTGCTGAATCAGGCGCCAGACTTCGGAGCGGTTGGAGGAAATTTCCTGGGCGATTTTGGTGCCGCTGACGACGACCGTGGCGTGCTCCATCAGCAGGCGCACAATGCGGCCGAGCCGGAGATCGGTGGGCTGGGGCTGGTGGGCCAGGGGCGCCTTAGCTCGCGAAGTTTGCTTGCGAATTGTGCCGGTCTTGGCGATGCGGAGATTATGCGCGAATTGGTGTGAAACGACAATCGCGCACTGGAAAGCTGCTTTCAGGCGGGGACAACGCGCATGCTCATGTCGACGGCCTGGGGCGAGTGCGTCAGAAGGCCGACGGAGATGAAGTCGACGCCAGTTTCGGCGTAGGCGCGTACATTTTCCAGGCGAATGCCGCCGGAACACTCGACGGGAATGTGGCGGCTGCCTCCCTGACCTCCGGTCTGGGAGCAGCGCTCGACGGCGCGGCGCACGTCGTCGACCGACATGTTGTCCAGCAGAATGGCTTCGCCGCCGTGCGCCAGGGCTAGTTCCAGTTCATCGAGCGTACGGACTTCGACTTCGATGATTTGCGAGCCACGGCGGTTGCGGATGGCGCGCTCCAGCGCGGGAACAATGCCGCCCGCCAGCGCGATGTGGTTGTTCTTGATGAGCACGCCGTCGGAGAGATCGAGGCGGTGATTTTGTCCGCCGCCGCAGCGCACGGCATTTTTGTCGATCACGCGCAGGCCGGGCGCGGTCTTGCGCGTATCGAGAATGCGCGCCTTGGTGCCCGACACGGCTTCGACGAACTTGCGGGTCAGGGTCGCGATTCCGCTCATGCGCTGCAGAAAATTGAGGATGACACGTTCACAGGAAAGAATCACGCGCGCATTGTGGCGGATGACGGCCACGGACTGACCTTTGTGCAGACGCACTCCGTCGAAAATTTCTGGGTGCGTGGTGACTTCGTAGTGGGCAGTCACGGCTCCATCGAGGGCGGCGTACACATCGAGAATGCGCGCCACGCAGCCGATTCCGGCGAGGATGCAATCCTGCTTGGAAATGATGGTCGCGGTCGCGCGCTGGTTGGGGTCGATGCAGGCGTAGCTGGTGGCGTCGCGCGTCGCGCGGTCTTCGACCAGCGCGTTTTCGAGGATCGCGGTGAGGCGTCTTGAATTCCAGTCCATAAAACAGTTGCCAGTAGCCAGCTGTCAGTTGCCAGCTGTCCCCACATTCTCTCAACAGCCTAACTCTTTCATCTTACTGAGCGCCTTCTCGCGCAACACGGCGAGTTCATGGCCTCGGCTTCTCAAGCCTTCTACTACTTTCTCTGGAGCCTTGGCCAGAAACTGCTCGTTGCCTAGTTGCTTCTGATTGTTGGCCAACTCCTTTTCGATCTTATCCAATTCTTTTTTCAGACGGTCGCACTCGGCGGCCACGTCGATTTTTCGCTCGTAGATCACATGCACGTCGAACCGCGCGGTACCGCGGGCGCCGGGACGATTGGCGAGAGAGCTTTCCACGAACGTGATCATCTCCACACTGGCCAACCGTTCGACCGAACCCCTATTGTCCTCGATCATTTCTCGAATCCCTGCCTCATGCGCGAAGACTTCGATGGGCACCTTCACCTTGGGCTCGACTTTCAGTTCCGCGCGCAGGTTGCGCACGCTGACGATCAAGTCCTGGAGGATCGCCATCTCCGTCTCAGCAGCGAGGTCAAACTGTTTTTCATCTGCCTGCGGATATTCTGCCAGAGCAATCGACTTAACCGGGGGCTTGCCGTCGTACATGGCCTGCCAGATTTCTTCCGTGATAAACGGCATGACCGGATGCAGCAGGCGAAGCGATGCGTCGAACAGTTTCATCAGGTTCGCGCAGGCCGCCTGTGCGATGCTTTTGTCGGCACCCTCTTCGAAATTCAGGCGCGGCTTGATCAGTTCCAGATACCAGTCGCAGAGCTCGCCCCAGAAAAAATCATAGATGCGATTGGCGGCCTCGTGGAAGCGGTAGGTCGTGAGCGCATCGTTCACGTCGGCGGCGACGCGGTTGAAGCGGGAGAGGATCCAGCGGTCTTCGAGCGTCGAGGTTTGAAATCCAGAGACACCCGCACCATGGTGGAAGCCGCCGGGACTTTGTCCCGGCCGGACAGCCGAGGGCGGCTGTCCCCACATAGGAGTTGGATCCCACACAAAACCAAGACGGTCCACGTTCATGAACATGAAGCGGGCGGCGTTCCAGATTTTGTTGGCGAAAGCGCGGTAGCCCTCCGTGCGGCTTTCGTTGAAAGCGATGTCGGTGCCCGGCGCGGCCATAGCGGCCAGAGTAAAGCGGGTCGCGTCCGTGCCGAAGCGGTCGATGATTTCCAGCGGATCGATTACGTTGCCCTTGGTCTTCGACATCTTCTGGCGGTCGGCATCGCGCACCAGGGAATGTATGTACACCTGGCGGAAGGGCACGCTGTCGTCCTTCTTGTCGCCCCAGCCGCTGGCTTTTTTGATGGCCGGATCCTGCTGGTGTCCCTGCATGAAGTGGCAGCCGAACATGATCATGCGGGCCACCCAGAAGAACAGAATCTCGTAAGCGGTGATGAGCAGAGTCGTGGGATAGAACACTTCCTGGTCGCGCGTCTTCTCCGGCCAGCCGAGCGTGGTGAATGGCAGCAGGCCTGACGAAAACCAGGTGTCGAGCACGTCGGGAACCTGCTCGAGTTTCGCGCCACCGCACTTCGTACACTTCGTCGGAGCCTCGCGGGCCACGATCACTTCTTTGCAGGCATCCTTACCGCAGGTCCACGCCGGAATTCGATGCCCCCACCACAACTGCCGCGACACGCACCAGTCGTGGATGTTGTTCATCCAGTTCAGATAGATGGTGCGATGATTGTCGGGAACGATCGAGATCTCGCCGTTCTCGACCGCTTCTTTGGCGCGGTCGGCCAGCGGCTGGATCTTGATGAACCATTGTTCCGAGAGCCGCGGCTCGACGATGGTTCCGCAACGCTCGCACTTGCCGATGGAGAGCGCGTGATCTTTCTCGCCGACCAGAAATCCCTGCTCCTGCAGATCGGCCAGCACACGCTTGCGCGCCTCGAAGCGGTCGAGACCGGCATACTTCCCGGCGTTCTGGTTCATGTGCGCGTGCTCGTCCATCACGTTGATCTGCGGAAGATTGTGGCGCAGGCCCGCCTGAAAATCGTTGGGATCATGCGCCGGCGTAACTTTCACCGCGCCGGTGCCGAATTCAGGTTGCGCGAGTTCGTCGGTGATGATGGGTATCTCGCGATTCATCAGCGGGAGCAAGACTTTCTTACCGTGCAGGTGCGTGTAGCGCTCGTCTTTCGCATTCACGGCGACCGCGGTATCGCCCAGCATGGTCTCGGGGCGCGTGGTCGCCACGGTGATGAACTCGTCCGAGCCAACCACCGGATAACGAATCTCCCACAACTTCCCCAGAACCTCTTCGTGCTTGACTTCCAGGTCAGAGATCGCGGTCTCGTGCCACGGGCACCAGTTCACGATGTAATTGCCGCGATAGATCAGGCCTTCTTCATACAGGCGGACGAAGACCTCGCGCACGGCGCGCGATAGATTTTCGTCCATGGTGAAGTACTCGCGGTCCCAGTCGACGGAGGCGCCGAGGCGCTTCATCTGGTTGAGAATCGCGCCGCCGTAGAGCTTCTTCCATTCCCAGACGCGCTCAACGAATTTTTCGCGGCCCAGGTCGCGGCGTTTCTTGCCTTCCTTGGCGAGGTCGCGCTCCACCATCATCTGCGTGGCGATGCCGGCGTGGTCGGTGCCGGGCAGCCACAGCGTGATGAAGCCGCGCATGCGATGCCAGCGCGCGACGATGTCCATTTGCGTCTGGCCGAACATGTGCCCCATGTGCAACTGCCCCGTAACATTCGGCGGAGGCAGCAGCAACGCGAACACGGGCCGCGCCTTTTCGGAAGGCGGGCTTGGCGGCGGCGTGGGGACGGAGAAGAGTTTTTCTTTGATCCAGTAGTCAGCCCAGCGCGTCTCGATCGCGCCTGGCTCGTAGGCTTTGGGCAGTTCGTGCGGCATCTTGGTGTGCGATGACGGGATTCGGCAGAGGAGAATCCGCCAGCGGAAGAGTAAGTTTCATCTTAACAGGCGCGAGAAAAGAAGGGTCAACCGGTAGCTCAATTCATGGCGAGCCTCATGGTGCGACATCTACCCCGTCAAGCCGGCACTGGCGCTACTGGGAAGAATGAATCGCAGGGACGCAGCTTGTGGCGTCTTGAACTGGGGGTGAGCGCGCGGATTGCGGAAGCGGTATCCCAGCCAGGGCTCGGTCAGGATGTATTTGGGTTTGGCGGGATCGTCTTCAATTTTCTGGCGCAGAGTTTTGACGAAGGAGCGCAGGTACTCCAGTTCCGTGCCGTATTCGGGCCCCCAAACGGTGCGCAACAGCTTCGCGTGTGTGACCGGGGATCCTTCGTTCCGCATGAGCAAGGCCAGCAGTTCGAACTCAGTGGGCGTGAGGTGGACGATTTTTCCCTGCCGGTAAAGCAGATGGCGATTGAGATCCAGTTCCAAATCGCCGGCGTGCAGTGCGGTGGGATCGATGGCACCGTCGACGCGGAGGCGCCGCGATACGGCTCTTAAACGGGCGACCAACTCGCGAAGCCGGATGGGCTTGGTGATGTAGTCGTCGGCGCCGGCTTCGAGGGCCCTGACCATTTCACTCTCGCCATCCTGCACGGTGACCATCACGATGCCGAGTTTCGGACTGTGCGCGCGAATCTTCCTGCAAGCCTCCACGCCGCCCATGCCCGGCATATTCACATCGAGCAGCACAAGGTCGAAATTGCAGCGGGCAAGAGCCGCAATGGCCTCTTCACCGCTTCGCGCCTCTTCGATGGCGAATCCGCTGGCGGCCAGCGAGGTCCGCAGCACACGGCGAAACGAGGCCTCGTCGTCGACAACCAATGCGTTCAAACCGTCTGTGATCATAGGAAGCTTTTGGCCTTTTCAGTTTCCAACCTTGTCGTTATCGTTATCCTTCAACCTTTTCGAAAAGAAAATCCCAGCCAGGTCGCGGCGCCGATCGCGGCGCTAACCCGCGCGGGGCAGGGAGAGACGGAAAGCCGTATCCTGATGGGTCGGGGTCGCCGTCTCCAGATCGAGGCTGCCGCCGTGGGCGTGAACGATTTTCCGCGCCACATAGAGACCCAGGCCCGAACCCGGCGCTTTATGCCGCGCTTCGGCGCCGCGGTAGAACCGATCGAAGATGCGCGACCGTTCGCTCGGCCCAATCCGGCTGCCGCTGTTGGAGGTCCGAATGGCCACCCACTCGTCCTGCGAGTCGATGCTGATCGTAACCGCGGAACCAGGGAGGGAATATTTGCAGGCATTGTCGAGCAACTGCCGCAGTGCGAGCTGGAGCAACTCGGGGTCGGCCATCACCCCGGTGGCCGCTGCCGGTTTCCGGATGGAAACTTTTCGGTCGGTCCATTGTCTGGAGTACTGGTCGGCCACGACCGTAACCAGATCGGCCATGTCGGTAAATTCCAGTTGCGGCTTCACTTCCTCGCGATCGACCTGCGCAGTGCGGAGCAATCGGGAAGTCAGCAGGCTGAGACGGGAGGCCTCGGTTTCGACGATGTCGGTCAACTCGATTTGTTCAGAAGACAGCGGACCGAGTTCGCGAAGGCCCCCGGCCGCAGTCATGATGGTCGCGAGCGGCGTCTTGAACTCGTGAGCGAGTGCATCGAGGACAGCTCCGCGAAACAATTCTGCCTGGGCGGCGGCGGCGGCATGGCTGGCGCTGCGAAAGGTATGCGCGCGTTCCAGCATGGCGGCGGCCAGTGCGGAGAGAGGTCCCGCGGTGAGTTCAGGATCGGGCAGACCCTGGAAGCTGATCGCTCCCGTGGTGTTTCCGCCAGCGCGTAAACATCGCGACAAGATCCCCGGGGCAGCGTCGTCGCGATCTCGGCTGGAAGAATACGCCGCGCGCGTCTGCTCAGGCATGCCACTGGGAGGATTGGCCGTGCAGTGGATTTCTGCCTGGGCCGCATCGTACAGGCAAACGGACCGAAGGCCGAAAGCATCTCGAAACAGTTCGATCGAGCGGGCGTGCAGCGACTTTTCGGGATCGAGGGCGAGCAGCCCCTGGGCCAACAGGTAGAGCCGATCCACTTGACGCCGCTGGCGATCCGAAATCGCGGCCTCTCTGCGCACCCGGGTGGTGAGCCGGGTAATGGCCAGGCCAGTGGTCAAGAACGAAACCAGCGCCAGAATGTCGAGCGGGTTCGTGACCTCAAAAGAAAATTGCGGAGGTGTGAAGAAAAAATCGAGACACAGAACTGCCACCACAGAGACTACGGCGGAGGAGACGAAATTTCCGACCAGCGACTGCAGCACGATGACAATCAGGAAGGCGAAGCCGGTGACGCTGAGATTCAGTTGGAGGCGGTAGCAAACGAACGTGATCAGCCCGATCAGAACACAGCCCAGTACTGTCCGAAGAACCGAGGGCCAGATTCTGCGGGTTTGTCTGATATGCCCCAAAGTGATTCCTTCTTAACTAGCCCTTCTTAACTGGCCTTCTTACCTGGTCCCTTAACAATCGTCCGTGGAATTGGGCTCCAACGATCCGCCGACAGTAAAGGCCGGCGGGAACCGAGTCCAATTCATATTTCTTATTGCGCCGATCAGGCTCGGCAATACTGTTTGGATGGGATTTAAATCAGGGCAACCGCGGGAACGGGAAGATGAACGTCACGGGAAACCTTCAGGTGAGGGTGGATGCCTGGGATCGAGGGCGGGACTACAGCCGGGAACGCTGTTATTTCTTCTTGCCCATCTTGCGTGTGATCTCTTCGTAGATCTTCGGGCGGAGATCGGCGAGGACGCTATCGACAATGTCGGCAATACCTTCCGAATCTCCGGGGGCCTGCGGAGTCTCTTCGGCACCGGCAGCTACAGCCCGGGCGGCCTCATCCTGAGAACCAGGAGCGCTGTCTTCGACCTCGGTGTGAGACTGGGGAGTTCCTGACTCGCGAATGCGCCGCCAACTGGCCCAAGCGGCCGCTGTGGTGGCTGCGATATCGGATTCGTCTCGCGGTTCCCCTTTGGCCGGAACTGGCGCTGTGGCCGCGGAAGCTGAGATTTCTGAAACGTCGCTGGCCGGCGCGGGGATTTGTTCCGCAGGAACTTCGTCGACCACAGCTGGTGTCGTTGTCTCAGGCATCGCGTCCGCCGTTGCCGAAACTTGTTCGGGCGCGGAAGGAGCGCTAGCCAACTCTGGGGCTGGGGCCGCGTCATTCGACTGCTGGTTGGGGTCTTCTGCGTGCGCGGGTTCCGAAGCTTCCTGGTGGGCCGTTTCCAGCTTCGCAGTTTCCGGCTCTGAGGCCGCAATCACCGGAGTTTGCTCGCCGCTTTGTTCCGTGGTTCGGTCCGTGGTTTGTTCAGCAGTCGGTTGTGCGCTAGCTTCGACCTTCCCTGCCGGCGCGGGCTCGAACTGCTCGGGAGTCGGCGTCTTCTGCGTCTCCTGCTCCACAAACGATGTTGCGACCGCTTCCAATTCTTTCGCTGCTTCGGTGAACGCTTCGGTCGCCGCACTGGCCACGGCGCTCAAACTCTGCGCCCCTTCGGGCGCGGGAGTCGCAGGCACGGCAACGACCGGCTCAGATGCGGCGGGCTGGAGCTCGGGGGGCGCGGTGTCAAATCCCGCATGAGCGGCATCAGCCGCGGCGAAGGCGGCATAGGCCTTCTGCATTTCCTGCTCGAGAGAAATCGCAGCTTCTTCAGGGGCGAGGGCAACGGAAACCGCCGTCCAACGCGAAAGTCCTCCACCGGACGCCGCTCCGGCTGCCATTGCCATAGTTACGGGCTCGTCTGCAGATTGGCCGACGGCGCTGGACGACGACGACGCCCACGATCCGTTCTCCGCGGTTGTGACGGGCGACGTCGAGGTGATTGAGTCCAGTTCCAGGCCAGCAATCGCGGCGATCACTTCGGCGGTGCTGGGAGCGCCGGTGCTGGCCGCTTCCTTGGGTGCTTCGAGCTTTTCTGCGGACTTCGGTTCAATCTGCTCTGTGGACGTCTCTTCAATCTTTTCTTCCGGCTTCTGATCCGCGAAAGTTGCCACTGGCGCAGGAGTCGCAGTGCCGGGGACCTCTGCAACCGGCTGAGCTAGTTCGGCGCCTTGCTCATTTTGTTTCGTCTGTTCCATCTGGGCTGGAGCTGGAGCAGGCACGCCATGCCTACTGTCTTCAATCTTGGCTTCGGCAACCTTGGCTTCGGCGGATTTGGATTGGACCTGGGCAGCGGCGGCGGCCAACGCGGCGATCTCTTCCGGAGTCACATCCTTGGGCAAACCCTCAGGCGCCAGGGCGCCGAGATCAACCCGAGTTTCTTCTGCCTTGGCCTCGTGCGGTTTCTCGGTTGACTTGCGCTCGACTACGGTGCGCAAGTCTTTATTCATGGAGTTGTAAATCTCGGATTCGTCTTCTTCCTCTTTTGCGGCCTTTCCTTTTTTCTTGGAGGGAAAGCCGATCCGGTCCTTCCATCCCATGTCTTCTTCGATGGCGACGGTCTTATCGTAGCGGCCTTCCTCGATCGAGGCGGAGACGCGGGCAAAGCGGCCCGGTTTCGAAGCTTCGGGGCGGGGCACAATCTTGTCTTCGAGCTTGCTGAGGGCGCTCAGTAATTCACTGGCCTCAAACGGTTTAACGATGAAGCCATCGGCGCGCGCGCGCTTGGCTTCTTCCGGCTTGAAGGGCTCCAGTTTGCCCACGGTCAACAGCACCGGAACCCGCGAAGTCTCCTGCGCTTCCTTGAGACGCTGGCACACTTCGAGCCCGCTGTAGCCAGGCATGTAAACGTCGAGAACGATCAGGTCGGGTTTCAGCTCGGCAATCTTCTTCAGCGCGGCGGAACCGTTGTTGACGGTAATCACCTCGTACCCCGCATCCGCGAGGATCTTCCGCCCCATGTTCTGAGCGGTTACGCTGTCATCGGCGAGCAGTATCTTCCGGGCCAAAGGTATCCTCTGATGAGGGGAGATAACGCGAAGGTAACCCGAGAGACAACCTAAGTCAATGATGCAAAAGGGAAGTAACTGGTTACTAGTGGTCAGCACCTAGTAGGTGAAGAGCTTGACTTCGGACCTTGGACCTCGGACGTCGGACCTCAAAACGTGTCTTTTTTGAGCTGAGGTCCGAGGTCCGAGGTCCGCAGTCTGACGTCTCGCTTTTAGAACGGAATGATTTTCTTCAGGCCTTTCTTTTTCTTCTTCTTGCTGCTGGAAAGATCCTGGTCGCTGGCTGGGGCGGAATTGTCGGCACTGGCCGAGGCGGAAGACGACGACTGCCCCTGATGGATTTCATTCACCTGCGGTGGCGGTGGCAAGGCCTGGTCGTTGCCGTTGCCGTTGGCGTTGTCTGTGGGTTTCAATTCGTTGGGATCGGCAGGCGCGTTGGGTTTCAGTTCGTTGGGATCGGGCGCGGCTGGCGGTGCGGTGCCTGAAGCAGGCTGTCCAAATGGTGAAGAGCCGGGTGTTAGCCCCGACGGGGGAGCCGACCCGCCCGCGGGCTGGTTGGGGTTGATGATGGTCACTCCGACTTCATTGTCCTTCCCGCTGGCTGCGGCCGCCGGTTGAAACTCTTTTTGAATTACTCCGGATGGTGCGACCGGGTCGGGATCGTTCATCGTCGGCTCACCCGAGTGGGTCGCCGAGGCCACATTCGGCCCTTTCTTTACCAGGTCCACCAACTGCTGCACGGCGGTGGCTTCGCTGCGGCTCTCCAGCTCGGCCCGGTTCCGGGCAACGTCACCCTTGGTGGGGCGGGGAATGGGCTGATGCAGAGCGGCCAGGCGCTTCTTGGCATCGTCGGAACGATCCATCAGCGGATAGCGCGTGACAATCCTCGCATACTGGTCGGACGCAAGCTTGGTGAGTTTTGCGGTATAGACTGCCTTGTCTGCCTCTTTCGTACAGCCCCTCGGCAGGAAGTGCACGTCGCACGTGGGCGTACTTCGAACCCGCGTCATCTGGCCTTCGTAGTTCTGTCCCATCAGATAGAGCGCTTCATCGGCGCGGCTGTACAACGGATATTTTTCGATCAGCGATTGCAGGCGCGCCATCGACGCGGCGTAGGAATCACGCAGGTAGTAAAAGCGGCCAATTTCAAATTCGCGTTCGGCCAGCACTTCCTGCACTTCCAGCAGACGCTGCTTGGCTTCGGGCACCAGCTTGTTGTCGGGGTATTGCAGAATCAACTTGCGGTAGTCGTCCTCGGCGCGCTTGGCGTTGGTGTAGTCGCGGTCCGGTTTTTCCATCTGCTGGTAATGGATGTTGGCGATTTTCAGCTGCGCTTCGGCGGCTTCCGGCATGTTGGGGAAAAAGATCTGGAAGTCGCTGTACTCCTGCTCGGCCTGCGCCAAGGCGGCTGTGCCCCCTTCGGCGTACCAGGAGTCGCCCACGGCCAGTTTGGCGCGGGCAATGAATTCGGAATCCGGGTAGGTATTGATCAGGGTCTGCAGCGTGAGACGCGCCACGTCGAAGCGGTTGTGCCGCATCGCGTCCATGGCTTTGTCGAACAGGACCTTATCGGGCTGCTTCGACCCGACACCGGCCAGCGGGTTCACCGACTTCTTGTTGGTGCAGGCGGCCGCGAACAGCAGCAGCATGCCCAACATGGCAATCAACGGAATTCGACGTGACATTTAAACCTCGGGTTGCTTTATGTGGGGACAGCCGCCGTCGGCTGTCCGCCGAGCGGAGCTCGGCTCTTGCACTTCCGCGTCCCACAAAAATCAAAAACAAAACCTAAACTTTCAGCATCGCAGCTTCCGTCGCCACTTTCAGCAACGCCTGCGCATTCTTGCTTGGATCACCATTTCCGAACACGGCGTTGCCCGCCACCAGAATTTCTGCGCCTGCCCGTACCACATCGGCGACCGTGTCGAGCGCCACACCGCCATCCACTTCGATGCGGTAATGCAGCCCGCGTTGGCTGCGAATCTCCGCTAACTGCCGCATTTTGTGCAGCGTCGACGGGATGAACTTCTGCGCTCCGAACCCGGGATTCACCGACATCACGAGCACATAGTCCACAATGTCGAGCACTTCCGAGAGCGTCTCAACCGGCGTCGCCGGATTGATCACCACGCCGGCGAGGCAGTCGTGACTCTTGATCAGATGCAGCGTACGGTTCAGGTGCCGGACGGCTTCCTGATGCACAGAAATCCAGTCGACGCCGGCGTCGGCAAACGCGGGGATGAATTCGTCCGGGTTTTCGATCATCAGGTGGCAATCGAGCGGCAACTCCGTCACCTTGCGCAGCGACTTCACGACCGGCGGACCGATTGTAAGGTTCGGGACAAAGTGGCCATCCATAATGTCCACATGGATGACGCTCGCGCCGCCCTCGCCCGCGGCGCGCACTTGCTCGCCCAGCCGGGCAAAATCAGCGGAAAGAATCGACGGTGCCAGTTCGATCAAACCTGCACTCTCAGAACCTGAGTCTCAGAATCGTGCCCTTGCAAAGGAAACGGTGTGTGGAAATTCTAACACGTGGAAAAGCACTACCGGGGACCGAGTTGCGAGTGTCGAGCCCCGGGTGGAAGAAGGCTGCTGCTTTGCCAGACTGATCGGTGGCGTTCTGGTCTTCTCCATCATGGTACCCTCGTCCGGCGTGGCCTCTCTGACCCAATTCGCTCCTGCGGCTTACAGCGTGTCTGCAGTATTTCTGTGGGGTGCGGCCGACTTTGCGGGCGGAATCGGATCGCGCCGCGCTAATGCCTTCGTGTTGACGGCGTTCTCGCACCTCTGTGCATTCGCGCTGATGTTCGCGATTGCGCTGGGACAGCACGGGACCTTTCCCACGGGGGCGAGCATCGTCTGGGCGCTGCTGGCCGGCGCGGTGGGAGGATTCTCGCTGGCGCTTTTCTATGGCGCTCTGGCTTCGGGACAAATGGGCCTGACGGCACCCATCGCGGCGTTGCTGGGCGCAGCCATACCGACGATGGTTGACATTGCCCTGGAAGGCGCGCCCAGCCGATGGACGATCGCGGGCTTCGGGCTGGCCATCCTGGCTATCTGGCTGATCACGCGTCCGGATCCATCAAGCGAGGACTCCCCGGGTCGGCCAGCAGGTCTCGGCATGGCTGCGCTCGCCGGCGTGGGATTCGCGGGCTTCTATCTCTGCATCCACCAGGCAAGCGGGTCGCCGGCCGGGATCGCGGCCGTCTCGCGCATTGGATCGTTCACGGCCACGGCTGTGGCAGTTGTCGTAACGCGCGCACCACTCAGGCTAGATCGTCCTCGCGCTGCGTTGGGCATGCTGGCGGGATTTCTCGACATCACGGCCAGCGCCCTGTTCATCTTCGCCAGCCAGCACGGACGGCTGGATGAGGCCGTCGTCATCACTTCCCTATACCCGGCCGTGACCGTGTTGTTGGCGCGCCTCGTCCTGAAAGAACACTTCAGCCGGTGGAAGTTCGTGGGCTTGCTGGCGGCGCTGGCGGCGGTGCCTCTGATCGCGGCGGGGTAGCGACATTCCATATCCCAGAATATCGAACGGGCGCTGTTAACTGTGCGAAATCTGATTCGGCACTCGCGATTCGGCGCTCGCTGCTGCTAGCATCGCAGAGTGGCGCTGCTTGAAATTCGCAACCTGACGAAAGTTTTTCCGCATGGCGAGTCGCCGTTTGGCGGGAAGACGCGCGGCGAAGTGCGCGCGGTGGATGATGTTTCGCTCGACATTCACGCCGGCGAAACGCTGGGCTTGGTGGGGGAATCCGGGTCGGGCAAGAGCACGCTGGGGCGACTTATTCTTCGTTTGATCGAGCCGACTTCGGGTAGCGTGCGCTTTGAGGGTCGCGACCTGCTGGCGGCCGGCCGGGGCGAGATGCGCGGACTGCGGCGCGATCTGCAGATTATTTTTCAGGATCCGTTCGCGTCGCTCGACCCGCGTTTCCGCGTGGAAGACATCATAGGCGAGCCGCTGATCATTCACGGTCGGAGCTTGCCAACGAAGGTGGATATCCGCTCCCGAGTCGCGGAACTGCTACGGGCCGTGGGCCTCGACGAGTCGGCGCGCTTGCGTTATCCGCACGAGTTTTCCGGCGGACAGCGGCAGCGCATCGGGATTGCCCGGGCGCTCGCGCTGCGGCCAAAATTCATGGTGTGCGACGAACCGGTGTCGGCGCTCGACGTCAGCGTGGGCGCACAGATCGTCAATCTGCTGGCGCAATTGCAGCGCGACTTCGGCTTGACCTACCTGTTTATCTCGCATTCGATGCCGGTCGTGCGCTATCTCTCGACGCGCATTGCGGTAATGTACCGGGGAAAAATCGTGGAGGTTGGCGACACGGCGCAGATCACGGAGCGTCCCGCTCACGCCTATACGCGCAGCCTGCTCGAAGCCACGCCGGAACTTCTGGCGTAGATCCAAATCATTCACCACGAAGGGCATCCTTCGACTGGCAGGCTCCGGTTCACGAAGGAAAAGCTGCTCCTCGCGGCGCTGCGTCGGACAGCCGAGGCGGCTGTCACCACATGAGCAGCCGTGCCATACTTTCGGGATGACCCGCTCACAGCCCGGTTTCACCCGCGATTTGACAGAGCTGGGTTTCGGTTATGGGCTGATTCTGGTCGTGCTCTGGATGCCGGAATCTCCGCAGCGCATTCTTTCTCCGGTTGCGCTGCTGGTGACGTTGGCGATGGTGCTGGCACAGCGCCCTAGTATGGACGATCTCGGCCTCAGCTGGCGCGGCCTTGCGGCGTCGTTCTGGATTCTTCCCGCCGCCATCGTCGTCGCTATCGCCAGCCTGCTGGTTGCGAAGCGAATCGGAACATTACATCCGTTGTATAAAGGCGACTTCACGCATATCGCCGGCTACGTTCTATGGACGCTCTACCAGCAGTTCCTGATGAACGACTTGTTCATGCCGCGGCTCACGCGTCTTCTCGAGAGCGAAGGCGCTGCCGTCGGCTTGGCGGCGGTGCTGTTCGCGACCGCGCACCTTCCGAACCTTCCGCTCACGGCCGCGACTCTAGTGTGGGGAGCGGTCTCGTGCGCGCTATTCCGGCGCTACCGCAATCTCTATGCACTCGGCATCGCTCAGGGACTGCTGGGACTGTGCTTCGCGGTCTGCGTGCCGGATGCGCTGCATCATCATCTGCGCGTGGGGCTGGGATATTTGCGGTACGCTTCGCCAGCGTCTCGTCCGTAACCGACGATGGACAAGTCCGCCACGTATGTACATTTATGTAACTTTGGGCTGACACGTCCCAGTACTAGAACCACCACGACCGCAACCAGTCCACGCAGGTGTGCACAAATCACCGCCGGCGTCACATTCGACATGGGCACTATCTTAATCTGGCAGTACAAGCCCTTATCCGGGCTGCAGAACCGCCAGAAAGCGCGACATGCCGGTGCAACGCCGGCGCCCCCTCAAACCGCAAGAGGCAACCCTACTTTGGAGAGCTCGACTTTTCCGGACCAACTCCTTCCGGTCGGATCACAGCCAGTTGCATCTCGGCGTCGTGGGCGGCCAATTCCCGCTCGGCGCGAGAACGGAATAACTCCCGGCCAGTCGTTTTGCCAGTCACCCAGACTTCAGAAAGAAAATAAGAGTCTCCGTAGCGGTGAAACACCAGCTTGGTGCCATCGCTGGCGGTTCGCATCGTGCCGTGGGTGGGGACGAAGAGACCGTTGGTTTGGGAGTTGGAGATTCTGATGTTATCGCCGAGGGCCGCGACGATGTAGTGGCCCGCTGGCAGCGATTGTCCAGCTACGCTGAATGCGAACGGCACGTCGGCAATGACGTCACCGACTCTGGTCTGGCCCATCGCAGACGACGCGGCCGCGAGCAGGGCCCCACACAAAACGATCCGAAAGAGTCTCATAACTCTTCTCCTTGAAAATGAATTGGAACTGAAGGCCCACTTGCCTTAGCTGAGGGGACTTGCCAGGATCGGCGGCGGAGCACGCCTATCGGAGGGAATTTCAGTTCAGCGCCGGACCGCGCCGGCCTTGTTTTCTTCCGCCAGCCCCGAGACCCGGCGACCGGCGTTCCAGTTAATCGGATAGTGGGGCGGGGAGAATTTTCGTTACATCGCTTTTGGAGACCGAGTGCGGACGGCCGAGTCGCTTGTACAGGGGCGCGTCTCAAGCTAGAATTCCTCCGAATCTTCGTTCGGACACCGCAGTCGGATATACCATTTAGGAGAAACTCATGGCCGCCGCTCCGGTCTTGCCCGCATCGCCCGCACCTTCGCCCGAACCAGCACCGCTTTCCCAGGTTGCGCGGATCATCAACACGTTCATCGCGCCTTCCAAAACGTTTACCGACTTGCGCCGCAGCGCGAGCTGGTGGGCGCCGTGGCTGCTGATGATCGTGATCTCGACGATATTCGTTTACACCGCGGGGCAGAAGATCGGATTCCGCAAAATTATGGAGAACCAGATGCAGGCGCAGCCGAAGGCGCAAGAGCGCCTGGAAAGGCTTCCCGCGGATCAGCGTGAGCAACAAATGACAGCTGGGGCAAAGTTTACGGGGATTTTTGCTTACTTCTTCCCGGTGCTTACCCTCATCATCTGGCTGATTGTCGCTACGGCTTTGTTTGCGACCTTCAAGTTCGGTGCGGGCGCGGAGGTCTCGTTTGGCGTTTCCCTCGCCATTGTCATTTATGCGGCGCTTCCGCTGATGGTGAAGACGCTGCTAGCCCTGCTGTCGCTGGTCGCGGGTATGAGCCCGGATTCGTTTTCGTTTCAGAATCCGGTCGCCACGAATCCGGGGTATTTCATGAGTCCTTCCGACAACGTGTTCCTGTATAGCCTGGCCTCCGGGGTAGATATTTTCATGATCTGGACGCTGGCCCTTACAGCAATCGGGTTTACTTGTGTCAGCAAGGTGAAACGCGGCACCTCGTTCGCTATTGTCTTTGGATGGTGGGCGGTGCTCACCCTAGGAGGCGCAGCGATCGCTGGTGCGTTCTCATAGGTTCGGTGATCAGCCCGCAATGGATTCGATCGCCCGCACCACTTCCGGCGGAAGCGTCAAGTTGAGGCTGGCGAGATCTTCCTTCATATGATCGGCATTGGAAGTGCCGGTCAGCGGCAGCATGCCGACCGCGCGTGCGAAGGCGAACACTAGCTGCGCCGGGGTTGCGTTGAGCTGTGTCGCCAGGGCAGCCAGCGGGGGGTGTCGCAGCACTTCGCGATTCGCCGTGAGCAGAGAGAATCCCTGATAGATAATCTTGCGCTGGTTGCAGAAGGATCGCACTTCGCGGTCCCAGCCTAGGCGGGCGAAGCAGCGGTTCTGGACGAACGCGGGGAGCTCCGAGTGCGCGGCCTCCATCTGCTCCAGATGCTGCAGCGAGATATTGCTCACGCCTAACAGACGCGTGCGTCCCGCATCGCGCTCTTTCCGCATTGCCTCCCATACTTCAGAGTCGGCGTCGGTCCAGTCATCCCCGGAGGAAGGGCCATGCAGCACGTAGCTGTCGACGTAGTCCGTGCCAAGATGCTCGAGCGAACTGGCCAACGACTGAGCGACTTGAGTTGAGAGGCTCGCTTCCGGATCGTAGGGCAGACGATGGTCCTGGCCGCGCTGGTAGGTGAATTTGGTCTGGAGAAACAGATCGGCGCGGGTCACTACTCCACCGCGGTAGGCCGCGGCCATGCCCTCGCCGACTCCGGCTTCGAAATAATGCTTGCGCTGGTTGGCGGTGTCGATGGCGCGAAAGCCCATGCAGAGGGCGCGTTCGGTGAGGGCTGCGGTGCGGTCTTCCTTCCAGGCGGTGCCATAGAGAAAATCGGGGACGGGCTCGACGGGCATTCGTTTATTGTGGCATGAAAAGCTTTCACCACAGAGGGCACAGAGGACACACAGAGGAAATCTTAATCGCGTACGGTGTCTGTGAGTTCTTGTGGGTGGAGATGACCTGGAACGCATCCCCGGTATATGCTGGGAGCCCCAGGAGGCTTCCCGTGAAACGTACTCTTGCCGTTGCTTGTCTTGTCGTTTATGCCGCGATTGCTCTTGCCCAGTCTGCGACTCCACCCGCGAAGGCCGCGGCTTCGCCGGCAGGACCGACCAAGGATCCGGTCGCAACTTCGCTGCGCATGATGCTGCAGCGCTCGCAAAACAACACAGTGGGCGCCATTGAGGCGATGCCCGCGGACAAATTCTCCTACAAGCCCACGCCCGATCAAATGCCGTTTGCGCATCTGGCCGTGCACGTCGTCGAATTCAACAATTCTTTTTGCTCCAAGGCGGCGGACGTTCCGGCACCTAAAGTAGATGAACCCAAAGAGAGCGATTCCAAGGACCAGTTAGTGGGGGCGGTGAAAGCGTCGTACAGCTTCTGCACTGATGCCTTGAGCAAAATGGACGACTCGAAGCTGGGCGACAGCATCGAGCTGTTTAATGGCCGGCAGGCTCCGCGAGCCATGGCCGCATTGATCCTAGCCAGCGGATGGGCCGATCACTACAGTGCGGCTGCGATGTATTTGCGGTTGAACGGGATTCTTCCGCCATCGGCGCAGCCGAAGAAATAGCTTCAGCAGCAAATTGCAGTTCGTCATTCGCCCCTCGGATCCCCGGGAGCCTGGTGGTCGTGTGTTTCTGCGACGAGTAACTCTCCGATCGCTCACTAGATCGCTCATTAGAAAACACTTAATTTCGAATATCTATACGTTTGAGTAACATGTCCTTCGTTATCTATCCCCCCTGGACGTGACCGCCTATATTGAGCTGTGGGGAGAACCGTGAATGGCCCTTCCCTACTGAGTGGATGACGACTTATGTCCAGCCTGCAGATCTGTTGCTGCAAAATCGCGTGCCCCCGGGGTAAGAGGGATTCCGTCCTATCGGGTGGTTTTAGCCTGCTCGAACTGATCATCGTTATCGGGATTTCGATCATCATTGCAGCCATCGCCATTCCCTCGTTCCTCACGGCTTACAGCAACCTTCAGCTGAGATCCGCGGCCAGCGATCTCTCCGGATTCATGCAGCGGGCCAGGATTCAAGCGGCAAAACAGAACGCCACCTATACCATCGGCTACCGGTCGATCACGAACGTGAACGAAGCCTACATCGACCTCAACAACAATGGTCAATGGGATATCGGTGAACCCCAGCTTACGTTCAGTTCGACGGTTTCGCCGGCCGCGGGCGCTCCCAGCGGTGTGGGCGGGACACCCACTGCCTATGTTCTGGTGGGCGATACCGCAGGCACTACGTACGACAATGCCACGACTTTAGGCTACTCCCCGCGGGGCTTGCCTTGTGCCTATATCTCGGGCGTGTGCGGCACTCCGGCAGCGGGCTATTTTGTTTATTACCTCACGTCCAAACGGTCGGGCGGAAGCACGGGCTGGGCAGCGGTGGTGGTAACTCGAGCGGGCAGGAGCAAAGTTGTGACCTGGAGTGGGACGGCATGGCAATGATCTCCTACAGAGGCCGAAATTGCGCGTCCGGCCAACATTACTCGTGCGGCCAACATTATTCGTGCGGCCAACATTATTCGTGTGGCCAACAAGGGGGGATGACGATCATCGAACTGATGATCGCCATGGTGGTACTCGCGATCGGTATCGTGGGCTCGATGGCTCTGGTGGTGCTGGCGATTGGGTACGATTCCGCCAGCAAACAGATGAGCAACTCGACCGCCCTGGCACAAATGGTGACCGAAAGGATTATGGCCGTCCCCGCCAGTACGAACACGGTCGTGACCATTACCGACTGCACCAACACTTCGTACAACGTGAGTACGAGCGCGGGCGGGCCGGCGCTCACGTCGTCGGGCGATCTGGACTTCACGGCGGCGACGGTTGCGAGTTACTACATGCTGTATACCGACTGCGACACCTCGGGAAGGCAGGCGACCTACGATGTGCGCTGGAACGTTCAAGCCATCGCAAATACTACCAACGCCAAAATCTTGACCGTTTCAGCGCAGTTGAAATCCGCCGGGAATAACCGAATGGTGTTCGCCCCGGTGACCACTATCCGAACCATCGTGGGGCAGGGGACATAAGACATGAAGCACCGGAACCGGCACGAACAGGGATCTACGCTGATTGAATTGATGATTACGATCTCAATTCTGATCGTGGTCACCGGCGCCATCCTCTCGCAGATGGGAACCGCCTCGCAAAGGATCGCCGCCGAGCAGGTGAAGGTCGATAACTTCGACGAGGCCCGCGACTTCGTGGATCAGTTCTTTCGCGACATCAACCAGATCGGATATCCGAATGGCCACATCGTGAGTTTTTCGCCCAGCATCAACGATTCCCGGGTGGCCGTCGGGTTGGTGAAGATCAGCGCCACCTCGGTCTGGTTCGAGGGCGATATCAACGGCAGCGGAGTGGTGCAAAGCGTTCAGTACATCATCAACGGTTCCGGCAATTGCACATTATGTCTGCAGCGCAGCGCAGTTCCGAAGATCACGGCAAACCCACTCACCGGCCAAAGCGCGGCTGACTGGGGAACGGAAGTCAACGATCTCACGACTCCGACAATTTTCACTTACTTCGATACGAACGGTAATCAGGTGAATGCGCTGCCGGCGGACATTGTGAACAACCCGGCGGTGATTGCCTCGGTGAAGACCATTCATATCTCGCTGACGGTTCAGAATAACGCGGTGCTCGATCCGAAAACAGGTCAGCCCATTCAGACCAGTTTTGAGGGCGAGGTTTCGCTAAACAACTGCTCGATGGCTGCCGGCGGAGCCATGACCTGCTAGTCGTGGAGGATACACTTATGGCTCAAACTTTAAAAAAACACGGCCGAAATTCCGAACGTGGAATCGCGCTGCTGGCTGTGATTTTTGTCTTATTGTTGATCACCGCGATTGGCGCAGGGATGATCATGCTCACCAACACCGAAACCAGTACCAGCGCGAATTTCCGGGACGAGCAGACTGCACTCTTTGGCGCGAAGGCTGGAATGGAGGAGGCTCGTGACCGCGCACGGGCTGGCGCCAGCAACTCCTTAAATGCCAGTCTTCCCACGGCTCTGTTGGGTCAATCCAACGGAGTTGTGTACGTTCTCAATCCCAGAAATGCGGAAACGGACACGCCTTGGGTCACCAACGGAACCGCCTATCCCGACACGGAAGTTTGCAGTGAAGTTACGAATATGGGTTCCGCCTGCGCCGGTAGTCCGGCCGTACCTGGCGGCAGCCCGTGGTATACCGCAACCACAGCCAGCGCCTCCTACGCGACCAGTCCAGTGATGTCCTGGAAGTGGACGCGGATCAATCTGAAGACCAACAAGACCGCTTCCGGCACATCCTCCACGAACACCGTCGACGGAGTTACGACCGATAGCAACGAGCGTGTTTGTTGGACCGGCACAAATGAAATGGCGACGCCTCTGGCGAGTTGCTCTCTGGCGAGTCCGTATTACCTGCCGGTCTATGTGCTGACCACGCTGGCGGTGACGCCGAGTGGTTCCCGGCGCATGATCCAAGCCGAAGCGACCGCGACCACGCTGCCGACTTTACCCGGTCCGCTGATTCTCGATGGCCCAAATCCTGTCTACAACGCGCCGTCTTCGAACGCGTTTACCGTAAATGGCCATGATCAAAGCAGCAGTGGGAACTCCTTCGGACCCAAGAACGGGGTGACCTGCCCAACCCCACAAGACCAAGCTGCGCTGGGAGGTTACAACGCCGCCTCGGCGACGGCGCTGGCCACCGATGCCAGCGGCCGTCCAAGCAGCTATACCGGGGCCACTGGAACCGGCAGTCCTAGCGTTGCAAATGAGAACACAGCGCTCGGTCCCCTGGCCACGGTCGGCGGCTTAGAGGCGCTGGTCGCTCAGGTTACGAGCCTGGCGTCTCCAGCGAATACATATAATGGGAACACCTCCAGCATTACGAACCCCGGCACCGACGCCGCGCCCGTGATTAATGTCATTACCGGGGATGCGACGATCTCCGGCGGTTTCACGGGAGCCGGCATTCTGCTGGTCGAAGGCAATTTGACCATCAGCGGCACTCCCGCCTACAGTGGGTTGATTCTGGTCATCGGAAAAGGCTCGGTCACCAAGAACGGCGGCGGCAACGGCACGCTCGACGGTTCACTGCTGGTCGCCAACTTGTACAACTCCAGCGGGCAACTGCTGGCTTCGACGGGTCCTCCAGGTATCCCGACCATCAACTGGAACGGTGGCGGCAATGCGACGATTCAATACGATAGTTGCTGGTCCACGGCGATGAGTTCGTCGCTCGCCTATAGGATTGTGGCCGTGCGGGAAATGATGTACTGAACCTCGCACAACTGACCGGTTGCTATTTGATCTGCACCAACTCGTTCACGGTGGCCGCAGCGGAGATCGGCGGGGCGGGGTGCTGCGGGGCGCGCCAGGAATCGAAGATGGAAACCTGATGTACGCACGAAACCGTGCAGTGCGGGGCGCAGGATTTTTCGGTGAGGTATTCGCGGCGCAGGTCTTCGCGGGTGTAGGTGGCCAGCGGGACTCCGGGATAGCCGCGCTGCTGTGAGCAGTAGTGCACCAGTCCGTCTTCGCAGATGTAGAGATAGCGTCCGCCGGCGCGGCAACGCCAGTCGTTGGGTTGGCCTTTCGCGATGTTGTCCTGAAATGAATTGATGCGGGTGAAACTACTTTTTTCCAGCCCCTGCATTTCGTGGTAGATGCGGCGCTCTTCGTCGTTTAGCGGCTGCAACTGGCCGCTGCCATCGTGAATGATGCCGATGGTTGAAGTGAATCCGAGTTCAATCGCGCGCTTGCCGATGGTGAGCGCGTCCTGCGGATGGGCAATGCCGCCGCCGACCACGGAATTGATGTTCACGTGGAAGTCGGCGTGCTCGGCGAGCAGTTGTAATTTCCTGTCGAGAACTTTCAGACTCTTCATCGAGACTTCGTCGGGATTCACGTTGTCGATGGAGATTTGCAGCCATTCGAGTCCAGCGCGGTTGAGGCGCTGAATGCGCTCGGCGACCAGCAGGTAGCCGTTGGTGATGAGTCCGGCGATCATGCCATTGGCCCGGATGCGACGGATCACGTCGTCGAGCTCGGGATGCATCAGCGGCTCGCCGCCGGAAATAGTCACGACCGCGGTGCCGAGCGAGCCCAGCTTATCGATCCGGCGGTACATTTCCTCGATTGGCACGGGCTTGGAGAAATCGTCGTACTCGTTGCAGTAGGTGCAGGCTAGATTGCAGCGGCGCATGGGAATGATGTGCGCCAGCAGCGGGTGGTCGGTGGAAGTGAGCGCGCGGACGGCCATGCTCGCTCCGCGCAGATTGCGGTGCAGGGCTTTGGCGCGGCGGCGCAGGGTTGTGAGAGCTGAGGGCATGAGAGTTTGGGCTGTTTCTATTACAGCACAGGGCGCGGCCAAGCGCATGTTCGGCGACAGCGTTTGGTTGTTACGAGGGGTTGAACGGCGGCGTATGCGGTCGTTCCGGGCGGGCATTCGGTTCTCTCCGCGATCTCCGCGGGCCTACTCTGCGTTCTTCGCGGTTAAGAGCTTTAGAAGCGTTTAACCGCGGAGATCGCGGAGGCGTCGCGAAGGACGCAGAGAAAGGCGCTGCTTACTCGATCAGCTTGCGCCAAGATTCATCTCTGGGCCGGAGTTCGTGACCGGCGGCCTGCAAGGCGCTTATCGCCGCTCCGGCCCACTCTTCCTGAATCAGCACGTAGTCCGTGTCGTAGGTTGAGATTGCGAAGATGGGGATTTCGTTTTTCGAGAGCGGCTCGATGAAGGAGAGCAGGACTCCGGTTTGCGAAAAGGGGAACGGGCCTTCGAGTTTCAGGCAGATCCAGCGATGTAGCGAGTGCACCTCCGGCGGAAGATTGGCCGCTGGGCAAACGATTGACAGTTCGTCAGGCGTGCGCGTGATCGAGGTGAAGTCGCCTTGCGTAGCCCAGGCGGGGACGGGCGCTTCAGGGGCGAGGTGCGCGATGGCGTAGGGGCCGGGGAGTTGGCGGAATTTGAGTTGCTGGTTGCCGTGGGGGCGTTCGTCTTCCTGATTTGCGGTCGTCATAAATTACAAAAGCTAAAACAGCAGGTTTCTCGACTCGCCGTCGCATTCGCTCCAGCTCGCTCGAAATGACAAAGCTTCTTTCTAACATCGCGACACGCTTCGAGGAGCGCGCAACACCGCCGAGCCGCGCTCGGCGGACAGCCGAGGGCGGCTGTCCCCACACATATAACTTCTAGCCTGCCACGGCTTTGCGCAGGGCGGCTCTGGCCAGGATGCGCGTGGAGTCCAGCATCGGGAGCGGGGAGGACTCGGGCGGCATCAGCAGCGGAATTTCGGTGCAGGCCAGGGCGACCGCGTCGCAGCCTTCATCTTTCAGGCCGCGAATCACCTCGGTGAGATAGGCCTGGGTGCGCGGCAGGAATGTTCCCAGCACCAGTTCATCGAAGATGATGCGATGGATGCGTTCGCGCTGCTCCGGGCCGGGGACGCGGTGCTCGATGCCCGCAGCTTTCAGAGTCTCGCGGTAGACCGGTCCGTCCATCAGCGAGCGGGTGCCGAGGACTCCCAGACGTTTGTAGCCGTGGCGCTTGGCTTCGTTGGCAACCTCGACCGCGATGTGCAGCCAGGGACGCGGTGAACGATGCGCGACCAGATCGAAAGCCTGATGCACGGTGTTGACGGGGGCGATGAGAAAGTCGGCGCCGGCCCTGGCCAGCTTTTCTGCGGAGGACAGCATGAGTTCGGCGATGCCGGCCCAATCGTCGGCGTCAATGCAGCTCTTGTATTGCAGGAAAGGATGGCCGTGCATCGACACTTCGGGATGATTGTAGGGGCCGAGCAGCTCCGCGCCCTCGACGCAGATGGTGCGGTAACAGAGCGCGGCGCCTTCCGCGCTGGATGCGACGATGCCGATGTGTAACATCAGTTGCCGGTTTCAGTGATTGATTGTAGCTGGAGCGGACGCATATGGGCTGGCGTCGCGGTAGCGTTTTTCGAATTCTTCGCGGGTGCAGATGGTTTTGAGGTCGACGACTCGGTCGATGGCGAGGATGCCGTCGAGGTGATCGATTTCGTGCTGCAGGAGTTCGGAGAGGTTGCGGTCGTCTCCGGCTTTGAATTCGCGCGTTTCGCCGTAGAGGTTCTGATAGCGCACGGTGACTCGGCGGTGGCGCTCGACCTGCATGAAGATTGAGAGGAAACTGAGGCAGGCATCCCAGACAATGACTTTCTCTGCGCTGCGTTCGATGATTTCCGGGTTAATCAGCGGCCAGGGCTCGGCTTCGGGGAGCTTGAGGAAAATGACGCGCTGCAACTCGCCGAGCTGAGGAGCGGCGATGCCGCGTCCGTAGCCGGTTTCCGAGCGCGAATGCGCAAGCGTGTCGGCGAGATCGCGGACCAGGTCGCGAATTTCCGGCGCCGTCGGGTCTGCCACCGGCGCGGCCCTTTGCCGCAGGAGAGGGTTGCCGAGTTGGAGGATGGGACGGACGGGCATGGGAAAGTTCTCTGCAGCATAATTCTATAGCAGCACAGCGTGGAGCGGCCGGGCTTTGCCCAGGCGGTAGTGGGGCAATTTGAGGGCGGTGATTCGCGTGCCGCAGAAGCCGCCACGCATGCTCGCTTTAGCGGCTGTGAGGCCAAGGCCAGCGGCTGAAGCCGTTTATTTTTTATTGACTTTGTCGGCATCGCTGAAGCGAAGCCCTGATACGAATCGCGCTTCTCAAACTGCACCACTACCGACCAGGCCGGACAGCCGAAGGCCGCTGTCCCCACATGATTCACCTTGCTGCGGCGGCGTCGAAGAGGCTTAGGAGTTCGAGCTTTTTTTCTGCGGGCAGGAACGATGCTTCGAAGGAGTTGCGGGCTAACTCGCGGAGGTGCTCGTCGGTGAAGCCGAAAGTTTCCTGAGCGATCTGGTATTCACGCGAGAGCGTGGTGCCGAACAGCGCGGGGTCGTCGGTGTTGAGCGTGATCATGACGCCCTGGTCGAAGTACTGCTTCGTGGGATGCTCGGCGACCGTTTTGCACACCAGGGTGCGGAGGTTGCTGGTGATGCAGAGCTCGACCGGAATCTGGCGCTGGGCGAGCTCTTCGATCAGGTCGGGGTCCTGGCCGGCAGTCAGGCCGTGGCCAATACGCTCGGCGCGGAGGTTGAGCGCTCCCCAGATCGACTCGGGAGGGCCGGTCTCGCCGGCGTGCGCAGTCAGGCGCAGGCCGTTGTCTTCCGCGTATCCGTATACGCTGCGGAAAAGTTCAGGCGGAGCCTTCAACTCGTCGCCGCCAATGCCGACGCCGATGACATGGCGGTCACGGTAACGAGCGGCGAGCTCGAAAACTTTTTGCGCTTCTTCGACTCCAAAGTGGCGCGTCGCGTCGAAGATCCAGAGCAGCGAAACGCCGAAGTCGCGCGCTCCGCAGGCGCGTCCGCGTTCGAGACCCTCGAAGATCATTGGGAAATCCTGCTTGCGGAAGAGGCAGACGCCGACGGCAACATAGACTTCGGCGTGCAGCACGTTCTCTTCCTTCAGCCGCTGCATCAGGCGGTAGGTGATGAGTTCGTAGTCGTCGGGGCCGCGGAAGTGTGCGCTGACCGCCTTGAAGGCCATCAGGAAACTTTGGAAATCGGTGTAGCCGTAGAGGGCTTCGACTTCGGCGAGAGTGGTGTGTTCGCCGTGAAGCTTGCGCACTTCGAGGAGCGTCGCGGGCTCGACCGCGCCCTCGAGGTGCAGGTGCAACTCTGCCTTGGGCAGTTGACGGATGAAGGCATTGGGCGGGCGGTCTACTGCAGCGGTCATGGAACTGATTGTAGATTCTTGGGGGAAGATTTGCGAGGGAGCGGAAAACTCCCTCCGCAGAATGTTTCCGTTACAATGCGGTGTCTTGACTCGATCCGGCTGAAGGAGAGCGCATGAATGCGAAGGTCGTCCACAGGTCACTCGTTTTATCGGCAATGTTGATCTTGTCGCTGGGCTTGTTCGGGGAGTCGTCGGCGCCGCAGGTGAAAACTGCCACGGGCGTCGTTGAGGGTAAAGACGACGGGGCAGTGCATGCGTTTTTGGGAATTCCGTACGCTGCGCCGCCGGTGGGCGATCGGCGCTGGAAGCCACCCGCAGCCGCGGCCACGTGGAGCGGAGTGCGCAAGGCCACGGAGTTTGGCGCGCATTGCATGCAGGGAAAAGTGTATGGCGACATGAACTTTCGCGACTCCGGCGGCAGCGAGGACTGCCTGACTCTAAACGTGTGGGTTCCAGTGAAGCCTTCGAAGGCGAAACTGCCGGTAATGGTTTGGATTTATGGCGGAGGATTCGTCGCCGGGACCACATCGGAACAACGGCAGGATGGAACGCATCTGGCGCAGCAGGGCGTCATCGTGGTCAGCATGAATTACCGGTTGGGCGTTTTCGGTTTCCTGGTGCATCCCGACCTCGCGAAAGAATCTGGGAGGAATGCAGCCGGCAACTATGGCTTGCTCGATCAGGTGGCGGCGCTGCATTGGGTGCATGAAAACATTGCGGCGTTTGGCGGCGATCCGGGGAATGTCACCATCTTTGGCGAAAGCGCCGGATCTTTTTCGGTGAGCGCGCAGATGGCATCGCCTTTGGCGAAAGGCCTGTTCCAGAAGGCGATCGGAGAGAGCGGAGCGGCGTTCTATAGCGGAGGGCTGTCGTTCGAGCCACTGTCGCTGCGCGAAGAAAAGGATGTGAAGACGGTCAGCGCGAAACTGGGAGTGAGCACGCTGGCCGAGCTGCGGGCCATTCCGGCGGAGAAACTGCTCGCGGCCTTCGCGCCGCCGCAGTCGCGGGGCTTCGATTTCGCGCCGGACGTGGACGGATATTTTCTGCCGGAAGCGGTGCCGGCCATTTTTGCCGCGGGAAAACAGAACGACGTGCCCCTGCTGGCGGGATGGAATCACGATGAAGGCAGCTACGAGATTGCGTTCTCTCCGCAGAAACCGACGGCCGACACGCTGAGAGCCATGGCGCAGAAAGAATTCGGCGACAAGGCGGCGGAGTTTCTGCGGCTCTATCCCTCCGATACGCCGGAGCAAACGCTGCGTTCTGCGCAAGATTTCGCGGGCGACCGCTTTATTGCCTTCTCGACGTGGGATTGGATGGAATCGCAGGCCAAGACGGGCAAGCAGCCCATCTATCGTTACCGCTTCGACCTGGGTCCGCCGGCAGATCCGAAGGGGCCACAGTTGGGGGCGTATCACTCGGCGGAGATTGAGTATGTGTTTGGACAACTTGATTCCAAGGCCGAAGTCGCGTGGAAAGCGGAGAACCGCGCGCTCAGCGACGAGATGCAGAAATACTGGGCGAACTTTGCGCGCAGCGGCGATCCGAACGGAGCGGGACTGCCAAAGTGGCCTGCGTATTCGGCGGCGGACGGATGGCGGGTGATGTTTCTGGACGCGCCGTGTGCGGCGCACAAGGATGATTTGCGGGATCGGTATTTGTTTTTGGCGGGGGCTTGGGCGAAGTAGGGAGCGCTGGATTTGGCGGAGAGATCGCCCGGCTTTTGGTGGCGAACGGGAGTGCAGAGATCCTTCACTGCGCAGACCGATTCGCTGTGCTCATCGGTCTGCTTCGTTCAGGATGACAGAGCGTTCTTGCTGACGGCTGACCGCTCGGGGCTGTGGCTACTTTTTCGCGAACTCGCTGCGATGGCGGCTGTACATGAAGTAAATCGTCAGGCCTATCGCCAGCCAGGCAAAGAAACGCAGCCAGGTCAGGATCGGCAGGCCGGACATGAGCAGCACGCAGAACAGCACGCTGAGAACGGGAGCTGCGATGCCGCCGGGGGCGCGGAATCCGCGATGACGGCCGGGATCGCGGTAGCGGAGGATGATGACGCCGATCGAAACCAGGGCAAAAGCAAAAAGCGTGCCGATGTTCGAAAGGTCGGAGAGCGTCCCGATATCGAGAATTCCGGCGGGGATGCCGACTACGAATCCGGCGATCCACGTCGCGGTCGATGGTGTGCGGAAGCGTGGATGGACACGGCCAAACAGCTTCGGCAGCAAGCCATCGCGCGACATGGAGAACCACACCCGGGCCTGACCGAGCTGGAATACCAGCAGCGACGAAATCATTCCCATCATCGCGCCGAACAGCACTCCCAACTCCACCCAGCGCAATGTATTCGATCCGGTACGCGTCACCAGCATCTTCAGGCTGTTGGCAACCGGCGCGGCGTCGTCGAGCAAACTCGCCCAGGGCACGATGCCGGTGAGGACGACCGCAACCGAGATATAGAGAACCGTACACACAATCAACGTCGCGATGATCCCGATGGGCAAGTCGCGCTGCGGGTTCTTCGCTTCCTCCGCTGCGGTTGAAACCGAATCAAAGCCGATGTAGGTGAAGAAAATAATTGATCCGCCAGTCAGAATGCCGGACCACCCCTGCGGCGCAAACGGGTGCCAGTTGCCGGGCGCCACGAAATGCGCGCCCGCGATCACAAACGCCAGGATGGCGGCGATCTTGAGGATCACCATGGTGTTGTTGGCCTCGGTCGACTCGCGAATGCCGCGCACCAAAACGACGGTGAGAATCATCACGATCAGGAATGCCGGAATGTCGAAGCCGAAATGCAGGCCGGGGGCGTAGAGCATGTTCCCCTTAAGATCGGTGAGGCCTCCGGGCAGATATGCGGGCGAGATCCAACGCAAGGCAGGATGCCAGCCAAACCAGTCGAACATGCCTACGAGATGAGCGGCGAAACCGACGCTGACTGCCATGTTGCTGACCGCGTATTCGAGAATCAGGTCCCAGCCGATGATCCAGGCGATCAACTCTCCCATGGTCGCGTAAGTGTAGGTGTAGGCGCTGCCCGCGATGGGGATCATCGAGGCAAGTTCCGCGTAGCACAGCGCGGTAAAACCGCAAACAATCGCCACTAGCACCAGCGACAGCGCCAATGCGGGGCCCGCGCCCGGCCTGCCCTGGGTGGCGTGGTGCCGAATCATGTAATCCAGCAGTGGCGCGTTGAGGATGGACGAAGTATCGAATTTCTGACCGGCGATGGCGGTGCCGATCACGGTGAAAATGCCCGATCCAATCACCGCGCCGATGCCGAGGGCTGTGAGGGAGACTGGGCCGAGCGTTTTTTTCAGCCGGCGCTCGGGCTCTTCGGAATCGGAGATCAGCTTGTCGATCGACTTGCAGCAGAAGAGCTGGTTTTCGGAGGTACGGATGACTTCGGCGGGTTCCGTGGGTGGTTGTGACAAGCGGTGGTGGTCTCCTGAAATCAGCTGTCAGCTCTCAGCCGTCAGCTCTCAGCAATAAACCTGCGTTCGCTTCGCGACGGAGCGGGCGAAGGCGCCCGCTCCTCCACGAATTATCGTGCATGCGCTTACCGCTTCGCCTGACCGCGGGCCAGCTTCTTGACCTTTGGCTTTTTCGATCCGCGAGCGTAGTCGCGGGGCTTGAGCGGCTTCTCGGCTTTGCGTTTTTTTCGCGCGGCGCGTTTGGATTTCTTGCGTTCTTCTTTGGTCAGCTTTGATGTGTTTGCCATGAATCCTTTTTGAATTGAGTAATTTTGTAATTGAGTAATTGAGTAATTTGAGAACCGGACAGGGGTAAATTCCTCAATTACTAAATTTCCCAATTACTTAATTCCAACTATGCTCGCTCCAGCTGGGCATACTTCTCCACCAGCTTCTTTAAGCCGAAGCGAGGAAATTGTACCGTAATCTTGGCTTCTTCGCCTTCTCCTTCGCGAAGGTAGACCGTGCCTTCGCCATATTTTGGGTGGCGAACCTTCTGGCCGGGGCGGAATCCGCGTTTGCCGGTGGGCTCTTCGATCTTCGTTTTGGGAACCGTGAACTTCTTGCCGCGGCTGGCGAAGAATTCGGCAATGTTCTCGATGGAGTTGTAGGGGCGGGCGGGGGCGGTGGGCTTTTGAGCGCGGCTCGTGCCCCGCGCGCTATCGCCATGCCAACTGGCGCTTTGGTCTTCGTCTTCGTAGGAGTAGTGAGTGCTCTCGGCGGCTGCGGGGCTTCGCCCCGCTGGACGGGCGAAGGCGCCGGTCCCTACATGGTTCGTGCCCACACGAGCGTTGCTCGTTCCCAGTTCTTCGAGCAGCGGGGCGGGGACTTCCTCTAGAAAGCGCGAAGGGACGCTGGCTTCGGGCAAATCGGTGCCATATCTGCGGCGGTAGACGGCGCGGGTGAGGATGAGCTGGTCCATGGCGCGCGTCATGCCGACGTAGCAGAGGCGACGCTCTTCTTCAATATCTTCAGGGACGAGCATGGTGCGAGAGTGCGGGAAGAGTCCTTCTTCCAGGCCGCTGAGGAAGATCAGGGGGAACTCCAGACCCTTGGCGGCGTGCAGGCTCATCAGCGTGATCTGGGCGCGCGCGTCGTAGTCGTCGGCGTCGGCGACGAGGGCGGCGTGGTCGAGGAACTGGTCGAGAGTTTCGCCGCGGTCGCGGGAGTCCATGGCGGCGTTGACCAGTTCGCGCAGGTTTTCGATGCGAGAGAAGGCCTCGGGCGTGTCTTCCTCTTCGAGCAGCTTGATGTAGCCGGTGCGGTCGATGAGGAACTTCAGGAGGTCGGCGGTGCTCACGGTCGGAGCGGGAAAATCGGTGGGCGTTGCGCCGATCTCCGGATCCGTCGGGGCGTCCGTAGCGCCGGCGTCCACCTCAGAGGCCGCAGGTTCGGAATCTGTCGCGCCGAAGTCGAATGAAAAATTGCCGAATTCGTGCGGATCGAAGGCGGTGGCGTCGTCAGGCTGCGATTCATCATCTGACGGCGGCGGGGCTTCGCCCCGCTGGACAACCGAGGGCGGCTGTCCCCACATGGGCCCTGCCCCTTCGGGCATTGACGCTGGCGAGTCGCTAGCAGCCACATTTTGATCGAGCTGCTCCTGGAAGGTTCCTGCGAGCATGGCTCTCGCGTCTTCGATCAGCTGCTGGAAATTCTTCAGCGACAACAAGGCGCGCTGCGGCAACAACTGGCGGCGGATGGCCTCCCCCACCGCGCCCCATAGCGACAGGCCGGTTTCGAGCGCGAGGCTCTCCAGCGTGTCGATTGTGCCTTTGCCGATGCCGCGGGTGGGCGTGTTGATGACGCGCAGCAGCGAAATCGAGTCGTCGGGGTTGTGGATGACTTTCAGGTATGAGAGTAAGTCTTTGATCTCGGAGCGCTCGTAGAACGAAAATCCGCCGACCACTTTGTACTTCAGGCCGTAGCGGCGCATGGCTTCTTCAAACAATCGCGACTGCGAGTTGGTGCGGTAGAGCACGGCGGCGCGCGGAAGCTCGCCATGCTCAGTCGCGGCACGCAGATATTTTGCGATGTGGTCGGCGGCGAAGAGCGCCTCATTTTCGCCGTCGGGCGCTTCGTAGTAGCCGATCTTGGTACCGCCCTGGCGCGAGGTCCAGAGGTTCTTGCCTTTGCGGCGGATGTTGTTCGCGACCACTGCTGAGGCCGCCTGCAGAATGTTTTGCGTGGAGCGGTAGTTCTGTTCGAGGCGGATGATCTTGGCCTCGGGAAAATCCTGCTCGAATTCGAGGATGTTGCGGATGTCGGCGCCGCGCCAGGAATAAATCGACTGGTCCTCGTCGCCCACCGCGCACACATTGTGGCGGTCTCCGGCGAGCATGCGCATGAGTTCGTATTGCGGGCGGTTTGTGTCCTGATACTCGTCGATGAGCAAGTACTGGAAGCGGCGGTTGTAGTACTCGCGCACTTGCGCCGCGGATTTCAGCAGGCGAACGGCTTCGAGCAGCAGGTCGTCGAAGTCGAGGGCGTTGGCTTTGCGCAGTTCCTTGCGGTACTCCTCGTAAAGATGTGCAATCTTCTCGGTCTTGGGATCGGCGGATTGCAGGTAAAGCTCCTGCGGGTTGAGCATGTGATTCTTCGCCCAGGAAATGCGGCCGAGAACGGTGCGCGGGGTGAGTTGCTTGTCGTCGAGGCCGAGGCGCTTCATCACGCTTTTCACCACAGCTTGCTGATCACTTTCGTCGTAGATGACGAAGTTCTTGGTGTGGCCAATCGGCGGCTGTCCGGGGACGCTTGACGGAATGCGCATGGCCTCAATGTCGCGCCGTAACACCCGCACGCAGAAAGAATGGAAAGTTGAAATGACGGGCTTGGCGATGCTCAGCCCGCCGACCAACTTTTCGACGCGCTCGCCCATTTCCGCGGCGGCCTTGTTAGTGAAGGTCATCGCCAGGATGGATTCGGGCATCACGCCTTTATGCTCGATCAGATAGGCGATGCGGTAGGTAATGACGCGCGTCTTGCCGCTGCCGGCGCCGGCGAGAATCAGCACCGGGCCCTCGGTGGTTTCGACGGCCTCGCGCTGCTCCGGGTTGAGTTGGTCGAGAAAAGACAATGCGGAAGTGGCTCCGATGGTGATGATTCAATTTTACAGGGAATGAGTGGGGCGGACACTCTTGTCCGCCGACTTTGACTTGGATTTGCACACGTCGGCTCAATACCTACAAGCAGGATCAACTTCAAAAGCGGCGGACAGGAGTGTCCGCTTCACACTATTTTTCCCGCAAGGCATGAGGGGCTCTTCGTTCTTCCTGTGGAATCGAGATGGGGCGCGAACGGGCGAAATCCGCATTGGGGAACAGTTACGCGCTCGTCTCGCGGGGGGAGGAATGTTTATGAATTCGAATTTGAGTCCGAAGATTTTTCTGGTGTTGACGGTACTGGTGATGGTGTCCGCGCTGGTGATCGTGGATCAGCGCCCGGTGCAGGCCGGCGAAGTGAGCCCGACACCGGGCTACAAGGTGCTGGAGCCGATCCGGCATGGCAATCTGACGGTGTTCCCTGTGGTCGCGGCGAGAAGTTATCCGACTGGGGAGTTTATGACTCTGGACGAAGGGCTGCGCTCCGGGGACGTCGTGGTCACTGAAGCCGGCAATGTGCAGGGGCTGATTCGGCGCCATCAGGTGCCGGTCGCGCGAAACGATGGAGCGCAGGTGAACCGGCTGGTACTGGTCAACAATTCCAAACGGCCGCTTCTGTTGCTGGCCGGGGAGATTGTGAGTGGAGGCAAGCAGGACCGCGTGATCGGCAAGGACCGCATCGTTCCGCCGGAGAGCGATCCCGTGGACCTGAGCGTGTTCTGCGTGGAGCCGGGGCGGTGGGTGGCGACCACTAACAATTTCGGAGCTTCAGAGGCACTCTATGGCGGCGCGGTGGGCGGCAAAACGGTGCAGGCTCCCATGGCGATGATGGCGCAGCCGTCGGTGCGCGGCAAGGCCATGGCCGACAAGGATCAGGGCCAGGTTTGGGCGGAGGTGCGCAAGCAGCAGGCGGCGATGGAGACGGTCGAGGTAACGGCCGCGGCTCCCGAGGTCGCAACGGAGATTGCGCAAACTTCTTCCTACGCGAAGGTAAATGAAAACGCGGAAGTCAGGAAGCAGGTGGACGCCGTGGCCAAGCCGATTGAGCAGAACTATCAGAGCCTGATCCGGCAATTGCGCGATCGCAACGCGGTAGGCGTGGTGGTGGCGGTGAACGGTCGCGTCATCTGGGCCGACGTGTTTGCCAGCACCGATCTGCTGGAGAAATACTGGCCGAAGCTGGTGCGGTCGTATGCTTCCGAGGCGGTGGTCACGCGGGCCAAGGAAATTGAGGTAGGCGTGAGTCAGGCGCAGGCCTTCCTGGGAGACATGGAAGGACGCCGGCAGATGATCGAAAGCGAGCCGGGAATCTACCGTCACACAGAAGTCACGGGCGACGGCTTCAAGGCGTTCTCACTGACGTCGCTGCTGCCGAAGACGGGGTTCGACGTACACGTGGCGAAGATGGCTGACTGAATGAACAGTGGCTAGTGATTGGTGGTTGGTGGCTAGTATTTGGGCGACGCTTCGTGGCGAGATCTAACCATCCACTAATCACTAACCACTAGCCACTTGTTTTTTTGCCGCCGAGTTCGTCGATGGGCGGGAAGGATCGAGGCGGAATCAGCGTGCGGTCTGTAGGCATGGAACCGGCGCTGACTGCTTTCGCCAAAATTTCGAGGGCGGTCCCGGCTGCGGGGGCGGTGATGATCGTGGCCTTCAGCAGACCGCGGCGCACCCACTCCTGACCGGTCTTGGTGACGCCGTCGCAGCCGGTAAAGGGAATACTTAACCACCGCTCACGATCCTTCTCTGTCAGGTCGACGAAGGCCTTTCTGGCACCCATCGCCATGGCGTCGTTCTGGCAGATGACCCCTCGAATCTGAAGCTCGCGCGACGATCCGAGGGACAGCCAGGACTTCGCTGCGTTGTGCGCGCTGCGTTCGGTCCAGTCGCCTTTGAGCATTTTCAGTTGGACGGCAGACGGTTTGGTCGAGAGCATTCCTTTCGTCCGCAGTTGAGTCGCCGTACTGTTGAAGGGGCCTTCGATGTAGAGGACGTTCCCCTCGGGAACGAGAGTGGCCATCTGCTTCCCTTGGATGCGGCCGACCTCGGACTGGTCGGTGCTGACAGAGAAGACCGGAACAGCGCCCCCACGGCGAAGTTCGGTAATGTAGTCGGGATCGCTGTTAATGATTCCCCAACCGATTCCGGCGGCGACCGCCGCTTTCGCGACCTGGGGCATCCCAGTCCCGACGGGCTCGACGAGAATGGCGGCAGGGCGCTGTATTGGGTCCTGGATGATCTTGATGAGCTGCTGGGTCTGGTTGACGGCGTCGTTGTCGGCGTAAATGATTTGAATCTTGATGCCGAGCCGTGTGGCCGTTTCGGATACTGCGACTGCCTGTTCGGCCTGGTAATCGTTCTCTCTGGTGGTGAGAGCAACAACTACATTTAGTTTTTCCATGGGCCTCGTCGCGGAGTTCCCTTCGGTTGCTGGATTGTTTCACAAGACAGGAAGCGCTGATGAAAATATCTTTCGACGCGAACCAAACTGATTGATGCTTACGGAAAGAGATGCTGCTGAGTTAATCGCCCTTGGCCGAATCGTACCAACTCCGCCAGGCGCTGGAGTCATGGGGCAATCGCTGGCCGGTGATGTCGCTCAGCGCCTGGAACGCCCAGGAGTGCGTCTGGGCATCGAGCGACGGATCGTCTGTGTAGTTCAACAGCTGCGGGACGGCGGTGAGCCGCTGCTCGCGCGTGAACATGCCAGCGACCGCGAGACTGCAGGCAGCCCTTTCGCGCACCAGGGGTGAAGGATCGTCGTGCATGGTCTTCAGCAGAGGATCGATGGTTTGGGAAGAAGCCGTTACGGCAAGGCCTTCGACGGCCCAACGCCGCGAATCGACGTCGGCATCTTTCAGGTGACTGGTCAAGATCTGCACGACGTGGTCGGTTTCGACGCCGCGGTTCCCCATGAGCCCGAGCGCCCACAGCGCCCAAATTTTTCGCGCGTGATCGGGAGATTCGGCGGTTCTGAGAAGGTAATCGAGGCTGGCGGAGTTCTTGCCCAGCCCGTAAGCCGCGAGTTCGACTTCGATGCCGGACTCCCGCACACGCATGTCGCTGGAATTCAGGGCGGCGGTCGTCAGAGTGGCAATCTGAGAGTTCCACTGCACTCTTCCCTGCCAGCGCGCAACGCGCGACGAAATCTGATCCGCGGCGCCGTCACTATGACCGACGGCAAGTTCGAGCAAGGCCTCGGCCTGCTTCTGCGGTTTCATGCGATCGAGTTGGCGGGAGTCTTTCGCGGAAGCGGGCGCGGTTTCATGCGGGCTGAAAAGATTGGCGAACCTTGCCCAGGCGGCATGTGCGCTGCCGATGTTCGCAGCCAGGATCGCGAACAGGACTCCAATCGCGGCAGCAAGAAACGGAGCGAAGCGTTTGGCGTTTGCGGGACTGGGAGTCGAGATGGGTCCGCTGCCAGCAATATCGGAGCCGGGCCCGAGCGTGCCATAGTCGGGCGTCGGCTGCAGGCGTGGATCGTTGACCGGCGCGGGTTCTGGCTGCTGGCCTTGTCCCGAGAAACGTGACTGGGATACATCCATAGATGAGAAGCGTCAAGAAGAGTCTAGGATGACCATCGAAATAAGGTAAAGTTACTTCGGGTCGGACCGGGCTGGGTTCGCATCCAACGACGCGGACTGACGAACTGGGGGACGAAGCCCCCGAACATGAACGCCCGCGATTCCAAAAATCATAAGGAGGAAGTCATGCGAATGAGATCCAAGTGGTTGGCAGCTATCATCTGTGCGTCCCTGACGGCGGTGGCGTTGGCCGCGGCGGGTTCGGGATACCACGTGGTCACGACTTATAAGTTAGGCGGCGACGGCGGCTGGGATTATCTGACGACGGACTCCGAGGCGCGTCGCATCTACATTTCTCGCGGCACGCACGTCATGGTGGTCGATGCCGATTCCGGCAAGGTCGTCGGTGACATTGCAGACACGCCGGGCGTTCACGGCATCGCACTGGCGCCGGAGTTGGGTCGCGGATTTACCAGCAACGGGCGCGAAGGCACGGTCAGCATTTTCGACATCAAGACGCTGGCGACCAGCAGCAAGGTAAAGGTCGGCGATAATCCCGACGCGATTCTTTACGATCCGGCGACGAAACGTGTTTTCACCTTCAACGGACGCAGCCAGGATTCGACCGCGATAGACGCGGCCACTGGGAAAGTGTTGGGGACGATCAAGCTGGATGGCAAGCCGGAGTTCGCGGCCAGCGATGCCAAGGGCATGATTTACGTCAATATCGAAGACAAAAGCGAATTGACGGCGATTGATCCCAGCAAGCTGGAAGTGAAGGCGAAGTGGCCGCTGGCGCCGTGTACCGAGCCGAGCGGACTTTCGATCGATCGCAAGAACCGTCGCCTGTATGTGGGCTGCGATAACAAAATGATGGCAATCGTGGACGCGGACAGCGGCAAGGTCCTGGCCACACCTGCTATTGGCGACGGTGTGGATGCGACCGCATTCGACGCCGGAACCGGGCTGGGTTTCGCTTCGTGTGGCGAGGGCGTGCTCACGGTGGTGAAAGAAGACTCACCCGGAAAATTCAGTTCCGAGAACGTTCCGACACAGAAGCGAGCGCGGACGCTGGCGCTCGACTCCAAGACGCACAAGGTATTCGTGGTGACCGCGGAGTTCGGGCCTGCGCCCGCGGCGACGGCGGACAATCCGCATCCCCGGCCTCCGATTCTTCCGGATAGCTTCGTCCTTCTCGTTGTCGGGAAATAAGGTTGGGAAATAAGGTTGGGAAATGAAGGCCGGGAAAATTAGACGGCGATCTCATTCGGCGAGGGCCCTGCTCTGTCTTGCGCTGTTGTTGGTTCTGGCGCCGGGGAGCGGGGCTTACTCTGTCCTGACGCACGAACAGGTCGTGGACCTGCTGTGGATCGATCGCATACAGCCCATGGTGAAAGCGCGCTTCGCGGACCTGACCGACAAGCAGGTTAGGGAAGCGCACGCGTACGCGTATGGCGGATCGCTGGTGCAGGACATGGGCTACTACCCGTTCGGCAGCCGCTACTTCAGCGATCTGACGCACTACGTGCGGACCGGAGACTTCGTCACCTGCCTGATCGAGGAATCTCAGACGGCGAATGAATATGCCTTCGCGCTAGGAGCCCTGGCGCATTACGCGGCCGACAACAGCGGCCATCCGATGGTGAATCATGTGGTGGCCCAGGAATTTCCGGCGCTGCAGCGGAAGTACGGCGACGTGGTCACGTATGCGGATTCGCCCAAGGCTCACATCCGGGCGGAATTCGGCTTTGACATGACGCAGGTAGCAAAAAATCGCTACACCTCGGACGGCTATCACGACTTTATCGGCTTTGAGATTTCACAGGGCTTGCTGGAGCGAGTGTTTCCGAAGGTCTACGGCATCAAGTTTGAGGATGTCGTGGATGACGAAGATCTCGCGATTGGAAGTTTTCGGCATGCGGTCAGCAAGATCATCCCAGAGACGACTCGGGTGGCATTGCTGACGCGCCGTGCAGAAATTGTTGCCGACACACCCGACGCAGCGGAGAAGAAGTATCTGTACTATCTTTCGCGGGCCGATTACGAGAAGGAATGGGGAAACGAGTACCGGCGCCCCGGCTTCGGCACGAAGCTTCTCGCGATTGTGCTGAAGCTGTTTCCGAAGAGAGGCCCTTTCAGCGGGCTCGATTTCAGGATTCCGACGCAGCAGCAGGAAGACCTTTTTGTGAAGAGTCTCGACGAAACCGTCCGCAGCTACCGTCAACTGCTGCAGGCATCACAGAGAGGTACGCTGCATCTGGCCAACCGCGACTGCGACACCGGGAAGGAGACTCGGGCGGGTGAGTACGTGCTGGCGGACCAGACCTACGCGCATCTACTAGGCAATTTGGCAGATCGCAATTTCGAAAACGTTCCGCCGGAACTACGCGAGAATATTTTGGCGTTCTTCAAGAATCCTGCTGCCGTGGTTGTGGCCAAAGGGAAGCCGAAGAACTGGAAGCGCGTGCAAGCGGAACTGCAACAGTTGAAGAGCGCGGTCGCCGTCACGCAGGCGGACGTTGCGCCTACCTTGCCAGGTTCTGAAAGTAGCGGCACTCCGCAGTGAGAGGGCATCCTGCGTCGCACAGCGGGCGGGTGCGTTTGCATAGCTCCTGACCCTGCTGGCGCAGTAGTTGATGGGCGGCGATCAGCGCGTCATAGTCATCGGGCAACTGCCCGGCGAGCGCCTGCTGCACTCCGCGATAACTGGCGGAATAGCTCTTCTTTTCCTCGGCAAACCCCAGGCGCAGTAACACCCGCAGGCCATTCGATTCCAGAGCCAGTACCGGATGGCTTCGCGTCAGCATCAGGATTTTTTCTGCACCGGGGTCTCCGATGCTCGGGAAGCGCTTAAGGGATTTCTTTGCCTGGGGGAGCGGTCGCTTCAGTTCGGTGGCGAGGTTATCTTTGAAAATGTAATGAACCAGTTCCGCGATCTGGCGCAAGCGCTGGGCGCGGACTTCGGGAGCCATCCCACCCAGGCGTGTGATTTCTTCGAGTTGTTTCAACGATGCCTTGAGGATTTGCTCGGGACGGGTGCCGACTTTCTTCTTCAAGGCTGCGAAAGCGGCGGCGCGCTTTTCGTCGTCGACGAGGTAGGCGACATTGTCGAACAGGATGATTTCGAGCGGATCGGTGCTGTGCGGAGGTTTGGGACGGCCGTAGAACTTCTGCAGCTTCTTGATGATCGCGCGAAATAGGTTTGACTCAGCCACGGCGTTGGTGAGGACGCGCTTCACAAAACCACCAATTCCGGCTAGGATATCGCAACTCGGGCGCGCCGGACGACCGTTCGGATGGAGGCGCGATTGCAACTGGGAACGCCGGGCGTACGATTTAAGAAACTGGTTCTTGAAGGTGCTACGTTCTTGCCGTCGCGGAGACGTAACAAGCTACGTCTCTACACGGAATCAGGGAGAAGGTTGAGGCCAGGTGATAACTGTACCCGAGGACAAGTTTTATCACGCTGAAGTTACCCGGCGCGTTGATTTTGCTCCCGACCTGTGGATGTTCCGCATCCGCAGTGGAGGCGAGTTTCATTTTGTCCCAGGGCAGTATGCGACGCTGGGAGTGGAGGCGAACGGGAAGCGCGTGGAGCGCCCATATTCGATCGCGTCGTCGCCTTTTGAGGATGAGATCGAGTTTTTCTTCGAACTGGTTCCGGAAGGCGCGCTGACACCGCTGCTGCACAAGTTGCAACCTGGCGACCAGTTGCTGATGCGGAAAATTCCCAAGGGGAAATTTTGGCTGGACACGCAGAATGGCAAGACGAATCATCTGCTGATCTCGACCGTGACCGGCGTAGCTCCGTTCGTGAGCTACGTGCGAACGCTCCACAAAGATTGGAAAGAGGGCCGGTTCGACGGCACCCACAAGCTGTACTTGCTGAACGGTGCGAGCCGACCGTGGGAATTTGGGTACCTCGATGAACTGAATCACTTCGACAAAGAATTGCCGTGGTTTAAATATGTGCCGACGGTGAGCCGGCCGTGGGACCACGCCGACTGGCCGGGAGAGATCGGGCGGGCCGACGACATTCTGCGCAAGTATGCGGATCATTGGAAACTCGACCCCAGCAACACGCTGGCTTATTTGTGTGGACATCCGGACATGATCGAGCACAGCAAGGCGATCTTGAAGCGGCGCGGCTTTACAGATAAGGGAGCGGTCAAGGAAGAGGTTTACTGGGTACCGCCGCACAAGTAGTCGGGCGTATCGGCCAGACCTAGCTTTCCGCGGGCGCGAAGAAAACCAGCACTGCCAGTTCTTCGGTGATGGCGTGGAAGCGGTGCTCAACTCCGGCGGCAACGAAGAGCACGCTTCCCGTAGAGATTTCCTGATCTTCGTCGGCAGCTCTGAAGCGCGCTTTGCCGCGGACGACGTAGTACATTTCATCTTCATGGTGCGGGCGTTGCGGGTCGGTCGCCCCGGCGGGCAACACGTAGAGTCCGGCGCTCATGGCTGCGACGCGCAGAAACTCGCCATACAACTTGCCGCTCGCGGCCCGCTGCCGGTCGATCTCGCCAACGTTGCCGAACCACGCCTTCACGCCAGGATCCCTCCAAAAAGTAGTTCGGTGAACTGCGGAATCAGCTGGTTCGCCTGCAGTTCGCCTTCCGGCTTGTACCACTGATAGATCCAGTTGATCATGCCGAGCAGGGCGAAGGCGGCGGCACGCGGGCTGACGGCACTTTTTGCCGCGCGTGTGCGCTGAGCTTCTTTTTGGACATCCGCGATCAGGTTTTCCACGAAGTGCACATACTCCTTTTTTCGCAGGTTGATGCGCTTGCGGAGCGCGGGCGGCAGAGGATGATTTTCGTGCAGCATGACGGTGATCTCGCGATCGCGCGGGCTAAGAACGACTTCCATGTGCAGGCGGATCAGGGCGCGCAGCCGGTCCGCGGGATCGGCGATGCTGCGCACAGGGGCGAGCACGCGCTCCTGGGTGATCTCCATGGCGTGATTCATGATCTCGAACAGGATTTCGTCTTTGCTCTGAAAATGGTGGTACAGGCCGCCCTTGCTGAGTTTGAGCGCGGCGGCGACGTCGTTCATCGAGGTCGCGTCGTATCCGCGCTGCTGGAACAGGCGGGCAGCGGTGCGCAGGATTTCCTGCCGGGAATCAACCAGGGCTTCGCGGGGCATCGGGGGACATGGTAAATAGTTGCGGGCGGGAATGCCACTGGCGGGAAGTCAGGGATGCATCCGTGCGGGCTTCTAGCAGACAACCGTCGAGCTGCGCTCAACGGACGGCCGAGGGCGGCCGTCTCCACATGAGTTTTCTCCGGACAACCGAAAGCGACGTCGGCTTTTCCTGATCGCGAAATCTTCGGCCGCGGCGATCCCTAAAACGGACCTGGTGGTTTTTCCAAAAATGGACGAGAGGTCAGAGCGGCCCTGCCAGCCAGCGCCAAATCTACCGGCCGGGGAGGGCTCAGGGTTATCGCTTGACACTGAGCCAAAGCGGCAGGTAAGATTTCGGATATACCGACCGACCGGTCGGTATTGCAGTCTGGGGTTCCTTTCGCCAGATGTCGGACGAGGAATCCTCCCAGCAGGCAAGGGCTGATTTCCTCCCTTGTGTGACGAGACGAGTTGCAATAGCAACGAGAGGAGCACACCCGGTGGTTACTATTTTTTATGAACGCGACGCCAAGCCTGAGGCGCTGAAGGGCAAGACGATCGCCATCCTGGGCTACGGCAGCCAGGGACACGCGCAGGCGCAGAATCTCCGCGACAGCGGACACAAAGTGATCATCGGACTTGACCCGAACCGGCCAAGCGCAGCCCAGGCGCGGGCCGACGGCATGGTCGTGGTGGCGCCGGATGAGGCCTGCAAGCGCGCCGACTGGATCCACGTGCTTACGCCCGATGAGACCCAGGGGGAACTCTACGAAAAGCACATCAAGCCGTATCTGCATCCCGGCAAAGTGCTCGGGGTTTCGCATGGCTTCAGCATTCATTTCAAGACGATCGTTCCGCCGAACGACGTTGATGTGGTGATGATTGCGCCGAAAAGTCCCGGCCACCTGGTGCGGCGTGTCTACAGCGAAGGGCGGGGAGTGCCGTCGCTGATCGCGATTCACCAGGATGCCAGCGGTCACGCGCACGAATTGGCTCTGGCTTACGCGCACGGCATCGGCTCGACGCGGGCGGGAGTTCTGCAAACCACTTTCAAGGAGGAAACCGAGAGCGACTTGTTCGGCGAGCAGGCCGTGCTGTGTGGCGGGCTGACGTCGCTGATCAAGAAGGGATTCGAAACCCTGGTTGAGGCCGGCTACGCGCCGGAGATTGCCTACTTCGAGTGCCTGCACGAGGTGAAGCTGATCGTCGACTTGATTTACGAAGGTGGATTGGGGCGGATGCGCTATTCGATCTCGAACACCGCGGAATATGGAGACCTGACGCGCGGTGAGCAGGTTGTGGGCGATGCCACCCGTGCTGCCATGAAGAAGACGCTGGCCGACATTCAGAGTGGCGAGTTCGCGCGGGAATGGATTGCGGAGAACAAGAGCGGCGGCGCCAGGTTCAACGCGCTGCGCGAGAAAGAAAAGCGGCATCCCATCGAGATCGTGGGCGCGCAGCTGCGCAGCATGATGAGTTGGCTGCCGAAGGAAGGCAAGAAGCCGTCGGAAACGCCGAAACGAGTGGTGAATGCTTAGGCAAGGCGGTGGTCGCGGGAACGCCTTTTCGAGGCCGGTGGTAGCACAAGGGGAAAGGGATCCTTCGACTGCGGCTGTTCTTCGCGCTGAGCGCGAAGAACAATCCTCGCTCAGGATGACAGGTTCGTTGCGATGGAAATAAAGGGAGCTGCAATCACATTACGGTGCCTGCGCGCCGAGGGGGTGGAACTGGTATTTGGCTATCCCGGGGGCGCGATCATGCCCCTGTACGACGCGCTGGAGGGCAGCGGAATACGGCACATCCTCACGCGGCACGAGCAAGGCGCTGTGTTCGCGGCGGAAGGCTACGCGCGGGTCACGGGCGAAGTGGGCGTTGCCATGGCCACGAGCGGGCCGGGCGCGACCAATCTGGTCACCGGCATTGCCGACGCCAAGATGGATTCCGTTCCTCTGGTCTGCATCACGGGGCAGGTGCGCAGCGCTCTCATCGGGACCGATGCGTTTCAGGAGACGGACGTCTTTGGCGTGACTCTGTCGCTGACCAAATGGAGCCGACTGGTTCGCACAATCGACGAAATCCCTGAGGCGATTGCCGAAGGGTTTTATTGGGCACGCAGCGGGCGTCCGGGGCCGGTGGTGATCGACATCCCCACCGACCTGCTGAAGGCGAAGAAAGAGTTTGCCGGGCCGGTGAAGTTCACGCCGCACGCGCGGCCGGCCGATGCGAAAGCCGACGGCGGTTTTACCGACACGATCGTCGCCTTGCTGCAGCAGTCTGCAAAGCCCGTCGCGCTCGTTGGCGCGGGCGCGAAGTTGTCGGGAGCGATTCCTGAACTGCGGCAACTGCTCGACCAGTTGAATGTTCCGACGTTTGCCACGGTTCATGGGCTGGGCGCGGTTCCGCCGCAAGCGCCGTATTACCTGGGCATGGTGGGCATGCACGGAACTCGCGCCGCGAATACGGCGCTCAACGAAACCGATCTGCTGCTGGTATTTGGAGCGCGGCTGGATGATCGCGTGACCGGTGAGCCGACGCGCTTTGCGCCCCATGCGAAGATCGTTCACTTCGAGATTGATCCAGCGCAACTGGATCGCGTACGTCCCTGCGAAATTCCGGTGATCGGAAATCTGGCGGACACGATTCCAGCATTCCACGCGGAATTGCGGCGTCATTCTCTTCCTGACTTCACCGGGTGGCGAGCGGTGGCGTGCGGAGCGGAGCGGGCAGAACTCGATCCGCGCGGGCTGGCACAGCCGACGATTCGCTTTCTGGACGAACTCTTCAGCCGACTGCCACAGGATAGCGTGGTTATCGCGGACGTGGGCCAGCACCAGATGTGGGCGGCCCAGCGCTACCGGTCGTCGTCGCCGCGTGGATTCATCACGTCCGGAGGACTCGGGGCCATGGGTTTCGCCCTGCCGGCCGCGGTGGGCGTGCAACTCGCCAAGCCAGACACCTGCGTGCTTTGCGTTTCCGGCGACGGCGGATTTCAGATGAACATTCAGGAGTTGGCCACGGTTCATCGCCTTGGCCTGCCCGTGAAGATGGTGATCATCGACAACAAATATCTGGGCATGGTGCGGCAGTGGCAGCAGCTGTTTTATCAGCGGAATTATGCCGAGACCGATTTGAGCGACAATCCGGATTTCGTCGAGATCGCCAAGGCCTACAAGATTCACAGCTTCCGGTTGAACGAAGACGCCATGCGGGAGTTTCCGGTGGCGAAGGAAACCGGGGATGAGATCGACCGGTTCCTGCGATCGCCGGAGCCGGAGTTGCTGGTGTTTGATTGCGCTCCGGAGGCCAATGTTTTTCCGATGGTTCCGGCGGGCGCGGCGCTTTCGGAGATGTTGTTGGAAGAGGAACCGACGCAGTAGGGACAGCAGCGGCGGGCAAGATGCCCGCCGGACAGCCGGCGAGACGCCGGCGCTACGAGAACCGGCGCTACGGGGGACCGAAACATGCAGACTTTTCACATTCGCTATCGCAATACCCAGGGAACCTTGATGCGCATTCTCAATGCGGCTTCGCGCCGTGCGCTTGACTTGCCCGTGGTACAGGCCGAACCGGCCGAGCACGATCATCAGGTCACGCTGGCGCTCGAGGTAAATCAGAAGCAGGTCGGCCAGCTGTATCGCGAGTGGTATGGCATCGCGGACGTCATCAAGGTCGGTTCCGGCACGGGGCACGCGGCGGCGTGGACGGCGGCACATCCTCCAGCGGGCGTGCCGATCGAAGAATCGCGTGCGGCGGCCCGGGCTTAGGTTCAAGTTTGGATTGGCTGGGCAAGCATGACGGCTCCTGGGCAGCGTCATGCGACTGGGGGAGCCTGCTGCTTGGCAGGTTCCCCGTTTTTCGTTGCGGTGGGGTACGAAAAGCATCAACCACTAAGGACGCGAAGGTTCACGAAGGAAAACGTGAAGACCACGGAGACACGTTTCACATCTTCACTGCGCATCTTGTAATCTTCCACTATGGATCTCAAACACATTAGCCGCGGAATCACCGAGGGACGCGACCGGGCGGGAGCACGCTCCATGTTCAAGGCCATCGGATTCACGGATGCCGATTTAAGCCGCCCTCTCATCGGCGTGGCCAACACGTGGATCGAAACCATGCCATGCAACTTTCATCTGCGGCGGCTGTCGGCCAAGGTCAAAGAAGGGATTCGCGCGGCCGGGGGCACGCCCATGGAGTTCAATACCATCGCGATCTCTGACGGCGAGACGATGGGGACCGAGGGAATGCGCGCGTCGCTGGTGAGCCGCGAACTGATCGCTGACTCGATTGAACTCGTCTGCCGCGGGCAGATGTTCGATGCAGTGGTGTGCGTGGTGGGCTGCGACAAGACGATTCCGGCGGCGGCCATGGCGCTGGCGCGCATGAACCTGCCGGGCATGGTGCTCTATGGCGGGACGATTGCGCCGGGCACATATCGTGGAAAAGATGTGACAATTCAGGACGTCTACGAAGCCATCGGCGCGAACATGGCGGGAAAAATGAGCGACGCAGACCTTCGCGGACTGGAAGACGCGGCGTGTCCGGGAGCGGGTGCGTGCGGCGGGCAGTACACGGCGAATACCATGTCGACCGTGATGGAGATGATCGGACTCTCGCCCATGGGCTTCAACAGCGTTCCGGCGATGGACGCGCAGAAGGATCAGATCTCGTTTGACTGCGGCAAGATTCTGATGAATGTGCTGCAAAACGAGATCAAGCCGCGCGACATTCTGACGCGACAGGCCTTCGAAAATGCGATTGCGTCGGTGGCGGCGACTGGCGGATCGACCAACGCGGTTCTGCACCTGTTGGCGATTGCACGCGAGGCGGGCGTCGGGCTTGAGATTGAGGATTTTCAAACGGTGAGCGCTCGGACTCCGTTGCTGGCCGATCTTAAACCTTCGGGACGCTTTGTAGCCTCGGACATGCACCGTGCGGGCGGAATCCGGCTGCTGGCGAAGCGATTGGTGAATGGCAAATATCTGCATCCATCGGCGAAGACCGTGACCGGCCTGACGATTGGGGCTGAGGCCGAGAGTGCCGTGGAGGCTGCCGGACAGGAAGTGATTGTTCCGCTCGCGAAGCCGCTGAAGGCGACTGGCGGCCTGGTGATTCTCAAGGGAAATCTCGCGCCGGAAGGTTGCGTCGCGAAGATCAGCGGGCACGAACGGCTGGAACATCGTGGGCCCGCGCGCGTGTTTGAGTCCGAGGAAGATGCAATGGCCGCGGTCACGGCGAAGAAGATTAAGGCGGGAGATGTCGTCGTGATCCGGAACGAGGGGCCGAAGGGCGGTCCGGGAATGCGCGAGATGCTCGGAGTGACGGCGGCGATTGTGGGTGAGGGTCTCGGAGGCTCGGTCGCGCTGTTGACCGATGGACGATTCAGTGGCGCAACTCGCGGGTTGATGGCGGGACACGTTTCTCCCGAGGCTGCGCTCGGAGGTCCCATCGCTGGAGTGCGCGACGGCGACATCATTCATTTCGATGTCCAGAGGCGCGTGCTGGAAGTTGAAGTCAGCGACGATGTATTGCGGCAGCGGATGGCGCAGTGGAAGGCGCCGCAGCCGCGCTATCCTACGGGTGTGTTTGCGAAATATGCCGCGCTGGTGTCGTCGGCGTCGCAGGGAGCGATCACAACGCCGCGATAATTGAAGCGAGCAGAACTCTAATGTCACAGAAGAAAACCCTATTTGAGAAGATTTGGAACGATCACCTGGTGGCGCAGCCGGCGGGGCGGTCGCCCATCCTTTATATCGACTTGCATCTGGTGCACGAGGTGACTTCGCCGCAGGCGTTCGACGGCCTGCGCGCAGCGGGCCGGAAGGTGCGGCAACCGGCGCGCGCGGTCGCGACCGTCGATCACAACATTCCTACAGAACCGCGCGGAACTCCGATTACCGATCTGATTGCGGCGAAGCAAATTGCGGCATTGCAGGCGAACTGCAAAGAATTCGGTATCCGGTTGTTTGATATGGACTCGCCGGATCAGGGGATCGTCCACGTGATCGGCCCGGAGCTGGGGCTGACGCAGCCGGGGATGACGATTGTGTGCGGCGACAGCCATACCAGCACGCATGGGGCGTTCGGAGCGCTGGCGTTTGGGATTGGCACATCGGAAGTCGAGCACGTGCTGGCCACGCAGTGCCTGGCGCAGCAGACGCCGAAGACGATGAAGATCAATGTGCGTGGGAAACTGGCGGATGGCGTCACGGCGAAGGATCTGGCACTGGGAATCATCGGACAGATCGGCACCGACGGCGCGACGGGACACGTCATTGAATACGCCGGGCCGGCGGTGCACGCGCTTTCCATGGAAGGGCGCATGACGCTGTGCAACATGAGCATTGAGGCGGGAGCACGCGCCGGCATGGTAGCGCCGGACGAGACGACCATCGCTTACGTGAAGGGCAAGCGATTTGCTCCGCGAGACACGGAATGGGAGAAGGCCGTCGCCTACTGGCGGAGTCTTCCGACCGATGAGGGTGCGACGTTCGATAAAGTCGTGGAGATTGATGGGGCGCAGCTTTGTCCGTTCGTCACGTGGGGAACGAATCCGGGCATGGTGGCACCGGTGACCGGGCGCGTGCCGGAAGTGAAAGGGTTGCAGGAAACGGACCGGCGTTCTACCGAACTCGCGTTGCAGTATATGGGTCTGGAGCCGGGCCGACGGATTGAAGACATTGGCATCGATCGGGTTTTCATTGGTTCCTGCACGAATTCGCGAATTGAAGATTTGCGGGCGGCGGCGCGGGTGGCCAAAGGACATCACGTCAACGCAAAGGTGCGGGCGATGGTGGTTCCGGGTTCGCAGACCGTGAAGCGGGCTGCCGAACAGGAAGGATTGCACCGGATCTTTCAGGATGCCGGGTTCGAGTGGCGTGAGTCGGGATGCTCCATGTGCCTGGGAATGAATCCTGACATTTTGCAGCCCGGGGAACGCTGCGCCTCGACCAGCAACCGCAATTTTGAAGGTCGGCAGGGACGCGGGGGGCGGACGCACCTGGTGAGTCCGATGATGGCGGCGGCGGCGGCGATTGCGGGGCACTTCACCGACATTCGGAATTGGAAGTTTCAGTGATGATGAATGCCGACAAGTCGCGGCTGCGGGGGAAACCCCGGGGGTTAAAAGCCGCCATTCATTTGGTGGACCGAGGGGCACGACTGAAGTCGTGCCCTTCCCAAAGCCGCTCACTTGAGAGAAAGGTCTCGTAAATGAAATCATTCACTGTGCACCGCGGCCGCGTGGCGCCGCTGGACCGGGTCAATGTGGATACGGACCAGATCATCCCCAAGCAGTTTCTGAAGAGGATTGAGCGCACGGGCTTTGGGCAGTTTGTGTTTTATGACTGGCGCTTTAGCGCGGATGGAAAGAAGAACTCCGGCTTCGTGCTGCATGAGCCACGCTACGAGGGCGCGAGCGTCCTGGTCGCAGGGAGGAATTTTGGTTGCGGATCGTCGCGCGAGCATGCGGTGTGGGCGCTGGCCGATTTTGGCTTCCGCGCGGTGATCTCGTCTTCGTTCGGCGACATTTTCGCCAACAACAGCGCGAAGAATGGATTTCTCGCCGTGCGGCTGAGCGAAGACGAAGTAGCGGAACTGATGCAGCAAGCCGAGGAGATCGACGGCTACCAGGTCACGATTGACCTGGAGAAATGCGAAGTGCGCGACGAGCAAGGGTTCCGCGCAACGTTCCCCATGGACGAGTTCGTTCGACATTGCCTGCTGAATGGGCTGGACGACATCGGGCTCACGCTGCTGCACGAGGCGGAAATTGAGGCTTACGAGGCGCGGCATCCCGCGCCGGCGGCGCTCCGAGCGCCGTGAGAGTTCGTCGTAGAATTTGTCGTAAGAATTCGCCCCAGAGTCAACCCAGGTCAATGCGAGTAAAGATTTGTAAAACCTTCGCCCCGGTCTTGACCTGCTAGTAGGCCGCGGTTGATGCTGGATAGGCACGGTTTTACAGTAGCAGCTGCATTCCGGTTCCTGCCTGAGCCACTCTAGGGGAGGCTTCGTTTGTTAGAAATTTCCCGCCTCCCAGGGGTAAGTTGCCGCAACCGAGCCTACAATGCTTACGTCTAACACTTGCACCTCGCGCCGGGTCCGGGTCAAATATCAACGGCAACGGATCATCCTGTGAACATGACTCATCATTCTGAAAGAAAAGCTCGCATGACGACGGTCCGCCCGTCGCGCATCATAACGATCATCATAACGATCTTTGCCTTGGCAGCAGTTTGCGCTTTTTTCGTCGGCTGCAGCAGCAGCGCCGATTCCAAACAGCAGAAGGCGCAGGCGGCAGCGCCGCGCGCCGTCTCGGTGGCGGTGGCCCAAGTGCAGCGGCAGGACGTGCCGGTCTACTTGTCGGGCCTGGGCGCAGTCACAGCGTTTAATACTGCCAACATTAAGAGCCGAGTTGACGGACAGATCATGAAGGTGAACTTCCGCGAGGGGCAAAAGGTCAACCAGGGAGAGCTGCTGATCGAAATCGATTCTCGACCTTTCGAGGTGCAGCTGGAGCAGATGCAGGCGCAGTTATTCCGCGACCAGGCGCAGTTGCGCGACGCCAAGCTGAATCTGGACCGTTACACGTCGCTGATTCCCTCGGGAAGCATCGCCCAGCAGCAAGTTGACACGCAGAAGGCACTGGTCGACCAGCTCGATGGAACGGTGCGCACCGATCAGGCGCAGATCGATAATGCCAAGCTGCAGATCGTCTACTGCCACATCACGGCGCCGTTCACCGGGCGCGTCGGACTTCGGCAAGTCGATCCGGGCAACATCATTCACGCCGCCGACACCAATCCCATGCTGATCTTGACTCAGTTGCAGCCGATTGCCGTGATCTTCACGCTGCCGGAAGATGTGCTGCCGAGCGTCTCCCGGCGCATGCAGCAGGGAACGCTCGAAGTGGATGCCTTCAGTCGCGACGATCAGACCAAGCTGGCTACGGGCAAGTTGCTGACCATCGACAATGAGATCGATCCCACGACCGGCACGGCGAAGCTCAAGGCCGTTTTCGATAACAAAGACAACCAGCTCTGGCCGAATCAGTTCGTGAACGCTGACCTGCTGCTGGAGACGCGAAAAAACAGCACGGTCATTCCGACGGCTGCGATTCTGCGCGGTCCGCAGGGCACGTTCGTGTATGCAGTGAACCCCGACAAGACGGTGCAGGACAAAGTGGTTACTATTTCGCTGACCCAGGGAGACACGACCGTGGTCACCAGCGGAGTGAACCCGGGCGATACGGTGGTGACCGATGGGCAGGACAAACTGCAAAGAGGCAGCCCCATCAATATGCGCAACATGAGTCCGAGCGGCGGGGCAAGCGGCGGGCGGGGCGTTTCGCCGGTCAACGGTGCACGCGGGACGGCAACGGGAAGCGCAGATTCACGAGCTCCCGGCTCAAACAAGACAGACTCTGATAACCCAAACTCCGCTAACCCAAACTCTGATAACCCAGACTCAGGAAAGCCGGCTTCAGCAACGGCAGGCTCATGAGCCCTTCACGTTTATTTATTCTTCGCCCGGTCGCGACCACGCTGCTCATGGTCGGGGTGCTTCTCGTGGGCGGGGTTGCGTTTATGCAACTGCCGGTGTCGGCGCTGCCGGAGGTCGACTATCCAACGATTCAGGTGGTCACGTTTTATCCGGGGGCCGATCCCGACGTGATGGCTTCGTCGGTGACGTCCCCGCTGGAGCGGCAATTCGGCCAGGTGCCCGGCCTGAGCCAGATGACGTCGACCAGTTCGTTTGGCAGTTCGGTAATCACGCTGCAGTTCGGCCTTGATCAGAACATTGACGTGGAAGAGCAGCAGGTGCAGGCTGCGATTAACTCCGGCTCGACGTACTTGCCGGTAGACTTGCCGAATCCTCCGATCTACAACAAGGTGAATCCGGCGGACGCTCCGATTCTCACAATGGCGCTAACTTCGGATTCGCTGCCGTTGTCGAAGGTGGAAGATCTTGCGGACACTTCGCTGGCGCAGAAGATTTCGCAGCTGCCCGGTGTGGGACTGGTTTCCATCAGCGGCGGGCAGAAGCCGGCAGTGCGGATTCAGGCCAATCCAACGGCGCTGGCTTCCTACGGACTCAGTCTGGAAGACCTGCGCGCCGCGCTGGCGCAGGCAAACGTGGATCAAGCCAAAGGCGTGATCGACGGGACGCGGCAATCGTATACCATCGGCGCCAACGATCAGCTTTTTTCCAGCGATCAATACAAACCGATTGTCATCGCCTATCACAACGGCGCGCCGGTGCGAATCAGCGACGTCGCGAATGTCATCGATGGGACGGAGAACAACCGGCTCGCGGCGTGGATGAATCTGACGCCGGCAGTGATCGTCAACATCCAGCGCCAGCCCGGAGCCAACATCATCAGCGTGGTGGACCGAATCAAGAAGCTGTTACCGCAGTTGCAGGCGTCCCTACCCTCGGCGGTGACGGTGCAAATTCTCACCGACCGGACGACGACGATCCGCGCTTCCGTCAAGGACGTTGAGTTCGAGTTGATGCTGGCCATTGCCCTGGTCGTGCTCGTGGTTTTTCTGTTCCTGCGGAATCTGGCGGCGACGGTGATTCCGAGCGTCGCGGTGCCGCTATCTCTGATCGGCACTTTCGGCGTGATGTACCTGCTGGGCTACAGCCTGAATAATCTGACGCTGATGGCGCTGACCATCTCCACTGGTTTCGTAGTGGATGACGCCATCGTCATGATCGAGAACATTGACCGCTATCTGGAGGCGGGAGATTCCCCGCTGGATGCCGCGTTGAAAGGGTCGGGACAGATCGGCTTCACGATTGTTTCGCTGACCGTGTCGCTGATTGCGGTGCTGATCCCGTTGCTGTTCATGGGCGACATTGTGGGGCGGCTGTTCCGGGAGTTCGCGGTCACGCTGGCGGTGACGATTCTGGTTTCGGCGGGAGTTTCGCTGACCCTGACGCCCATGATGTGCGCCAAGCTTCTGAAGCATCGCAAGGAAGGCGAGAAGGGCCGCTTCTACGAGGTGACCGAAGACTATTACAACCGGATCATTGCGTTTTATGGGCGTACCGTGAAGATCGTGCTGAAGCACCAGACCGTGACGCTGATGGTGACGTTCGGAACGCTGGTCCTCACGCTCTTTTTGTACGTGATTGTGCCTAAGGGATTTTTTCCGGTGCAGGATACAGGAGTAATTCTGGGCGTGTCGGAAGCGCCCGATTTCGTTTCGTTCGATGCCTTGGCGCAGCGCCAGCAGGAGCTGGCGAAAGTCATTCTGAAAGACAAGGCGGTAGACAGCCTGTCGTCGTTCATCGGAGTGGATGGCACAAACACTACGCCGAACCAGGGCCGGATCCAGATCAATCTGAAGCCCGTCGATGAGCGCTCCGACGATGCGTCCGCGATCATACGTCGATTGCAACCCGAACTGGCGAAGGTCGACGGCATTACGCTCTACATGCAGCCGGTGCAGGATCTCACGGTTGAAGATCGAGTGAGCCGTACCCAATTCCAGTATTCGATCGAAGATGCGGATGCTCAGGAACTGGCGCTGTGGACTCCGAAGCTGGTGGCCAAGCTGCAAACCTTGCCGTCGTTGACCGACGTGGCTACCGATCAACTGAACAACGGGCTCAAGACGAATGTCACGATTGACCGCGACACTGCTTCACGACTGGGAATTTACCCGCAAGCCATCGACAACACCCTGTACGACGCTTTCGGACAGCGGCAGGTTTCGACGATCTTCACGCAGTTGAACCAGTACCACGTGATCCTGGAAGTTCTTCCGAACTTCTCGCTGACTCCCGAGGCTCTGAAAGACATTTACATCCGGCCCAGCACGGTGACGGCGAACACGGGCGCGCCCTCAGCCAACGGCGCGGCCGTAGCGACCAGCGGCGCGCCGGTTCCAATCTCGACCTTCACGAAGATGCAGGCGAGCAGCGCTTCTCTGGCCAACAACCATCAGGGGCAGTTTCCCGTGGTCACGCTCTCGTTCAATCTGGCGCCGGGAGCATCGCTGGGAGACGCGACTAAGGCGATCCAGCAGGCGGAGAAGGAGATCCAGTTGCCTCCCAGCATCCACGCGGCGTTTCAGGGGACGGCTGCGGCGTTTCAGAACTCGCTGGCATCCGAGCCGTATTTGATTCTGGCGGCGGTGATCACCGTCTATATCGTGCTCGGTGTTTTGTATGAGAGCTACATTCATCCTGTCACCATTCTTTCTACCCTGCCTTCGGCGGGCGTGGGCGCGATTCTGGCTCTGATGGTCACAGGGAATGATTTAACCGTGGTGGCGCTGATCGGCATCATTCTTCTGATCGGCATTGTGAAAAAGAACGCCATCATGATGATCGACTTTGCGCTGGAGGCGGAACGCGAAGAACATAAGCCGCCGGAGGAAGCGATTTATCAGGCATGCCTGCTGCGCTTCCGGCCCATCATGATGACCACGATGGCGGCATTGCTGGGCGGACTGCCACTGGCGCTGGGCACGGGAACTGGAGCGGAACTGCGCCGGCCTCTCGGCATCACAATTGTCGGCGGACTGCTGCTCAGCCAGTTGCTCACGCTGTACACGACACCCGTTGTTTATTTGTGGTTCGACAGGCTGGCACAGAGGTTCGCGCGTTATCGAATCGGCAATCCGATTCCGCAGGAACCGATGTCGGCGGACTAGTCATACTGGGTAGAACATGCTGGGTAGAACATGAGTATTTCGGCTCCATTCATCCGGCGCCCGATTGGCACATCGTTGCTGGCGGCGGCGCTGCTGCTGTCGGGAATTCTCGCCTTCAATTTCCTTCCGGTGGCTTCGCTGCCGAAAATGGATTTCCCGGTGATCAGCGTGGGCGCGAACTTGCCCGGAGCGGATCCGCAGACGATGGCTTCCGCGGTGGCCACTCCGTTGGAGCGGCAGTTCGGACGCATCGCGGCCGTGAATCAGATGACGTCGTCGAGTCAACTGGGAAGCACCGGCATCGCGCTGCAATTCGACCTGAACCGGAATATCGACGCTGCGGCGCGCGATGTACAAGCCTCGATCAACGCGGCCCGCAGTCAGCTTCCCGCCAACCTGCCGAGCAACCCGAGTTACCGCAAGGTCAATCCTGCGGACGCACCCATTCTTCTGCTGGCGTTGACCTCAGACACGATGACCGTGCCGCAGATGTATGACGCGGCTGACTCGATCTTGTCGCAAAAGCTGGCGCAAGTGGACGGAGTGGGTCAGGTCTTTGTCTGGGGCGCGGCGCAACCGGCGGTGCGCGCCGAGGTGAATCCGACTCTGCTGAACAAGCTGGGGATTGGGCTGGACACAGTCCGCAATGCTCTGAATGCGGCCAACGCTAACCGCCCGAAGGGCCAGGTGCAGAACGGCACGTCGTCACAGATGCTGGACACCACGGACCAACTCTTTACGGCAGACCAGTACCGGCCGCTCATTATGTCCTACAACAACGGAGCAGCCGTGCGCCTCGGGGATGTCGCCGATGTGAAAGACGGAGTCGCCGACGTGCGCAACCTCGGCTTGGTCAACGGCAAACCAGGAATTGTGATGCCGGTGTTCCGGCAGCCGGGTGCCAACATTATTGAGACGGTGGACCGGGTGCGCGTATTGCTACCGTATCTGCAATCCTCGATTTCGCCGGCGATGAAGTTGTCGATCGTGATGGACCGCACGACCACGGTTCGAGCTTCCGTAAAGGATATCGAGCGCACACTCCTGATTTCGATCGTGCTCGTGATTTTGGTCGTGTTCCTGTTCCTGCGCACTGTGCGTGCCACGATCATTCCCAGCATTGCCGTACCGCTTTCGCTGGTGGGAACGTTCGGAGGAATGTACCTTCTGGGCTACAGCCTGGACAACCTGTCGCTGATGGCGCTGGCGATTTCCACGGGTTTTGTGGTCGATGACGCGATCGTAGTACTGGAGAACATTACGCGCTACGTCGAGCACGGCATGGACGTGGTGCAAGCGACGTTCAAAGGTGCGGCGGAGATTGGATTCACCGTTCTGTCGATGAGCGTGTCTCTGGTCGCGGTGTTTATCCCACTCCTGATGATGGGTGGCATCGTGGGGCGGCTGTTCCGCGAGTTCGCGGTGACGCTGAGTATTGCGATCGCAGTGTCGCTAGTGGTTTCGCTTACAACCACTCCCACGATGTGCGCCAAATTCCTGAGGCCAGCGAAGACGGAAAAACACAATATATTTTACCGGGCCAGCGAATGGTTTTTCGACCGATTGCTGGCGATCTACACTCGCATGCTGAAATGGGTGTTGGCCTATCAGCCGGTGATGCTGACGGTCACAATTCTGGTGGCTGGGCTGAGCATTTTTCTCTATTTCAAGGTGCCCACGGGTTTCTTCCCGCAGCAGGATACCGGTCGCATTCAGGGCTCGGTGATCGGAGCACAGGATATTTCGTTCCAGTCGATGAGCGACAAGATGACGCGCTACATCAGCATCGTGATGAAGGATCCGGCAGTCGACACGATGGCGGGGTCTACGGGTGGAGGTTCAGCTCTGAACCAGGGCCGGTTCTTCGTGATGCTGAAGCCGCTGGAACAGCGTGGTCCCTGCCAGAAGCAACACTTCTGGCAGGCTTGCCAGTACGTGACGGCCGACGATGTGATCAACCGTCTGCGCGGCAAACTGGCGGTGGTGCCGGGCGCGACCCTGATTTTGCAGTCGGCACAGGAACTCACCATCGGTGGGCGGGGTGGCAACGCACAGTACCAGTACACGCTGCAGAGCGCGAACCTGAACGATCTGAACTCGTGGGCGCCCCGCTTGCTCGACAAGTTAAGGACCCTGCCCGAACTGCGAGACCAGAACTCTGACCAGCAGGATAAGGGATTGCAGGCCAAACTGGTGATCGATCGCGATACCGCCAGCCGCTTGGGAATCACGCCTCAAACTCTGGACAACGCGCTTTATGATGCTTTCGGGCAGCGGCAGGTCTCAACCATGTACCGGGCGTTGAACCAGTATCACGTGGTGATGGAAGTTGCGCCGCAGTTCCAGCAGACTCCGGAAGCTCTGCAGAACATTTATCTGCGGGCCACGACTGGTGCTCCGGTGCCGTTGGCGGCTTTCACGCACTTTGAACCGTCAAATACGCCTCTGGCCGTGAATCACCAGGGACAGGTTCCTTCGGTGACGATCTCGTTCAACCTGGCGCCGGGAGTTTCGCTGGGCCAGGCCACAGACGCCATTGAGAAAGCTGAGCGCACGATCGGCTTTCCACCGACGATCCAGGCTAGCTTTCAAGGAACGGCCGCCGCTTTTCAGGATTCGCGTTCCAATATGCTGATCCTGATCCTCACCGCGGTGGGCGCTGTCTACATTGTGCTGGGAATGCTGTATGAGAGCTATATTCACCCCATTACGATTCTGTCCACGATCCCTTCAGCCGGCGTGGGCGCGCTGCTGGCCCTGCTTTTGACGCACAACGAGTTGAACGTGATTGGAATGATTGGCATCATCCTGCTGATTGGTCTGGTGAAAAAGAACGCCATCATGATGATCGACGTGGCCCTCGACGTCGAACGCACCCAGGGGAAGAAACCGGCGGAAGCGATTTACGAAGCGTGCATCTTGCGCTTCCGGCCGATCATGATGACAACCATGGCGGCGTTGCTGGGCGGGCTGCCGCTGGCTTTAGGCCGTGGAACTGGGTCCGAGTTGCATCGGCCGCTGGGAATCACCATCGTCGGCGGACTGATCGTAAGCCAGATGTTGACCCTGTTCACGACGCCGGTCGTGTATGTTTACCTCGATCGCCTGCGACTGTTTCTGCGGGGAGGCGAGGCGCAAGCGCTGCCCGCGACATCGTCCCCCGGCACTCCCCGGCCAAGTCCGGCTCACTGAGCGGGGTGGACCAGTTGGCCTGCCGAACTTTCATCGGTGTTGGTCGGGCGGCGGGATTCCCCGAACGTTACGTAACGCGCCGCGCGAGACGCCTAGGTCTCGTTGTGCCAGGCCAGGTCAAAGTGCGTTCCGCGGCTTGCGGCGGCCGCATTCTTCCGCGCGACCAGAGAGGGCAGGTTCTTGACTTTGTTTTCGGCAGAATCTGAATCCAAATGGGGCTGGGCTTTCAAGAGCGGAGTTTGGAACGAAGTCTCCAACTGAATCGCGATCGTGAACTCGCCCGTGTCTTTCGGCTGTGCTCGAAGGACCGTGCCGCGAGCGCGCAACAGGATGCCGGGGTCGGGTAAGTGGTCCACGCCCACCGACACCTCCACCGAGGAGCCCTCGGGAATGAGGATGGCGCTGGACACAAGAATGCCACCGAGACTGATGTTCTCGGAGCGGGTGCGCATCTCCTTACGTTCGGACATACTGACCAGGACTGGGAGATGCAAAGGGTAGCGAAGGTCGCGCCGTTGTTGCCACTGGGGGAAGGTCATAAGGGAAGTCTTCTCGGGATGGGGAGAGCATACGTCGGAGGGGCAGCGCAGCGGCAGGTATCGGAGGTGTACCGGGCAGCAGGAGGAAGGTCAAGGCTGGGACAGTAACGTGTTACTGAACTTACCCTTGCACGAATCGACGCCGGTCCCGAGGAGACGGCCATCCAGCGGTGATGCAGAAGAATGAAGGCCGGTCCACAAGCGCGGACCGGTCTTTATTGTTTGTGACAGATGCTTGTGGAATCAGTGTTGTTGTCCAACGTACCACGGCGCGCTGACGGTGAAGATGCGCTCATTGCCGCGGGCGAGCAGCACCCACTCCAGAAGGCGTCCACGCTGGTTGTGGAGGAAGTATTCGTACCACCGGTCCTCGACCAATTCCGGTATGACCACAACAATGTTGCGTCCCGGATTTTTTTTGGAGAGATCGATGACGAACTGCACCACGGGAATGACGACAAAGCGGTAGGGTGAAGGTACGATCTGGAGTTCGGGCGGCTCCTTGCCTGCCGCGCGGAAGGGCTGCACAACGTAATGTTCCCAGTCGCCCTCGAGCAATTCGGAATGCTCGTTGGGTTCCACATGCAAGGCGATCACTTCCGGAGACAGCCGGGCGGCAAATTCAATTCCCTGGCGGGTAATGTTGCTCCAGCGGTCGATGGCGATGACCGCGATGGGATGCTGGCTGAGACCGGCCACATCCACGGGAATCTTGCAGGTGGTAAGCACCTTCACGTGGTGATAGTGGCGGCGGACAACGGCGAAAAGAACAATGGTTAAGGGAATAAAGAGCAGCGTGATCCAGGCGCCTTCCGCGAATTTCGCAACCAGCACGACGAGCGTGGTGGTGCCAGTGACGACAGCGCCCAGCCCGTTCACCAGCGCGCTCTTTACCCAACCCGGACCACGATTTTTCCGCCAGTGCATGACCATGCCGGCCTGCGAAAGCGTGAACGCGAGAAACGCTCCGACCGCGTAGAGCGGAATCAGTCGATCGGTGACGCCGCCGAAAAGAACGAGCACGCCGCCGCAGAGTACGGCGAGGACGACGATGCCATAGGTGTAAACGAGCCGGCGTCCGCGGTAGCCGAAGACATGAGGCAGGTAATTGTTCTGCGCGATGGCTCGACAGAGACGCGGAAAATCGGCGAATGCGGTGTTGGCGGAGAGAGACAGAACCACCAGGATGGAGCCAATCGTCAAATAGTAAAAGAAGCCTTTGCCAAACACTGACGTGGTGAGCATGGAGAGAACGCTCTGATATCCGGCCTGGCCGGGAT
>Ga0210384_10000291_pt1 | contig 78913 bp, 69 predicted proteins | sample IncBWH2MmetaG_FD_160574 | JGI IMG/M metagenome (GOLD analysis project Ga0210384, IMG submission 160574) | Forest soil microbial communities from Barre Woods Harvard Forest LTER site, Petersham, Massachusetts, United States - Inc-BW-H-2-M | ecosystem: Environmental > Terrestrial > Soil >... | reverse complement strand
CCATCCCAGCCTTCCATCGGCTGGATTGCGATCCGGTTGCCAATTGTCATCCCACTGCATATCAGGGGCTGGGCCAGAGGTGACTTCGCACCTGGGAGCAACTCGCGATCGCACGGAATCTTGAGTCCGCTTACATCCAGGTGCCCCTGAAAATGCTCAACGTCTTTCACGCTTCCCAGGCGCAGGATTTCGCGTGTGCTCATGCCGCCGGTCTCCGTCTGGGCAAGGCCGCCACTGCAATGGCTCCCAACAATGCCACGGCGACCAGCACCAGAAACCCGCTGCGGTAAGTTCCACTCACATCGCGCAGGTGGCCGACCACTAAGGGTGAGACGGCCTCGGCGACGCTGTCAGCGGTGAGAAGAACGCCCATCAATGTGCCCAGAATGCGCACCCCAAAAATCTCGGCGGTCATGAGAGGAATGATCATGTAGTCTCCGCCCAGACCGATGCCAAAGATCACCGCGAAAACGTACATTCCACCCTTGAACGGTGCGATGAATAACAAAGGGATGGCGCAGGCAACCAGAAGATAAATCAGCAGCATGACGTATTTCTTCGGAAAGCGGTCGGCCAGCCAGCCCATAAGCAGGCGTCCGACGATGCTGAAGGTGAACACCAGCGAGACGATGCGAGCTGCCTCGAACTGGGTGTAGTGCTGGTCGAGACTCAGGTACAGCTTAAGATTCTGCTGCGCACCGCTGACGGCCGCAATTGAACACATGCTCCCCAGGGCCAGCAGATAAAAGGGAAAGGTCTTGAATGCACTCTTGATTGCGGCTGGACCCGCTGCGGTATCTTCTTCTGGCCGTCTATTGGCCGGCGCATCTTTCACAAAAAATGCCATGGGAAAAGAGATGACAATGATCAATATGCCAAGTATGCGCAAGGCTGCCTGCCACCCGAATCGGTGGACCAGCAATGTTGAAATCCAGGGAACGGTTGCAGCTCCCAAACTGATGCCTAAGTAGGCGAAGCCCATTGCCTTGCCGCGCGATTGATCAAACCAGCGGGAAAGCAATACCTGGTTGGGCAGCGGGCCGCCACAAACGTATCCCAGGGCATTGAACACGTAAAAAAAGTAGAACCCTCCCAGAGTTGAAATATAACCGAGGCCTATCAGTGCCGCGCCTGCCATCAATACGCCCGCCATCATCAGGCGGCGTGGGCCAAAACGGTCTACCAGCCATCCCGCGATAACTCCGAAGATGAGGCCAACCGCCACCTTGCTGTACGCGTTGCCCGAGGTGACCTGGGCGTGGCTCCATCCGAACTGCCGCACCATAAAGTCGTAATAAAAGGGAAGTCCCCACAGTGCCAGACCAACGATGGAGAACAAGGCTAGAAATGCATTGCTGATTGCCAGAAATGGGCCGGTGCGTTCGCTGGGCAGCGCTCTCTCAAGGGCAGGAGACGTGGAGGCCTTCACTTCTTCGCGCTCCATTTTGAAGGCCTGCCCATGGGTGCCCAACAGTGTACCAGCAGCGGGGCAGCAATACCGCATAGTGATTATGGAGCTATAGACGTGGTGGCAGATTCTCACTGCCGGTCTGTTGGCTGACCAGCAACGTCTTGATGCTTGAAAGTAATTCGTCAGTGCTGAACGGCTTGCGCAGAAACATGCTGGCGCCGGCTTCGAGGGCGAGCCGCTGATCATCTTTGGTGGTAAGCCCGCTGATGACGATAATTGGCATCTTGGCCGTCTTAGGATTGGATCTTAATTTCCGGCAGACAGAAAAGCTGCTTGCCCGTGGTACGAGTACATCCAAAATGGCCAGGTCAATCTTGTTGGGGAATCCATGGAGCAGCGCCCGAGTTCCACTCTGGGAAGACAGCACCTCGAACCCGGAGGATTGCAGCGTATCGACAATCAGCTCCCGGTAACTGGGGTCGTCTTCTGCCAGCAGGATCGTATGTTTCCTGGAAGATGGTTTAGCGGCATCCAGCACAGTCCGTATTTTTTGAAGCAGCGAGTGCCGTGTGAAAGGCTTTTGAATCACGCGAGGTGCTCGCAGCATGCCCTGTCGAATTGCGAAGTCCTCGGTGTATCCCGTCATCAGTAATACCTGGGTGGCGGGATATTTGGTTGCGATATAGTTGACCAAATTTGTGCTTCCCATGCGTGGCATGACTATGTCCGTCAGTAACAGGTCAATCTTTCCTTTATGTTGGTCTGCGATTGCAATCGCCTCCACTCCGTCGCCCGCCTCAAGCACTTTGTAACCGCTCTCTAGCAGGCACTCTCGCACCGTCGTGCGAAGAGCGGTTTCATCTTCCACTAACAGAACTGTCTCGCTCTCTCCTGGCACCAGCTCTCTTTCAGCCTGTATCTGTGGTTCGGCGGCTGCTGAACTCAAGGGCAAGAAGATTTTGAACGTCGTCCCGCGGTCAACTTCGCTGTATACCGCGATCTGGCCTCCCGCTTGTTTGATAATGCCCTCCACTGTGGCCAGCCCCAATCCGGTCCCTTTCCCTTTTTCCTTGGTGGTAAAAAATGGTTCAAAGATATGAGACTTGGTGGCTGCATCCATGCCCGTGCCCGTGTCGCTGACGGCCAGCAACGCATAGGAACCCGGCTGCGGCGTAAAGCCTGGTTCTAAAGATTCCGATCTTAGATCTGCCACCGACGTTTCAATGGTGACCGTGCCGCCATGGGGCATTGCGTCCCGCGCATTGATAATCATGTTCATCAGCACTTGCTCGAGATGGCCTGGATCAATCGTTACGGTTGCAGGCTCATCGGTCAGCAGCAATCGAATTGAAATATTTTCTCCGATCAGGCGGCGCAGGAACCGGCTGGAAACGGAAATCGCAGGATTGAGGTCAATTTTTCTGGGCTCGTTGATTTCCTGGCGGCTGAACATCAGCAGTTGGCGTATCAGGCGGGCAGCTTTGTCGGTTGCTGATTTTACATCCTGCAATTTACGAGCAATGGGGTTGGTTTCTTCTATCCGCAGTAAAGCCAGTTCTGTATTGCCCATGATGATGGCAAGCAGATTGTTAAAGTCATGCGCGACGCCGGCGGCAAGTTGCCCTACGGCCTCCATCTTTTGCGATTGCCGCAACTGGTCTTCCAATTGTTTCCGCTCTGTAACATCCAGCAGCATCCCAACATAACCTGAGATCCCGCCATCCAGTCCTCTCACGGGAACGGCGTGCGAGATGACCGAGCGCGTCTGTTGACTGGATGTGAGAATGCGAAATTCGCCTTGATAGACCCCTTCTTCGGCCATTGCTTTCTTAACTGCAGTGACTACTACATCCCGGTCTGCCGGATGCACGGCTTGGATCCACCCCCAGCCCAAACATTCCTGCAACGGTAGTCCTGTGATAGAAATCCACCACTCATTGACGAACAGGCATTCACCCAAAGGGTTGGCCTGGTAAATTCCCACTGGGGCGCATGAAGTGATTTGGCGCAACCGCGATTCACTCTCCCGCAGCTCTTCTTCCAGCTTTTTGCGCGAGTGCATTTCAGCTTCCAGCTCTACTCGCGATTCCTCCAGCTTCTGGTTTGCAGCGGTGAGCGCCTGCATCTTCTGGATCAGTTTTTCAGAAACCACCCGCAGATGGTCTTCCGAAAAAGCCGAGGAATCAAAAGACCCATGCGCGTGTGGCTGGTTCAGCGCATCTTCCACTGCCTTCAGTATCACCTTGGGCTCGGCTGGCTTCTCGAGACGTTGCGCCAGGCCGGCCTTGCCCATCAGCCCCTCGGCTTCAGCTTGATGATAAGTGGCGGAATAAAAAAGCACCGGAACGTTCGCCAGTGAGCGCTTCGTGCGCAGCCTCTGCACCAGCTCGAAACCATCCATCCCTGGCATAAGAATGTCGCTAATGACCAGGTCAGGATGGGACGAAAGCAAAATCTCCAGGGCCAGTTCGCCACTTTCCGCCGATTCCACTTCATATCCGGCGTCTTTGAGCAGGTAGGCCAGGTATTCCCGGCTGCCAAGATCGTCTTCGATCACGAGTATTTTTTTTGCTTTCGTCATGCTTCTATGCCCTTACCTTTTGCAAGTTCTTTCTCGATCAGTTGCAGGAGCACGGCCGATTCGATTGGCCGCATCAGAAGCCCCACCGCTCCTGCATCCCGCAATCGTTCTTTGGTCTGCTGGGTGGGGTTATCGGAAGACGTCACCATAAGTACGGGAACCTCGGCCATCTCCGGATGGGCTTTGAGCAGGGCGAGAAATTTTTCTCCGTCCTCCAGTGGCATGTTCACATCACAGATGATCATGTTCGGGTGCGCTTCGAGGGCTTTATTAGCTCCTTCTTTTGCCGACCCGGCTTCGATGACCTGGAACCCGGCTGATTTCAGGAATGTTTGCAGCAGGTACCGGTTTGCATCAAGATCATCAACCACCAGAATGATCTCCCGGCGGGCCAATGTTTGTTGCGGGCGCTGCGGCACGGCAGCGACCCCTGAAGAATCTGGGACGGTTCGCGTAGCCAGTCTCTTCCCCTCCGGCAGAAATCCCTTCACGGTTTCCACGAAAGCCTTAGGGTCAATCGGCTTGGAGATATAACCATCAAAACCGGCAGCCAAAAGGCGGTCCCGGTCTCCGATCATGGCCAAAGCTGTTACCGCCACCAGCGGGGGTCTTCGATCAAGCTTCAGCGCGCGGGCAATCTCCACGCCATCTATATCAGGCAATTGAATGTCACATAAAATGAGGTCAAAGTCGCAGGTTTGTGCCTTCTCCATGCCATCGGCCCCGGTCTGGCAGCCTGTCGCTTCAAAACCATAGGCGCGCAGCAAATACAACATCAGCTCCAGGTTTGCCGGGTTGTCCTCGATCACTAAAACGTTGTTTGCCATTTTTGTCATCAGTGAGAAGCGGTTTTATCTTGTTGCGACTGCTTTTTTCTTGCCGAGCCCAGAATCAAACTGAAATCGCTGCCTTTTCCCAATTCGCTTTGAACTGAAATGGCGCCGCCCAGCATGGCGGCAAGTTGTTGGCTTAAGTGAAGCCCCAGTCCCGTGCCCTCGACCTTTTTGGCGCCGATCTGGGTGAAAGCCTGAAAGAGCTTGCTGATGTTCTCCGGCGCAATTCCCACTCCGGTATCAAGAACGTGGAATGATGCAATGGGACCGTCGCCTCGATGGTCGTCCTTAAGCTCAATAACTACGCTGCCTTTTTCGGTATACTTGACCGCATTGTTCACAAGGTTGAGCAGAATTTGCGTTAGAGCGCGCCGGTCGGTAGCTAGAACGATGGATTGCGGCGGCATATCCACCAGGAGTTCCAATCCCTTCCTCGTTGCCAAGGGCTGAAGCGCATTGACAACTTCAGTCACGACCGTGTTGCAATCCACTTGTTCAAAGGTGAGTTCAACTTGCCCGGATTGGATCTTGGCGAGATCGAGCAGGTCGTTAATCAATGAAAGCAGATGTTTCGCTCCAGATTGCACCATGGTGAGCTGTTTTTCCTGCTCAGCCGTCAGTGGGCCAGGCAGGCCCATTAACATGACGCCGGTAAATCCAATAATTGCATTCAACGGAGTGCGCAGTTCATGCGACATGGTGGCCAGAAACCGGTCTTTTGCCAAACTGGCTTTTTCAAGCTCGAGGTTCTTTTCTTTGAGCACAGCTTCTAACAGTTTGCGCTCGGTAATGTCACGAATTGCGCTGGTGACCAGAGTTCCCTCTGCCGTTCTTAGAGGGCTGAGGCTGATCTCAACCGGAAACTCGCTTCCGTCTTTCCGCAAGCCGTAAAGCTCAAAACCTGCTCCCATGGGACGCACGCGAGGGTCGGCAAAAAAACTTCCCCGGTGCTGGGGATGGCGCGGACGAAACCGTTCTGGAATCAGGACTTCAACCGGGCGACCCAGCAATTCGCTCTTGCTGTAGCCGAACAGCTTTTCGGTCTGTGAATTTGCCAGCACAATGTTTCCATCGGACTTCACAATGACCATTGCGTCGGGCGCCGACTCCAGAAGGGCGCGAAATTGCTCCTCGGCACGGCGACGCTCACTGGTGTCGCGAATGGCGCTGATGACGAATCTGCCTTCCTGAGTCGTGAGAGGACTTAGGCTAATCTCTACCGGGAATTCCGTACCGTCTTTCCGTAGCCCGAAGAGCTCCAACCCTTCTCCCATGCGCCGCACCTTCGGGTCCGCAGAAAATTTTGTCCGGTCCTTCTCGTGCTTCCCATGAAATCTTTGGGGAATAAGCACCTCAATCGGCTTGCCTGTAAGTTCGCTTTCGGCGTATCCAAACAGGACCCGCGTTTGCGGGTTGGTGAGAACAACATGTCCCTGCTCGTCCACAATGATGATGGCATCGGGCGCTGCTTCCAAAAATGACTGGAAGTTCTCTTTAAGGGCCGGCCAGGAATGGCCGAGGTTCTCCGGAGTTTGTTTTGGTTCCCCCATCGTAGTTGCGGAACCTCCACCGCTATGAACCTGTTGTGGTTCCCCGCTGGTCAATCTGCAAAAGCGCGAACTCGCATAACAGTTTTTGGGGCCCTTTTGGGAGGGCACGTTTAGGGCTTTATATTGGAAGGTCAAGCCCGTAGGTGCCTTTTAGGGCAACTGCATATAGAAGCGCGAAAAGAGTAACACAGGATATATATAAAGTAATCAGGATTGCGGGACCTATCTGGATATACTTTCCATTATGGGAAATATCATCACTTTTATCCCATAATGGGATTCCATTTTGTGGAAGTTTGATCTAGATGTTTCTAGCTTACCCCGTTGGTTCCCTCTGCGCTCCTGCGCGTCCTCTGCGGTTAGCTTTTTGCAACTGCTTTGGCGGCAAGCCGGGCCTGCAATTGCTTTCGGGAGAGGAATGGGGCCTTATCGCGATAAGGCTTCCATATGACTTTGGTGCGCGACCAGCCATCGCCGATGCGCCTGCCGTCATATTGCAATAACTGATAAAGCACATACCAATGCATGAAAGGAATTTGGGTAGGTAGATTTCTCTGGAAGGAATCCCAGAAGTTGGCGGGCCGGCCGGTGAGATCGTCAATGACCTGCAATCCCAGCATGGCTTTCGCAGGCGAGTGTCCCGCGAAGCCATCTTTGGCGAGGAAAAGAAACATAAATCCCAACATGCACAGAAAGAAAACCATCATCGCCACATTCGCGCCTCTGTTGTCACTGTTGGTTGCTGCTCCCACAATCCCGCCGCTGATTCCTGAGAGCAGCAGAACTACAAAAGTAAAAGGAACGGTCACAACACTGAAAAGCACTACGTCCAGGATGTGGGCAAAAGCACGTCGCATGGCAAAACTGCTGTGACATGTGCTACATACATAAGAGCCATAAAGCCGCTTCTCCGGCAATATCGTAGAAGCATCGCAAATCGAGCAAGCCATGCCAGCGCTGGTTGTTGCCATATCGCAGTCCTTAAAAATGTTAGGGGCTTACGGGGTACTCTATCACTCGTATCGCAGGGCTTCAATGGGATTCAGTTGGGCCGCCTTGTTGGCCGGGTAGTAGCCAAAGAACACACCCATAAAGACTGAAAAGAGGCATCCGATCAGGGCGACAGTTTGCGTGATCTGAATTTCCCAGTGCAGGGTATTTTGGAGAGCTACAGCACTCAGCAAACCGGTCAGCACTCCCAAAATTCCGCCCAGAACGCTGATGACCACCGCCTCGCTCAGGAACTGCAGGCGCACGGCATGCTCGGTAGCGCCCACGGCCAGGCGTACTCCAATTTCGCGGGTGCGCTCCGTCACGGAAACCAGCATGATATTCATGATTCCAATTCCACCCACCAGCAATGAAAGCGAAGCGGTTCCGGCGAGAAGGAACGTGAAAGCTTGCGCAGTTGCCAGTTGCGCCCGTATAAGCTCTTCCGGGCTGCGGATGTTGAAGTCGTCATCATCACCAGGCGAGAGGTGATGCCGCTCGCGCAGCAGGCTGGTGATCTGATGTTGAGCCTCGGAAATTGCCGTCTGTGAGATGGCAGAACAATAGACATCATCCAGCCAGAAGGTGCCGGTAATCTTCTTCTGGACTGTGGTATAGGGCATCAGCACAAAATCATCCTGGTCCTGGCCGGTGGCTGAGATCCCTTTGCGCTCCATGGTTCCGACGACTTTGCAGGGGAGGGTGCTGACACGGATGGTCTTTCCAATAGGGTCTTCGCTGCCAAACAAGTTGTCAATGACAGTCTGGCCGATCACGCAAACCAGGGCAGAGCTGTTTACGTCCTCGGCGGTGAACATCGTGCCAGCGTGCAGGTCCCAGCGCCGGATCTGCTGATATTCAGGGGTCACGCCACGATACTGTGTTCCCCAGTTGGTGTTTCCGTAGACCGCCTGGATGTGTCCATCTACATTTGGCGATACAAGTTTTACCAGCGGGACTTGCTCCGTGATCGCGCGGACGTCTTCCATGACCAATGTCCGGATGCCGCGCGTCCCGGCGCGGACCCCATTGCTTTTGCGGCTGCCCGCCTCGATCCAGATCATGTTGTCGCCCAGCTTATCGAGCTGATCTTGCACGCGGTTCGAGCCGGCGCTGCCGATACCCACAACGCAGATAAACGACGCCACACCCATAATGATCCCCAACAGGGTCAGGAAACTGCGCAACTTGTTGCGCCACAATGCGCGCAACGCCTGCCGAAAGATGAACGAGATCAGCATCTATATCTTGGTGTATCAGCTTTCCCTGAAAATTTGGTGAAAAGTTTCGATATGGGTTTCTAAGCAGAAAACCCGAGCCCATGAAGGCCAATTTGTTAGACTGCTTGTTTGCATGAATCGAATTGCGACCCAGCTTGCGGAGGAGACAAACATCGCAACTGCTTCTTCCGCCAAGCCCTTGATCCCCTCCCCGGGCTCACGCGTATTTACCACTGTCATGCTGCTCCTGCTGACCCTGGCCGCAGTCTTGATTCACGGTTACCACGTCGGCATTGAAGACCAGGGAATCTATTTGCCCGCCATCAAGCAGCATCTTCAGCCGTCGCTGTATCCCTTCGATACGGAATTGTTCGCTCCCCAGACGCGGCCGACGCTTTTCGATGAAGCCGTGGCTTTCTCCTCACGGCTGACGCATCTCTCGCTCGAGGCCACCATGCTGCTCTGGCATCTGGCATCTATTTATCTAGTGCTTTGGGGGTGCCTGCGGATCGCGCGGCGCTGTTTCTCGTCTCCTCAAGGCCAGTGGGCGTCGGTGGCCTTGGTCGCGGCCTTACTTACAATCGGGGTCGCCGGCACGGGGCTCTATCTGGTGGATGAATACCTGAATCCTCGTGCGCCTGCCACTGCGCTGCTTTTGCTGATGTTGGTGGATATACTCGACCGCAAATTCTGGCGGGCTCCCATCTGGGTGATCCTGGCCGCTCTGCTGCACATCCAGATGGCTTTCTATGCTGTCTTGCTGGCGTTCTTCTTTTTGTTTCCGGAGAAGTGGCTTCCTGCAAGAATACGCATCGTTCCTTCTGGGGCTTTCGCACTGTTGCTGGGTCTTCCGCTTTCTGCTCTCTTCGAAAAAGGTTCGGATGCCTGGCTGGAAGCCGCCCGCACGCGCTCCATCCACTACCTCATCCGATGGAGTTGGTATGAGTGGTTGGGCATCTTTGGCCCGATGATCTTTTTCTGGTGGTATGCCCGCATCGCGCGCGAAAAAAATTTGCCTCGTCTGGCTTTTCTTGCGCGCAGGCTAATGCTGTTTGCCATCTTCATTTTTGTTGCGGCCTGCGTGGTCACTATTCCCCCCGCTTTTGAGCGCCTTACTCCCTATCAACCCATGCGCGGATTTCATCTCGTCTATCTTTTCTTTGTTATTCTTTCCGGCGGGTTACTGGGGCAATTTGTCCTGCGGCGCAGCGTGGTTCGCTGGCTATTACTGTTTGTTCCTATTTCGCTGGCTATGTTCTACGCGCAGCGCCAGCTCTACCCAGCCAGCAGTCATATCGAGCTGCCCAGCGCCGCGCCGCGCAACCCGTGGCTGCAGGCTTACGCATGGGTGCGGCAGAACACACCCGTGGACGCCTACTTTGCCATGGATCCTTATTATATGCACGCACCCATTGTGGATGAGCACGGGTTCCGAGCGCTGGCAGAGCGCAGTGTGATGGCAGACTACATCAAGGATTCCGGTGTAGTGCTGCTGTTTCCTGCCATTGCCAGCCGCTGGCATAACGAAGTGCACGCCCGTAGCAACTGGGATCAATTTCAGCGGGCTGATTTCGAGAGGTTGCACCGGGATTTCGGGGTCAATTGGGTCTTGATATCAGCCTCACATCCTGCAGCCGATGCTCTCTCTTGTCCCTATGCCAACCAGGCCGTGCGGATCTGCCGCATTCCTTAGAAGCAGTTCTCAGAGCTGAAAGGCCAAAGGCTTCTTCTTTAGAACTGTTTTCCTCTACGCTTGAAGCTGTTACGATAAAAGTAATGATGCTGAAGCCCCAAAATGTCGTGCTTCATCCGCTGAAGACGCTGCGCGAAGGCGAGCAGGCCACCCGGCATTACCGCGCCGAGCTGAGCGAAATTGCCCTGGTGGCCATAGATTCTTTTCGCCAAAACAAAATTCGCTTTGTGCTCACGGCGTTGGGCATGGTCATTGGCACCGCTTCGCTCATTCTGGTGGTGACCATTGGGCTTACCGGCAAGCACTACATCCTGAGCCAGATTCAGAACATCGGCTCCAATGTCATCTGGGCGGAATATAAAGGGGAGGGCCCGCGCGCTACGCCGGTGGCTTCGGACTATCTCACTGTGGACGACATGCAGGCCGCCTTGCAACTGGTTCCGGGCCTGCGGGCTGCTTCTCCTGTAGCCAATCTGGCTGAGCGCATGCCGATGGGCGGCGGCAAAGAAGGCGATGCCAGCATTCTTGGTGTGATGCCTGATTACCGCATCGTGCGTAATCTGCAGGTCCCGGCCGGACGCTTCTTCGATGCCGATGATTCCCGCCAGAAAGTCGCGTTGATTACGGAAAAATTCGCGAAGCAACTTTTCAACAGCGAAAGCGCCGCCATCGGCCAGACCATTAAGATCAGCGGGCTGCCATTCACCATCATCGGGACCTTCAAGGAGAGCACCAACACCTATGGCAACTCTGAAGTCACCGACTACACGATCTTGATTCCTTATACCGAAAGCCAGATTTTTACCGGCAATCACAATGTGAAGCAGTTGTATTTCTCGATGACCGATGCATCACTGGTGCCGCAGGGCACCGAAGATATCAAGCGGGTCATCACCTCGCGGCACCGGCCGGAATCAACCTACGAAATCGCGAACCTGACGGACATCCTGAATACCGCCAATGTGATCACCAATATCCTGACGGTGGTGCTCATGCTGGTCTCGCTCATCGTCCTGATTGTGGCCGGGGTGGGCATCATGAACATCATGCTGGTCACGGTGAAGTCGCGCACCCGCGAAATCGGCATCCGCAAGGCCGTGGGCGCCACCCGCAATGAGATCCGCTTTCAGTTTCTGGCGGAATCAGTCTTTATCTCCCTCACCGGCGGATTTGTGGGCATTGCCATCGGGATGATGCTGCCCATCTCAGTGCGGATGTTCACCGAGTATCACATCCCCATCTCAGGGGTTTCCATCGTCGTAGCGGTACTGGTCTCTTCGCTGGTTGGGATCATATTTGGCACCGTACCCGCCAGCCGCGCCGCCCAGCTTGATCCTGTTGAGAGTTTGCGGTACGAATAGAGCCCTCTGATTTCCGGGATTGAAGCTGCGTTAAATTTCCTGCAAGTTCGGGCGCGTGGTTCGTTCTTCTTAATATGCGCTCCTTCCTTTTATTCATTCTTCTGCTAGTCACCGCCGCTTCGCTCATAGAGAATGCCCGAGGACAAGCTGCTGCTATCTCGGGCTCAGCTCAAACTGGAGTTGTCCTAACGAGGCTGTCACAGCCTACCTATCCTCCCCTGGCGCGAACAGCACGCATAACCGGTGACGTCGAGGTGAAGCTCGGAATTCGAAAAGACGGGAGTATTGAGTCGGCAGTTGCGATCAGCGGCCATCCCATGCTGCAACAGGCAGCATTGGACAGCGCCCAACAGTCACAGTTCGAATGCCGACAATGCAGCACTGAGGTAACACCGTACGTGCTCACCTACTCATTTGAGATTGCTGATGTCCCGCCTGCCGAGCAGGCGAAAACGATCATAGATGCCATCCAATCGGAGAACCGCGTGAGGGTGATTACTGAGCCCAGGCCCATTCATATTCAATTCGCCTACATTGGGGTGCGTTCCGCAAAGTGCCTTTACTTGTGGCGGTGCGGCTACCGCTGGGGCGGGGAAGACTACTATTACTATCGTGTTCATTCTGCCAAATGTCTGTATTTGTGGCGATGTGGCCTACGCCGTCGTGGCTAGGCTGTTCGCCTGATTATTGCTGGCGTGTTCACGAATTGTGGGTTGTGGTAAATCACGGTTTCGCGCTCACGTCAGAACATGATCTTTTTCCTGCCGTTTTGATGGATTTCGCGCAGAAAGGAGTCGTACTCCTCGCCGCAGAATCCGTAGCGCACACAAAGTTCTTCGGCCAGCCAGGCTTCCGGGACGCAGTTGCGATCAAGTTTACAATTCACGAAGAGATCAAAGGTGCCGTCGTCCCTTTTGACTACTTCGAGAGACTTGTCCTTGAATCGGTCTGAGTCTTTTCGAGTCCGGCTCATGTGACACCCAACAGAATTATGCGCGACGCGGCAGCAAGCGGCAAGTTCGAACGAGACCCTTTACCAGAGCTGGCGTACAAATTCCAGCGAGTTCATGAAGAACACACTTTGTCGTAAGAGAAGAATCCTTCCGGGGCGCCGCCCAGCTTGACCCGGTGGAGAGCCTTCGGTACGAGTAATCTGAAGAGCTACGCCGTCAACTACGCGCCCTAGACCGTGCAACTCTAAGAACTTCTCTTCCCCGCATTGACCTCACCACGCACGGATAATCGGCTGGCTCTGCGTTTCTCCATTTGAGTATGGGTGGGTATGGTTTTCGCCAGCGGTTATCCTTCTTCGGCAGGCGAAACAAATAACATTGCCCGGCTTTTTCATTGGACCTTTGTGTTCGCTCTGGGTTGAGATTCCATCGCGCTCTTCCGGTATTCTTGTTACTGACATCTGTGTAACCCTCTATGATCAATGGTGAGGCCCTGTGCGTGAACGTTTCATTCTCCTGGATTATTCATTATGGTTAATACCGAAGAACAGTGTCGCCGGGTCGAGAAAACGCCAGATTCTTCGCGCCAAAATACGGCGCTCAGAATGACAAAGATGCAAGCAGAATGGCGAGAGAATAAGCACAGTAATAGTTAAAACGGCATAATTTCATTCGGAAGCAAAAAACGCCGGGCTGGTTGGCCCGGCGTGTTTACTGTCACCGTTTATTTTTCGCTTCCCTGTTCTCCGTGAACCAGACCCCCCAGTACTGTTTCACCTTGCGCAGAGCTGCGAAAACTTTTGCTTCAACTTATTTTTCGCTTCCCGGCTTTCGTGAACCAGACCCCCCAGTACTGTTTCACGTCACTCGAGTTGCGAAAACTTTTACTTAATTTATTTTTCGCTCCCCGGCGTCGTGAACCAGACCCCCCAGTACTGTTTCACGCCGCTCGAGTTGCGAAAACTTTTACTTAATCTTAAAAAGGGCCCTGCAACCCTCCCCCTAAAAAGCCTGTGTTGCTGAGCCCCTTGCGAAAAGCTAGCATGGAACCAACCACTTCACTCTTCGCTAACTTCGTTCCCTCGGGGACTTTCGCTTGCTGCTATAGTCCCCCGCTTGGTCCAGGGTCTTTTAAACTTTTGCGGAGCCAGGAACCTAATTCACATTTAACCAGCCCCGCGTTTTACCTACTTCACCTACCCGACCGGCAGCTAATTTACCAGCGCCAGTCTCTCCAATTCCTCGGCAACCGCCTCGTCGTCACAGTTGGTTGCTTCCAGCCTGCCTATACAGGCCCGCGCAGCCTGGCGTGAAACTCCGTAACCCCGCGAGCGTAAGAACATCTCAATAATCTCGGCGCACTGCCAGCAATCGAACTCGGCTGCTTTTTCCTGGAGTGCATTGCGCAGCAGGGAAATATCTCCCGGAGAAAACATCTGCTGCACCTTGTGTTGCGTTCCACGCATGCTGCTCAGTTCCAAATTCTCCGTCAGTGTCGACTTGGCTTGCATTTTCTTTCCCTTTCCTGGGTTTAGTTCAGGGCCCGGAAGTTTTTTGGGCTTCCGGACCCTTTTGATTCGTCGTCCCAGAGAATCCAATTGCTTATGTAATAGCAATCCTTGAGCCAAACCCAAAGCCGCAACTATCTGATTGAAAATAAACAACTTAACATTCAATAGGTCTGAATTTAAGAAATCCAGCCCTTACTCTGTCTAATCCATAGACTCTCAATTCCATATTTGAGACAGTGCTGTTTTGGGAATGCCGGATATACCCTGCTAATTAGTGAATCAATGCCGCATTTCGCAACAGAGGAGGCCCGCCGTGAGCAGGCGAGTAGGGTGGAGCGCTACAGAAGCCCTTAGATTTCTACATTAACGGGCGGGCGGACGAAGCCTACAGGGAAAGGAGCAGTTTCAGTTTCCGGCTCCGGCATGACAAAACGCCGGCGCAAAGTAAAGCGCAGTTGGATCAGAGTCCAGATAGCAATCCATCCATCGGCGGACCGGATCTTCTTGCCTTCGTCGGCGGTGCGAGGATTGTAGTTGATGGGCACTTCGGCAATCCGTTCCCCGATCCGGCTTAACTTTGCCGTCACTTCCGGACAGAACTCAAAGCGGCGGCACTCCAGCTTAAGTTGCTGCAGTACAGAGCGCCGGAAAACTTTATAGCAGGTAGCTTCGTCGTGAATTCCGCAGCCGTAGAGCAGGTTGGCGAGGTGGGTAAGCAGCTTGGCGCCCAGGAAAAATCGCAAACCTCGCTCCGGACGGTCAGGCCGTACTCCATAAACCACATTGGCCTTGCCGGTCTCCAGCGGTTCGAGCAGCGCGGGATAATCCTGAGGGTTGTACTCCAAATCGGAATCTTGAATAAGGATGTATTCGCCCCTCGCATAACGCAACCCGGTCCGGATGGCCGCGCCCTTGCCGCAGTTTTGCCGGTGAAAAACCAGGGTAACACCCTGCTCCGGGGCCCGCTCCATGAGCCGCTCGCGCGTGCCGTCGGTCGAGCCATCATCCACAACGATGATTTCTTTGCTGACCGGAGAGGCCTGCACCTGGCGCAACAACTCATCGAAGTGGTCAACTTCGTTGTAGATGGGCACGATAACCGAGACGCACCCTTTCAGTTCGTCGGTGTCGGATATGAGCTGGTTGGTCCCGATTTCTGCAACTGGCATATTCATTGTCAGATACCCATATAGAAAAACGACCAACTAGTGTATCAGCCCCGGCATAAAACGACATGAAGCCCACAGAATTTTTAGACAACTAGTAAAGGAGACGCAAAAAAGGCCGGAGATCATCACTCCGGCCTTTTGGATTTGGTAATTGAGAGATCGAGAATTAAGAACTACTCAGCTGCTGAATTGAATTGAGCAGCAGCGACGTTGAGAAGGCAGAAAAGCCCGGGTCCCTCGACTCCGCTGCACGGCGTACGATCTGCCGAGTGCCACAAGCCGTTCCTCGCTGATGCACGGGGTGGTCAATTCTGAACAGTTGTCCAAAACCACGGATGTAATACTGCGGGTTGGTGCAAGGAGATCTCCCATGGACTTACAACAACTGATGGACCCCAACCTGATGATTGCATTCGCAGCCGTGGTCATCGTGGTCCTGGCTGGGCTTACATGGCTGTACGTGCGAAGACGCAGAGCTACTACTGCAGGTTTGCGCGAGCGTTTCGGGCCGGAGTACGAGCGGGCTGTAGAACAGCATGGGTCTGAACGAAAAGCCGAATCGAAGTTGGCGGAGCGTGAGAAGCGGGTTGAAGAGCTTAAGATCCGCGATCTCGATCCGACGGAACGGGAACGCTTTTCGAGCCAATGGAATTCAGTGCAGTCTCGCTTTATCGATTACCCGAAGGGGGTAGTCACCGAAGCCGACGAATTGGTGTCTTCCTTAATGAGAGCTCGTGGTTATCCCGTAGCCGAGTTTGATCAACGCGCCGCCGACATTTCTGTCGACCATCCCCGAGTGGCGGAGAATTACCGATCTGCTCATGAGATTGCATTGCAGCTGGGTAGAGGAGAAGCAAGCACCGAAGAGCTAAGAGCAGCGATGATCCACTACCGGTCCCTGTTCGAGGAGCTGGTGAAGGAACAAACTCCCGGTGGGAAAAAAGAAGCAGCGTAGATACGCGCTCTTAGTTCTGGAAGGCTGTATTTTTCGTCTAACGTAGTTTTTTTGTCTTCCAGTGTGCCCTGGGATGGCTGAATTCACCCAAAAGCGACTCAGGGCACGCTGTAGAGAATCGCACGAGCAAGAAACTCATGGCTCTTCAAAGTGTCGGCCGGTACGAGATCGTTAGCGAACTTGGGCGTGGCGCCATGGGTCTGGTCCATAAGGCCAAAGACCCCAACATTGGCCGGGTTGTCGCCCTCAAAACCATGCGGCTGGATGCCTATGGTGTAGACACCAAGGACATGCTGCGCCGGTTCAAGAATGAAGCGCAGGCCGTTGGTCTTCTCAACCATCCCAACATCGTAACCATCTACGACGCCGGCGAGCAAGACACTATCTTTTACATCGCCATGGAGTTTGTTGAGGGAACCACACTCCATCAGCTCTTGGCACAAAAGCGCGTCCTCTCGACAGACGAAATACTCAAGCTTACCCGCCAGATTTGTGCGGGGTTGGACTACGCCCATTCGCAGGGGATCATCCATCGCGACGTAAAGCCGGCCAACATCATGATTACCCCAAGTGGCACAGCAAAGATCATGGACTTCGGCATTGCCAAGACCGGGGGCGGGGTGACCAGCACCGGCCAAATCCTGGGGACGCCGAATTACATGTCTCCCGAGCAACTCCAAGGCAAGCAGTTGGACGGCCGTTCCGACTTTTTCAGCTTCGGCGTTTGCCTGTATGAAATGCTGACGGGTGAGAAGCCATTTACGGGAGATAACGTGACGACGATCATCTATAAGATCGTCAATGAAACGCCCACGGCGCCACGCGACCTGGATGTGACGATCCATCCGGGGCTGAGTTCCATCGTGACCGAGTCGCTGGCCAAGTCTCCGGACGAGCGCTATCAAACGGGCGCGGAGTTGGTGCAGGACCTGGAGAACTACAAGTCCTTCGTTCCCAAACGCGGCCTTACGACAGCAACCTCGGCGGCCACGGCGGCACAGTCGGCAAAGACGCTTGTGCTGTCATTAAAAGTTGCCGGCAGTGCGGTCCCTGCACCTGTCGCAAAAGCCCCGGTTGTACTGCCTGAGCCAGCTCAGGCGGCCAAAGCCAAGAACCGGAAAGGCATGCTCCTCGGGGCCACGGCGGCAGTGCTGTTGCTGGGATTGGTAGGAAGCCTGGTGTATTACGGTCACCGAGTCAAGCAATTGGAGGAAGCGCAAAGGCAGCAACAGCAACAAGCGCCGAGCGTACAGGTAACCAAACCTTCTGATACCGGTACGAACCAGAACGTACAGGTGAACGCTGCAACCCCTGTCTTGAATCCCGACCAAGAGCCGGAGCAAAAGAAGACCAAAGGGCAAGGGTCTCCCATCGGTGTTTCAGAGCAGCAGCACGAACTGCGTTTTGTTTCACAGCCGGAAGGCGCCAAAGTGGAAGTGGATGGCCGGTCGGAGCCTGCATGGGTAACGCCATTCAAAGCTGCCAGCCTGGCCTCTGGTCAGCATACAGTTGTTTTTTCGAAACCCGGCTACGCCCGGGAAACACGCATGGTGACCGTCGCCGCCGGCAAGAGCGAGCCTGTCTGGGTCCAGTTGAAACTGGTCGTATCCACAATCGATGTGAAAAGCATCCCGCCGAACGCCGCCATCTGGGTGGATGGCAAAGATACCGGCAAGAGCACCCCGGCACAGATCATCATCGCGGAAAAGGGCGTGCACACAGTCGAGGTGCGCAAGGCGGGCTTTAAAGAAGAATCGGTCTCTACCAGCCTTGCCGAAGGGCAGACCTATAGCTTCGCTCCGACGCTCGCTCTTGCGCAAGGCGGCTTCTGGCGGCACCTGCTGGGTGGTGAGCCTATCCCTGAGGGCAAAGGGGTCTTGCACGTACGGACGCGGCCAGAAGGAGCGACGATTATTCTTGACGGCCAAGTGGCCCTGAAGAAGACGGATTTGCGTTGGGCCCTGGACCCCGGCACCCATACCGTGGTCTTGCAGATGGACGGCTACAAAACCGCACAGCGCACGGTTGAGGTGGAAAAGGGCAAGATCAAGAGCGTTGACGAAATCCTGGAAAAGCAGGGGCCTTAGCCTATGACCCGGCTCATCATCTCTTCACCAGACAGCAAGAAGGGAATCCTGGAGCTTAACCGGCCGATCATCACCATCGGGCGAGGCAATGCCAACGACCTGGTGCTGAATGATTCCAGCGTCAGCCGTTTTCATGCGGTCATCAAGGTCCAGGACAACTCCGTTCTCATCGCCGACCGCGGAAGCACCAACGGCGTAGTCCTGAACGGCCAAAAGATCGCCCGCAACTCTGAAATGAAAGGCGGCGATGTTGCGCTCATCGGGAGATACGAACTCCGGCTTGAGACCCTGGACGACAGCGCCATCCAGGTGCGCCAGGTGGAATGGCCGTCCACGTTGAATCTGATCATGCGCGGCCGGGCGGACGCCACCAGCGCTATTCCGGTAGAGGACGTTGCCAAGGTCTCTATGCCTGAGCTGGCCGGGCGCCTCAAGAAACTGGAACACGAGAACTATCTTCTGACCGTGCTCTATGATGCGGGCAAGGCCCTGAACGCAAAGCTCTCCATTGATGACATCAGCGAACAGGTAATGTCACTGGCTTTCCGTATTGAAGGGGTGGAACGCGGCTTTATCATGCTCTTCAATGAAGCCGGAGAGGTGTTGCGCCAGAGCGAAGTCCGCTATCGCAATCCTGAACACTCCGGCGTCCAGCCGCAGATCATTCTCAGCAAGCGCGTCCTGGAGCTGGTCCGCAAGGAACAGCAACCCATTCTGATCCTGGATGTGAGCGCGGACGAACGCTTCGACGGTAGCGAGAGTATGCGCATCTCCGGGCTGCGCTCCGCCATGTGTGCTCCCTTGCTGGGCGGAAACCGCGTGTTCGGGATCCTCTATGTGGACAATCTCAAGAAGACCGCCGCGTTTACCCAGGAAGAGTTGAACGTGTTTGCCCTGCTGGCGGCGCAAACCGGTGCCGCCATTGACAATGCCATGGCCCACGAGAAGATCGCCCAGCAGGCGCTGCATCGGTCTGCCCTGGAGCGGTTCCTCTCGCCCGAGGTCGCGGAGATGGTGGTGGCCAATCCTGACATCCGGCTGGGTGGTGTCCATCAGAAAGTCACGGTCATGTTCGCCGACATACGCGGTTTCACCCCCATGAGCGAAAAGATGGACCCGGAGCAAGTGGTCGAAATCCTGAATGAGTATTTTACCTGCGTTACCGACGTGATTTTCGACAACGGCGGGACGCTCGACAAGTACATTGGCGATGCCGTGATGGCTGTGTACGGCGCTCCTATCTCCAAAGGAAACGACGTTGCCAACTGCGTTCAGTCAGCCATACAGATCCAGCGCCTGCTGATCGAGTTGAATCGCGATGCCGCCACGCGGCAGTGGCCGGAACTGCGTGTGGGAATCGGCATCAACACCGGCATCGTGACCGCCGGTAATATCGGCTCTCCGCGCCGCATTGATTACACGGTAATCGGCGATACGGTGAATACGGCCTCCCGTTTGACGTCGAATGCGGCCGGCGGTCAGATTTTGATCTCCGAATCCACCGCCTCGGAGTTGAGTGATGGATTTGTGCTCGCTCCGCTGCCTCCGCTGCGCCTCAAAGGCCGGACCGGGCCGGTCAACGTGTTTAACGTGAACTGGGAAGATCCAGCGAAAAAGCATATCAGTTGAATTAAATGGGCTGCGTTGGGTTTTTGAGAGGAGCACAAGCGCGGAGCGAAGAGGAGCGTTGCGGAACCCTTAGTTTTTAGGAAGAAAAAAGGCCGGAGCGATTATCTCCGGCCTTTTTGGATTTGGTAATTGAGAGAAATTGCTTACATTACCAAAGCCAACTTTTCCAATTCGCTTTGCAGGCTCTCAATGGAGCAGCCTGCGCCTTCGACTCGACTGGCCGCGGTGCGCGCCGCTTCCGGCGAAACACCATAGCCACGACCTACAAGAAACATCTGTAGCAATTCGGCGGCCTGCCAGTTATCGAGTCCTCCCTCTAGGAGCTCGTTCCGCAGGGCCGACATTTCAGATGTGGAAAATCTTTCTACCATCATAATGTCACCTCCCGACCCTTGCACCTCTACCACTACCACTTCTACAGCTACTACATTAGACACGCATGGACCGAATTTTGTTGCAGAAAAAATGTTAAGCATTGGTTACGAACGTAACTTTTCTTTACGCTTCTGCTTCGTGTGCAGGCAACCAATTTCATTTTCCCTTTCCCTTATCACCTCTACTCCAGATGTACGTTGCTGTGTTACTTATTGGATGCAGCCGCTGCAAAAACGTTACTTCACGGACTGTTAGTCGGTCATCTTGCTGATGTGCACCTCGAAGCCGGTGCTGGGCAACAGCGAGATCAACTCGAAGGTTTTGTAGCCGTCGCCAATAATCTCGGTGTGGCGGTATACACCTGGCTCGCTCTCTGAGATTTCATGGCGGCCCTCCAGTTGATCGATGTATTCCTGGGCCCCTTTAACGCTGACCGAATCCCCATTGGCGGCTGTGTTCAGGGCCTCAGAGGCATACGAGCGCACCAGCTTGGGCCAGTATTTTTCCAGCAGGGAAGTGCTGGCAAACAGGTCTGCCCAGATGATCCTGCCGTTAACTGCTACCACCACTCCCACTGCGTTGCGGGTCCGGAGCTCCTGGATTTCTTTTGCATAGGAATGCTCAATGGGCGCAGCAATCGCGTTCACGCGCTTATCTACCTCTTCGTTGTTCATGACCTGCGCGTAAGAAGAGGTCGCCTCGACCTCGGATTGGGCCGCGGGGGCCGAACTTAGCATGTCTGAGGCATTCGCTTTGGATTTGTTCACCTCGTTCCACACCCCGTTCTGGTCCTTTTTTGCCATGGCCTGATTTCGGACACTGGGTGCGACCATGAGCCCTCCCACTGCGCCAAAACTCTCTGATGTTCCCGTCCAGCGGTGGGGCTCAACGCAGAATACATTCAGATCAGACTCAGTCTCTGCCGGTACGATGCGGTCTTTGCCGACAATGCGGTCCTGCTTGCCGCCGGTTACTATCTCGCCTGCCAGCAGCAGCAACGGACGCTTCGAGTTATTGATGAGATAGAGCCGGTTCACCTCGGCGCCCTCCCCTCGCGGCGGATAGTAGGTATGGGGACGCCTCACCATGGGACGAACTCCACCATGCTCGGAGACCTCCACCTCGCCGCTGTGCAGGCCTTCATCCAGTGTCAAGAATTCGTGGGTATCGTGGGTGGTAGAGGCCACGACTGGGAAGATCGTCAAATTGCCGTGGGTAATAGGTGAAAGCACCTGGTAGCGGCTGCCCGTGGGAAAGCCAGCCTCAGCCGGGGTTGGCGGATAGAGCAGGGCTACCGCGAATAGAGCCATCCCTAGGGCAATGGCTGTGAAAACTAATAATTTGTTTTTGCGTGTCATAAATATCCTCCAGAAATTCTCGCCGGGGTCGCTTCTGGAGAAAGAACGCTGCAGCTCACGTTTCTTGCAAGCAGTGTGGCTTTAAATCTAAGGGCTCCGCAGCCAAAACAAGGCTGCTACGCTCGCGCGAGGCGGCGCTCGCTCCGCGCTCACCCGGTTCACCCCCTAGTTCCAAAGATAAAAGTGCATGCAGGCGGTTATTTCGAGATAATTCAGCTAGACAGCTTTGCTGTCAGAAGCATCCAAATTGAGATAACATCCAGAAACCCAGATGGTTAGCAAGGCCCAACCTGCGGTATCGGCGTGGAAGCGCACGCTCTTCACCGAGCTATTCAACCAGAGCGGCGCCGCCGGGTATGGCCTGTCCGCTGAGTCGTTCACAATCTGTTTGAACGAAGTGGTAGCCAAATATTTGCCTCCAGCAGCGCCGGAGGCCGAAATCCGGCAATTTGTTAAAGCCCTTAGAGTGGCAGAATTGGTCCTGGCCCGTGCCTGTGCGGCCGGCAACGAAGCTGCCTGGACCGAGTTTTTGAACCGCTACCGCGCGCCGCTTTACCAGGCGGCCCGGGCCATCGTTCGTGACGACACTCTCGGCCACGAGCTGGCCGATTCACTCTATGCCGATCTTTATGGAATACGCACGCGTGAAAATGCCGGCGCCGAGGTGCGGGTTTCAAAGCTCAACTTCTATATGGGACGGGGCTCACTGGAAGGCTGGTTGCGTACGGTTTTGGCGCAGGAGTATGTAAACCGCTATCGCTCGCAAAAACGTCTGGTAAGTATTGAGGAAGAAAATGAACAGGGCGCACAGTTTGCCGCCCCTACAAGCGAGCCGGTTGCGAGCGCAGACCCGCGTCTGGATGCCGCTACCGATTCCGCACTGGCGCAATTAGGGGTTGAGGACCGCTACATTCTGGCCTCATATTTTCTGGATGAAAGAACTTTGGCGCAAATTGCGCGCTCGCTGGGGGTGCATGAGTCCACCATCAGCCGCAAGGTGGAGCGCGTGGTCAAAGACCTGCGCAAGAAGATTGTGCAAGCACTGGTGCGCGGCGGAATGAGCCCCCGCGCTGCCGAAGAGGCCCTGGAATGCGATGTGCGTGACATGGCCCTCAACGTCAGCGAAAAGTTGCGCCCGCCTCCCGTGCAAGAAAGCGAGAGTAGATCGTTCCAAAGGATAGAAGGGGAAGATTAGGGAGTAAAGTAGTGGTGATGGCAGATCCGCGAAATTCGAAGATTATCGGTGCGCGTTTGAGAGTGGGCGCGATGGCGCCCTCTTCCGCCCATCCCGACCCTGATCTGCTTACCGCCTTTGCCGAGCAATCCCTGAACGAGGGGGAACGGGTAAAAGTTTTAGAGCATCTGTCGCAATGCACGGTTTGCCGCGATGTCGTATATTTTGCCCTGCCCGAGGAGCAGGCAGCGCCGCTTGAGGTGGTTAAAGCTCCAATCGTTAAAGCCCCACCCCAGGCCCGCTGGTTTGCGGGGAGACGGTTGCAGTGGGCAGCTCTTGCCGCGTCGCTCAGTATGATTGCGGCAGTAGCGATTTTCCTGAAGAACAATCCTGAACGCCTCGCCACTCCCGGGCAGGTGGCGCATGAGACTTCCGGTACCGAATCCGAAAAAGACTCGCGCACTGTGGCAGCCCCGCCGGCCAATACCGCCCCAGCTTCTGCGATTACAGACGAAATAGCTGGGAAAACAGATAACGGTGGCAGCAAAAAAACAGATAACGACCTTAGTAGAAGAGAGACTGCGGCTTTAAAGTCCTCGGAATCTCCAGAAAAATCCAAGGCGAGCCCCGGGGTTGCGGGAGAATTCGGCAGAGGTTCATTCGGTGCACTCGCCGGGTCTCGGGATGATCAGGCCAAGGCAGGCAGATTTAGCGATAAGGAAGCCAAACAAGTTCCCGGAGCCAAGAATGAACAGAAGGACGCAAATGGAGAAGCGTTGGCTTTTAGCGCGGGTAACCGCTTGTCAGAAGACAATAAGAGGTTGTTCGATCTTCGCCAACAGCAGACGACTCACGGCGGTCCTGCTGCCAACATGAACGCCATGAATAATAGCGGTCAGAACAATACGAACTTGAATTATTACGACCGCAATGGGAATGGCTATACCGCCAATGCACCTCCTCCTCCCGCTGCCCCACCTTCCCCGAGTGCTACTGGAGCTGCGATAGGCGGACCAGTTTCAACGGGGAGTCCTGACTCCCTGCAATCGTTTAAGGTTGACCAGGCTGAGTCCGCGAAACCGGCAGCGCAGGCAGCTCTCGCAAAGGTGGCTGCACCTGCACCAGCAACGCGGGCGGTAGTGCCGGCTGAGGAAGCACGTAATAGAAAGAAGCTGGAAACAATTCCTGCGCAGCCAACTCCTCAAGGAACAGAGGAGACGGTTGCTGTAGCAGGGCAAGCCCAGGAAGTTGCGACAAACGGTACATCTGCTGGCCTTATAGACCAGAATAAGACTGAGAATTTGCCGATCAGCCGAAACGCAATAAGCCTGATGACGCTCACCCCCGGTGTGGCCCGCACGACCGCTATCACAGGCTGGCGCATCTATCACGGCCAGGTACAGGCTCGAATCTACGGTTTATGGCACACCATAGCAGTGCGAACGCAGCAAGCTTTTAACCACCGTTCCGCTAATCCCAGTTCTGCCAGCACGGTTTCAGGGGGCGTTGTTTCAGCGAATGACAGTTCAACTAAGGTCGGCTCAACAACTGAAACCGTTGCAGTCGAAATGTCGCCTGTGGTTCCTCCGCAACGTTTCAGCAGTGTGTCGGCCGTGGGAAGCGACGTTTGGGCGGCACAGGCGGTTGGCAAGGGTCAAGCTTACGTCACTGTATATCATTCGCATGATGACGGCGTGACCTGGCAGCCTTCCCTTCTAGCCGGCACAGGTCTTCTCAAGCCTGAGGCTCACGTTACCATTGCATTCAAGGACGCTCAGCAGGGCGAGGTGGACCTTTCCACCGGCGAAAAGTGGCAGACCAGCAATGGCGGCGCACAGTGGAAGTTCGTGAAATAACCCATCCTCCACCCGGTTATAATTTCAAATTGAATGATCTCGGAAGATTTACTTGCGATTCTGGCTTGTCCTGAATGCCACAAAGAGCTGGTTTATAACCAGCAGGCGCAAACATTGAAATGCGGCGCCTGCCGGCGGGTGTATCCCATCCGCGATGGTGTTCCCGTTCTGTTGAAGGACCAAGCAGTTCAAGAAGAGTAAAGAATTAGGCATCTTTATGGTTTTTGTGCTCGATAATTACGACTCATTTACCTACAACCTGGTGCAATATCTCGGGGAGATGGGTGAACAGGTTGAGGTGCGCCGCAATGATCAGATTACGGTGCAGGAGCTTGAGCGCCTGCGGCCCAAGCAAATTGTCATCTCGCCCGGACCGTGCACGCCGCAAGAGGCCGGTATCAGCATCGAACTCATTCAGTATTTTGCCGGTAAGGTTCCGATTCTTGGTGTATGTCTTGGCCATCAAGCCATTGGTGCGGCTTTTGGCGGAAATATTATTCGCGCCAGGAAGTTGATGCACGGGAAAACCAGTCCCATTACGCATAGTGGCAAGGGTGTGTTTCACGGCTTGGAGTCTCCGCTGACGGCCACCCGTTATCACTCCTTGATTATTGATCGCCAGACAGTCCCTGCTGAATTAGAAATTACTGCCTGCACCCGGGAAGAAGATGGTACCGAGGTCATCATGGGTGTGCGCCACCGCAAGTTTCCCGTGGAAGGCGTGCAATTTCATCCGGAAAGTGTATTGACCCCTTGCGGAAAGCAGATGCTGAAGAACTTTATTGCTTCGGCTTGACTGAATATTACTTACGCCTATGGTTCGTGGCCCGGCAAATTACGCTGACTTTAGAGTTTACAATCCCGGGCATTCCATGGTCTTCCGCTGCTGTGGCGCAGTAATTCTGCTGGGACTGGCGCTCTTTCCTGTACGGCTGCCGGCGCAAGGCCCGCCGCCTCAAGGCGAATCGAACGTTGTGGGTGAAGTGTTCGCCTCCGATGCCAGCGTTCAGGGCTCAGTCATCTTTGCTTCTGGCGGCATGCGCCTGCTCTCCGGGTCAACCGTTTCAGCCGGAGCAGCGACCGCAACCGTGCGGCTCAAGCGTGGCGGCGAGGTGCGTGTCTGTCCTGGAAGCAATGTCCAGGTGAACTCAGTGGCGTCGCAAGGCCAGCAACGTGACCTTGTGTTGAGTCTCGATACGGGCATGCTGGAGGCGCATTACTCTCTGTCAGCCGGCAGCGATTCTGTGGTCACACCTGATTTCAGAATTACTCTCACCGGCCCGGGAGAGTTCCATGTAGCCATCGGCGCCGATGCCCACGGTAACACCTGCGTGCAGCCATTGCGCGGCAACAATTCCGCCATTATTGTGAATGAGTTGATGGGAGAAGGCAGCTACCAGGTTAAGCCTAACCTGGGTATGTATTTTCTTAGCGGTCGCGTGAAAGCGGCCGTAGCTGAGGTTCCTACCTGCGGATGTCCCGCGCCGGTCGAGCCGCGCCCCCTGGAAACGGCCCAGCAGCCGGCCACGCCAGCTTCGCCAGAGATCGCCCAGGCTGGCCCAACCCAGCCCATGGCTGATAGCGTAACTCGGCCGCTACCGGCGACCCGGCCGAATGATGTAAGCGTACAAGTGGACGCTCCTGTCGTATTCAATGCTGCCGACCCCGGACCTTCGCTCGAAATGGCGCAATTGGTGCAACTACCCCTCACTCAGGTGCCCTGGTTTTTTACCGACACGGTGGTTCCACCGCCAGTTGTCCAAGTAAGCGCACAACCACCCAGCAAACCCAAGGACAAAGAGAAGAAAAAAGGCTTTTTCGGTCGGTTGCGCGGAATGTTTGCCTCTATCTTTGGGAAATAGGCGCTTGCGCAGCTTAGAAAGGGCAAAAGAAAAGCTTTTTTGGACGGGCTTCGCGGAAATGGTTGCCTCTATATTTTTGGGAAATTAGGGCATCTGGGCAGCAGTCTTTCGTAATTTGTCAAAATCTTGTCTCTTCTGCCACACTATGGCCATCCAGGGGTTAGAATCGGGATACCAGCTAATATTACTTAACAAAAGGTTACGTATGGTTGCGGGCTTTAGGGTTATTTTTTTTACGTTTGGCAAATGCTTTTTGAAACCAAAACGGCTAAAATCGCGTCTATACTAGACTAGTATCCAAATCAGAGGGCATTAGGGAAGTTCATGGCGAGTTCCGCAATCAAGAGTAATTCCCCGTTACCGCCTGCGCCTGCACGGGGAAGAGAACCCGATATCTTGCCTTCGCTCTTTGGTGCTGGATACGGCACCTACCAGACCCGCCCCCGGAATTTCATACTTTCCTTTGTGTTGCACACCTTGGCTGTCGTTTTGATCCTGGTGATTACCACTTATGTTGCGCAACATCCTAAAGTAATCACTGATAATGTTTCAAAGGTAATTGATATCAGTGCCTACGTTCCCTCCTCGATTGGGGGGCCGTCTGGCGGCGGTGGCGGCGGTGGCGCACGAGAAAAACTGGAAGCCTCCAAGGGAGTCTTACCTAAATCTGCGCCCGATCAGATAACCCCTCCCACAGTGGTTGTACGCAATCTTGAACCTAAGTTACCGGTTCCGCCAACCGTGGTTGCTCCTCCCATGGTTGCTCCTGCGTTGCCGCAGATGGGTGATCCGCTGGCCTCAGTCGCGCCAGCCTCCAACGGTATCGGTTCAGGCAGCGGTATTGGAAGCGGTTCAGGTACAGGAGTGGGTTCAGGACGCGGTCCAGGCGTAGGCCCCGGCTGGGGTGGTGGCATGGGTGGTGGCGCTTACCGTGTAGGCGGCGGCGTCAGTGCTCCGCGCGCAATCTTCTCACCCGATCCTGAGTATTCGGAAGAAGCCCGCAAAGCAAAGTATCAAGGTGATGTGATTTTATGGGTAGTGATCGGCCCAGATGGCAAGGTGCACGACGTTAAAGTTGCCCGCACCCTGGGGTTAGGACTTGACGAAAAAGCCGTAGAGGCCGTCAAAAAATGGGTCTTCGAACCTGCCAAAAAAGACGGCCAGGCAGTCGCAGTACAATTGAACATTGATGTTACTTTCCATTTATACTGATTGGCTCAGTATACTGATTTAACTCTGAACAACTTATGCAGATCCCTACCAGCTCGGCGCCGCGGGCACAGCAGCATATTTTGCCGAGCCTTTTTGGGATCAATCATTCCAGTGCCGCCCGCTCCACCAAAATCCTCTGGTCGGTGGCCTTGCATGGATCAATACTTTTACTGTTGCTTTGGCTTAGTCAGGTAGCACTGTGGCGCATCAACAAGGCCAATACCACCCCTTATCACATATCGGCTGTGATCTTCGCTCCCAGCTCGAGTGGCGGCGGGGCGCATAGCCTGCTGGCGCCTTCACGCGGAGCGCTACCGCAGACTCGTCCACAGCAAATTACCCCGCCTACAACGCGAACTGTAGAGCGCCCGCCCTTGCCTATGGAACAGAGTATTGCGGCTCCTGTGATCAAAACCGACGACAAGCCGGTAGGAGATCCTTTTCACGGCGTGCTGGGCCTGCCTTCCGACGGGCCCGGACAGGGTGGTGGCATCGGCACCGGGTGCTGTGGCAGCATTGGTTCCGGCATCGGTGATTATCCCGCAGCCGGGAAGGGTGGCGTGTCAATTCCCAGGGTTATTTACGATCCTGACCCGGACTATACCGATGCAGCCCGCCTCAACAAGCTGCAGGGCACGGTGGGATTGTGGGTCATCGTGGGCGCAGATGGCCACGTACAAGATATTCACTTGCGGCGCGGCTTAGGATATGGCTTGGATGAAAGAGCTATTGCCGCGGTCCGCACCTGGCGCTTCGAGCCGGCCCGCAAAGACGGGCAACCCATAGCCGTGCGAGTGAGTGTCGACGTGGATTTTCGGATGTATTGATTGCCAGTCAACGATCAGGATTTTATTTCTGCACGTCCTCTTATCTTTTTACCTCTTTAATAACCGGCCTGATTTTTTCAGTGGCGTTTTCGGCCGCTTCTTTGGCCGAGCCAACCCAGCCGCGTGCAGTTTCTGCCCACTCGGCGCCGCGCTCTTTCCACTCATCGGCCCGTTCGTTCAGCGTCTCCATAGCGTCCTCGTATTTGCGCCGCAACATGCGCCGGGTCTGGCGTCCGGAGCGCGGCGCCAGCAACAGGGCAGTCAGCGCGCCAGCTCCCACCCCGATCAACAGCAAGGTAATGCCCAGTCCTACTCCGCTGCCTCGTTGTTCGTTGGGTTCGCATTCGCTAGTATGTTCGTAGTTGGTCATGGGTCCTCCCAGTCAAAAAAACATTTAAGAAATCGTGGTCTTCCTGAAAGCGGGAGACCTTTCGCAGCCGTCTCTTCGGTCTTGCTCCACTGAATATTTAGAAAAGCGGCTTGCCCCAGGTGTTGTCCCATCAGCTAAGAAATATCTCAAATGAGGGCCCGGCAACTTAGGTGAATTGGCGGCGGGAGATGCGGTAGAATATAAGTTTGCCTCTGCTTCCGCGCCCTAACGCGGCCAGCCTGCAAAGATCCAAATCAGCGAGGAGAAGTTTGGAATGTCAATTCCAGCAACCCAGTTGCGCCCAGGGATGATCATCAAGCACAACAATGACCTGCATGCGGTCTTCAGCGTCGAGCACCGCACGCCCGGCAACCTGCGCGCCTTCATTCAAGCCAAGCTGCGCAACCTGCGCACTGGCGCCATGTTCGAGCACCGCTTCCGTTCGCCTGACCCAATTGACAAAATTGTGGTCGATGAGGTGGAAATGGAGTTCCTATACGCCGATGGCGGAGATTATTACTTCATGAACACCGAGACCTTCGAGCAACTCCACCTGAACAAGGATGTGCTGGGAGACTCCACTGACTACCTCACGCCCAACCTCCAAATCAAAATAGAGTTTTATGACGGCAAGGCCGTGGGCGTGGAACTTCCGCAAATTGTGGAGCTGACCGTCGTCGAAACCGAACCTGGGTTGAAGAGTGCTACCGCCAGCAGCGTTACCAAGCCCGCCAAGCTCGAAACCGGCGTGGTGGTGCAGGTGCCTCCGTTCATTAATGAAGGCGAAAAAATCCGCGTGGATACCGCCGAAGGCGCATATCTGTCGCGAGCATAGCTCAAATGGGTGAGCGCGAAGCGAGCGCCGGATCGCGCGAGGGCGCAGCAGCGGAACGAAGTGAAGCGTTGCGGAGCCCTTAGATCAAAGCCATGGCGAGCAACCTGATCACAAAGCGTTATGTGGTTCGCGGCCGGGTGCAGGGAGTGGGCTTCCGCTGGTTTGTGCAGCGGGAAGCCGAAGCGCTGGACCTGTCAGGCTGGGTGCGCAATACTCCCGATGGTGCTGTAGAAGTTCTGGCCAGCGGCAGCGAGCAGCAACTTGCTGCTTTGGAGGCCAAACTCAAACAGGGTCCCAGGGCCGCTCGCGTAGACGGCGTGGAAGAGAGCGTGGCCCAGGCGCCTCCAAATCTCAGAAGCTTCCACATTGAAGGTGCCTGGTAAACTGAAAAAATTGTAGTTGCGGGCTTTGTGACAATGTTTAATCGGCAATGATATAAGAGTTCGAAACTGAACATACATCCAGGAGCGTAAAACGAATGCAAACCAAGGCCGTGACAAATTGTGACCATTTAAAGAAACTGATTCGCGAAGTCCCGGACTTCCCCAAGAAGGGCATTCTCTTTTACGACATCACGACGCTGCTCAAAGACAAGCTGGGGTTTGCTACGCTGATTGACGCTCTCTCCGAGTATTACCTCAACCGGAATATTGATCTGGTGCTGGGCATCGAAGCGCGCGGCTTTATCTTCGGACCAGCCCTGGCCTACCGCCTGAACGCGGGCTTTGTGCCCGTGCGCAAACCCAAGAAGCTTCCCGCCGAGACCGCCAAGGTGACCTACGACCTGGAATACGGCAGCGACACACTGGAAGTGCACAAAGATGCCATCCGCCCCGGCCAGAGAGTGCTGATTGTGGATGACCTGCTCGCCACCGGCGGTACAGCTTGCGCAACCGTGCAACTGGTCAAATCCCTGGGTGGAGAGATTGCAGGCCTGGGGTTCGTGGTTGAACTCGACTTCCTGAAAGGCCGCGACAAGCTGGCTCAACACGATGTTTTTGCTCTGCTGCACTACGACCAGTAGCCGTTGAATCACTAATAGCCGTTGAATCAATGATGAATTCGGGCTACTATTCGGACTAGACATGGCTAAAGCGAAGAAATTCGAGTTTGAGAATCCATCTCTCGCCGTTGACGATGAAGATGCAGAGACCTTGGCCGCCATTGATGAAGGTATCCGTGACGCTGAGGCTGGCCGAACCATACCTGCCGAAGAAGTCCGTAAGCTCTTGCCAAAGTGGATTACCGCCTCCTCTACACGCAAAGGGCGCTGAACGATCTTGCTGAAATCATCGGCCACATCGCCTCCGATGACCCAGAGGCGGTTTTCCGTTTTGGCAGCTCTTTGTTAGACCACGTTAATCTGCTGACTCGCTTTCCACGCATGGGCGGCATTGTTCGAAAACGGTCGCGAGTGCGAAAACTGCTGCATAGCCCAATTCTGGTTTATTACGAAGATCACGAAGATAAACGCCTGATAGAAATTTTGCACTTTCGCCATGGAGCGCGGAAGCAACCGAAGTCTGAAATCAATCCAAAACGTGGTTAACAGCGCAGTTGAGGTAGCATGGAAGCTTATTTACAAGCCCACTGCCGCCCGCATATAGTTAGTAGCCAATATCTCCCGCCGAGGCTTAGGACGAGCGGACAGATTGCAAGTTTTTCTGGCCAGGCGGAATAAGGTTTAGCTTGAATCCAACTGCCGCACACAAGAGCGCTGCCGGCCCCAAGGCCACACGCAAAGATTACGTCACCGCTTTTGGACAAGCCGTGACGCGGTTTAACTCCAAGGATTCAGGCGATAAAGTTTTGTCGTTGGTTCCCGAACTCTTGGTGGCTGATTTCGAATCGCTGCGCTCCGAGCTTTGGCTGTGGGATAGCGCCTCCAACTCAGCACGCCTGGCTCATGCTGCAGGAGTAGAAGGCGAAAAACAACGCCAAAACGCCGTCTTCGGCAAGGGAGCGATCGGCAAAGTGTTGGAAGCTCGCCAGTCTCTCGTGAGCAAGGCGTTGAATTCTTTCCCTGGCCCTGGCTCTGATCCGGAATTTGCTTCTCGCACTGGGTTGCATACCATTTCTGCTTATCCCCTGATTGTTCGCGGCGAGTTGATCGGTGTTCTGGCCAATTACACCAAGGAGTTGCCCGATCCAGAGCTGCTGAGCTGGTGGCAGCTCTACTCCGAAGTTTGCAGCGTGGCCGTACAAGAAGCGATCAGTTCCGCCGAGAGCCGCAAGACCATTACTCAACTCTCGCTCTTGTTCGAAGCTACCCGCCTGCTCAATTCCACCCTTGATCTTGCCGAGCTGTTGGAATTGATTCTTAAGCTTGCTCGCACCGAACTGAAAGCCGACCGTGGGTCGGTGTTCCTGGCAGATCATAAGACGAAAGAGCTGTGGTCCATCGTGGCTTCCGGCCTCGAGCATGAAGAGATTCGCATACCTGTAGGCCGCGGTGTGGCGGGCACGGTGGCGCAGACGGGCGAGATCATCAATGTGGAAGACGCCTACAGTCTCCCTTACTTCGATTCCAGCTATGACAAGAAGTTTGGTTACACCACACGTTCATTGCTCTGCCTGCCGATCCGCCATTTTGATGGACAAGTCGTCGGTGTGATCCAGTTGCTCAACAAATGCGGCAGCAGCAAATTCACCAGCGATGATGTTGATTTCCTCAACAAACTTTCCGGCCACATGGCCATGGCACTGGAAAAGGCGCGCCTGCATCGCGAAATCGTGGAGAAGCAACGCCTGGAAAAAGAAATGGCGCTGGCGCGGAACATCCAGAGGAGCCTGCTGCCTGAGGCCCCACCGGTGGTCCCCGGATACGAACTCGCCGTTCTGAATGAACCTTGCTTTGAAGTAGGGGGCGACTACTATGATTTTCTCAACCTGGGACCGCAGACCCTGCTGCTGGTGATTGCCGATGTCGAGGGCAAGGGCGTCTCCTCGGCGTTGATCATGAGCAATCTGCAGGCGACCTTGCGTGCCCTGGTGATGCATTTGCACTCGCTGGAGGTCCTGGCGCTCTCTCTGAACGAGATGATCTACAACGACACCAAATCTGAAAAATATCTGAGCATCTTTCTCGGTTTGGTGGATACACGCCGCGGCGGCCTGCATTACATTAACGCCGGCCACGTTCCGCCCATTCTGATCAACGGTGAGACCGGCGCGTACAAGCTCTTAGAGGAGGGCGGCACTGTGGTGGGATTGTTCCCTCACACCGAATACAATCGCGGATCGGCAACTCTTGCGCCCGGCGATGTGCTGGTCTGCTGCACCGATGGAATCCTCGAAGCCATGAATGCCAAAGAAGATGAATACGGCAACGAGCGCCTGGCAGAGTGCGTGGCCCGCCATCGCACCAAACCGGCGCAAGCCATCGTGGATGCCGTGCAGGCGGAAGTCAACGAATTCTCGCGCAGCGGAACTCACATAGACGACAAAGTCCTGATGATTGTGAAGGTGGTCAAGGCAGGATTGCTGGAAGCCGCCTCCACTAAAAAAATCAATTAGGCTGCTGGTAACGATTATTCTTTTCGTACGTCTACACTCTGATAGGCTTGGCCGAAGACCCCCAAACAGCTACGGTTTACAGACACATTACATTAGGCATAGACTTTCAATTTTGCTTAACCTTCCCGGCAATAAAGCTAACGACAAAAGAGGCGAGGATAAAGATATGCGTTGGAAAATTTTTTTCGCAGTAACTCTCCTGAGCATTGCAACCGCGGTCGCGCAGAGTGGAGGCGCGGCCAATCAGAACTCATCCAAGAGTTCTTTCACCGCCAGCCCTGGCGAGATGGCTTCGCAAGCCTCTGCGCCGGCTTCCAACCCGGTCGCACGTCCCAAATCTTTTGATCTCGGGGCCATGGATAAATCCGTGGACCCCTGCGAAGACTTCTTCGAATATGCTTGCGGAACATGGCGCAAGAACAATCCCATTCCGGCGGACCAGGCGCGTTGGGGCCGTTTTAATGAATTGGCCGAATACAACCGCCAGCTCCTGCACGAGATCCTGGAAAAAGCTTCCACCAACGGTCCCAAACATGACCCGGTCACGCAGAAGATCGGCGATTTTTATGCGTCCTGCATGGATGAAAAGACCGTCAACGCGCAGGGCAGCGCCCCAGTCAAGCCACTGCTCGATCGCATCGCCGCCATTTCCAATAAAGACGAACTGGTGAAAACCATCGCGTACATGCACTCTCTGGGTATCAACGCACTCTTCAACTTTGGCGCCCAGCCTGATTTGCACAATGCCAGCATGCAGATTGCCGGCGTGTTTCAAGGTGGGCTCGGACTTCCCGACCGCGATTACTACATCAAAGATGATCCCAAGTCGCAAGAGGCCCGCGAGAAATATCAGGCGCACGTCACCAACATGCTGAAGCTCCTCGGCGATGACGATGCCACCGCGCAAAAAGAGACCCAGACTATTATGGCCATTGAGACCAAGCTGGCCCAGGCTGAGTTTGATCGGGTGAAGATGCGCAATCCCGAGAACCGCGACCACAAAATGGCAGTCACGCAACTGGCTACGCTGGCTCCTAACTTTGAATTCCCGCGTTTCTTTGCGTCTACGGGCGCACCGTCATTTACCGATGTCAACGTGGCTCCTCCCGATTTCTTCAAACAGGTGAATGGAGTAATTGATTCCGTGCCGATTGACGATTGGAAAGCATATCTGCGATGGCACGCCGTTCACTCCGTTGCTCCCACGCTTTCCCAACCCTTCGTCGAGGAAAACTTCAGCTTCTATGGGAAATATCTCTTAGGCCAGAAGGAGCTTCAGGCGCGATGGAAACGCTGCGTCCTGTTGACCGATCAACAACTGGGAGAAGCGCTGGGCCAGCTTTATATCGCCCAGGCTTTTGGCAAAGAAGGCAAGGACCGCATGTTGAGGATGGTGAACGCCCTGGAGGAAGCTCTGGGCTCCGATATCCAGGACCTGCCCTGGATGACCGCGGACACCAGGAAACAGGCGGAAGTGAAGCTGAAGGCCATCACCAACAAGATCGGCTATCCCGACAATTGGCGCGACTACAGCAAGGTAAAGATTGTGCGTGGCAATCTGTTGGGCAACTTCTGGCAGGCACGCTCTTTTGAGATACGCCGTGACTGGAACAAGATTGGCAAGCCGCTCGACAAGAAAGAATGGGGAATGACACCGCCAACCGTGAATGCCTATTACAGCTCGTCGGAAAACGATATCAACTTTCCCGCCGGCATCTTGCAGCCGCCATTCTTCGATCAGGCTGAAGACGACGCCGTGAACTTTGGCGGCATCGGCGTGGTGATTGGCCATGAGTTGACGCATGGTTTTGACGATCAAGGCAGCAAATTTGATGGCAGCGGCAACCTGACCAACTGGTGGACCGAAGCCGATCGGAAAGAATTCGACAAACGTACTGGTTGCATCGCTGACGAGTACAGCTCATTTAATCCTGTGGCTGATGTTCATCTCAATGGCAAGCTGACACTGGGCGAAAACACCGCCGACAATGGCGGTCTGCGCATTGCCTTGATGGCCCTGCGCAAGGCCTTGGCTGCGGATCCCAATAACCCCGCGAACCAAAACAAAAACGGCTTTACTCCTGAGCAGCGCTATTTCCTGGGATTTGCCCAGGTCTGGTGTGAAAATCGCACAGAAGAAAGTCAGCGGTTGTTGGCTAAAACTGATCCGCATTCTCCAGGACGTTACCGTGTAATCGGGTCGGTGCAGAACAGTGCTGATTTCCAGAAGGCCTTCAGTTGCAAGTCTGGCCAGAAGATGGTCAGTGAGAACGCCTGCCACGTCTGGTAGTTGTTGTTCTCTCAAACTGAAGGACCCACAAGTTAAATAACAAGCAGCCTGCATTCGACATCCATACAGGATGGGATGCAGGCTTTTTCTTGTTGTTTACGGCCCCGGGATCTCTTCTGTAGAGGTAGGTCCCAATAAAAAAGGCGCATGAAAAAATTCATGCGCCTGTATAGGGGCTGTGATTCTTACTGTGGTGGTGGCGTGGTGGCAGGCTTCTTCCTGCTCCTCTTCTTGGTTGTTGCCGGTGCAGGTGTTACAGGCGCAGGCGTTGGCTCTGCCGGAGCAGCTTCTGCTGGAACTGTTGTGCCCGCTGGCAATATCCAGACTTCAGCCGTGCCGCTCGGGCTCGCACTCGTGCGGGTTTCAATCCGCTTGGGGTCAATGCCTTTACCGACGAGGTAATTCTTGACATTGGTGGCCCGCAACGCTGCCAGGGTCTTACGTTCCCCAGCATCCGAATGGCCTATGACAACCGCGGTTGCATCGGCTTGCTGTTGGAGCTGCAAGGCAACACCATCCAGAATAGCCTTGGCCTTGTTATCAACGTAAGCGCTGTTTCGTTTGAAATTGACCGTCTGCGAAGTAGGCGTCGGCGCCGCTGGCGGAGCTTCTACGTCCACGTTTGCAGTTGAGCTTGCCGTCTGATTGCGGTCATCGGTCACGGTTCCGGTTACACCTACAGGTCCGGGTTGAACGTCCGAGGTATCCAGCACGGCGGTGTTGTCCCGTGGCGTCAACCGTCCCGCTGAAGTGCTGTAGGAGAACGTCAGCGGATGGTTATCCGGACTGGAGGCATCGCAGGTGATTGTCGAACTCTCGCCGCGTTTTACCGTGGCCGGATTCGGAGTGCAATTGATGGTCGGAACTGTAGAAACAGCCGCTGGCGGCGGTGGTGGCGGCGGTGGTTCGAACATTTCTACGCCATCGCCGACTTTAATGTCTTCCAGAGAGAATGTAATGATGCCCGTGGAACTCTTGGGGCTCACACTCACTATCATCAGATTTCCCAGCGAGCGCCGTGGCAGTTCGTTGATCTTGGAGCTGGGTACATTGGGCAGGGCTTGCGTATCTTCAAGTGTGGAAGCCTTAAATGTAAGACTATCAGCAGCATCCTTGGCAATATCGCTATAAAGGCGGGTCGTGTGGAAGTAATCGCCCACTTTTACTCCTTTGTCTGCTCCGATATTAAGATAGACAATGCGCCCTTTGCCTGCGAGCAGGTCCCAATCTTTCGCCAGAATAATTCTTCCCGTTGTTTTACCGTTCACGGGTGCAAAAGGGTCAAAAGGTCCTGGGTCTTTGTACTTTGGCACCACCCGCTCCACATAAGGGATGGCAAGATCATGCGGCACAATTCCGTCGCAAGCAAAAGTAATCAGCCCAATGGCGGTATTGCCTCGAACCCCTCCCTGGACAATCGTCATATGCCCGACCTCGGCGTAGGGCTGGCCCGCTTCAGCAACCGCGCCGTGCTGGCCCTTAAAGGCCTCCCAGCGGTTGGGGTCTCTAAGCTTGCGGATAATGGAATATTGCTGGCCTTCCTGGAACCCGCTGCCAGTCAGATAGGCGTACTTTCCCTCGCTGAAGCGAGTCTCAAAGGGTGTGTCCCACCCGGCCGTTATGTAGGTTCCTTCCGGGACCTGCTGGTTGGTAATGAATCCGGCGCAATTGACGTCGCTATAAGTGGGGGCATCCACTTTTTCCACCAGATTGGTCCTGGAGACCACAGCCTGCGGAGGCGGAGGAGGCAGTTGGTCCTGTGTACCCTGCTGTAGTGAGGCAGGGGGCTGTTGCGGCTGCGATGCTGGCTGTTGCGCGAGCGCTTGCTGCCCCCCAGCAAGCACTGCAAAGGCCAGAATAAACAGCCCAAAACCGGTTTTTTTCATGGTTCCTCCGGGCAAATACGCCACCAGCAGCCGTTTCCGGGTGGAAATTCTCCCCACCGGGCAAGAAGACGCCTGCCGAAAAAGCTAGTAATCCGGTTGCAACGCTAACAAAGCCAAAGGGTTGGGTCAAGGGAACTCCAGGACACCCTGTTAACTGAACTGATACGTACCTTCGTGTAGCCGTGCAAAAAAATCACTGGGTTGCATCTTGTATGGTGCATTCTGTATGATGACGCGCCAGTCTCTAACATGCCAACTACCAGTAAATCGGTCATTCCTGAGGTAACGCCTCGGTTCAATCCGCGGTTGTTGCGCCTGCCGCGCGTCTGCGTGGCCCTCATTGGGGCCACTCCCACGGAGTTGGCGCAAAAAGCAGAAGCGGTAGTCCGCGAGAACCCCTTTATTGAGTTCCGCCTCGATTATCTTTCGCGGCCAGGATCGGCTTTTCCCATACTTAAAAGCTTCCTGGAGTTTCACCCCGAAGCCATTGCTATTGCCACTTGCCGGCGGGTGAAAAGCGGGGGCAAATTCCGGGGTTCGATCCAGTCGGAAGTGGAGATTTTGCTGAAAGCCGCTGACATGGGCTGCCAGCTCGTTGACCTCGACATCCAGAGTGCCAAGAAGCTCAAACCGGCCGAGCTTCAAAAAATCCGCCAAAAGGCTGCGCTCATTCTCTCATTCCACGATTTTCGCTCGACCAGGAAACTCGATGAGACCTTTGCCGAGATGGAGCGCATTCCGTCCGACTACATCAAGATCATCAGCACGGCCACCAACCTCTACGACAACGTAATCATGATGAAATTCCTGGAGCGCACCAGCGAGAAGCGCTCCATGGTGGGCGTTTGCATGGGCGAGCAGGGAATCATCAGCCGCATTCTGGGGTTGCGTGCCGGCAGCCAATTCACCTTCGCTTCCGCCACTCCTGGGGAAGAGACCGCTCCCGGGCAGGTTACCGGCCGCACGCTGCGCGAAACCTACCGCGTGGAGCAGGTGGATGCTGCCACCAAAGTTTACGGCGTTGTCGGGGATCCAGTATCGCACTCACTGTCACCCATCATGATGAATACCGCCCTGCGCCGCGAGAGCATTAATGCCGTCTACTTGCACTTGCACGCGCATACGCTGAAAGACCTGATGAATTGCGTGCGTGCAATTCCCATTCACGGCCTCAGCATCACCATGCCTTTCAAAGAAGGCATCATGGAGTATCTGGATAACACCGACCCGTTGAGTGCCAAGGTCGGCGCCTGCAATACCGTGGTCCGGTCGCAGGAAGGCAAGCTCTACGGCTTCAATACCGACGTGTTTGGCGTACTGCGCCCGCTCGAGCAGCGCATCACCCTTGAGAATGCCCGGGTTCTCGTGCTCGGTGCTGGTGGCGCCGCGCGCGCGGCGGTCTTCGGACTGCGCGAACGCAATGCCCAGGTTTTTATCCTGAACCGTACCGCTGGTCCGGCGGAAAAACTCGCCCGCCAAGCCAAGGCAAAAATCATCCAGCGCTCAGCCCTTAAGAAATTGGATTTTGACGTCATCATCAATGCCACTCCCGTGGGTATGGATGAGCTGCCCTCGAAGAAGAACGATGATGCTCCACTCAATGAACACGAGATCAAGGCCAGATATTTGATGGAGATGATTTACAACCCGATTGAAACTCGCCTGGTCAAGATGGCCCGTGCCAAGGGTGTCCACATTATCTCTGGCGTGGAGATGTTTGTGCACCAGGGCGCCCGCCAGTTCGAGATTTGGACCGGCAAGCCCGCTCCCTTTGAAGAAATGTACCGTGTAGTGCTCGCCTCGCTCGCCCGTCGCGCGGCGATTGCGGCGGCCCTAAAAAATTCCTCAAAACGCCACAAGTAAGACGACGCTCCGATTACATCGAACCTTGGATGTGTCCTGCCTTTGTGTCCTTTGTGGTTAAACTAGGTCTCAATCGCCACGTGACAAACGCGGCCAACGATGTAGTCGGCAAATGATTGGCCTTGTTCCATCTGGATCACGTCTATGGGGAAATCCTGATTATGCGGTCGCAGCACCAGCGCTCTTCCCGAGACTTCGACGTAGCGGACTGTGCAGCCGGCGTTGTTTGGCACGGCGTACATATTGGGCTCGCCTCTGCGGTAAGACTCCAGCGCATTGTAATGGCGGTCAATCAGCACCGTCGCGCCCGGTAGCAGCTTGGGATACATCGCCATACCATCGCGGGTATCCACCTTCACCATCACGAATCGCGACCACGTGTTGCGCGCGGCCGTGTGCAGGTGCGGGCGGAGCCGCTTGAGGAAGGTCTTTTTAAATTTCAGAATTTCTTTGACGTCCTGGTTCTTGATCAGTGGCTGGGTAGCGGCCACGATGCCCTCGACCAGCAGGACGTTTTCGAAATCATCTTCCGAGGGCGGTATAATGCTGGCCCGCTTGTTGATTTCTCCGGGATCGAGCAGATCGAGCACGGAAAGATGCTGTACTTGCAGGACTTTATCCAGGCCTTCCATGCTGAGCGACCGCTTGCGGTTCAGGAAGTTGGAAATGTGCGCCTGCCGGAACCCTGTCAGGTGCGCCAGTTTGAGGCCGGTGAGCTCTCTCCGCTGAATGCGCTCCATTAGAATTCTGCGCAAGTTGTCTTGCAGTGTTCTGAATTTCATTCCTATGCAGTATAGCGTAACGCTATAGCTTGCCGGGTGGGGTTCAGCAGGCTGGATTTATATGCTGGGCCGGAGATTTTGTAATTTATACTGGTTGGCAAAATTCGTTGTCCTATTGTTGCACGCAACCTCGGCTGGGCATCCGAGCGAAAGAGAAATGGACTATACCTGGATCACAGACCACATTGCCGTCGGCGGCGGCATTTGGAATGAAGATAACATGCTGGAGCTGGTGCAAGTGGGCATCACTCACATCATCGATATGCAGATTGAGTTTGATGACCGCCCCTTGGCCGAGTCCTGGGATATGAAGGTTGCGTGGATTCCCATCGATGACGATTTCCAGCTCAAGCCCCCGGAAATTTTCGAGCGCGGAACCGAATTCGCCCGTGAAGCCCTGAAGGACCCTGCCAGTCGCCTGTACATTCACTGTGCTGCTGGCATCCATCGCGCCCCTATGATGGCCCTTGCTGTCCTTTGTTCGTTGGGATGGGATCTGGAGCACGCCCAGGAGCACATTGCCCAGCGCCGCTACGTAGTGGATTGGAAAGAGGCTTACGTCGAGAGCGTGCGCAATTTCCTGCGCAACTCAACCGCTAATGACTCGCAGGCCATGTCGAAGGGGCCGCTGAGTTAACTGGGAGTATGCTCGTCAAAATCTTTCAGCTTCGAATTCATTCCTTAACTCAAACTTGATACACTGAACTGCTGCTTGCGTCAGAGTCAGCGGCATGCCAACAACGTGCCGGTTCCCATTAAACAACACGTCCGGCGCATGCGGGGCGGCGCGCAATCCCATCTCATGCGCGGCGCCGACGGGCACTTCTACGTCGTTAAATTCCAGAATAATCCACAGCACTCTCGCATATTGGTCAACGAATGGCTGGCGACGCGTCTCGCCGGTTATATCGGGTTGCCGGTGCCGGTCGCTGAAATTGTGGAGATCAGCGACTGGCTTGTCAGCGAAACTCCCGAATTGCACATTCAGCTGGCCAGCGGAAAAGTCCCGTGCGCCTCCGGACTGCAATTCGGCTCGCGTTTTATTGTGGATCCTCTCGAGGGCGAGGCGCTCGAATACATGCCCGATTCACTATTGTTGCGCAACGATATCGGGGGTGTACGCAACCCCGATGTTTTTGCCGGCGCGCTGGTTTTCGACAAATGGTGCTGCAACACCGACAGCCGCCAGATCATTTATTGGAAGCGCAACCGTGAGCGCAAGTACACCGCGGCTCTGGTGGACCAGGGGCATTGCTTTAACGCGGGCGAATGGGATTTCCCTGATTCTCCTCTGCGTGGCATCTTTTCTTCCAACGCGGTTTATTCCGGCGTCATCGGATGGGATTCCTTCGAGCCCTGGCTCAGCCGTATTGAAAAACTCGATCCAAAAGTTATATGGGACCTCGCCCAATATGTGCCCGCGGAGTGGTACGAGCACGATACCGACGCGTTCCGGCGATTGCTGGAAACTCTGAGCCGCAGGTGCGCGCGCGTGCGGGAGTTGATTGAAAACTTTCGCTCCTCTTCCCGCAACCCATTTCAGAACTGGGACAATGAAAGAAAGCGCCCCAGGTTGCTGTAGAACAGCATCGTAGAGACGCAGCTTGCTGCGTCTCTATCGCTACGAAATCGCTTTCGCAAAAGAAAACGGCAGGCTTCATGCCTGCCGTTCAATCTGTGCTGCCGTGCCGAATTACCCGATTTCCTCGTTCCAATTTTCCAGGTAATTCTTCACCGCGACCATGAATTTATCGGCGTCAGCGCCATCAACGACGCGATGATCGTATCCCAGCGTCAGGCGAATGATGGAACGGATCTGTATGGAATCATTGCCATCTTTATCGGTCACGACAACGGGTTCCTTGAAAATTCCGCCCATCCCTAGAATGGCCAACTGCGGTTGCAGAATGATGGGTGTGCCGAACTGCGGTCCGAAGATTCCCGGATTGGTAATAGTAATGGTTCCACCCGTCACCTCATCCGGCACAAGTTTCTTATTGCGGGCACGCTCGCCCAGGTCGTTGATGGCGCGCTGCAATCCCAGGAAACTGCGCTCTTCCGCCTGCTTCACGACGGGTACGATGAGTCCCCAATCCAGCGCCACTGCGATTCCGATGTTGATGTTGCGGTGATAGCGAATGCCTTCGCCCTCAACCGAGGCGTTGACGATGGGCATGGCCTTGATTCCCGCCATCAGCGCCTTGGCAATAAAGGGCATGTAGGTCAGCTTGACGCCGTGGTTCTGCTCAAATTTCGCCTTCTCGCGCTCGCGAATCTTGACGATGCGGGTCATGTCGACTTTGAAAACCGTGTGCACGTGCGCGCTGGTGTGCTTGGATTCCACCATGCGCTCGGCAATCTTCTTGCGCATCGGCGTCATAGGCACAAGCTCACCTGGAATCGGCGGAGGCATGTGCGCAGGCGCCGATGCAGCAGCCGCCGGCCGCGCCGGAACCGTTGCTGCCAGGACCGGACCCGGAGCTGTTATCGCTACGGCAGCCGAAGCTGCTGCGGCGACCGCCGGAGCTCCGCCCTTGCCATATTTTTCAACGAACCCGAGGATATCGTTCTTCGTGATGCGCCCTCCCAGACCGGTGCCGGCAATATTGCCCAGGGCAACGTTGTTGTCGCGCGCGATGCGGCGCACCAGCGGACTCGAGCGAATACGCCGTCCTTCCTGGTCGCGGTCCACTGCCGGGAAAGAAAGAACCTGGCTTGGTTGCTGTGCCACCGCTGCTACCGCTGGTTGCTTCGCGGCCGGCTCGGCCGCGCGGGGCTTGGCTGCCTGGCTGGCCGGAGTTGCGGCAGGAGCAGGTGCGGCTGCTGCGCCCGTGCTGCCAATCACGCCTACAACCGTATTGACCTGCACGGTTGTACCGGGCTGGACTTTGATCTCAGTGAGGATTCCAACAGCCGGCGCAGGAATTTCGGCATCCACTTTGTCGGTAGAAATTTCAAACAGCGGCTCATCGCGTTGCACTTTATCGCCTACTTTTTTGAGCCACTTGGTCAGCGTGCCTTCAACAATGCTCTCGCCCATCTGTGGCATGACGACGTTGGTTCCCGGCGTCGAAGCTGCGGGAGCCTGTATTGCCGCAGGAGCGGCAGGCGCGGCCGCAGGAGCAGAAGCCGTCGCTGGCTTGGGAGCTTCAGCTTTCGGAGTGGGAGCGGGAGCCGGCTTGGAAGCGGCCGGCGCAGGAGCAGCCACAACCGCGCTTCCTTCGGCATCAATCACGCCCACAACCGTATTCACCTGCACCGTGGCCCCTTCGGCGACTTTGACTTCTTTCAATATCCCGCTCGCCGGCGCCGGAATTTCGGCGTCAACCTTGTCGGTCGAGATTTCAAACAGCGGCTCGTCGCGCTGCACCTTGTCGCCGGGCTTTTTGAGCCATTTGGTGAGCGTGCCTTCGAAAATGGATTCCCCCATCTGGGGCATGATTACATCTGTGGGCATGGTGCTCCTCTAGCTTGCGTAGATGACAGTAAGCAAATATTTATTTTACAGCATGGGACGAGCAGAGCGCATGCTCCATACGGAGGAGCAGGTTCTGTATATTTGCGTTATGCTTATGCTTCTGGTGTGACCCGTTTTTTAGCAATCTGCGGATTCCTGCTCCTCGGCCTTTTCTCATCCTGCTGGGCTGGCCAGTCCTGTACGCCCGGAGCCGTCCAACGTTCTGTTGCCGAAGCAAAAGCCATTCAGTCCAGGTTATTGGCCAATAATGTAAAGGATATGGATCCTGAGGTCTCAGGCGCAATCCAGCAACAGATCCGAGCTATAAAAGAAGCGCTGGCCACGACCGTTGACACATATATGCGTTGCCAGGGAAAAAATGAGATAAAAGCCAGACAACTGCAAAATGAACTGGCAGTTTTATTGGGAGCGAACGCGCCGGAGAAACCACGGCAATACACACCTGAAAACACTTCACTGATGGATGATCAGGTATATGGAGGCGACCTTAAAGTTGCAGTGGCTAGGCCTGTAAATGAGTCGCAACTTATGGCCGTTGAATTGAGTTTTGGAATCGAGTGCGGTGACGACACCATACTGCTGATCTACGAACAAAACAATGGTGTCTGGCATCGGTCAGTGCGCTGGAATAGCGATGACTATGGCGAGATTTCCGGAGCATTTGGTGATTTCTTTCAGTATGTCGTGATGCCGAGCGGCCCGCCCATGGGCTGGGTCGTGGCAGTTGCCCATGGCCATCCCTGGTGCACATCTCGCTGGAGCGCATTTGATCTTGATGTGATTGAACCCGCTCAAGGAACCGCGACCCAGCGGTTGCTGTTTCACAAGCAAGACGGATACGTGCGCGAAACCGATCCGGTGATGAAGGTAAAGTCTGACGGCTTCGAGCTTCGCTTCGAAAAAGGATGTCTTGATCTTGGCATCATGACGCGTTCCGGCATTTACCGTTACCAGTTCGTCGGTGATCAGATGCATCGTGTGCAGCCGGTCGCAATGAATGGGCGCGACTTTGTGGATGAGTGGCTGCAAACAGAGTGGAGCGATGCAGCACAGTGGAGCGAGACAAGTAAGCTGAAAGAGCTTGAAGCAAAGCATGCCGGATTTCTGCAGCTAAGAAGTCCCGAGGCGAAGGGGGGGCCACTTTTCAGCTACGGTCCTGTGCGGGCCTGCTCTGATGACGCAAAACGCTTTGTAGTTGAACTCGATCAAGATCCAGGAACGCCCACCTACTTCCAGGTCCAACAAGGCGAGAATTCTTTTACCATGCGGGCAATCTCTCACATCCCGTTTCCACAGTGTAAGGGGCCTGATTTAATGCGGACGCGCTGACAAATCGCTCCGGCAAGAAATCAGGATTTCGAAGTATCTTACGGTTCACTGCGGTTTCCACTCCTCCCCCCAATTCACCTTGCGTGCTCTTTTGAATGCTTCGCCCTGGCTGCGGCTGGCGGTCTCGTGCTTCAAACCCTCCGGCGTGCACAACTCCAGCTTGATATGTCCTTTGAGCTGAATCGGATGCCGGATCACGCGCGCCGCTGCCGGCGCACTGGCTTGTTTTGCAGCCGCGATATAAGAAAATTTTTCGTCCTCGTATCCCAGCTCTCCGGATTTCAGTCTTCGGTGGAGTGAAGTGCGCTCCAGCCGTTGTGCAAAGTGGCACCAGTCTTGTTTTAGTTTCGTGTCTCGTGTGGCACAGCCATCCTCGGCTGTGTTTCGTTGGCTTTGATTCTCCATGGGGCATTGTTCCCCATGCGGGCACGGTGCAACCAGATGCGCTTTCTGCGCCAGCAATTCACCGCGGGCTTGCAACACGACTTGGAAGCCACTTGGAGTCCCGGGTTCAATCACGGCAACCACTTTTGCCGCAGCCTGCCATGCCCCCAGGATAAGCTGGCTGCGGCTTGCAGAGGGCATTTCGCCCAGCGCGTACGAGATGATTACCAAGTCGTGCGCCGGAAGCTGGGTTTCATACTTTAAGTCGGCTTCCACCCAGCGAGCGGTTTGAATTGCTACGGAGCGTGCAGCAGCCGCCAACTTTTGTCCCAGCCGGATGAAGCTACTGGATTGTTCAATCAGCGTCACCCGTTCCAACTCAGTGAAAATTTCCGCGGCCGCCCACATCGCCGTGCCTGGCCCTGCTCCCAGGTCGAGCAGGCTGCGAACTTCCAGATGGGGAATGCGTTGCTTCACCTCGCGCAGCACAGCATAAATTGCCGCGTAAGTGGCGGGCACGCGAGTCAGCAGATAGGCTGCGCGTTGAACGTCGTTGCCGATAAGACTTACTGGGCAACTCGTATCCCCGCGCAAATTCCGGTAGCTATTGGAAAGCTCTCCCACCGCGCGCGCCAGCGTTCTGCGGTCGAGCGTAGAGAGTTCATCCTCGATGATGCGCGTAAGCTGGGTTGGCAATGGCATCTTGGCACGGGTTTGGTGCGGGCTTGGCCATATTGCAGCGGCCAAAGCCGGAATTCTACTACTTCTGTTCGGTACGGCTGAGGGCTCGTGCCCAGCTCCAGTAAACAGCCGTCACGCTTCCTTATTCGCTTTATGCGGCCTGAATGTGTCATGCTTAGTACATGAAAACCAAAGACATGCGCGAGATGGAAAAGATGTGGGCCAAGAAGGCCGCTGAGCAGAGCAATCCTAAGCAAAAGACCAGCACGCCCACACGCCAGAGCCCGGCTCACACCACACGCACCGCCAGAAAAGCTTCACGCGGACGGTAACGCCGGCAATGCCAGACCCGGAAAATGAGCCGCGCACGCCGGGAAAGTTTCTGGGATATCAATATCCGGAGTGGCTTTTTATTCTCCTGGTCATGGTGCTGCCGATGATCGCCACATGGGTTCGCGCCCTATGGTTCCGGCACTCAGCGAGCGCAATCGCCATGCTGGGCCGGTTGCTGCTTTTCATGGCCGCCGGCTTGGTTGTATGGGTCGTGGTCATGCTCGTACTGTTCAAGCTGTACGAGCGCCGGGAGAAGCGCAAACGCCCAGTCCCCTGATTCTCGCTGCCAGGCCTGCTAACGCCCTTCAACCAGAAAGCGGTATTGCGCTTCTGTCAGAGGCACCACCGAAAGCCTGCCTTGCCTTACCAGCGGAGAGTCTTGGAATAACTTGTTCGCTTTTATCTCGGCCAGCGTCGGTTGCCGCGTAAGCGCGTGGCCGGCTTTGATTTTGACCGCCGGATTTTTCGGGTCTTTGGCGTCCACCAAGACGACAGAAGCCGTACCGGCAACGCGCTTCTCGTCTCCCGTGTGATAAATGACTAATTGCGCGCCCGGCTGCATCTCGCGCAGGTTTTTTAACGCCACGGGATTGGTGACACCATCCCAGGTGGTTGTGCCGTCGCGCTGCAAGTCGGAGAAAGAATATACAGAGGACTCGGTCTTCAGTAGATAGAACATAGGCGTATTTTCGTCCTTCGTAAGAGAACATGCAAAAGGCTCACTCTAAACGCGGGGCTCCTGACATTTCAAGGGCCAAATACCCTTTGCGAATTCTGTACAATCTAACCAAATGGAAGCACTCAATACCAAGCTTTCGCTGGTCGACATAGAAAGACAAGATCGCGACCTGGGCTTTGGCAACGTGGTCTCGCAGGAATCCGCACAGCGCCTGCTGAATCGCGACGGCAGTTTTAATGTGCATCGCAAAGGACTGGGCTTCTGGCGTTCGCTCCATGCCTATCAGGCGCTGCTGACCATGAGCTCAGTGCGGTTTGTCGCAATCATTACCGGTTCTCTCCTGCTCCTCAATGTTCTTTTTGCATGGGGCTACGTGGCCTTGGGGCCTCAGGCCTTGCTGGGCGACTCGAACACCGGCACCGGTTTCTGGCGGGCGTTCTTCTTCAGTATTCAGACCTTTACCACCATCGGATACGGCAATGTGGTCCCTGTAGGATTTGCCGCCAATATGCTGTCGACGATTGAGTCTTTGATTAGCCTGTTGATGGTAGCGCTGCTGGCGGGGATGATCTTCGCCCGTTTCTCGCGTCCCACGGCGAAGATCATTTACAGCCAGTCTGCCGTCATTGCGCCCTATCGCGGCATGACTGCCTTTCAATTCCGCATCGTCAACGCCCGCCGCAACGAGATCATCGAGGTGCAGGCCAAGCTTTTGTTCTCGCGCTTCGAGGTGACCGGCCGCGGCACCCTACGGCAGTACTACCAGTTGGCGCTGGAGCGCGACCGGGTCACCTTCTTCCCTTTGACCTGGACTGTGGTCCATCCTATTGACGAGAGCAGTCCGCTCTACGGCCTGAAACCCCAGGACCTGTACGATTCCAAGGGTGAGTTCCTCATCCTGCTGAACGGTGTGGACGAAGCTTTTTCCCAGCAGGTGTACAGCCGCACTTCCTACACCGCCGACGAGGTCATCTGGAACGCCCGCTTCGCCAGCGTGTTCACCAAGCACGCCAGCGGTAAACCCGTCATGGTTGACCTGGAGCGCTTCCATCAGATTGAAGAGCTGGATGGGGCGAAAGATGAAGCGAAAAAAGAGAAGGACGAGAAAATCGTTACCGCTTGACGGCAATTCCCACCATTTCGAAGCGTGCATTAAACAACAGCGGACCGGAACCTAAGAAGGCCCGCGCCGGCAATTCAGCTTTGAAGTAGTCGCGGTAAACGCGATTGAAAGGTTCCCACAGAGACATATCTGGCGAGAATATCTGGACGTGGACCAGGTCATCCATGTTCATGCCGGCCTGTTGCAGCACGGATTGGAAGCCATCCAGAAGGTTGCGCGCCTCCTGCTCGGGTTCGGGCGGCACCTGGGTTGTGCCCGGCACGAAGCCAATGCGTCCGGAAATGTATAACGTATCGCCGATCAAGACGGCGTCGCTGAAGGGAAGGTTGGCTGCTCTTCCCGGCAGATTAATGTGGCGGCGAGTGTTCGTGGCTGTGCTTGTAGACATTCCCAATAGATGATCGGAATTGTGCTGAGCTTCTTTGAATTATGAATTATTTCCCGCGCAAATAACCGTCTTCTTTTGCCGCCCAGTCGGCTCGCGGAGGACTGAAGACATCAATGGCAACACAGTCTTCCCGCGCTTCGGCCGCATGCGGCACATTGGGAGGAATCACTAGGAACTCTCCTGCCCGCACCGTGATCTCGCGCGAATCCATGTGGAAGACGAGAGAGCCTGAGATGATTGAGCTGATTTGTTCGTTAGGGTGTTTGTGCTCTGGAACCATACTGCCTTTCTTCAGCTCAAAACGCGCGAAGGTGATGTGCTCGCCGGAAACATATTGACGACTGATCAGCGGCGACATGGCTTCGGGTTGAATGCTTGACCAGGGGATGGGATTGATTTTCATAATGAATTTTTTCTCCAAGAATGTTATGGCCGGCGCGGAGTCGAGAGCAACATGAGAAAGATTCCGCCCGCGTAGAAGCCCGCAGCCTGGGAGAGCGATGCGCCCATGAATCTCAGCACGAAGCCGTAAAGGCCAATGCTTTCACAGAGTGCGAAATTCACGATCTGCAGCATGTGCCAGCGATTGAGTGCAGATGCATCTGTAGACGGAAGCCGTAATTGTTCTGCGGCAGCGGACAACAATCGCAGGCGAAGGAACAGAACAACCGCACCGGTTGCGAGAGCCAAACCTGCCATTGCTTTCAAGATCATGGGATCCAAGGTCTTAGGCTCCTTTTGAATCCACTCGCCCATATATACGTACAGCCCAAGTGAAACCAGCAAGGCGACATGCACGATGCGAAGATGTTTCAGTCTGGCTTCCATAAGGGCTTCGCTAATAGGCATGCAATTTACGCGCCTCCCGCACCACGTCTTCTACCTTGGGTAGAAAGAAATTCTCCAAAGGCGGCGAGAAGGGCACGGGGGTATCCAGCGATGCGATGCGCACAACCGGCCCATCCAAATCTTCGAAAGCCTCTTCGTTGATGATTGCCGTGATCTCTCCCGCCAGGCCTCCGGTCTTGGTGTCTTCATGCAGGATGATGACTTTATTCGTCTTCTTTACCGTTGCGGCGATGGCTTCGCGATCGAGGGGCAGCAGCGTGCGCAGGTCAACTACCTCTAACTCAATTCCTTCTTTGGCCAGAGCGTCGGCGGCTTCCAGAGCTGTGTGCACCATGGCGGCATAGGTAATCACGCTGATGTCTCTCCCTGCGCGCGCAACTCGCGCCTTGCCGATGGGAATAATTTCATCGTCAGCTTCCGGCAGATCCTCTTTAATGCGGCGATATAGAAGCTTGTGTTCGAGGAATAGCACAGGATTATTGTCGCGGATCGCAGATTTAATCAGCCCCTTGGCGTCACGCGGCGTAGCCGGGGCGATGACCTTCATTCCGGGCGTGTGCACGTAGTGCATCTCCGGGTTCTGCGAGTGGAAGGGGCCGCCGTGCACGCCGCCTCCGCAGGGGCCGCGCAGCACCAGCGGGGCCGGCGCCCGCCAACGGTAGTGCGATTTGGCCACCATGTTGACGATCTGGTTGAAGGCGCAGCCGATGAAATCCATGAACTGGAACTCGGCCACCGGCCGCAGCCCGGTCAACGACGCTCCGTAGGCCGCACCCACAATCGCCGACTCGGCAATGGGCGTATCAATCACGCGCTCGGGGCCAAAGCGGTGAATGAACCCTTCGGTGACTTTGAACGCGCCGCCATAGATGCCAATATCTTCGCCAATGCAGAAGACGGCGGGGTCGCGCTCCATCTCTTCCCAGATTCCCTGGCGAATGGCTTCGAGATAAGTTGTTTGACTCATAGTTCTCGGTTCTCAGTTCTCAGTGAGCATTCAGCACCCACGGTAAGCCGGGGCAGGCTCAGCAATCAAGCATTCAGCCAAAGAGGCTGCATCGGCGTTCCCAATCCCTTGTTCCAGATGGGGGTACTTGCTTGCTAGTCCCCGTCTTTCCCAAAACCCTTTGTTTACAGCGTCATACAGTCGAAAATGGGAGTACTTGCTGTGCTGGTCTCTCTACCTGTTCACCCGTTTCCGGGGCTCACATTCCGTCTGACCCTAACTCACCCCTCATCGAACTCCAGAGCATTCAGCCTTCAGTCAAAGAGGGCATCGGCAGCTCCCTTCTCTTGTTCGGGCCGCAGGGTACTTGCTTGCTAGTCCCGGCCTTCTCGAAGCCCTTTGTTTACAGCGTCATACAGCCGAAAAATGGGGTACTTGCTGAAATAGTCTTCCCAAGTATTCTCCAGCCAGTCTCCTCGCCCGTCTGTTCGCGCTCGAGCGCTCACGTTCGGCTCACCCTAACCCGCCCTCACCGAACTCCAGGCGCACCTCATGAAAATGATCGCTTACAATGCCCTAAAAACCAACAGTTTGATACCACTTTGATACCGATAAAGTACGATTTACGATTGAAGAAGTACGATTTGAGAGGTAAACGTTAGCGATCGATCCCGGAAAATTCGTCAATCGAAAATCGTCAATCGTAATTAGCATGACGGTTGAGTGCTCGTTACTTGAAATGTATTGCTGCCTCCGACTCCTTTAACTTCCCAGAACCCTTGTGGGCTTTTGGCGTTCCGTATTTCGGTTTGATCTCGTGGCAGCCTTCGCACCACACGCCCTTGGCCGCATCTTCGGGATTGGGCATGGGGGAAGCTTCGGCGACGGCGCGTTCTTCTTCTACTTCTTTTTCCACTTCGGAAACAATTGCTTCGTTCTGCTTGGGCGTCAGCCACTTCTTTTCCAGTAAGTATTTTTCAAAGCGCGCGATGGGGTCACGCTTGCGCCAGTATTCCATCAGCTCCTGCGGGACATAGGCTGCGGCATCGTGGATGGCGTGGCCTTTCATGCGCATCATCTTGGCCTCGATAAGCGATGCGCCCTCGCCGCGATGGGCGCGCTCGACGGCTTCGTAGGTTGCGTCATAGACCTGGCAGGCATCGGTGCCGTCAATGATTACGCCGGGAATTCCGTAGCCAATGGCGCGGTCGGCGAGGTCTTTCACGGCAAACTGCATTTCGGTGGGAGTCGAATAGGCCCAGAGATTATTTTCAACAATCAGCACCAGGCCGAGCTTCTGCACTGCGGCAAAGTTGAGGCCTTCGTGGGTCACGCCGGTGGATTGGCCGCCATCGCCGATCCAAGTGAGCACGGCAAGGTTGCGTCCCTGCAGGTGCGCCCCCAGGGCTACGCCCGCCATCACGGGAATCAGGTCGCCCAGCATCGAGATGGGCGAGACCATGTGGCGCTTTTCAATATCTCCATAATGGGAGGTCCCGTCTTTGCCATGCGTGGGCGAGCCCGCCTTGGCCATGTACTGCATCATGATGTCGCGGGCATGAAAGCCGCGCACCAGCTGTGCGCCCTGGTTGCGGATCATGGGCGCAAACCAGTCGTCTTTGCCCAGCGCATAAGCCGAGGCGCAGGAGCACGCCTCCTGGCCCAGGCCGAAGTAGACGCCGCCCACAACCTTGCTCTGCTTGTAGAGCGTCTCCAGGGTCTGCTCCATCTTGCGGTTGAGCAGCATCCAGCGATAGAGCTCGACGCATTGCTCGCGCTTCAAGTATTTAGAGTCGCGGATGGGTGGCGCGGGCGCGCGCAGGTTTCCCCGGACTTCATAGTGAACGTTTCCGTTCTTGCTGACCTCGATAGTGGTGAACTCGGGCCGCTCGAGGCGCCAGTCGGGGATGCCGTGGCGATTTTTGGTGATGGGGTTGGCGCCGTTTCGGGATGACTTTGAGTTTTTTGAAAAAGATAAGTTCTTTCGGGATGCGCCATTGCCCACAGCCGAGGACGGCTGTGCCACACCAGTCTTCAAGTTCTTTGAGGACTTTTTGGAGCTCGGCATTTTGGTTTTCTTCATGCGAGCCAACACAGGCTCTTAATTGTAACGCCGGAGGATAGCTTAGTTCAGAGCCTCGCGTTGTTTTGTTGAGTGTACTGCACGGTCAGTCGTACGGAGGCTTAGTTCCGACATAGATAACAATTGTAGTTTCATCAGCGTAGAAGAAACCGTCCTGAATCCGTGCGGGCAGTCCCAAGCCGAACGTCATTGTGGATAGCACCTCTCCTCCAAAACGACCGCAAGGCTCGAGTTGCGAATGCACTCCCACCACCAGACCTACTGGAGGCTCTACTGCTGCTCCATAAATCAAGTTTGCTTTTGCTCCATGTGACTGCCATGCGGCCTGAACCTCTTTGCCGTATCTTTGCGCTTCCTTGCTTGTCTCAGGAACGTATATCAAGACCCCACATTTAGACGGAACTTTATCTGCCATCTGTGCAAGTCCTTGCTTTTGAATAGCATTCAGATGACGGTCTTTTGTTTTTATAGCCCACGCGTCTAGGAGCCAACTACCAATTCCAAAACCTATCGTCGCAACGACTATAGATACGATCTTGAACATTCGTGATTTCTCCCAAACAACGAGTGCTACGCCTCCGACTCCAATGAGGTATGTGATGATAAGAAGAACTCGCGCGCCCTCCAGATTAATTACTCCATAGAGAGTGAGTGACCCGAGCAAGAGAGAGCAGAAAAGCGCAACAAGCGCGCTTGTTAAAAACCTTTTTACCAGCGCAATTGCTTTTGCAGACGTGTGTGGCTTGGAGGCTTTGTCAAATAGTGGATTCAATTTCTCAACTATTTGCTCCGCTACCCGCTCTACTATTCGTTCTTCCGCTCTTCTCTGATGGGAGTCCATTAAATGGGGATTTTAGCTCAGCCCATGCGAGCTGGCGCGGACTTTGATTGTAACGCCGGAGATAAGGTCAGCGGTGTTCGGCGTGCATAATCTGATCAAGTATTTCTATGAGCGTCAGCGTGCAAACGTCCAAATGCCGACAGATGAAAGAATAGAATTTCGAATTGTGGCTTTTAAAGCTTCGTCAGTTTGAGTCTCAAGTACAGCACAAACAGCTTTGAACAGTTCTGTTGTAGGCAGCAGGCAAAACTGATTTCTCATAGCACCTCGTAACGCATGTGGCGAAAACTGCTGCTCACGTTCAGGCGCATCAAGTGGCTGTAGGCGAAAGCCATTGCCAATAAGAATTCCCTTATGTTCTCTACCCTCGAGAGATTCAGCTTCAATATAGTCAAGAAGCTGTCGATATTTATCGACGTCGATAACACCTTCTGACCCTTCTACCTCCCCGATTGCCGTTTTACCGGACTGCGGCTCGTGTAGGTCGACGTCCCATTCCCCCGTGTATTCTTCGGGCTCTTTTACGTGAAATCCTAACAGCCTCAAAGCTGCTCTAACTTCTCCTTCTAACACTACCTTGCCATAACCGAAAAGCAATCGAACCCGGTTACGCAATTCGTCACGTTTGGCTTCCAAGCTCGATATCTCCAGTCCAATTCCCCCATGCTGCTTTTTCAATTCTGCGATACGGTCATCGTAAACGTTCGATCCGGGTACAAGGATTTCACTAGTCCATAAGGGCGATTCGACCTCTTTTTGTTGATCGTTAAAATGCCGGTAAACTAGTCGAGCAATGGCTGCTCCGACGCGGTCTTCCGGAACATTGTGCGCAGGTGGAATGAGCGAGAGCAACCCTTCCTCTATTGGGAATTCCAAGGCAATCGGATGTCCAACAGAGTTCACAGCAAAGATTGTTCCTGAGTGCCGAGCAATTTCTGATTCTGTGGTCTCCAAGAAAGCCGTAAACCGCAGATTTTCTTTTAAGATTTGCAAGTAGGCAGAAGTGGCTCCTCGTCCAGAAGGCATGAGACGAATAGTTGAGCCAGCGCCAGCTCTGGTCATCCCATCCAAAAAAGAGAGAATCGGGTTAGCCGCGCGGTTTAAAAAGCCGTATTTCGGCGCGTTTCCCATTCCACTGATAGGCACGACGTTATTGGGCTGGAGAATACAAACGACTACCCCACCCTTCTTATGCAGCAGGTCGCTTAGTTCGCTTTGTCTGCGAAAAAAAGGTAGTGCCTGAGGGATATCTGTATAAAAGCCATCGGGATCAATCACAAATGCGTCAAAATCGCTGATTGAGACTGGGTCGTTGATACTGCCCAAAGCTGTGATGGTCTCATGCGTGGCGGAAACACGATAGCTTAGGATCCGTGGTTTCATTCAAGAGAATCTCTGATTAAACATCATTTTACCCGGCAAAAGGCTGATGATTACATTTGTACGGATGGTGGGAGTGTGGCTTACGCCAAAAACGATCTATCCCCGTGCATTTCTTCCAACTCGCGCAGGGGCTTTGCAGGCGTGTCCTGATTGGCGGGCAGCGGCGGCGAGGCGCTGGCCATTAAATCTTCCAGCGACTCCAGCCAGAGGGTCTGCTTTTGAAAGACGCGGCCGAAGTTGCGCGCAATGATGTGAGCTACTTCCTGCATGGTGAGAATTTCTCCTTCGCGCAAGGCGCGCTTTTCGCGGATCTCTTTTTCGATTGAAGTCACTGGCTTGTCGGGGATTCCGCAGGGAACGATCAAGTTGAAATAATCCAGATCGTTGCTGACGTTCAGCGCAAAGCCGTGTGAAGTCACGGCACGGGAGATATGTACGCCAATGGCAGCAATCTTGGCTTGTTGATGCGCAGGGTTTTTCTCTGTGTCGCTGTGTTTCTGTGGTGAATCGGGAGTTGTCCATACACCAGTCAATCCCTTGATGCGCTCGGTCGGAATGCCCAGGTCGCCGCAGGTGCGAATGAGCGCCTCTTCCATCCGGCGCACGTACTCTACCGCGCCCAGCGTCTTGCGATTGCCGTGTTCATCGGTGAACGCCCGCAGATCGAAGATGGGATAGCCCACAAGTTGCCCCGGTCCGTGGAAGGTCACATCGCCGCCGCGGTTGCATTCAAAAATCTGCACGCCGCGAGCGGCCAGTTCCTCTGCCGAAGCCCGCAGGTTGCCGGCTTTGGCATTGCGTCCCAGGGTGATGACCGGTGGATGCTCCAGCAGCAACAGCGTATCGGCGATGCGATTCTGCTTGCGCAGTTCAACCAGCGAGTGTTGCAGCTTCAGCGCTGTTTCGTAATCAAGCCGGCCGAGTTGGAGGACGTTGATCATTATTCGTTCAAAGATTCATTCCCGCAGAGGACAAAAAGTCTGTGTGAGAATTTGAACGCATAGCGTCGTCCCTGACGGGACTAGGAATCGTTTCCTGCAACCTACCCAGCGCTGAAGCGCTGGGCTATAATGCGTCACCCCTTCGGGGTTGTTCGCCCTTCAGGTACCCACTAAAATTCAGTTCCCACACAGACTCTTTATACAGGCCTTCTAACGCATGCTAAAAAGCCGCGCCCTGATATAGTCTCGTGATCCAGGCTTGGAGACGTAGCAAGCTACGTCTCTACCGGTCATCCTCTTGTCTACCGCTCATCCTCCTGCAAACTGCTTTAGCTCTTGGGCGGGACATACTCCGGTGGCGGCGCCACGGGATTCTCGCCGAAGAAATAGTGTTCCATGTGCTGCACGATGACTTGCTGGTCGTGCGGGCTGGCCGGATTGAGGCGGTATTCGTTCAGCACCATCTTGCAGAAGTCGCCCCACGCCCGCCAGGCTTCGGCTGAGACCTGGTTATAGATGCGCTGGCCCAGCTCGCCGTCGAAGGGAGGCTCATCCAGCCCGGGCAGCTCCTTCTGCAATTTTATGCAATAGACCATGCGCTGGCCCGGCTTGTTGTCGTTACCCATTTAATGCTCCTTAAGATTGTCTAGGATTAATTCTACTCTTCCAGAAGAAGCTCTTAGCTTTTAGCTCTTAGCTTTAAGCTTTCAACCTCATGGCCGTTTCAGAATCGGTATCGGCAAGGAAGCTTTTTGGTGTCGCCCCTACGGGGCTCGCACTCTTTATTTCTGCTTACCCACCGCTTCGCGGTGGGCTAAACTCTCCGCCGCGCCTACGGCGCTAAGAGCCAAAAGCTAACGGCTAAGAGCTTGGCTTACTTCCGAATGCCATCGTGACCAGCGTCTTCTGCTCCATCTCGTGCGCCTTGGCGGAGCCGGTTGCCGGGCTGGCGCTGGCCGAGCGTTTGATCGAGAGTACGGGAATCTTGCCGGCCACGCGCTCCAGCCGTGGCAGCACGTAGGAGAGAGCACCCATGTTGGCCGGCTCTTCCTGAACCCATATGATCTCGCGCAGCTTGGGATGGCGGGCCAGCTCTGCTTCCAGCTCTTTTTCCGGGAAAGGATAGAGCTGATCGAGGAAGACAATGGCAGTGCGCGTATCTTTACGCGCAGTGCGTGCCTGGCGTAGCTCGTGGCCAATTTTGCCGCTGCAGATCAACATGCGCGATGCGTTGCTCACCTGATTATCAGGGACAACCCGCAGAAAACGTTCGCGGGTAAATTCGTCGACGTTGCTGCTGGCATCGGGATGCCGCAGCATGCTCTTGGGGGTAAAGACGACCAGCGGCTTGCGCCATTTTTGCAGGGCTTGCCGCCGCAGCAGGTGGAAGTACTGGGCAGCGTTGGAGGGCTGGCAAATCTGCATGTTGTCTTCGGCGGCCAGTTGCAGAAAACGTTCAACGCGGGCGCTGGAGTGCTCCGGGCCTTGGCCTTCATAACCGTGCGGCAGCAGCAGGACCAGCCCTGAGTACAGGCGCCATTTGTCCTCGCCGGCGCTGGCAAACTGGTCAATCACAATCTGCGCGCCGTTGGCGAAGTCACCGAACTGGGCCTCCCAGAGCACCAGCGTCTCGGGATAATCGCGGCTGTAGCCATATTCGTAGCCCAGCACGGCAGCCTCGGAAAGCGTGGAGTTGTAAATTTCGCAGCGCGCCTGGTCTTTGGAAACGTGACAAAGCGGGATATATTCCTGCTCGTTCTCTACATCAATAAGCACGGCGTGACGCTGGTTGAAGGTCCCGCGGCGGCTATCCTGTCCGCTCATGCGGATGGGGACACCTTGTTTCAGCAGCGATCCGAAGGCCAGCGCTTCCGCCATGCCATAATCTACCGCTTTAGCGCCGGAGCCCATGCGGGCGCGCTCTTCCAGCAGCTTCTTGATCTTAGGATGTGGAGTAAAAATCTCGGGCACGGTGGTCAGCGCCTGCGTAACTGCGGCGAGCTCGGCGGTATCAATCCCGGTGCGGACTTCATATTCCGGCTTGTAGTTGCCGCCGACAAACTTATCCCAATACGCGGGCAGGGTGTAAAAGAGCAGCTTCTTTTTTATGCTTTGGCCGCGCTTTTGCGCATCCTGCAACTCGGTTTTGACTTGCTCAACCACAGGCGCAGGATCGAGATTGTTTTTCTGGGCATAAATCTGCCACAGCGGCGGATGCTGATTGATGATTTTGTACAACGCCGGTTGCGTGATGGTGGGGTCATCCACCTCGCTATGCCCGTGACGGCGGAAGCCGATCAGGTCAATGACAACCTCGCTGGAGAACTCATAGCGATACTCGGCAGCCATGTTTGCCACACGGACGATAGCTTCAGGATCTTCCGCGTTGACGTGAAAGACCGGGACCGGCAGGCGCTTGCTTACGTCCGAGGCGAAGCGCGTGGGATGCAGGTCTTTGGGGCTGGTGGTAAAGCCAATCAGGTTATTGCAGATCACGTGGATGGTTCCGCCCACATCGTAGGCCTGCAGGCCGGCGAGATTCAACGTTTCTGCCAGGATGCCCTGTCCGGCAAAGGCGGCGTCACCATGCAGCTCGATGGGAAGATACTGGGTGCGGCTGGTATCGCCGTAGCGGGTCTGCTTGGCGCGGGTGCGTCCGAGCACGACCGGGTCCACTGCTTCCAGGTGGCTGGGATTGGAAACCAGGTGGATATTGATCTTTTTTCCGCTGCGCGTGTTGAATTCACCGGTGGCGCCCATGTGGTATTTCACATCGCCCGCTCCCAGCACGCTGCGCGGGTCTACATCTTCAAAGCCGGAAAAAATCTCGGCGGCATCGCGGCACACAATGTTCAGCATGACGTTGAGGCGGCCGCGATGGCTCATGCCCAGGATGGCTTCCACGGTTCCGCGCGCGGCGGCGACTTCCAGAATTTCATCCATCAGCGGAATCAGGCCGCACAGACCTTCAAGCGAAAAACGCTTGGTCCCCAGATAACGCGACTGGATGACCTGTTCAAACACCTCGGAGCGGATGAGGCGCTGCAGAATACGTTCAGCATCCGGGGCTTTTTTCAAGGACCGCCCTTCCATGCGCTCCTGTACCCAGAGACGGCGCTCGGGCTGCGGCAGGTGCATGAATTCGGCGCCGATCGGGCCACAATAGATCGCTCGCGCTTCTTCGGCGATCTTACCGGTGAGCTTCAGTTCAGGATGAGGCTCGGGCGGCATGTGTCCGAGCGGGTCGAGGGCGGCCTGAAGGTACCCCCAGCGGCGGAAGAGCTCAAAAATCTTTTCGTGGTCTGCGGGTGGCTGCGTGGCAGCTTCCGGCATGGTTTGGGTGATACTCATGAAATCCCTTGTCTCGAATTGTTGCAGTCAAATCTTTCAGGTTGTAATTGAGAAGATTATAGATATCATTATAAAAGAACCGCGATTTTCAGAAGCGCTTCCTGCTTCCGAAAGTTAAATTTTCTTAATCCTGCGACTCAAAGCCAGATTGCTGCATCTGAATAAAGTGCAATTTTTCTTTTAATCTCTGGCTGAGCAACGCTACAGCCGTGACTTCCACCCTGCTGCTTAGCAGGACTCACTGATATAGATATCGAGAGGATGTCAATGGTTTCTAAATGCGCCAATCCAAACTGCTCAACACCGTTTCAGTACTTCCGTGAAGGCAAAATTTTCCAGGTAGAAATAGATGGCTCGGGAGAAACCCGGCCAACGGGACCGCAGCTTGTTCCTTCGTCGCGGAAGACCCCGCGTCTGGAGCATTTCTGGCTCTGTGGACGCTGCTCCAATACCATGACGCTCGCACTCGAGCGGGGTAAAGGGGTGTCCGCCGTTCCGCGCCGCCAGAATGTGCGGGAAGAGGCGGCATCGTAGGGATCACAGTTGCCGGTTTCCTGGTTGTTAGTTGCCAGTTTTGCTTCAGACTTTAGGCGGTTCTTTCGCTGGGGTTGGAGTCGGGCGGGCCTAACGCCAGATGCGGAACTTTGTATTTGCCGGTGATCGAATTCCAGCGCACCTTCAACATCTCAAAAAACATCTTAATGCCGTCTCTTAATGGATGGATCGTTGAGCGGTCGTCATGCGCCCACTCCACTGGGACTTCTGCGACTTTAAATCCAAGCCGGTGGGCGAGGAAGAGAAGCTCGGGATCGAAGCCCCAGCGTTCGATCCGCTGCCGGGGAAAGATGGTGTCGGCGGCGCGCCGGGTGAAGGCCTTGAATCCGCACTGCGTATCTTTTTGCTTCAGATTAAGAACAATTCTAAGTGCCAGGTTGAATATGCGCCCGAAAAACTGGCGGAGAAGCGGCTGCTTCTCAATCTGCAATGCTCTATTCATCCAGCGGGAGCCAATGGCCACCCCGGCCCCGCTTTCAAGAGCGGTAAAGAGTTTGCTTGCCTCATAGATTGGCGCGGAGAGATCGGCATCGCTGAACAGTAAGATGTCGCCTTGAGCGTGCAGCATGCCGTTGCGCACGCTGTATCCTTTGCCGCGATTGCCGGGGTTTTCTACCAGTTTCACGGAAGGGTTGCGCTGCGCGCATTCGCGCACAATTTCGGCGGTGTTATCGCGCGAGCCGTCGTTGACCACAAGGATTTCAGCTTGCCATCCCTGTTGGGCGGTATGCGCCAGAATCTTCTCCAAGGTCGGAGCGATGCGGGCGGCTTCGTTGTAGGCCGGAATGACGATGCTGTATTTCACGAATTCGTTCTTGCCTTCATCCATCAGCGACGTAGACGCCGGGATTGGTTTCAAGCTTCAAGTGTCGAGTTTCAAGCAGAAGATGTCAACTTGGATTTGGTTCAGAATGGAGACACAAAGGTTCTCAGCACGGCATCCGCCTAAAAAGAATGGTAACGCGAGCAGGAGACGCAGCAAGCTGCGTCTCTACCCAAGTGTATCAACTGGCCAAACTGTTCTTACCGTGCGGAGGCGACCTCGCTGATCCGGGCATTCGTTGGCGATGCTTTTTCCACGGCCGCGACGCGCAGCATCATGGTGCGCATCTGCTGTTCGAGGGCTTCAATCTGTTTCTGTTGAGCGGAGAGCTGGGCGTCTTTTTGACGAAGCTGCTCTTCCAGTTTCTGGTTCAATCCCTGGATGGCGGCCAGGGCCACGCCGCCTTCATCAATCTCGGTGATGTGGTGGTCATCTTCGCCCACGTTGAAGGCAGTGAAGAAATCCTGCGCCATCGGTCCGATGTGGCGGATGGAAGCATCCTGCGTCTTGTAATTCCAGGTGGTAACCGGGAGGGCCAGCACGCGTAGCAAAAGTTGCTGGTTATCAACAGGGGCAAAGTGTTGCTTGACGTTGCGGTCGCTGAGCGAAGACCAGCTACCGCCTCCTGCGGCCAGTTGCACACCGCTGGTCAGGCCCGAGTTGCTATAGAAAATCACGCCGCCAGAGGCGCGGGCCATAAACTGGTTGGGGACGGTGGCGTTCAAGCCAGCACATCCACTGTCACCCCACACAAAAGCCCCGCTTTGGTTATTGGTGTTAGCGCCGCAGCCCGCGGCAAAGCTGACAAACCCGCTGGCGACATTGCCGCCGCCGCCGGCAACGATCGAGTAGTTGCCGCTGGCGTTGTTGAAGGCGCCTCCAGTTACGGCGGAGGCAACTCCGCTGCCGGTGTTGAAGCCTCCGCTCACGGTGGTGTAGTTGCCACTGCCTATGTTCTCGGCGCCTCCAGTTATGACCGAGGCGTAGCCGCTGGCGAGGTTGTTGCTGCCGCCACCTACCGCCGAGTAGCTGCCGGTGGCAGAATTGTTCCATCCGCCGGCTACAGTAGCGTAATAGCCCTGCGCCAGCAGCTTCGTGCCCGAGCCGATGAACAGAGCAACGATCCCAAGATAGGCAAGAAAACGATGTGCCGAATACTTCATAGTTATCTCCTGCAAAAAGTTTCAAGTTTCAAGCTAGGATTTTGAAACTTGAACTAACAACTTGAAACTGTCTCATGTGATTGTGATTCAGGCCTGGAAATTGTTACTTCACTAATAGAACGGATTTCAGAAGAGAATGGATTTTAAAAAGTTTCAGTTTTCGGGTTCAAGTTTCAATAAGCAGATCGCTCACTATGTTCGTGATTGACCAGTATTAGATCGAACAGACCGGAAGTTGTCAGTTTGAATGGAAAAATACTCTGGTTGAATGGTTGCCTGCAACGTGGTAGAACTCGCAATGCAAGTTTGCTGAAGTGCATCGTTCTAACAAGTAGTATGGCTATTCGATTTTTACGCAATCCGAGCCCCGGCTGGACAACAATTTTTAGTTGTGCGCTTGCGGTTCTCACTACGTTATCTATCATGCTCCCGCCGGCTTCGGCAGACGATGCATGCAGCGCCAGGCAGAGGGACCTGGAAGCATTTCTGAAAGCACCGCCTGATCATTGCCAGCAGGACGCAGATTGCGATGGATATTACATTCGCGCCGACTCTTGCGCTCCGGCGGTCGTGCTGGCCAAGCCCGGCATCAGCAAAACACGAGGACCGGAGTTGCTGAAGCTGCAGGCACGGGTCCGTAATGCATGCGGGAAGCAGTGGGACCAGCGTCCGGCATGCGCCCCGATTCCTTTTCAGGCCAAGTGCCGCCAAAACCGCTGTGTTGACGGCAGCGCCTGGCTGTCATCTAAACCGATCACTGCGCAAGCTCCGGTTGGAAAAGGAAACTATTCTTACGCCGTGGTTCGTAATGGATGTGCACCATGGGATGGCCCGGCAATTGCAATTTACCTGACAAAGTTGCAGGTTACCTCAAGCGAGATCCCTCTTCCCTCAATCGCTATCAACCTTTGGCGGAATCTGCCGCCTCCAGTCAATCAACCGATTTCGTTGCAAGGGGATCTGGGTCTCGGCAACCGGTGTCTTGCTCCTGAACAGTGCGAAAGTGCGGTGGCCGGTACCGTTACTCTCACCACCTACGACGAAAACGGAGCAGCCGGAACCTATGAGTTGAAATTCAAAAACGGCGAAGTCGAACGCGGATCGTTCCAGGCCCGGTGGCAGAAGCTTAGACAATTTTGCGGTTAAGCGCCCAACCGCAGCACGTTTCGTTAATATGTTTGTAACCATGAAAGCACTATTTGGTATTGTCTTCTTCTTTTTTGCAATTTCTGTGCTGGCTTCTGCCGCGCCCCGGCAACACACAATTACCTTCGGCGCATGGATGCCAGTGAAGTGGTTTGTCGGTCCCGCCGAAGACAAGGCGCAGGACATCAAGGTCCGCGCGCTTTATGTGGATTCCAAGCTGCGTGAATTCACGCTGGGCGACCCGCACGATGTCACCGACCATGTGTTCGTGGTGCGCCGGGCGTATCGAGTGAATGACTCGCTGCCCGACGATCCTAAAGCAGCTCCCAAATGGAAGTGGCAGCGCAGCGGATGGTTGCTGGTAGACCGCCAGACAGGGCGCGTCTCTGTGCTGAACCTGCCGGAGTTTGATCCTTTTTATTCGGCGGTGAGCTGGTACCGGGATTTTGCCGCGTACTGCGGCGTCTCCAGCGATGCCGAGAAGGTTTACGTTGTCGTAGCTCAAATTGGGCGTAAAAAACCCGTCGTTCGCAAGGAAATTGGCGCCGCCCACAACAGCGACGTGCCTGATTCGGAGTGCCCCACTCCCAAATGGCAGCGCCAGCCGGCCCGCGTGACCTTCGAGCCCATTGGCACCGCACCTTTGAGCTTTGAGATCCACGGGAGCGCGGTCGAAATCCCCGAGCTGCCTGAGCCCGCCGCTGATGCACAGGAAAAATAGAAAATATGACTCTATCTGAGGATTCAAGATTCTTTAATTTCGAGCGAGATTCATAAACTCTTTAAGATAAAGCCTTGTCAGACAGTGTCCGCGCAATCCACCATTAATTTTATTGAGGAGATGAATTTCATGAAATCCGCCCGAACTGTTGTGTCTCTGATCTGTCTGGCAACCTGCCTGCTTGGCGCAACTCGACACAAGGCCAAGCCTCAGCTTCCAGCAAGCGAGGTGGAACTCACGTCTACCCACCCAAGCGGCCACCGGCCTAGGCAAATCCCACCTCAGGTGCTGCCTGATGGCAGAATGGTAGTGGTAGCAGATGACACCGTCTACATGCTGAGTGGAGACGGGAAACGAGTTTGGAAATATGCAATCGGTGACGAATCTGACGATGCAAGTATTTATTCAGGGGAGGCCGTATGGAAGGTGGTTTTCAGCGCCGCTCTGAGCGAACTGCTGCTTGACTGCGACGACAACTTAACCATCCTACTCGATGCAGACACGGGTAAGGTCAAGTACAAGCATCAACATCAGGGGGCAGAGGTGGACGCAATCCTGAGTGCCTATCGCAATGGTTACCTGGGGCAGGGCAGCCTCGCCGGCTATGGACAGCACGAGCCCGACAGCCTGTTCTACGAGGAAATAGATTCCAAATCTGGAGAGGAAAATGTCATCTGGAGTGTCGATGTCCCCATAGATGCGGAGATTTTTGTGGATGGGGATAGGATTTATTACGTAAAGAGAATCTATACTGGCAAAACCGGCCACTACAGCATTCGCCTGCAGGAACTCCATCCGCCGCAAGCTACGCAAAGACCAGGCGGGATTTAGGGCGAGGTGATCCTGCCATAAATCAAGATGACATTCATGCGGCCAGACCGGCCGATGTGAGTAAAGCCAGGAAGAATGAAGAATTGCTGAAGAATTGGGAAAAAATTTGGTAAAGAATTTGGTAAAGAATAATTAACATTGGCCTCGAGGACGCTGCTGTACACTAGCCCCGCAATTTAGAGAACCAGATTCTACGACCCAGAATTTAAAGACCCAGAACTGAACCAGGAGGTTATTACTTTCATGCAGATTGTTAAGCTAGTTCGCTTTTCTTGTTTTGTATTGATCGTTTTTGCATTCGGCGTTCTCTTTGCCGCCAAGGGTGACGGCCCTTACTCGGTAAAAACCAAGAGCACTGTGGGAGGCGAGGGGGGCTGGGACTATCTGGCAATGGATAGCGACGCCAACCGGCTGTACATCACACGCGGCACGCATCTCATGGTGCTGGATGCGAGCGCGCTCAGGGTTCTGGGAGATGTCCCGAACCTGAACGGAATACACGGCGTGGCCCTGGTAAAAGATTTAGGCAAAGGATTCATCAGCAACGGCCGCGAGGGCAACGCGGTCATCTTCGATCTCAAAACTTTTAAGGAGTTGGGCCGGGTCACTACCGGGACCAACCCGGATGCCATTATTTACGAGCCGTCTTCCAAGCGCGTGTTCACCTTCAATGGCAGGAGCAAGGATGCTACCGCGATTGATGCTGTTACCGGTACGGTGGCAGGAACGATTCCCCTGGGCGGCAAGCCGGAATTTGCCGTGGCCGATGACAAAGGCAGACTCTTTGTAAATCTCGAAGACAAGAGCGAGGTGGTCTCGATTGATCCTAAAAAGCTTACCGTGCTGAACCATTGGCCGCTGGCTCCCTGCGAGTCGCCATCGGGACTGGCGATTGATAAAAAACATCATCGCCTCTTTGCCGGATGCGATAACAAAATGATGGTCGTGGTCAATGCCGACACCGGCAAGGTCATCACTACGCTTCCCATCGGCGAGGGAGTGGATGCTACCGGGTTCGATCCGGGAACCGAGCTCGCTTTCAGCTCCAATGGCGGTGGTGATGGCAGCCTGACGGTGGTGCATGAAGACTCGCCCGATAAATATTCAGTCGTGCAGAACCTGACTACCCAGAAGGGCGCCCGCACCATGGCCCTGGACGCCAAGACCCACACGGTTTATACCGTGACGGTTGAGTTCGGGCCGCCGCCGGCGGCGACGCCAGAGCAGCCACGTCCGAGGCCCACGATGGTGCCCAATACCTTTACCGTGCTGGTTCTGAGCAAGCAGTAACTTCGGTTTTTAAATTTCGAGCTGGTGGTTCGCAAGGGCTGCCAGCTTTTTCTTTGGAGGGCGTTTTTCCGCTGCCAGCCTAGAAAGCTACCCAGTTTATCTTTTAGCAATCATCGGCACCTGCAAAAGGCCGGCGCCCTCACCCCACTTGCTGGCTAGTGTTTTGAACCCGTGAAACAGTATGATCTCCGCGTATTTACTGGGGAAAAGCTCCTGCCGCGGCGACACTTGCTGTGCTGGTCTGTGTTGGCTTTGCACAGAAAACCTCAGTTTAGGATGCCTTCTTGTGCAGCCTCTTGAGTTTTTGTGCAGAAACTAACGTTGATATCAAGTTCTTGAATCTCATGGATGAGCACGACCAAGTTATGACAGAGAATCTTACACAACGATTCGTTGACCATAGCGGTATCGGTTTTACTTCGCAGTCCGTCACCGAACTTGCGTTTGATCGCGCTGAAGGTGGATTCGATGTTGCTCCTCTTGTGGTAACGCTCAAGGAACTCCTCTTTGTGAAAATTAAAGAAGTAAAACATCTTTTCCCACAGTCCACCCGGTTTTGCAGTCTGTCCTTTTCTGAACGGAATGAAAGGCGTGGCTCCAGTGGCGGCGATAGCTTCCATGTTCTTTGCACTAATGTATCCCTTATCAGCAGAAACTTCAGAAATGCTGAAATTCTTTGCTGTCGTTTGAAGCAGTGGTGTAAGGAATGGGCTGTCTCCCGCGTACTTGTCGCCAATTTCAACCGCCGTTACAACGTTGGTCTTAACGCCACACATCAAATGTACTTTGACCCATTCGTGTTTCTGTCGAACAGTACCGTACTTGTGGTCAAACCAGCGGACAAACCGCGACGAGGTAAATCCGCTGGAGTCCACAGCGAAATCAACTTCAACAGATTTCAGAGGCAAGCTGCTTTGGGCAATAAGCTCCTGCAAAATCGGCGTCAGTTCTGCGCTCTCAAGAGTGTTGGAAATAGTGTTGAAGTGCGGAACCTTGGCGATAAAACCGCGCTCGTGAGCTTCTCGCAAATCGCTCATGAAACGGCGCTGAGAAACTGTGGAATAAACTTTGTATGTAGCACTAAAAATAGCATCACAGAACGGCAGCGGCGGTCTTCCCGTTTTGGGCATCGGAGTAGACACAGTGCAGCAGAGATCATGCAGCAGGACTTGAAACCTGTCTTGCTCCGTTGTTTGGGCAGTATTGTACTGTCGCCAGTTCTGCGGATAGGTTTTCTTGACCGCAGTTATGGTCGTCGTTTCCGTCACCGTGCCATCGGGTTTTTGTTCGCGCACCACGGTATAAGCGACTGCAAAAATGTGTTTACACGGTTGCTGGCGTATTTCAAAATCGGGGCAGGAGCAAGTAAATTCCTCAGTCGCAACGTTGACCGTGTAATCCCCGAATCCAGTTTGCGAAGGAACAAGCCAGATTCCCGGCTGTTTACTCCGCAGTTTCTTGGTTGCCGCCAATTCCTTACCGCGCTCTTCTCTAGGTTCCATAAGCACCTCGCTTACCTGAGAAGTATATTACTATCTAGGTATATAGTTGTCAAGAATATACTTGACAATATATCCTTATGCGGTATATCGTTCTTTGCATGGGTACCGGTCCAACAGATACAATTGTTAAGAAGGCATATAAATGCCTTCGTTGTGGGCATCTCTGGCCACCTCGAAAAAAGACTCCCCCGAAGGTCTGCCCCAAATGTAAAAGCCCATACTGGAATACACCTCGCAAAAAGAACGGCTAGGATTTACAATGCCGTTCTTTCAGTTCTTTTAAAAAGATTTGGCCGAGGGAGAGGGATTCGAACCCCCGAATCCCAGCGGAGCGCCGCCGTCAAGCTAGCTCTCCGCAGGATTACCCGAGTGACAGTCGGGCGGTTTCAACCTCTCACCCATCCCTCGATCAAAAGGTCACGGCTTATCGGGACCGTGAATCCGGCTGCGGGTGAGGAGTGCGCCTCTTACAACGTTGCTCCTCACTCGCTTCCAAAAACTACACTCCCGCCTTATTGTGCTGTACTAGCACAGACGGAACATTTAACAGTTTTAAACTTGACTTGGCAGGGCGGTCAGACTATAAAGAGGCCAGTCTGTCCGCTTCCGCTTGCGCTATCAAGCTTGAAGCTTTACCGGAAACGCTCCTGTTTCGCCGCAGGAGCTTTTCCTTTTTATTCTCCATCAGAAAACCTTACTGCCAAAAACTGTACCCCCGTTTTGTTGTGGCCGTCAATAGAAAACACAATATCTAGTACCTCATGTGCAAGATTTGCAACTGCCACACAAGTTGTGCAGTTTCCTGCTCTGCTTCTAAGGCTACTCCCTAGCAAAAAAGCGTCAATATCCACAGGCAAGAATTCTGTGGAAACCCTGTTGATGCAAATAGCTTTCTGTGGAAAGTGTGGAAAAAATGGGAGGAAATGGGGAAGTGTAGGGGTGCATAGGCTTAGTAGGAACGTGTCGGAGCGTGTTGTCAGTAAATTGTGATGCAAAGTACCCCTACGCCCGTTGCTTTTGGGGTTTGTGTGCAGAACGCGGAGTTTAGCTTCAGGATGGACTTAGAGTGCAAAGCCGTCTGTGTTTACTAGATACATAACATTTCGCAGCCGTTTTGAGTGCTGTGTCTGGTGCTGTTTTTTTTGAATTTTCAAAGAGCCTAAGGGGGCTTTTATCTAAGGGCTCCGCGGTAAAGCCGCTGCGCCCTCACCTTAACCCCCGCATTCTTGAATGCTAGATACACTTCCAGGACAATGATGACCTAAAATTCCTGAGAAATGAAGGTTTTGATATCAGAATGATATCAACAGACCAGATGGCCTATGCTTTTGTGCAGCAAAAGTGAAAAAAGGTGTCGCCCCTCTCCACCCCACGATACGCAAAACCGGCGTGTGGGCGGGGCCCTGGCACCGGGGTTCGGATCGATTTTCTAACTTACCCACGAGGTGCGAGAACTCGAAGAGATAGCGTCGTCCCTAACGGGACTACGAATCGTTTTCGTACGATATCGCGCACTTCATGAATAATCCAGGTTCCGCGCTGGGCTTGTCATCATCGAGGACCTCATGAATAATCCAGACTGGGGAACAGTGGAATCCAGGCTAGGGGGACTGTGGAATGCTCGAAATGATTTTCGACTACTCCTGCAGCGTCTGGTGCACCAGATGAATTGAAATTGATCCTTCGCCCACGGCTGATGCCACGCGCTTGACGTTGCCGCAGCGGACATCGCCCACCGCAAACACGGCGGGCAGACTGGTTTCCAGCAGATAGGGCGCACGCGCGAGCGGCCAGCGAGCTTCTGCTAACTCGTCGGGGCGAATATCCTGGCCGGTCTTGATGAATCCCTTATCATCCATGGCAACGCAGCCGTCGAGCCAGCGGGTATTTGGGTCAGCGCCGGTCATCAGAAAAACGTGCCGGATATCGTGCGTTTCCACGGCTCCGTTTTCAGCATTACGCCATTGCACGCGCTCCAGGCGATCGCTGCCCTCCAGGGCTACGATTTCCGTGCGCGTATGCAGGGTTATCACCGGGCTCTCTTCGATGCGGCGAATGAGATAACGCGACATGGTGTCGGCGAGGCCATCTGACCTGACCAGCACGTGCACATGCTTGGCGGTCTGCGACAGAAAAACGGCTGCCTGCCCTGCCGAGTTGCCGCCACCTACAACGATGACTTCATCATCCGTGCACAACTGGGCCTCTACGAAAGTAGCGCCATAATAAACTCCCGTGCCTTCAAAGCGCGCCAGATTGTCGAGCGGAAGCCGGCGGTATTGGGCACCGGTGGCGATGATGACGCTGCGCGCGGTCAGCCGCGCGCCACCGTCAATTTCGATGGCGTAAGGCCTGCGATCGCAGACCAGCCGCATCGCTGCCCGGGCAATCATCATCTCGGCCCCGAACTTCTGCGCCTGTGTGTAGGCGCGACTGGCCAGCTCCTGTCCGGAGATGCCGGTGGGGAAGCCCAGATAATTTTCAATCTTTGAACTCGAACCGGCTTGTCCTCCAGGCGCGTTTGTCTCTACCACGAGGACATCGAGTCCTTCCGAAGCGGCGTAGACCGCGGCCGCCAGTCCCGAGGGTCCCGCGCCCACGACGATCACATCGCGCATCTGGGTCGGGTCAATGCCTTCGTTGAAGCCAAGACAATCGGCCAGTTGCTGGTTCGTAGGATTCTGCAGCACGACCTTGCCCCGGCAGATTACAACCGGCACCTTTTCGACCGGTACCTGGAAATGATCAAGCAGCTCCTGCACACCGGTGTCACGCTCCAGATCAAGGTAAGTGTAAGGATGTGCGTTGCGCGTCAGGAACTCTTTGATGCGCAGCGTTCCGGCGGAATGGCTGGAGCCTACAACCACCACGTCGCCGCGTCCCTGGGCAACAAGTTCCGTGCGGCGTAAAATGAAGGCCCGCATGAGGATCTCGCTCAACTCGGCGTCAGTTTGCACCAGCGCCCGCAGACTGTTGAGATCGAGCTCAATCACCTCACCCTGTTCGCGTACGCGGGCGCGCACGATGCTCCGCCGTCCGGAGAGCATGTTCAGCTCGCCTAAAAACTGACCGGACGAGTGAACAACGATGACTTCTTCGGTCGCGCCCACGGGACGCACAACTTCCACCTGCCCCGCAGTCACGAGGAAAAAGCGCACAGTCTGCGCACCTTGTTCGATAAGTATTTCTCCGGCTTGCACCTTGCGCGTCTTTCCGTGCTGGGCAATGCGGGCAACCTGGGCGGGGCTCAGCGTGGGAAACATCTGCTCTTGCTGTCTGTTCGTACTTGCTGCCAATGGGGAGCTTGCCTGTGTCATGGGATGGTCCGTGAGATAGCTTGCTGAATGGATTTTGTGCCAACGGGCGACCGGAGGCCTTGAATAAATAATAGATGATACTCTTTCACCTTGGTCTTTCACCTGCTCCAACGGGCAGGTGGGAATTCTGTCAAGCCATGCTGCCAAGCTTCCTTTACCGCCTTACCGTTTTCTAATACCAGAACTTTCACGCTGCACATACGTTTCACGAGGCTTAGTGCAAGTTTCATAATGGAATTATTCCTGTAATGGTACTAATATCAGCGGTGAGCGTGCAAAGTATGTTGTGTACCAGAGCGGCAGTAGCTAAAATCTAGAGTATTCGCTCGACAGGTTCTGCAATCCCGCGTACTCAGGTTGGGCCTTCTCTGGATCTTGCTACAGGGGTTTGAAACCACTGGCAGGAACGGTGCTTACTCAAGCTGCAGTTTGGGAGAGCAATGCGAACGCTCATATACCGAACGCGCTAGAGCACGTACCTTAATAGGAGGCGCCCGTGAGTGAAGACGTAGTAAAGCTTAAGGGGCTCTTGTTCAGCAGTGACGCGCAAGTACTCAGTGTGATGAACCAGGTGCTGGATAATTTCGAAATTGAGACCGAAGTTTGCATCGAACTCAGTTCGGCGTTGGACGCGGTGACGAACACTAAGTTGGACACATTGATCATGGATTGGACTGGGAGCGACGACTCCATTCAAATCCTGAACGCGATGCGCAATTCTGCACAAAATGCCAAATCTACGGCGCTGGCCATGGTCAACGGAGACCTGGAAGTGCAATCTGCGACAAAGGCCGGGGCCAACTTCATCATCTACAAACCGGTGAATGTTGATCAGGCCACGCGTTTTCTGCGAGCTTCGTACGGAAACATGCTCATGCAGCGCCGGCGGGCGGTCCGCTGTTCGGTTGATATTCCAGTGACCGCAGATGTGATCGGAACCGGACCTGTGGAAGGCAAGATTGTCTACCTCAGCGTCCGTGGGCTGGCGTTTCAATGTAGGCACGCTATGCAGGTGGACCAGCACCTTGCAATAGCATTTAAGCTTCCGGGCACTTCTGCGCTGATTCATGTCAGCGGCAAAGTAGTGAATGTCGCAACCCCGGATGACCAAACCCGGGCGGGCGTAAGTTTCTCTTCCGTGCCACCCAAAGAGTTCACGGTGCTTGAGCAATGGATGTCAAATCATTCGCCTAAGCTCCCCAGCCAGTTGATTGCCCCGGACAATCGTCCAACAGCAAGCTAACCGGACCAACAGGAGAAGACGGACATATGCGGGCCAGAGTACTGTTGATTGATGATTCCAGGTTTCTGCGGAGTGCATTGGAAAAAACCCTCATTGCGAAAGGATTCGAGGTCCAGGTTGCAGGCGACGGCGAAGAGGGCCTGCGATTGGCCCGGGAAGACGGAAAGTTCGACCTGATCCTGCTGGACCTGTTCCTGCCCAAGATGACTGGACACGAGGTGTTGCGGCTTCTCAAAGAGGATCCTGCGACAGCCGCCATTCCGGTGCTGGTGCTCAGCGGTCTTGCCAAAGAAAAAGAACGACAGGAATTGATGAACAGTGGGGCCGTGGATTGCCTGGTCAAAGCGCAGGATTTGATGGCGGTCGTGGCCAGCGCGGAGAGATGTTTGAAGCTGGAATAATCACGAATGGATAGTTGCTGCCGGCAATGCAGCAATCAAGTGCGTATCTTTCAAGTAGCTTTTTTCCCCCTGCCCTAAGTACTCCCAGCAGACCTTCATGAAATCTTCAGCAAAGCTTTACAAACTTCACTGGTCCTCAAAAATCAAGCGCGCATCTTAACAAGTATGACAAGTGTGGGCGGAGTAGGAGAAACCTTGAACACACAAATAAACTTTGCAAAATTCGGGAAAAGAATAGCCTTGGCTGCAACTCTGGGCGCAGTCTGTTTTCTGGTTGGAGTGCCCCGCGTGCAGGCTGAGGACGGAAGATCGTGCCAGCTTCGAGTTGAGCGGGCAGAAGCCAGACTCCGGGATGCCATCGAAGACCACGGATACTACAGCCGACAGGCGTATGACCGGCGGCGTGACCTGAACTACGAGCGTGAGCGCTGCTGGAACCAGTTCCATGGCTACTGGTTTAGCTACGGTTACAACAATCAGTGGCGCGGTGACCGCGACGTGGACCGTGATGGCCGTTATTTCAGGGACCAGGACCGCGATCGAGATCATGACCGCGACCGCAATCATGACGGTGACAGAGGCCGTGACCGCGATAATCGTTTCCGCGATCATGATTCTCGCTAAATCAGGCACAGTTGTTTTGAATGGGTTGGAATCATCAATGATTCCAACCCGTTTTTAATCGCAGGCTCAGTAGACCAGGGATCGTCCTCGAAAATATTTGCTTATTTTGTTTATGAAGAGAATGGTCGGGACGGGCAGATTTGAACTGCCGACCCCTCGCACCCCAAGCGAGTGCTCTACCAGGCTGAGCCACGTCCCGACAAGAAGAGAAAAACTTCGCTGTCGCGAAGTCAGGGTGAAACTATTCTAGCATTTCGAGCCCGCAGCAATCGCAATGTCGCCCTGAAAAACCTAGATCCCTCCACTCCGCCGCGAAGCGCGGCTGCGGTCGGGATGACAAAAGTGGATTAGGAAATTAAGGATGTCAATAATACCTACCAAACTCCTTGCTTACCGTTTTGGTTTCGACAGGAGCGCCAAAATTTCTTTTAGTCCATTGCGTACGCGTCGCAGTCCTTCCTGATCGCGCGGTGTGGCAAAGGGCAATGCCGTCTGGTTGCGGGCGGCCTTGCGCTCGGCCAGCAGATGCTGGCGCGCTCCGGGGATCGTCAATCCTTCGTGATAGAGCAGGCGCTTGATCTGCAAAGCCGCTTCTACGTCGTTGCGCCGGTACATCCTTTGCCCGGTACTGCTTTTGGTGGGTTTGAGCTGGGAAAACTCGGTCTCCCAAAAACGCAGAACGTAGGCGGGCAAGCGGCAGAGCTTGGCTACCTCTCCGATGCGAAAGTAGAGCTTATCGGGAATTAAGACTTCTTCAGGCCGAGAGCGGGCGGCTGCGTTCTTTCGCTGTACCCGAGGACTCGTCGCGCTGGCAGCTTTGGCACTCAATAGGGTCACTCAATTCTTTCCTGGGAATGAAAGAAGCGGCGTATGGCGGATGTTAAGAGAATGTGAGCGCGCAGGTCAAGAGCTAAAGCGTTCCACGGCTGAATTTATCGGAAGCTCAATCCGCCACCTTTGCCCACGCAACCTTTGTGCCTTGGGACCTTCACGGAGCGATGGTTCCAGACTGGAGACGCATCCTTAAGCTTTGTGCAATAAATGATGCACAAAAAATTTGGGCCTTCACATGAGTGAAGGCCCTTAAAGATTTTCGCTAGTTGGTGAATTCCTTTGCGTTTAAAAAACTGGCGAGGCTATTAGCCTCGCCTGGCATTATCTCTTTTTCTTTTTTGCTTTTTTCTTCGCTGGCATCTGAGTTCCTCCTGGAACGTTATTTCCCTTGAATGGGGGCCCATATGCAACGTGAACCCAACAAAATGTGGTTTCACATCGCCTGGCACAAGATATTGCGGCTTCTTGCGCTAAAAGTCAATAAGATTTTTGAAAAAAACGGCCAGGAGAGCGTTTCATGCGGAAGTACGATTACGATTGAAGAAGTACGATTTTAAGAAATCCGGTTAGTTTTTCGGAAAATTCGTAAATCGAAAATCAAAAATTGGCATATGGGAGTGCACCCTTCCGTTGGTTTGTTAAGTACCGAGTGCTTGAATGTCAAATACTGATCCCATCGAACTCGAAATTTTTAAAAACCTCTTTCATTCCATCGCGGAAGAAATGGGAGCGGCCCTGAATCGCACCGCGTTTTCACCCAACATCAAGGAGCGGCGCGACTACTCGTGCGCTGTGTTTGATGCGGCGGGCGAGGCGATTGCCATGGGCGATCACATGCCCGTGCACCTGGGCTCCATGCCGATGTCGGTGCGGGCGGCCATTGGCGCGCTTTTTCTTGCGCCCGGCGATGTGGCCATGCTCAACGATCCTTTTTGCGGCGGCACGCATCTGCCCGATATCACGCTGGTTGCGCCGGTCTTCGTAAAGAAACAAAAGTCAGAGGCGCGGTCAGCTAGGTTGCGCACCGCGAAATCGGCGAAGGGCGGTTCTCAGCTTCAACCTGTTTTTTCGAAGCCAGATTTTTTTGTGGCCTCACGCGCGCATCACGCCGATATCGGGGGCGCCTACGCCGGTTCCATGGGCCCGTGCCGCAAAATTTATCAGGAAGGCCTTCGCATACCGCCGGTGCACATTGTTAAGCATGGTGAGTTGCAGCGCGATGTGCTCGCGCTTCTGCTCAGTAACGTGCGCACGCCCCAGGAGCGTGAAGGCGACCTCAACGCGCAACTGGCGGCGTGTCACACCGGCGCCGAGCGGCTGCGCCAATTATGCAGCCGTTATTCGTTGCCGCGCGTGCAACGCGCCGCCGTCGAATTATTGGATTACTCGGAAAACATGATGCGAGCATTCCTCGGACGGGTGCCGCGCGGAGTTTACCGTGCAGAAGATTTCTTGGACGACGACGGTGTCAGCGACAAGCCGGTAAAAATTCAGGTTGCGATTCACGTGGATGGGGGCACGAGCCGTGGATCCTCGGGGAAACATAGACCCATGGTCAAGGTTGATTTCACCGGAAGCGACGCGCAAGTGGAAGGCAGCATCAACGCCGTGGAAGCCATTACTTACTCGGCGTGCTTTTACGTCTTCCGCTGTTTGCTGGCGGAAGACGTGCCGGCGACCGCGGGGTTGATGCGTCCTGTCCGGGTAGTCGCGCCTTCCGGAACCGTGGTGAATGCGCATCCACCCGCCGCAGTAGCAGGAGGCAATGTGGAAACCTCGCAGCGCATTGTTGATGTTCTTCTGCGCGCGCTGGCGCAGGCCATCCCCGAGCGCATTCCTGCCGGCTCTTCGGGAACGATGAACAACCTCACGATCGGCGGCATTGATCCTCGCAACGGTCATCCCTTCGCCTACTACGAGACGATTGCCGGGGGCATGGGGGCGCGTCCGGGAAAAGATGGCGTCTCGGCGGTGCATACCCATATGACGAATTCGTGGAATACGCCGGTTGAGGCGCTGGAATATGCGTATCCCTTTCGGGTGACGGAATATTCCATTCGCCGCTCTACAGAGGCGGCAGAGCGCTCACTGCATGCAAATGTATATCGCGGCGGAAAGGGAATTGTTCGCGAAATCGAACTGCTTACCGATGCCGACGTTACCGTACTCGCTGACCGGCGCAAGCGTGGACCATATGGCTTGGGTGGCGCGGCCGATGGAGAGCCGGGGAAAACACAAATCGTTCGTCGCGATGGCTCACGGGAAGAGTTGCCGGGAAAGGTGAGCCGCAGACTGCGCCGGGGTGAGCGCATTCGCATTGAATCTCCCGGTGGCGGGTCTTTAAATTTGCTGATGGGATCGGTGGATGGGAGGCGGTGAGCACTCGCAGGCCGGGCCGAAGTCGCCACTAGACGGCGATTGTTTCTAGTATCCTGAGATGTTTCAAAAAAGGGGGAAGCATGCAGGAATTGAAGCGCTTGGATGTTTTATCCGTTGGGAAAATCGCAGGAGTAACTTATGGGTTGCTGGCGGTCCTGTTCATTCCGTTGTTCCTGATCATGGCGATCGCAGGTGTGTTCAGCCAGGATAAGGAAGCAGCCGCCATTAGCGGGGTCGTGGGAGTCATCTTTGCCATTGCCATGCCGATTGTTTATGGGTTGATGGGATTCGCCTTCGGCTGCATCAGCGCGTTTATCTATAACCTGGTAGCGGGAAGGATCGGCGGGCTTAAGTTTGAGCTGCGGCCTTTATCCGTTCCTCCGGTACTTCCGGTGCCGAGTTCGCAAAATGCGAGTTTGCAAAATGGATGAGGCGTGGGGCAAGGCTTATCTGGAGGAAGTCCGTCGCGGGCTGCGCGGGTACAAGCGGCTGGCCGATGGCGCAATCGCCCAGCTCAGTGAGAAAGAATTTTTTCTGCAAATTGATCCTGAAGCCAACAGCGTTGCCATCCTCATGAAACATATCAGCGGCAACATACGCTCGCGCTTCACCGATTTCCTCACCAGCGACGGGGAAAAGCCCGACCGCCACCGCGATCAGGAATTCGTTCAGGAGAACCTGACCCAGGAAGAGCTGATGCGCACCTGGGAGAAGGAGTGGCAATGCCTCTTCGACACTCTGGAATCGCTCAAACCCGAGGATGTGGAGCGGATCATTACCATACGCGGAGAGGCGCATACGGTATTGCAGGCGCTCAACCGGGCGCTCCTGCATTATGTTCAGCATATCGGGCAGATTATTTTTCTGGCCAAACATATTCGCGGTGCGGAGTGGAAGTCGCTGAGCATTCCCCGCGGCAAATCGGAGGAATTTAAAAGCAAATCACCAGGCAAGTATTCGAAAGGATTGCCGTAAGACGTGTAATAATTTCTCGATCCCTAAATGCGTGGGCAGGCGATAGAATCATAAATATGCAACGAAGCGAGATTATTTTCGAAGTCGTAGAAAGCCCAGAAGGTGGTTATGAAGCCCACGCACTAGGGGAATCTATATTCACTGAAGCTGAAACGATGGAAGAGTTACGTAAAAACGTTCGCGAAGCTGTGCGATGTCATTTTGATCGTGCAGAAGACCGTCCCGCACTGATTCGGCTACATATGGTTAAGGATGAGGTGCTCTCGGCTTGAGGCTGCCTCGCGATTTAAGTGGCTGAGATCTGGCAAAACTTCTACAGCGCTTTGGATATCAAATTACACGACAAGAAGGCAGCCATATGCGGCTCACTTCGCAATACATGGGAACTCAGCACCATATTACAATTCCTGATCACAACTTTCTGAAAGTGGGAACGCTTAACCGCATACTCACTGATGTGGCTGCTTATTTGAAGTGCGAACGCGATGCACTCGCATCACAACTTTTTGAAGGTTGAATATTAAAGCCTTATGGCCATCACCTCCACTCGCCCGCAACTCTCTTATCTCACCGACCAACTCAACGAACTCAAGAACAAAGGGACCTACTTCAAGCTGCGCGTGCTGGAAGACGAGCAGGAGCCGGTCTGTACCTTTGACGGCAAGAAGGTCATCAATCTTGCATCGAACAATTATCTTGGCCTGACCACGCATCCCAAGCTGCGCGAAGCAGCGCTGGAGGCCACGCGCAAATACGGCGTAGGTTCGGGCGCGGTGCGCACTATTGCCGGCACCATGAAGATCCACATGGAGCTGGAAGAGAAAATTGCCCGCTTCAAGAATGTGGAAGCTTGCGTGGTTTTTCAATCGGGATTCGCCGCCAATGCCGGCACGGTCTCGGCGATTTTGGGCAAAGAAGATTTCATCATCTCTGATGAACTTAACCATGCCAGCATCATTGATGGGGCGCGGCTCTCACGCGCCAAGATCCTGGTCTTTCGCCACAAGGACGCGGCACACGCGGAAGAGCAGTTGGCTTCTATCAAAGATCAGCCGGGACGCAAGCTGCTTATCACCGACGGCGTCTTTTCCATGGATGGCGACATCGGCCCGCTGCCTGCACTCTGCGATCTGGCGGAAAAGTACGGCGCCATCATGATGGTGGATGACGCCCATGCTTCAGGCGTCCTGGGGCGCAATGGCCGTGGGACGATTGACCACTTCAATGTGCATGGCCGCGTGGACGTGCAAGTAGGCACGCTCTCCAAGGCCGTCGGCGCACTCGGCGGATATGTATGCGGCTCGCGTGATCTGATCGAATTTCTTTATCACCGCGCCCGGCCATTCCTGTTTTCGACATCGCATCCGCCTTCCGTGGCCGCCACCTGCATCGCGGCCTTCGAGGTTTTGGAAGAAGAGCCCGAGCGCATTGAAAAGCTTTGGGAGAACACCCGCTTCTTCAAAAAAGAATTAGGCCGTCTGGGCTTCAACATCGGCGGTGTGAATACTCCCGCCAGCGAAACTCCGATAACGCCGATCATCGTAGGCGAAGGCCGCCTGGCCATGGAGTTTAGCCGTGAACTGTTCAAAGAAGGCGTGCTGGGCACCGGCATTGCTTTTCCCACCGTGCCCGAGGGCAAAGCCCGCATCCGTACCATCATGAGCGCGACCCACACGCGCGAGCAGTTGGAAAAAGCGCTGGAGACGTTGCAGCGCGTGGGCATGAGGATGGGAATTGTTGCCTAGTTCCGTAAAGGAACAGTTTCCTTAGTTGAGATCACGCCATGTCTCTAACCTTGAATTCCTGAAATCTGACAAATGAAAACAGTTAGAAATGTCAGAACCTTTAACTGCAAAGAAACATGGAGTTGCCTGCTTGCCCGACAGACGGGAGGGCAAGCACCACAACCCCAGGTACTTTGCCAAACTTCGAACTGACTTACTGGCCAATCGGTGACAACGCAATGCAGGCAGTTGCACCTGTGGTGCCGGCAGCAGCGCCAGTAGGATCAAAATGCACAACGCCATCCTCAATTGCGCAGAATGATTTATTTCCGGTTCTTCCCAGAGTAACCGGCGTGCCACCCTCGACAAAGCTCTGTCCACCATTGGAGTTTGCCGCCACAAAAGCGTATCCGCTCTTGGGGGTAGCAGGGACTGCGTTCCCAAGTG
>Ga0210384_10000290_pt1 | contig 78941 bp, 73 predicted proteins | sample IncBWH2MmetaG_FD_160574 | JGI IMG/M metagenome (GOLD analysis project Ga0210384, IMG submission 160574) | Forest soil microbial communities from Barre Woods Harvard Forest LTER site, Petersham, Massachusetts, United States - Inc-BW-H-2-M | ecosystem: Environmental > Terrestrial > Soil >... | reverse complement strand
CGACCTCTCCCGCAGATAGAAAGTTGGACAGGCATCGTCGCTTCGAGCCTGCTTAGCTTCAACCTTGACCGGGGCAACATGCAGAAAGAACCTCTCGCCCTGGTAATACGAACTCCTCTCGGAGAACAGATTCAGCGTCAGGTTCCGGGGATCGGCCCAGTCATCTCTGGAATCCGCAGCATTCAGAATCGGATTCAAGCTGAACGCGCTGACCTCAATGCTCGAGCAAAGCCTCCTTAACAGCGAAGGGGCGAGGATCATTACCGGCCAGTTGATCGCAATCGGCTGGATGCACGGCTCGGATTCATTGGACGGCTTCGATTTCCACCGGATCGCAAAATATGCAGCCCTGCCCGGATCGAGGGTCGCCGGCGGATCGATGACCGGGGCCGTCCCCCATACGCGATCTGTAGAATCAGGAGTCGTGACGAAGACTTTTCCCCATGGGTCGGTTCTGTCGGGATTTGTCGGTGAGCCATTCGCTCCGTAACTCCCGCGATCTAGCAAGCACGGACGCCCCGAAATATTCCGCAGGCCGAATGCGGCTGTGAAGTAGTCGCCGGGACCGTTGACCAACTCAAAGGTTGTATCGAAATCCACCAAGCGGCAGTTTCCGATGTTTACCGCGCTCGTCGCTGTCACCCCCTGCGAGTAGCCGGGTATGGGGTCAAGCAGCACACAGCAAACAATGAAGAATCCGAGAGTGCGCAGGCTAGCGAAGCGGGGCCAGAGAGCCATCACCGAACTCTCGCCCAATAGTTCCGGTTTCAAAATTGTGTTCAATCCTGACCTCCAGGGCTGCCGAAATCGCTTTGCCGAATTCAGGAAATCCAGAACTCAAACCCCCATTGAGCGATTTCCACTCGCCGGGCCACACTTCTTTCTTGGCAGGCTCGGATACGGCTGTGACGATAGCGCGACAATCGTTGAACGATCCTCGCTCACAAACTTGCAAATGCTGCAAACTGAAGTTGACTGGATGGATGCAGGAACATCCGCTCGCGTGAGGCCAGCCCTCGGCATCACCTTTCAGCAACTGCACAGCAATCTCCTTACCAGTGGTTCCAGAATCCGCTTCAAACCGCCGCCGCAACTCTCGGCAATCCACTCGAAAGTCCAGTACACGCACGGAACCAACGTGATCCGCCAGTGGGCAGTTTCTGAGCCACAATGGACTCACGCCATGAAGTCCGCCCCGCCTGTGACGCTGCCGATCTTCCGGCAAGCGTCCGGGGTCAAAGGAAAAGCCAATGACAATGCACCGCTCGGTCCGCCTCCTGGTATTCGCCGTAATGATGTTGTCCCTTGCCGCCGCCTCCCACGCGCAGATCAGCGTTGGGATTTCGGTTCGCGTCGCTCCTCCCGCCCTGCCGGTTTACGAACAGCCGGTCTGCCCCGGCCCCGGCCAGCTGTGGACGCCCGGCTACTGGGCCTGGAATGACGATGCTGGCTACTACTGGGTGCCCGGTACCTGGGTGGTCGCGCCCGTAGGGTTGTTGTGGACGCCCGGATACTGGGGCTGGCACGACGGTGTTTATGGATGGCATCGCGGTTATTGGGGCCCGCACATCGGCTTTTACGGCGGAGTGAACTACGGCTTCGGCTACGGCGGCGTCGGCTTTGCTGGCGGAGAATGGCGCGGACGTTCTTTCTTCTACAACACCGCCGTGGTCCATGTGGACTCCGTCCACATCACCAACGTTTACGTAAACAAGACGGTCATCGTCAACAACGAGTCGCACGTGGCCTTCAACGGCGGCCATGGCGGCGTTGCGGCCCGGCCCACGCACGACGAAGAAAGGGCGGAACACGAACACCACACCGAACCGCTGGCCTCGCAAACCCATCACGAACACCTGGCCAGCCAGAACAAACAGAACTTCGCGTCCGCCAACCACGGACGCCCCGCGATCGCGGCCACAGCCAAGCCCGGCGCATTCAGCGGCAAGGGCATCGTAGCAGCCAAGTCTGCGGGCGCTCCCTATAAGGCCCCGGCCATGTCTCCGAAGCAGGCGCGCGCGTCAGCGCCCGCCGCCAAGCATGCCGCGACTCCCGCGAAAGCGAATAACAACAGCAAGCCGGCGACCCATCCGTCCACCGCTGCGAACAAGAACACCGCGCCAAGCAAGAAAGCGGACAGCAGTCACACCAACCCCAGCCACACCGACAAAGCGAGCAACGCTAAAGCGCAGAATACCGCTCATCCGACTGAGGCGCATTCGAATCAGGCGCACGCAAATCCGACGCACACGGCCAAGACTTCCGCTCCTCCGTCGCATTCGTCCCCTACGGTGTCGCAACCACGCCAGAGCGCGCCCAAGTCCAACCCCACCGTCAAACCAGTTGCGCAGCACCAAAGCGCACCGAACTCGCAACCACAGCATCAAGGCGCCCCCAAGGCAACGCCCAAGCCAGCCAAAGGGCGGTAGCAGGCCAGAAGTCGAGAAAGTCGATGCAATGATTGTTGAGAGGGCTAGCCGCCCTCTCAACTAATCTAGCCGTCCAGTTCGATCGCCAGCGTTCGCCCATCGTACGCGGGTATGCGCTCGCCCACCCGGGGTCGCACCGAATTGTCCTTCCTCTCGGATTGCAAATGCTGCAAACTGACAGGATGAATCCTATTCCGCGTTCTCTAAGCCATTACTTCCTGCTGGGCCTTATCGCGGTTCCCAATCTAGTATCCGCCCAGTCCACTCCAGCCGCGCAGCATTCCGAACGCCCCTCGCCGCCCACGCGTGATCCCAACACGCCCGGCTATGTCGCCGCCAAGGAATTGCCCGACGGTTCCAACCCACCAGCAAATGCAGACGGAAATTTCGTCCTAGGTCCCACCCACAAGGCTCCCGAGGCCACCCAAGACAGCATTCCCCAGGGAACCGTGATCGAGTTCACCATGAACTCCTCCGACAGCAAAATCTATCCCGGCATCGTGCGCGCTCCCAACTCCTTCGGCACGCCAGATCCCAAAGACCCCGCAAAGCTCATCGTGACCACAAGCCACCCTGCTCCCTACACGCGCAAAGTAGCCGTCTACGTACCCAGGCAGTACGTCCCCGGCACCGTCGCCCCGTTCATCGTCGGCACCGACGGCCCCGACCCACTGCTCTTCTCGGTACTCGACACCGTGATCGCGCAACACAAGGTCCCGGTGATGGTCGCCATTTCCATCGGCAACGGCAGCGGGGACGCGCAGGGCAGCGAACGCGGTCTTGAGTACGACACCATGTCCGGTGTCTATGCTGAGTTTGTCGAAAAAGAAGTTCTCCCGATGGTCGAGTCCCAAGCCCACGTAAAACTAACCCACGATCCCAACGGCCGGGCCACGATGGGCAGCAGTTCAGGAGGCTCTTGCGCCCTGATCATGGCCTGGTATCACCCCGAGCTCTATCACCGCGTTCTCACCTACTCGGGAACCTATGTAAACCAGCAGTGGCCCTCCAACCTACAAACGCCACACGGCGCCTGGGAGTTTCACGAGCACCTCATCCCCGAAAGCCCGGCCAAGCCGCTCCGCATCTGGATGGAAGTGGGCGACCACGATCTGTTCAATCCCAACATCATGCGCGATGACATGCACGACTGGGTCCTCGCCAACGAGCAGATGGCAAAGGTGCTCGCGGCTAAGGGCTATCACTACCAGTTCGTATTCGCCCGCAACGCCGCGCACGTGGACCGTGCGGTGCGACAGCAAACCCTCCCCGAAGCCCTGCAATACCTCTGGCAGGACTACTCGTCTTCCCCCGTCAAGCATTGACATTGACATTGATATTGATTCGCCCTTCGTGGAGGGTCAGGTGATCCCGTCGTCAAAATACATCCCGGCTGCAACTACTTGCACATTGACAAAGCCACCGCCTCGAAACATAATCCCTTCTGCATTTGGGCCCGTGTAGTATCCCCCCTCCGTCCACCTATGAGCCAATCATCGCCGCATTCTCGCCTGCTCACGGCGAGAGGCGGAGACCCGTTTGGTTCGCTCATAAGGGCAACTGAAAATGAGGTTGAAAATCGCGCACTTGATATCGCGCATGCGATATCGCGCACAAGGAGAGGGATATGATGAAAACACGTAGATTTATTTCGCTTGCAGCTCTGGCACTCACGATCGTCAGCTTCGCCATGGTATCGCCCGCACGCGCCTCGCTCGGCGAACCATTGCAGACGGCCCCGGCAAGCTGGTGGTGGTACGTCGGCCAGACACCGGCACAGGTGTCCACACTCATCAGTTCGAAGAACGCGCGGCTCGTCAGCTTGCGCGTACAGTCCGCCAGCCCTCTGCTGTTCGACGTCGCCCTGGTCCAGAACACCGGCACCTACAACAAAGCCTGGTGGTGGTACTACGGCCTAACCCAGCAACAACTCCAGAATTACTACACCGCGAACGATGCCCGCCTCATCAGTGTTGAGCCCTATGTGGTCGGGGGCACCACTTATTTCGCGGCCATCATGATCCATAACGTGGGCGCCGATTACAGTGGCTGGTGGTGGTACTACGGATTGACCCCAGCCCAAATCCAAACCTACCTCACCGCCAACAAGGCGCGCTTGATCGACCTGCGCCAGTACACGAGCGGAACGTCAACGGTGTACGGAGTCGTGATGGTCCCCAATACCGGGTCGAGTCAATCTGGATGGTGGTGGTACTACGGGATCACGCCCGCCCAGGTTCAGACGTACTTGACCACCAATAATGCCTATCTCATCAGCATCGATCCTGCCGATTCCACGGGCGGCACCTTCAACGTGGTCATGAACGCCGCCCCCTCCGGACTCGGCTGGTGGTGGTACTACGGAGAGACCGTCGCCAACGCCGAAAGCCTCGCGGTCTCGAACAAAGCACGCATCTTTGACGTCAAGAGCTACGTGGTGGGCGGCTCGCAGTACGTCGCGGTGCTTATGTTTGCCAACACTTGGAATTCCACGCAAACGGCCGAAGGCAGTTGCGACAAGGGAGTGATCTCAGGGTGGCATTCGACCGCGCCCGCCGTCGGCCTCGGCTCGACATCCTCCACCACTTCCTACGATAGCGTCATCACTGCGCTCATGAAGAAGTACCAGGTGCCCGGCGGTGCCGTGGCCGTCATCAACAATGGCAAGCTGGTTCTGGCCCGCGGCTACGGCTTGAGCGATAGGGACAACAACCTGATCGCGCATCCCGACAGCCTGTTTCGTCTCGCGAGCGTGTCGAAGCAGATCACCTCGGCGGCCGTTCTCACGCTCGTCCAGAACGGCAAGCTCGCGCTAACTGACAAACCATTTTCGATCTTGGGATTTAAGCCCAATCCCAATAAGCCGCAAACCGCCGCGCTCTCGAATATCACCATCCAGGATCTGCTGCAGCACACCGGCGGTTGGAGCCGCGAGACCGGATGCACCAATTGCAGCACCGAAGGCGATCCGATGTTCGAACCCGAGACGATTGCCGCCGCGCAAGGCATTCCCTCGCCGCCCAATTGTGACCACATCATCCAGTACATGCTGAGCCAGCCGGTTTACTGGACGCCTGGCAAAGTTTACGACTATTCGAACTTCGGTTATTGCGTGCTCGGCGCCGTCATCGAGAAGGTCACCGGCAAGAGCTATGCCAGCTACGCGACCACCAGCGTTCTAGCGCCCGCCGGAGCCACCGGAATCGTGCAGGGACGCACCATCTGGGCCGCCGACCGCGAGGTCGTGTACTACGACTACCCCGGCTCCGGTTCTGGACAAGACGTGTTCGCAACCAGCCTCAACGCCTACACCAATCCCTACGGTAACTTTTATATCGAAGCCATGGCCGCGCATGGCGCGTGGGTCGCCTCCCCCGTCGACCTGTTGCGCTTCCAGGCAGCTATCGATGGACGCAACGGCCACACCCCGTTGCTCAACGCGACCTCCCTCGCCGATCTGACCTCGAATCCCAATGTCCTCTGGTCCGAGATCAACGGCTCGAACGTGCTCACCACCTACACGCCCTCGGGCTACTGGTATGGCATGGGCTGGGAATTGAATTCCTCCGGCAACTGGTGGCACACCGGCAGCCTGCCCGGCACCTCCACCGAGCAGGTGCACGCCTCCAACGGCTTTGGCTGGGCCGCGCTTTTCAATTCCCGCCCGAGCTCCCCTCAGTTCTTTACCGACCTCGACAACGATCTCTGGACCGCGTTCAGCGGCACCTCGTCCTTTTTAACCACCGACCTGTTCGACCAGTACGGCGCCTACACCGGCTGGATGACCGGTGCCGCCTACCAGTCGAAATTCAATGCGGAGGCGAAGCTGGGCAAGTATCCGTCCCGAGTCGAAGGCTTCAACGCGACCGGCACCGACCTGTTCCGCGCCGTCTTCGCCCCCAACCCCGGCTTCTCCGCGTGGCAAAGCAACGACGGCCTGACCTGTGAGACCTACAAGAGCACCGCTGCGTCCATGGCCAGCGCCGGATACGCGACGGCGTCGCTCCAGCAATACGTGTCAGCCGACGGCACGCGCCGCTACCAGGCAACCTGGGTCAAATGGTGATGGGTCAAATGGTGACAGTGCAGTTGTGACGCTGAAGTGACGGTCGGAAGGTGACGGACACTTGGGACAGGCATGTGGGACAGACACTCCCGTCCGTCGCCTTTGACCTTCAGCCGAGAGCAGGGGCAAAGAAGTGTGGACTCAAATTGCGGGCGGATTTCAGAATCGAACCACCAATCCGGTTGAAATACGCGCTACGTTGCCGGGAGAACCGACGTGCAACCAATCCGCTTGGGCTCGAATGGCAAACCAGCGATCGAGAACGAAATCGGCCCCGCCCCCGGCGCCATAGGTAAAGTAGCTGAAATCACCACCGAATTGAGAGTCTGTATGTGTGAGGCTGCCCCAAGTTTGACCTATCAGAAAATGGGCAAAAGGCTTTATCTTTCCTAGGCTAATCGACGCTTGTGGACCTCCCAGGAATGCGTGATAGTGGGCGAACGGACCGCCGCCGCAGGCGGAGCATGGGTTAGGACCGCTCGGAGAGAAGCCAGAAAAATCAGCCACGACTCCCGCATGCCGAAGGAAGTTCACGGTCCCAGATACATTCCAACCTGACGCGCCCTTTGGGACCGATCCGGTGAAATCTGGAGTCACAATCGAGTAACCACCGAATATCTCAACCCGGTCTGAGGACTGCGCCACAGAAAATGTGGCGAACAGCAGCGCGGAGACAAAGCAGCACAATGAGCGAGTCAAATTTATGTCCCTCTGATTCTGCGACAGCCTCATTCGGATGCCCTATCCACCCGGATGCCCTATGCACGAGGGGAGATGTCTCACAATACCCATTTCAGCGCGATTCTCTATCCCGTGGAGGCACCTTCCGTGGCCGCACAGTAAAATCGGAGCCGTCACACCAATTCTTAATCAACTGCCGACAACAGACCATTTCAGTCAGCCGCCCAACTGCGCACTTCACGTTTTCCACAGCCTTCCACAGAAAGATATGCAAATCGTGTGACGAACAACCTTTACTGAGGATACAGAAAGTGCAAACTGGGAACATGCATCACCGCCCGAGCAGAACCGAACTCAGCGCGCCCACAGTCCGCACCCTGGCACCCTGGCAGCTAGCCCCTTATTCCGCAATATTTTACGAGCAAGCCCTTGCAGCTCAAGATTTTGCCCCGGTCGACCCCGGTCCGAAGCGCGCAACCTAATGAAACGAAGGATCTTAGGCGTTAGCGCAGAAAAAAATTATGGACATACCCGGAGCCGGTGGCTCCCAAAGCAAAAGGGCAGACACCATAAAGGGTCTGCCCTTGACCTTTCGGAGAACCGAGAACTGAGAACCGAGAACTGAGAACCGAGAACTGAGAACCGAAAGCCACCTACTTCATCGCATTAACACGCACACCCAGCCGGGACTTATACCGCGAGGCAGTGTTCTCATGCAGCGTCCCTTTCTGAATGGCCTTGTCGAGCGCGGAGACGGTCTGCCGGTACATCTGCTCGGCGGCCGCCTTGTCGCCTTTTTCAATCGTCTCGCGCAGCGCGCGCAACTGAGTGCGCAGGGTAGAAGTGTTGGCGCGATTGCGCACGGTGCGGCGTTCGGTCTGGCGCGCACGTTTCAGCGCCGAAAGATGATTTGCCATAGCTGGTTTCGTTACCTTCGTGTCTGCAGAGGATATTCGGGTGGGTCCGAATTCCTTATTATAGGGAAGCATTCCCACCCGGTCAAACCGCTGAGGTTTGGGTTATGTGGAGACGGCCGCCCCCGGCTGTCTGTCGAGCGAAGCTCGACCGAGGTCGGTAAATTCGAACGCGGTTCCAAAGATGACAGACGGACTCGATCGCCTCAAAGTGCTCATCAACTCCTCGACCCCCATCATCGTGATGGAGACGTCGGAGGAGACGCACGCCGTCAGCATGGTCCGCACCGCCTGCGCCGACCTCAACATGGCGACCTTCGAATGGACCATTGCCGACGGCCTGCTGCGCTCCGGGACGAACGCTCCGCCCGAGGGACAAAAGATGTCTCTGCAGGCCCGCATCGACCAGAACACACTCTGGACTCAAGCCGGACGCAGCTACGCGCAAGTCCGCTCCGCGCTCAGCCCCAGCGGCCCAGAAGCGGATCGACTGGCCCACGCAATGGCGATGTCCGGGGGAGCCGACGGCGCAGCCGCAGCCAGCACCGCCATCTACAACACGCGCGACCCGGTGCAGGCGTTGGCCAACATGGAGTCGATGACCGTCGAAGCCGTCTTCATCCTCAAGGACTTTCACCGTCACATGGACGACCCCGTCGTAGTGCGCCGCCTGCGCGACGTAGGCCAGAAGTTCGCCGCCAACCGCCGCACCGTAATCATCACCGCGCCCGAAATCGCCGTGCCCGCGGAACTGTCCAAGCTGGTCGAGTATTTCGATCTCCCGCTGCCCGACCGCGCTCGTCTGCGCGAGATCATCCACGACATGGTCGTCCGGCTCTCGAAGACCTACACGTTGAAACTGCAACTCGACGATGCCGGGGTCGACGCCATGTCCGCCAACCTGCGCGGCCTGACCGAAGAAGAGGCCGAGCGCGCCATTTCACAGGCCCTGGTCACGCGTTACGCGCTGTGCCCCGAGAGTGTCACCGATGTGCTCGAAGCCAAGAAGCAACTGCTGCGGCATTCCGGCATGCTCGAGTTCGTCGAGGCCTCTGACAACATGGCGGCAGTCGGTGGACTAGAGAACCTGAAACACTGGCTCGGCCAGCGCCGCGGAGCCTGGGAAGATTCGGCCCGCGAATTCGGTCTGGAGCCGCCGCGCGGCATGATCATCCTCGGCGTGCAGGGCTGCGGCAAGTCGCTTTGCGCCCGCGCCGTTGCCGGCGAGTGGAAGCTGCCGCTGGTCAAGTTCGACACCTCCGCGGTCTACGACAAGTTCATCGGTGAAACCGAGAAACGCATTCGCAAAGTCTTTCAGGTCGCCGAAGGTCTCGCCCCGTGCGTGCTCTGGATCGACGAGTTGGAGAAGGTGTTCGCCGGCAGCGGCCCCGATTCCGCATCGGCCGATGCCGGCGTTTCGTCACGCCTGCTGGCGTCGTTCCTGTGTTGGATGCAGGACCGCAGGGCCGCGGTATTCGTGGCCGCGACCTGCAACAACGTCACCGTGCTGCCGCCGGAGTTGATCCGCAAAGGCCGCTTCGATGAACTCTTCTTCGTCGACTTGCCCAACCAGGCCGAGCGTAAGCAGATCTTCGCGATTCAGCTCGCCAGGCGCAAACGCAATCCCGCAGAGTTCGATCTCGACAAAGCGGCCTTCGCCGCCAAGGGATACTCCGGCGCCGAGATTGACGCAGCCGTCCAGGGCGGGCTCTACGCCGCCTATTCCGAGAAGAAGCAACTCACCACGCAGTCGCTTCTCGACGCACTGGCGCAGACCGTGCCGCTCTCGACCACGCGTGCGGAGGAGATTCAGACTCTGCGCCAATGGGCTCAGACCAGAGCCGTGCCCGCTTCATTGCGGGACGACGGCTCTACGAGTTGATTTCGCCGGAGTCCTCGCTCTGATGAACACGGCTCTCGTGGACAATCTTGAAGTGTTGGTCAAACGCGCGCTGCAGTTGCTGGCTGTACTCTTCCCGGCTTGGTCGATGGCTCGACGACGTTACGCGGAATCTCCATTCCGGACAAGACGTGCATTCGATTTCTACAGGAATATCCCCCAGCCATTTAGTGACATGCAATGCCGGCTTCTTCATGCAGACAGTTTCCCACAGGCGTCAAATTGCTCCCATTGACTCCCTCTTCCTCCAGCGGTAGGCTTGAACCCAATGGTAGTGACTTGCCTTCCAGGCATGCGCATTCCGGTTGGTCCCGTCTCCAAGCGAAACCCTGCTTTGTCCGTGAGGTCGAGCAGGCACAGGTGTCAAACCTCCCGCGACTGCTGGGCTTTGCCCGGCCGGACGGCCGAGGCTGTCCCCACAAGTTCGTCGAAGAAACTGAATGAAGAAGCTGAATGAAGAAGCTGAATGAAGAAGAGCATCGGCGTTAGCCCCAACATCGAGACGTTGTTTGGAACGCGCGACGAGAATGTGCGCCTTCTCGAAGACGGCCTCAACATCACCATCAATCTGCGGTCTAACGCCATCGAACTGGAAGGCGCGGCCAAGGATGTAGCCCGCGCCGAACAGGTCTTTGCCGACTACGAGACCCTGCAGCGCTCTGGCCACACGTTCAACAATGGCGACCTCAACAGCATGCTGCGCGTGCTGACCTCGGATCCTAACTCAACTCTACGCGGATTGGCCGATGCCGGGCGCCAGCGTTCGTTCGGACGCCGCACCGTGCAGCCCAAGAGTAGCAATCAGCGCCGTTATCTCGAAGCCATCGAGAAGCACGACATGGTGTTTGGCATCGGCCCGGCCGGAACCGGCAAGACTTACCTCGCCGTGGCCATGGCTATCTCCGCGCTAATGGCCAAGCGTGTGAACCGCATTATTCTAGCGCGCCCCGCGGTGGAAGCCGGAGAGCGTCTGGGCTTTCTGCCGGGCACGCTGCAGGACAAGATCGATCCTTACCTGCGCCCGCTCTACGACGCTCTGTACGACATGCTCGAGCCCGAAAAGGTCGATCGCTACCTGGAGAAAAACGTCATCGAGATCGCGCCCATCGCTTTCATGCGCGGACGCACCCTCAACGATTCGTTCGTCATTCTCGACGAAGCGCAGAACACGACTTCGGAGCAGATGAAGATGTTCGTCACCCGCCTGGGCTTCAACTCGAAAGCGGTGATTACCGGTGACATCACGCAGATCGATCTGCCCAACGCGCGCCGCAGCGGGCTGCTCGAGGCGATGGAAGTGCTGAAGAACGTGAATGGGCTGGCGTTCACTCTGTTCGACGAAGGCGACGTAGTGCGCCATCACCTGGTGCAGCGCATCGTTCGCGCCTACGATGAGCACAAGACGCGCGTCGCCGAACAGCAGATGTTCTTGCTGGCCGAGCCCAGGAACCTTGAGGCGGCGGCCGCGGGCGAAAGGCAAGCCGCAGCAGCTGCGAACGCGGCGGCTGCCATTCCGCCGGCTGCCGGTGAAGACAAGACGGCGTCGGCCGAAGCCAAGGGATAGCGCTGTACACATTGCAGGGAGGGCCGCGACTCGGCCCTCCTGTTTGCTTTTGTGCTGAAGCCAGAGGCGCACATTTGGTGATTCTGCAGAAGAAACTCGCGGGACTGAACGAAGCCTCGCTGGATCGCTTCGTGTTGCGTGCGCGCAAGGCCGTCGGCCTCCGCGCCCCGGTGAATGTCCTCGTCACCAGCAGTGCCGCCGTGCGCGAGTTGAACCGCCAGTTTCGCGGCCAGAATAAGACCACGGACGTGTTGTCGTTTCCGTCGACTTCCCCAACTTCGAAAACTCACAAACCAGCGTCGCTTGCTGGCGATGTCGCCATCTCCGCCGACATCGCCCGCGAGAACTCGATCCGGCTCGGACATCCGGTCAGCCAGGAAATCAAGATTCTGGCGCTGCACGGAATCCTTCATCTGGCGGGCTTTGATCACGAGCGCGATAATGGTCGAATGGCGCGCGAAGAAGCTAGGTTGCGCCGGGCTCTCCGCCTGCCGGCTGCGTTGATTGAGCGGGCCCGCAGCGCGCGAGGCCGCGCGTCGCACGCGCGGAGGCCGGCATGAACTACGCCATCGCCGTCGCACTGCTTCTCCTGCTGGGCCTGCTCACGCTGGTCTCTTATGTGGACCGCGTCTATCAGGAAGTCGGAAAGTTTCTTTCCCGTGAATTTCAGGACAACATCGACGTCTTCGAGCAGAAGGTCGAGCCCGCGTTGGGCGTGGGCCGCACCCGGGCCTCGCTGTCCATGGCAGTGCTCACGCAACTGTCCATGGCCGCGATCGCTCTGCTCATTGGCTTCCTGGTTTTCAGCGACCAGACTTGGAGCATCTACGAAATCCTCCAAGCCACAATCAGCCTGATCCTGATTGTGGTCGTCTTCAACCGCTTCCTGCCCTTCGTATTCTTCTCGCGCACCAAGGGAGAGTGGCTGGTTCACTGGACCCTGGTTCTAAAGATACTGATCTACGTGGTCATGCCGGTGACCATCGTGCTGGGTTTCCTGCAGTCAGTGGCGTCGCTGACCAAGCAGAACACAACCGAGCAGCCAGAGACTTCGGCCGAGGCGGTCGATGCGCTGATCGAAGCCGGTCAGGAAGAGGGCATTATTCAGGAAGGCGACCGCGACCTGATTCAGTCAGTGGTCGAATTCAGCGGCAAGACGGTTCGAGAGGCGATGAATCCGCGTCCCCAGATGTTTGCCGTTCCCTCCGACACTACGGTCGAACGCTTCGTCGAAATGCTGCGCGTCAAGCACTACTCGCGCGTACCGGTGTACGAGGGCAGCATTCACAACATCAAGGGGATCGTCTACACCCAGGACGTGCTGCAGGTGCCCGACAGCGAAGCCCACGTGCGCCACCTGGATACGATCATGCGGCGCGATGTCTACTTCGTTCCCGAGAGCAAGCTGGGAAGCGACCTGCTGCGCGAAATGCAGAAGCAGAACATCCGCATGGCCATTGTGGTGGACGAATACGGCGGCGTCGCCGGACTGGTCACGATCGAAGACCTGGTGGAAGAGATTGTGGGCGAGATTCGCGACGACCACGACAAGCCGGAAATCGTGCGCGAGGGCGATCGCTCTTTCATCGTTGCCGGCGGAATGGATGTGGATCGCCTCGATGAACTTTTCGGCAGCAAGCCCGAAGGCAAAGAGTCGGCCACCATCGCCGGCTTGGTCAGCGAACTCGCCGGCCGCATTCCCCGCAAGGGCGAAGTGGTAGAGGAAGACGGTCTGCGCTTTGAAGTGCTGGAATCCACCGACCGCAAAGTGGAGCGCGTGAGAGTGACCGCCGTGCAGCCGCGCCAGTTGAAACTGATTTGAAGAGCTTCTAGCTCCTAGCTTCTAGCCAAACCTCTCATTTTGGAATTCCGCCAGCAAAGTGCTTGGGAAATACCCTAAGATGAAAGAGCGCTCCTATCGATGGCTTCAAGCTAGAAGCTAGTAGCTAGCAGCTGATTCCCTATGCCCTTCCGCTCCGGTTTCGTTTGCATTCTCGGCCGCCCCAACGCGGGAAAGTCCACGTTGCTCAATGCGCTCGTCGGAGAGAAGCTTGCGATTATTTCGCCCAAGCCTCAGACCACGCGAAACCGCATTCAGGGCGTGGTCCACGTCCCCAAGCGTAAAGGCAAGGGCGGAGGGCAGATTGTGCTCGTGGACACTCCCGGGGTGCACAAGCCCGACTCATCCCTGGGTCGAAAAATGATGGTCGAGGTGCGCGAAGCGCTGGAGGGCTGCGACCTGGTGCTCGTGATCATGGATGTCACGCGCAAGTTCGATCCCCGCGATCAATTTGCGCTCGACCTGCTGCGCCGGCCGAAGACGAAGGCATTTCTAATCCTGAACAAAGTCGACCTGATTCGCGAGAAGTCGAAACTGCTGCCCCTCATCGAGCAATACCGCAAACTCTATAACTTCGCCGAAGTGATCCCGATTTCCGCGCTGAAGCGCAACGGCCTCGACACGCTTCTGGATATGGTCGTCGCGACTCTCCCGGCCGGGCCCGCGTATTTTCCTGAAGATCAAATCACCGACCAGCCAGCGCGGTTCATGGCGGCGGAAATCATCCGCGAGCAGGTGCTGGTGAACACCAGTGAAGAAATTCCCTACGCAACCACGGTGCTCGTCGACAATTTCGAAGAAGGCGCGCGGCTTACCCGGATCGCCGCGACTATCTATTGCGAGCGCGAAGGGCAGAAGGGAATTCTGGTGGGCAAAGGCGGTTCGATGCTGAAGAAGATCGGCACGTCCGCCCGGGTGCAGATCGAGCGCATGATGGGGACCAAGGTCTTTCTCGAACTGTACGTAAAGGCGGAACCGGGATGGCGCGATTCGCGCCGCTTTGTCGAGGAACTCGACTGGCGCCGGCAACTCGAGCATCGGATGAGGGAACACGGCGCGCCGCAAGAAAAGGCCGAAGAGCCGACCGCGCCGACGATTGCGGACGACGACCGTAACCAGACAGAAGACTGACGTTATGGTATGTTAACGAGCGCTTGACACAAGGCGGCCATTGCCCGATTTGCGCCTTGCCGCTAAAATTGTAAATAGGCCGCTCGCTCGTCTAGGAAGCTATGTCTAGTAAGCTATGACGAGTAAAACGGGCGGACAGGGGACTACCGAGCCAACCATGGAATCTGGGCCTTCTTCCGAGGAGCAACTCCCGGAGTACGACTTCGATCCAGCAAAATTGAACCTGCGCGTGCGCGTCACGCTTGCGGCCGACCGCAAGGCCGTCGACCCGGTCGTGGAGCAGGTGATGGAAGCTGTCCGCCAGATGAAATGCGCCGACGGCAAGGAAGACGCCATCGAGCTCGCCCTGCAGGAGGCGCTGGCCAACGCCGTAGTGCACGGCGCCAAGGAGGATCCCAGCAAAGTGGTGGAGTGCCTGGTGGCCTGCGACGAGCAGCGCGGCATGCTCATCATCGTGCGCGATCCCGGGCCGGGTTTCGATCCTCAGGCGATTCCCAGTTGCACGATGGGCGAGAATCTCTACTCCAATCACGGCCGCGGAATTTTTTTGATCAATCAACTAATGGATGAAGTCAAGTTCCGCAAAAACGGCACCGAGATTCACATGGTGAAGCGGTAAGCTTCTACCCCGGTGCGCGCCTTCCTTGCGCGCGAATTCTAATTCATCGCTTGCCAATGATAACCTTGCGGGATGCCCAACCCTCCTGACCTGCCCCCTGACGTGCGCAATGATGTTCCCGCTTCTTCCAAATGGACGCGATCCCGCGCAGGGATGGTGATTGCGCTCATCCTCGGACTGTTCCTAGGCGTGGTGGGCGTCGGCTCGCTGGGCTGGCTGATGCTCTCGCGAGAATCAGGACGCGCGCTGTTGAGCCACATGTGGTCGGCGGTGACCGGCCGCACCCTCACCATAGATGTGAGCCAGCCCACCGTGGTCGATCGCATTCAGCGGCTGCAGCGGCTGGAGACAGTGGTTTACACGATGGATAAGATCGTGAGCGGCGCGAAAGAAAATCCGGTGTTGCCGAATTTTCTAGCCGGAGATCGTCTGCTGATGCTGGTGCACGGCGAAGTCGTTGCCGGAATCGATTTCTCGAATCTGAAGCCGGGAGACGTTACAGTGGATGGCAAGCAGGTGCACTTGCGTCTTCCTCCGCCCCAGATTTTCAGCACTCGCATCGACAGCGCGAAGACGCGAGTGTATTCCCGCCAAACCGGCCTCCTGGTTCCCACCGATCCGGACCTTGAAACGCAAGTCCGGCAGGAGGCGGAACGTCAACTGAAGGAAGCCGCCATGGCCGATGGCATTCTGCGAAACGCCGAGCAGAATGCGGCTTCGACGATTATGAGTTTGTTGCAGGGCCTGGGGTTCGAGAAGATCGAGTTTGACTGACGGAAGGCCTCGGCTCGTGGGCATGCCCACGAGAAATGTCAAGCATTCGGCGGGACCGGAGGTGCTCACCATGCTGAAGCCTCTGTGGGACGAATGGCTCGGCCGCAAGATGACCCGGCGGTTACAGAGCCGAATCTTGCCTCATCTCCGGCGAAACCAGGAAATCTGGGGTGAAACGGTCCGGGAGTATCTGACTCATCCTGTCCGCTGGATGGACGCGGGTTGTGGCTGGCATCTTCTGCGTAAGGACCTTGCGCAGCTCGAAATCGAACTGCTCAATCTTGCCGGGATCGTCGTTGGCGTCGATCTTGATTTCCCCCACTTGCGTAAGCACGTCAATATCTCCCGGCGTATCTGCGCATCGCTGGACTCGCTCCCATTTTCCGACGCCAGCTTCGATCTGATCACCTGCAACATGGTGGTTGAGCATCTGCCTGACCCGTTAACAACTTTTCGGGAGATGTCCCGCGTCTTGGTCACTGGAGGAACTCTTATGGTGCATACTCCGAACACCCGGAATTACCTCGTTTTCTCGAATATCCTCGCGAAGAAGCTCCTGCCGCGATCCGTGATCCTAAAACTGGTGCACGACAACCGCGCCGAAGAAGACATTTATCCGACTTACTACCGTGCGAATAGTACGCGCGCACTCCGAAAGCTTGGCCAGTCTGTGAACCTTCGGCCTGAGTTCGTGCGCTTTTTGACCCACTCTACGCCCTACACTCGTTTCTTTGCACCAGCAGCATTCATCGAGCTTCTTCTCATGCGTGCTACAATGACGCGCCGGCTGCGCCGTTTCGGCACGACGATCGTGATGGTTTTCCGGAAGCAACCCACTGAGTCTCCCCGCATGGCTCGCGCCGCGCAAGCACCGGATGAAATCTCAAGACCTTGAAAAGCAGCCGAACCTCTCTGCTAGCGAGAGAATTTCGCTGAATCAGGAAGTAGAATCCACCTCACTGAGGGTGTGCCAATCCTATCGGGAATTAGATTATGGCGATCACTGTTCGAAACGTTATCAAGGTTGTAAAGCGAAGAATTGGCCTCGAGAAAGACGGACGCGAGTGGCTCCTGAAAATGATGCCAAAGCATTCCGTCTGCGCCGAGGTCGGCGTCCACGAGGGCGTCTTTTCGCGGGTCATTCTTCAGATAGTTCATCCCACAATGCTGCACTTAATCGACCCGTGGAAGTTCCAGTCTGATCCGCTTTTTGCCTCTACGCTTTATGGGGGCAACGCGGGCCAGAGTCAGGAACACATGGACCGGAGGTACAACCGCGTTGTGAAGAAATTTGCAGGCAGGACAAACGTCACAATCCGCCGTTCAGGGTCACTCGATTGCCTAAATCAGTTTCCTGACAATTACTATGACTGGATCTACCTTGATGGCGATCATCGCTATGAATGTGTTATCGAAGAACTCAGACAGTTCTATTGCAAAATGAAACCGGGCGGATTCGTCGCAGGGGACGACTATGCACGCCGCAAGGATAATTGGGCAAAGGACGGCGTGACCCGTGCTGTAGATCAGATTCTCGGGGATGGAATGTACGAGAATGTAGTGATTCAGCCAGAATCACACCAGTTCGTGCTCAGGAAACCGGTCTTCGTGACACCCCCCCACACAGCCTAGAGGCTTGCATAGTTGGCCCAACATCGCCATTACACCAACAACCGCTCCCCAAAAGTCACACTTATTCGCAACCCTACTCCTTCGGTGCGATCCCCAACGCCTTCATCTTCCGGTAAAGATGGCTGCGCTCCAGGCCCAGCACCTCGGAGGTGCGGCTTACGTTGCCGTGGTTCTGGTCGAGCGTCTTGAGGATGTAATCGCGCTCGTAGGCGTCGCGCGCCTGGTGCAGCGTGGAGAACTCTGTCTTGGGCGTGCGGCGGCTGCCTTCGCGGTAGACCAGCGGTGGCAAATGCTTGCTGTCGAAACGCGTGGTGGTGGGGTTCATGATCACGATGCGCTCAATCACGTTGCGCAGTTCGCGGACATTTCCCGGCCAGGAGTAGCGCATCAGCACTTCGATGGCGTCATCCGTGATTTCGCGGGGCCGGCGTCCATAGGTCGCCGCCAGTTCCTTCAGGAAATGCCGCGTGAACAGCGGGATGTCTTCCTTGCGCTCGCGCAACGGCGGAACAAAGAAGGGAATCACATTGAGCCGGTAGAACAGATCCTCCCGAAAGTTCCCGCGCGAGATTTCTTCTTCCAGATCTTTGTTGGTCGAGGCAATCACGCGAACGTCGACGGTGATGGTCTCATCGCTGCCCACGGGTGTGAAGCGCTGTTCTTCGAGGGTGCGCAGCACTTTCGATTGCGTCTTCAGGCTCATGTCGCCCACTTCGTCGAGGAAGAGCGTACCGCCGTGAGCCCTCTGGAATTTGCCTTCCTTGTCGGCGGCCGCTCCGGGGAACGAGCCTTTGTAGTGTCCAAAGAGTTCACTCTCGATCAGATCTTCGGGAATCGCGGCGCAGTTGACCTCGACGAAAGTTTCGTCCTTGCGCAGGCTCTGGGCGTGGATGGCGTGGGCCACGAGTTCCTTGCCGGTGCCCGATTCGCCGTAGATCAAGACGCGGCCGTTGGTCGGAGCCATCAGGCCGATCTGCTGGCGCAGAGCCTTCATCGGGATGCTGTCACCCACGATGATGCTCTTCACCTGAAGCTGCTTTTTCAGGTCTACGTTCTCGCGATGCAGTTTCTTGGACTCGATCGCATTCTTGACCAGGATCAAAGTTTTTTCGAGCGAGAGTGGTTTTTCCAGAAAGTCATACGCGCCCAGCTTTGTCGCGCGCACCGCAGTCTCGATCGTGCCGTGGCCGGAGATCATGATCACTTCGGGAGGATTGTCGAGCTCGCGAATCTTTTCCAGAGTCTCAAGGCCGTCGACTCCGGGCAGCCAGATATCGAGCAGAACCACGTCAAACGTGGTCTTGCGCAGCAAGTCGAGGCACTCTTCGCCACTACCGACGCAGGAGGCCGAGTAGCCTTCGTCGGCCAGGATGCCGGCTAGAGAGTCGCGAATCCCGGTTTCGTCGTCGACAACAAGGATGTTATGCATGTTGGACGGTGGCCGCGGCCGGCGCAGCTTCGGGGACAACCGGAAGTTCTACGATGAACCGCGTACCGACGGGGTGGTTCTCCTCTACGCGGATGGAGCCATGGTGATCTTCCACGATGCGGCTGACGATGGCCAGGCCGAGTCCGGTGCCGCGCTTCTTGGTAGAGAAATAAGGCAGGAAAAGTTTTTCTTTGAGTTCGCGGCTTACGCCATGGCCGGTGTCGGCCACGGTGATCTCCACCGCGTCGCGGCTGCCGACTAATGCCGTCGTAATCTCGATCTCGCGCACCACGGAATCCTGCGAGGCCTCGGCTGCGTTGTCAACGAGATTGGCGACCGCTCGTTTCATCGCCTCGCTGTCGGCCATGACTCTCGGTAGATCGGAGGCCAGGGTCGTGTGCACGCCAATTCCATCCAGCCGCCCGTTGAACATGGAAAGCGCGTTCTCGATGACTTCGTTGATGTCGGCGGGCTGTGGTTTGGCGACGGGGAACCGGGCGAGGGTCGAGAACTCGTCGACGAGCCGGCGCACGGTTTCGACGGCTCCGGCAATCGTCTCCGCGCAGGAACGCACCACGCCCAGCGATGCGGGATCGTCCGGCGTGGCCCGGTCCAGATGCCGCTGAATCCGCTCCGCCGAAAGGGCGATGGGCGTCAGGGGATTCTTGATTTCATGCGCCACCCTTCGCGCTACTTCCCGCCATGCGGCCTGTTTCTGCGCTTTCAGCAAATCGGAGAGATCTTCGAAGACCACCACGTAGCCGGAGCCCTCGTCCTGATGCCGTAGCGTCGCCACGGTGACGGCGACGTTCAACGACACCCGGGGCAGCTGCATCTCCATCTGGCTGGTGGTCATGCCCATGCGGTCGGCACGGCGCAGCAGCGGTTCGAAATCCTCCAGCACCTCGGCAGGGAAGACATCCGCCAGAGAAGCGCCGCGGAGAATCAGAGGCGCACGGTCGCGTCCGGCATCGGGATGAAACATACGGAGCAAGGCCTGGTTGATGTGGGTCACGTGCCTACCGGCATCGAGGGAGAGCACGCCTGTGGGAATACTTTCAAGAATGGTTTCCATCTGACGACGGCGCTGGTCGAGTTCAGCGTTGGCCGCGCTCAGGTCGCGGCTGGAAGCCTCAATCTGCCGCCGACTGCCTTCCAGATCTTCCGCCATGCGGTTGAAGGATCGCACCAGGTCGCCAATTTCGTCGGCGAAAGTAACGGGCACGCGGTAATCCAGGCGTCCGCGGGAAATTTCCTGTGTGGCCTCGGCCAGCGCCGACAGCGGACGGGTCACGATCTTCGAGAGGAATAAGGCCAGCCATGTGGTGACGAACAGCACGATCATGGTGAGCAGCAGCAACAGGCCCATGTAGGTGCGGCGCACCAGTTTCCGCTCGCGCGCCAGATCGTAGTAGCGCTGCTGGCTGGCCTCAACCTCGCGCACGGTCTGCGAAAACTCAGGGGGAAGAGGAATCGCGACCAGGATCAGCCCCCCGCCCGGAACCGGAGCGCTGCCCAGGGTGTAGTCCGTTTGCTGCCAGCTGAATTGAGCTGGATGTCCCTGCGCTGCGACGGCGAGCGGCAGTTTGGACTTGAGGATTGGCCACGGAGCCGGGGCGTTGAAACTGGCCTCTTCATTATCATCCCGCACCGCCAGCGCAAATCCACCTTGCAATGTCGGTTCGTGACGCTGAAATTCGCTTACTACAGCGGAGAAGCCGTGTCCGGAAAAGCTGCGTTCGATCTCTGGCGACGACGCGATGGAAGACGCTTCCGCCCGTGCGTTCTGCATGGCATAACCGGCGAGCAGCGTCACCATGGCGTGGGTGTCCGCGCGAACCTCCTCCACCGGAGTTGAGAACCACTTGTCGATCGAGCGATTCATCAATCCGTAGGCAAACCAGTACATCACCATCACCGGCAACGACGACAGCAGAAGCGCTCCGGCGACCATGCGAGTGCGGAACTTTGAACCGAGCACTCCCAGGCGGCGCTCGGCGAAAAGCTTCAGCAGATTGCGCATCAGAACAAAGGTGAGGGCGACGAACAGCAGGAAGATCAGAGCCGACAGAGCGGCGAATACCGCGATGTCCTGATTGTTTCCGGGACGCAGGAAAGTCAGGTCGAAGGCGGTTTGCGACACTAAAATCGCGAGCAGAAGAAAAACTGAAATGGCGAGCAGAATGATGACCTGCTTGCGGTGCGAAGTCTTCTGCGGCGGGATGGGGGCCGGGTGTGCCACTAGCATTTATCCTGGCTGCGAACGCCGGGGAGTGCAAGTCATTATAGATGCACGGGCAGAGCAGCAAGCTGCAGGGGGCCCACACTTAGTGAGGGCGGTTTGCCTTGGCGGACATCTCCTCGAACATGGCGTCGTATGCAGGCTTGGGCTTGTAGGCCCTGTCAAAAGGCAGCGCGGCACCGCGTGTGCCGTGCGAATGGGACCCAATCCACGACCATTTATCGGTGAATCCCCAGGTTTGAATGGCGGTGCAGCCTGGACTCTGCAGACACGCGTGGACTACTCCGCGATAAACCTCAGCCTGGCGAAGCAGATCGTTGTGGCGGGCCTGACCACTGGAGTCCACGGGCAGGGACACGTCGAACTCGGTGATGTGAACCTGAACTCCCAGCGCAGTCAGGCGAGCGATGTTGGCGGCAATGGCTGCGGTGTCGAGATCAAGTCGCGAAACGTGCATCTGCAAGCCAACTCCGTCGATGGGAACGCCGCGAGCCTTGAAATCCTTGACCATGGCGTAGATGGCGTCGGACTTGCGATTCAGCCCTTCACCCTCGGCTTCATTGTAGAAAAGCAGAGCCTGCGGATCGGCTTCATGCGCCCAGCGAAAAGCCTGCTCGATATACGCCATGCCTTTGTCAGCGAGTCCGATGCCCGGCTGGTTGTACCAGAGGGAATCCCTGAGGTGGCCGTGCTCATCCAGCGCCTCGTTCACCACATCCCAGGCGAAGACTTGACCCGCGTAGTGCTTCATCACCGTGGCGATGTGCTCTTGCAGCAGGTGGGACAACTGAGCGGGGCTGAAATGGCCTTGAGCAAGCCACTCGGGATTGTGGTGATCCCAAACCAGACAGTGCCCGCGAGTTTTCATGCCATGAGCCCGCGCGAAGCCTACGATTTCATCTCCCTCGACGAAGTCGTAGGTGCCCTGGCTCAGACGCACCTTCCACCACTTCATTGCGTCCTCAGGTTCGACCATGCTGAATTCACGTGCCAGCGTTTGCGAGTAGGCGCTTTCGGAGAACAGAGACGGACGAACCGCAGCGCCCACCAGCACTCCGGCGGATTGCGCCGAGTCGCGCAAAACCTGCGGACTGGAGACGAAAAGAATCGCGGGAGCCAGCAGGAGGGTCACACCGCGAAAGCAGATGCGGAACGGCATGGCTTCAGAATTCGGGCTCCTCAGAATTTAGCGGGAGCGGCAGCCGGCGGAGGAGTTGTGCGCGCCATGGCCGTACTGAAATTCGCGGTCAGATCTTTTCCGCCCTTGAAATTCACGATCAGCGATTGCACCGTGAAGATCGGCCCCCAGGGAATGCCCCACCAACCCATCACCAGAGTGAGCAGGGTCCACGGCAGTCCCTTACCTACGGTGCTTTCTCCGGCGGGGATGAAATACGCGTCGGACGATCGGCGAAACGTGATCACCAGAAGCGAAACACAGTAGTTGTAGCAAACGATCTTGGCGCCGCGCTGCAGCTCAAATCGCAGTTGATCGGATGACATGCCCTCAATCCCGTTGATCTTCATGATGCCTCTCCTAGAGAGTTTTGCAAATTGTAGGTCGAGCCCACCCTCAGGTAAATAACAAGAGAGGATACGGCCCGCAGCTCACCTCTTTTTCTCTGTTCTTACTAAGTCTGACGCCCCTCCCGCTGGCAGGAACAGCCGGAGCGGGCAGGCTTCGCACACGGGTTTGCTCTTCCGACAATAATGTTTGCCGACGCCCACGATCAGCCCGTGCATCTCGTTGTAGACCTGCGCCTGCGCCGTACGCGCCGCCGTACTCATCGCAGAAGGTGGGTGAGCGGCTCCGCGGATTCCCGCGTCGAGCTGCAGCACTGCGTTCGCGGGATCGAGTTCCTGTTGCTGAGCCACCGGCGCCAGGGCCCGCTGAAACAACTCCCGGATTTCCTCGTAATCGGTGTTTTCCGGCAGGATGCGGTGCCGGTCCAGCATACGGCGCGTGTAAGCGTCCACAACGAAGACAGGATGATTCCCTGCATAGAGAAGAATCGAGTCCGCGGTCTCCGGGCCCACGCCGTTCAAGCTGAGGAGTTCTTCTCGAAGCTTGTCGGTCGGTTGCGCCAAGAGTTGATCCAAAGAGCCGCTGTGCTGCTGATCGAGGAAGGCTACGAACGTCTTAAGCCGCGCCGCTTTCTGGCGGAAATAACCGGAAGGGCGAATCAGGCGTTGCAGTCTGCGAAGCGGCAATGCTCGAATTCCTTCGACGCTCAATACGCGCGCGGAACGCAGGTTCGCCAGAGCAAGTTCCACGTTGGTCCACGTCGTGTTCTGCGTCAGGTAGGCCCCGACGATCACTTCGAAGCGCGTTTCCGCGGGCCACCAGTGCTGCGGTCCCCACGCACTGTAAAGAGTGTGATAGTACTGCCGCAGTTCATTCTCTTTCTCGTTCTGAGTGCGCGACAAGTTAGGAAATCCTTAGTCCCGAGTCTAATCGAGCGTGCTCTCCATTGGCGACGCGGGTCTCGAAAGCACAACTGAGACTTACCGAAGTCCATGTACCTGAGCTCGCAAATCCGCCATTAACAGCAACCAAAAATGCGTTTGGCGTGGAGTTGAGCGCAATTCCAGCCCTCGCCGAGAAGCGCTACGTTCAAGTGCAAGTACCAAAGTAAGTGGTGCAGTAACCCGCCAGCGTTGACAATTTATGTCAACGCGAATGTGCTGCGTCTTCCCCATTGATGGGCGGCCGTTTGCGCTATGCCTGCACGAGTGCAAGGCGTCGTTCCACCCACGTGGATAGGAGATCGGCTTATGTCTCAACGGCTGGGTGACCTTCTTGTCAAAGAGAAGATCATTACCCCAGAGCAGTTGGAACAAGCGAATAAGACTCAGAAGGAGCAGAGCTGTCGCTTGGGCTCTGCCCTGGTGAAGCTCGGCTTCCTTACGGATGAGGACGTCACCAACTTTCTCTCCCGCCAGTACGGCGTTCCCGCCATCAACCTTTCTTATTTTGAAATTGACCCTGCGGTAGTCAAGCTGATTCCGTTCGAGACCGCCAAACGCTACCAGATTCTCCCGTTGAGCCGAGTGGGCGCGTCGCTGACGATCGCGATGGTCGATCCCACGAACGTGTTCGCGATGGACGATATCAAGTTCATGACCGGCTTCAATATCGAGCCGGTGGTCGCGTCGGAAAGCTCCATTCTGGCGGGGATTGAAAAGGCCTACAGCAGTGGCAAGGAAGAGGATCTCGAAGCGGTAATGCAGTCGATGTCGGAGATGGGCGACAGCGACGTCGAACTGCAATCGGAAGAACAGCAGATGGAGCTGGCCGAACTGGAAAAAGCGGCCGACGAAGCTCCGGTGGTCAAGTTGGTCAACGTCGTTCTGGGCGATGCGGTGAAGCGGGGAGCCAGCGACATCCACATCGAGCCCTACGAGAAAGAATTCCGAGTGCGGTTCCGTATTGACGGCGTCCTGCAAAACATCATGTCTCCACCGCTGAAGCTGAAGGACGCGATCACGTCCCGCCTGAAGATCATGTCGAAGCTCGACATCAGCGAAAAGCGTCTGCCGCAGGACGGCCGCATCATGCTGAAGATGAATGTCGGCGGCCGCAAGAAGCAGCTCGACTTCCGCGTCAGCACCCTGCCCACGTTGTGGGGCGAGAAGATCGTGCTCCGGTTGCTCGACAAAGAAAACCTGCGCCTGGACATGACCAAGCTCGGCTTCGAGGCCGAGTCGCTGGTGAAATTCGAAAAAGCCATTCTCAAGCCGTATGGCATGGTGCTGGTCACGGGACCAACGGGATCCGGCAAGACCAACACCCTGTACTCCGCGATTTCGCGCTTGAACCAGCCCGACACCAACATCATGACCGCAGAAGATCCGGTCGAGTTTCAGTTGGGCGGCGTCAATCAGGTGCAGATGAAGGAGCAGATCGGACTGAACTTTGCCGCCGCTCTGCGCTCCTTCTTGCGACAAGATCCCAACATCATTCTCGTCGGCGAAATCCGCGACTTTGAAACCGCGGAAATTGCCATCAAGGCCGCGCTCACGGGCCACCTGGTGCTCTCCACGCTGCACACCAACGGCGCGCCGGAAACCATTACCCGGCTGATGAACATGGGCATTGAACCGTTCCTGGTGGCCACCTCGGTCCATCTCATCTGCGCTCAGCGCCTGGTGCGGCGCATTTGCAAGGACTGCATCGAGCCCATCGAGGTACCGGTACAGACTTTGATTGACGCAGGGTTCACTCCCCAGGAAGCCAAGACAGTGAAAATCCAGAAGGGCAAGGGCTGCGGAGTTTGCAACAACAGCGGATACAAGGGCCGCTGCGGCCTGTACGAAGTCATGGAGGTCGACGACGAGATCCGGGAACTGGTTCTGGTCGGAGCCTCAGCTGTGGAATTGAAAAAGAAGGCCATCGAGCGCGGCATGATCACGCTGCGGCGCAGTGGACTGATTAAGGTGATGGCGGGCATGACCACGCTCGAAGAAGTCGCACGCGAAACGATTCACTAGGAAGAGCGTCGTTAGTCGCTGGTCGTTTAGTCGTTCGCCAACGACCAACGACTAACGACCAACGACAAGATACTTAGGAAAAAAACGAGAGCGTACGGAAGGAACTGACCATGGGTTTGTCGTTAAGCGATCTGCTCAAGAGAATGCTGGAGATGAACGGCAGCGACCTGCACATTACCACCAACTCGCCGCCCCAGATTCGTGTGCACGGCCATCTTACGCCGCTCGACCTGCCGCAGATGACACCAGCCGAGACCAAGCAGCTGGCCTATAGCGTTATGACCGATTCCCAGAAGCACCGCTTCGAAGAAAGCCTGGAGCTCGACTTCTCTTTCGGTTTGAAAGGCCTCGCCCGCTTCCGAGCCAACGTTTTCAACCAGCGCGGAGCCACTGCCGCTGTCTTCCGTCTCATTCCTTTCGAGATCAAATCGTTCAACCAGCTCGGCCTGGCGCCCGTCGTCAGCAGGATGTGCGACAAGCCGCGCGGTCTGGTGCTGGTGACGGGACCGACCGGCTCGGGTAAATCCACCACGCTGGCCGCCATGATCGACAAGATCAACAGCGAGCGTCACGATCACATTCTTACCATCGAAGACCCGATCGAGTTCGTGCACATGAACAAGAATTGCCTGGTCAACCAGCGTGAACTGCACGCCGACACCAAGAGTTTCACCGACGCGCTCCGCGCCGCGCTTCGTGAAGATCCCGACGTCGTGCTGATCGGCGAAATGCGCGATCTGGAAACCATCGAATCGGCGTTGCGTATCGCCGAAACCGGCCACTTAACTTTCGGCACCCTGCACACCAACTCGGCGACTTCCACCATCAACCGCATCATCGACGTATTTCCGGCGCACCAGCAGCCGCAGATTCGCGCCCAGCTGTCGCTGGTTCTGGAAGGCATCATGTGCCAAAGCTTGCTGCCGCGCATCGACGGCAAAGGCCGGGCCATGATCATGGAAATTCTTGTACCCAACGCGGCCGTCCGCAACCTGATCCGCGAAGACAAAATTCACCAGATTTACTCGTCCATGCAGTCCGGCCAGGAAAAGTTCGGAATGCAGACCTTCAACCAGTCGCTGGCCACGGCCTACTTCAAGAAAGAAATTACGCTGGAAACGGCGATGGCGCGCTCCAGCAATACGGACGAGTTGCAGGAAATGATCAACCGCGGCGCAACTTTGGTGAACCGTCCGACCGCGGCCGGAACGACTTTGGCCAGAGGTGCCGCTCCCTCCAAGCACTAGCGTGGATGGAACATCACCGCGGGCCGAACAAGATTTTGAACCAGCAGGCAACTCAGTGAGGAGAAGCTAAACATGCCAGTCTTTACATTTTCCGGCAAGGACGCATCCGGGCAGAAGATTACCGGCGAGCGGGTGGCGGCCAACAAGCAATCGTTGGCCCAGGCGTTGCGGCGCGAGCGCATCACGCCCGGCGCGATTCGCGAAAAAGGCAAGGAATTTTCCCTGCCCACGTTCGGCTCGGGCAAGGTCGGGACCAAAGACATCGCGATCTTCTTTCGCCAGTTTTCGGTCATGATCGACGCTGGCCTGCCGCTGGTGCAGTGCCTGGAAATCCTGGCGGCTAACCAGGAAAACCAGGCATTCCAGAAGATCTTGACGGGAGTGCGGACCACGGTGGAAGGCGGCGCTACGCTGGCCAACGCCATGCGCCAGTATCCCATTGTCTTCGACGACCTCACCACCAACATGATCGAGGCCGGTGAAACCGGCGGTATTCTCGACATCATCCTGCAGCGCATGGCCACCTATGTCGAAAAGGCGGTGCGTTTGAAGTCGGCGGTGAAATCGGCCCTGATCTACCCCGTCGCCGTGGTCAGCATGGCGGGCTTGATCGTGGGCGCCCTGCTCAAGTGGGTGGTGCCGATTTTCGCCAACCTGTTTGCCGGACTGGGCGTTGCCCTGCCTCTGCCCACGCGCATCGTCATGGGGTTGAGCGCGTTCGTGCAGACTTTCTGGTGGATGGTCGGCGTCGGCGGCTTTGGTCTCTTCTTTGGGGTCAAGCAGATCCGCAAGCACCCCCGCGGCCGCTATTACTTTGACAAGATGCTGCTCTTCATTCCCGTGATTGGCTCGCTGCTGCGCAAGATTGCGGTCGGCCGCTTCACGCGTACGCTGGGCACCCTGATCACCTCGGGTGTTCCGATTCTGGAAGGCCTGAGCATTACCGCCAAGACCTCAGGCAACGCCGTGCTGGAAGAGGCGCTGATGAAGGTGCGCAAGGCCATCGAAGAAGGACGCACCATCGTCGATCCTCTTCGGGAATGCGGCGTGTTTCCCAACATGGTGACGCAAATGATCGGAGTGGGCGAAGCCACCGGCGCCATGGACTCCATGCTGCAGAAGATCGCCGACTTCTACGAAGAAGAAGTCGACGCGGCCACCAAAGACATGCTGGCCATGCTGGAGCCACTAATCATCGCCGTACTCGGCGTCAGCGTCGGCGGCATCGTGATCTCGCTCTACATGCCGCTGTTCGCCATGATCGCCAAGTTGGCCGGCTAGAAAAGTCAAACGCTCGGGAGGCCGGAGCTGACGGCAGCGCCGGCCGCCCGAGCGAACACGGTTTGGGTCTTAGATACAAGGTCTTAGGCCCTGGGATCCAGACCCCAATACCTGATGCCCCAGACCTAAGACCTAAAATCATGCAATCGACTTTCGACGAGCGCAATTGGCTGGTGTGGCTGGTTCGGGTCCGGATTTTCATCTTGACTCTCCTGCTGGCCATTGAGCTGGCGATCGCCCAGTTCAGCCCCACTCCGCTGCCCATGCGGCTCTTCCTCAGTACCATGGTGTTCTGGTACACCCTTTCTTTGTTCTACGTGCTTTTGCTCTCGTTGTGGCAGGAACACCGCCTGCAAGCTACGCTGCAGGTTCTCACTGATCTGATTCTAGTCAGCCTCGTCGTCCACGAAACCGGAGGATGGGACAGCTCGCTGAACTTTCTCTATCCCCTGGTCATCATCGTCGCCAGCGTGCTGCTGCCGCGGGTATGGGCGCAACTGGTGGCCGCCCTGGCTTTCATTCTTTACGGGACGGTGCTGGAACTGAACTACTATGCGGTAGTTCCTTCCTACAGCAGCACCCATCCCGCTCTAAAAGCGCTGCAGGCCATCATCTTCGTCAATTTATTTGCCTTCCTGGCGGTCGCATACCTGGCCGGACTGCTCACCGCAAAACTGCGGCAGGTAGGCGTACAACTGAAGGACACCAGCGGAGCGCTGGAAAGCCTGCAGGCGCTGCACGAAAATATCATCCACTCCATCAGCAGCGGGTTGATCACTACCGGCCTCGATGGGCGGATTACGCTGGTCAACGCCGCGGCCCAGCGCTTGCTGGAGCGGAGCCCGGCCGGACTGCTGGGTGCACCGGTTCATCATCTGTTTCTGGATCCGTTGCCCACCGTCGAATCCCCACAGGCCCATGGCGAAGTACGCTTCGAGCCGCCCACGAAATTTCGCAAAACGGTTCGGGTGCGCGTGGCATCCTTGACCGTGCCGGAGCGCGGGGAACTGGGATACGTGTATGTTCTCGACGATCTGACCGAGATTCGCCGTCTGGAGCGCGAAGTCCGGATGCAGGATAAGCTGGCGGCCGTCGGCCGGTTGGCGGCGGCCATCGCACACGAAATCCGCAATCCGCTGACCTCCATTGCCGGGTCGGTCAGCATGCTTTCCGGCGTTCCCGAGATGAATGAGGATCACCGCCGCCTGCTCGACATCGTGACCCGCGAGTCGCAGCGGCTGAACAGCATCATCACCGATTTCCTGGCCTACTCTCGCACCAAGCAATATCACTTCGACCGAGTCGACCTGGTCCAGTCCGTCGAAGAAACGATGACCCTCATGGATCACCGCATGACGGCCGAGAAAACCGGCATCACCATCGAGCGCCGGTTCAGCGTTCGTCAGGCCTGGGCCATCGCCGACGGCGACAAGCTCAAGCAGGTGTTCTGGAATCTTTGTGAGAACGCAGTGCGCGCCATGAAAGATGGTGGGACGCTGACCGCAGCGGTCGAGTCTCTGGGCGACGACTGGCAGGTCTCTTTCCGGGATACGGGAACGGGCATGACGCCGCAGCAGATCGAAAAAATCTTCGAGCCCTTCCAGTCCAATTTCGAAGGCGGCACCGGGTTGGGGCTGGCCATTGTTTATCAGATTGTGCAGGCGCATGACGGCAAGGTTTGGGCGCGATCCAAGCCGGGGCAGGGTACCACCCTCGTCCTGCGGTTGCGCCGCCTGGATGCCGAGCGCGCCTCCAGCGGCGAGGGCGTGCCCGAAAAGGCATCGGAAAAAGCCCAGGTAGTAGTCGCGGCCCGGCCGGTTGCGGCCGCAGCCGGAGGAGGTTTGCGTGGCTAACATTCTTGTCTGCGACGACGAACGCTCCATTTGCGAAATGCTCGATATCTCCCTGCGCCGCGAGGGACACCGCGTAGAAACAGTCCAAGCGGGGCAGACGGCGAAGAACAAAATCGACGGCGCGCTCTACGACGTGATCATCACCGACATCAAGATGCCGAATATCGACGGCATTGAAGTGCTGCGCCACGCTCACCGGGTTTCGCCCGACTCGGCCGTAATCCTGATCACTGCGGTCGACGACTACGAGGCCGCGGTGGAGGCGGTAAAAGCCGGAGGCGCCACCGATTACATTCGCAAGAGTCCCGGGCTGGTGGATGAAATCAAGCTGGCCCTCAATCGCGCAGTCGAGAAACTCAACCTGAGCAAGCAGAACTTCGCCCTGCGCCGCGACGCTGCGACCCGCAACTCGCTCGACAACATCATCGGTTCCAGCGCCGCCATGGAGAAGCTCAAGCAGACGCTGCGCACCGTCGCCTCCACTGCCTCGACCGTTCTGGTCAACGGCGAAAGCGGCACAGGTAAGGAACTGGTCGCCCGCGCGCTGCACGTGTGCTCGCCGCGTGCCACCGAAGCTTTTGTTTCCGTCAACTGCGGAGCCTTTCCTGAGACCCTGCTCGAGAGCGAGCTCTTCGGCTATCTGAAAGGCGCGTTCACGGGGGCCAACCAGAACAAGCGCGGCCTGTTCGAAGTTGCCGACGGCGGCACCATCTTCCTCGACGAAATCAGCGAAATGACTCTGGCCATGCAGGTTAAGCTGCTGCGCGTGCTGCAGGAGCGCACCGTGCGTCCGGTGGGCAGCACCAGCGAAATCTCGATCGACGTGCGCGTCATTGCCGCCACCAACCGCGATCTCGACAAGGCCGTCGCCGAAAACCTGTTTCGCGAGGATCTGTACTACCGGCTGAACGTGATTCCAATCCGCGTGCCGCCGCTGCGCGAACGCCGCGAAGACATTCCGCTGTTGGCCAACCATTTTCTGAAAAAATATGCCAGCGCCGCCAGCCGCAGCATCCTGCGCGTCAATGCGCCGTCACTCGATTCCCTGTGCGGCTACGAGTGGCCGGGAAACGTCCGCCAGCTGGAGAACACCGTCGAGCGCGCCGTCGCCCTCGAAATCACCGAGGAACTGCATGTCGAACTTCCCGCGGAACGCCCGAAAGCACGTGCCGCGGCCGCCGCGGCCGGCGGCGGAACTCTGCCCGAAGTCGGGGCCGATGTGACTCTTCCCGAAGGCGTCGGCATGGAAACCTACGTCGCGGGCATCGAGCGATCCCTGCTGCAGAGTGCGCTCAACCAGAGCAGCGGCGTGCAGACCAAAGCCGCCGACGTCCTCGGCATCTCCTACCGCTCGTTCCGGCATTTGATGAAGAAGTACGGGTTGTAGAAAAGAAGCTGCTAGCTTCTAGCTGCTAGCTCCTAGCACATCCCGCCCCTTGCTAGTCTCAGGCGGCGCCCACGACCTTTGGCTCCGGTACGTCGATCGAACAAAGGGGCGAGCTCTGTGCTGGGTTAGCCAGAAGCTAGAAGCTAGAAGCTGCTCTTCTTCAACTGCGCCTTCCACCCCAACACCCGCGCCTTCGCCCCTTCCGCCTCGGCCTCCGGAATCATCCCTTTCTTCTGATACAGCACCGACAAGCTGGTGTGAGCGAGCACGTCGTCGGGATCGATTTCCGCCAGCCGCTGCGCCACCGCGATCGCGTCGTCGTAGCGCTGCAGATCCTGCAGAGCCCGCGCGAGTCCGTGCATGGCCTCAGTAAACGTCGGGTCTGCGGTCAGGGACTCCTGGTAAGCGGCGACGGCCTTTTCCAGATGACCGTCGGCCATCAGGTCCAGCGCGGCATAGTAGTGGTCTTCGGCCTTCTGGCGGGCGTTGGCGTCAGGCATGCGGGAAAATTCCTGGCAGAGACTGGATTCTAACATGCGCCTCGCGGGTGTCTAAATTCAAGACCCTTGCCACGAAGCACACAATGTCACACGTAGGAAGACCTTGCTGCGGAACCTTCGTGATACTTCGTGTCCTTCGTGGTTCATGATTTGCCTCGCCTTCGCGCCTTGACCGTGCAGGATATGATGGCTGCATGGTCTACAAGCTGCGCTTTCTGTGGAATGCCACCAAAGGCCATCGCCTGGCCCCGTGGCGGAGCCCCTATCTGCTGTGGCGCATCGAAACCTATACCGGCGTGAAAATGACGCAGATCGGCTTCCTGGAATTCTGGGAGTTCATGTGGCGCGAGCGCTATGACCTGTGGCGGTTTCTCAAATGGACGGGCGAGATGGAGCGCTACGTCCATCCCCGACCGAAGAATTCCTAGATCTACGGTACGCCGATTTACGGTAGCGCCGCCGTCCCGGCGGCTGTCGTGGCGGCGTCTCGCCGCCACAGCGCGGGCGAGACGCCCCCCGCGACAGCCGGCAAGTTGCGGGCGCTACTCAACTAAGCTCCCTTGCCCGCCGCGGCCGCTTCTCCTAAAAAGATGCTGACCTCGCTGCCCTTCCCGGCACCCGAAATCTGCGCCGCCGCTGCCCGGTTGGCGACGATCTCGAGGTAGCCCATGCTCCCGACGATGCCAAACACTTCGCCGGGTGTGCCCTGAGCGTAGGCTTGGTGGATGGCGGTAATCTCGCGGCTTCCCACCACAATCTTGAATGGGCCGGGTTTGGCGGCGAACAGCGCGGGCACGTCTTCGGGTGTGATGTTGGTGATCAGGTTGCCGAAGCGGTCGACTTTCAACACCACGGCGCGCAGACGGCCTTCGCCTGTGGCCTTCGGCCGGGGCGCGGCGAAGCGCACGTAATCTTCGATCTCGTCCCCGAATTTGTGCGAATCGACCATTTTTCCGAGATACGCCGCCACCGGAGCAAACACATCGCGGGCGTGAAACGTGCTGCTCACCGGCGTCCGGAAATAATGGTCGGAGGTGATGTGCCGCACGTGAATGCGTTCTTCCCTGGCATAAACCATGGAGAGCACGCCATTATCGGGCGCGACAAAATGATATCCGTCGCTCGAAGCCAGAATCGGCCGCCGTTCGGTGCCCACGCCCGGGTCGACCACCACCAAGTGGACCGTGCCATTCGGAAAATACGAATACGCCTGGGAAATGGCCAGCGCGCCATCGAGCACATCGAAGGCCTGCACGGCGTGAGAAATATCCACGATCGCGGCCTCAGGCACAATGTCGAGAATGACTCCCTTCATCGCACCCACAAAATGATCGTTGGTTCCAAAATCGGTGGTCAGAGTAATGATCGGACGATGTGGCAACTTTCCCTCGCTGGAAGACAAAATTCTAGGTACAGCGAGGGTAATTGGACGGGAATTTGTGCGTCAAGGCACGGAGGTAATGGGCAGCCTTCCGGCGCCGGTTGAATATGGGTAACGTGTGTGTTCGAGGAAAGCCGTCTATGCTGGTGTTGTCATGATCGGCCTGTCACATGGGAATCGCTTCCGCGTCGTGCAGCAGTCGCGCGGAATAGGTGTGATCCTCTTTCTTAGCCTGAGTCCCGCGATCGCTCAAGCTCCCAAAGCACATCGAGCACCGCCAAAACCAACCGAACTCGTGATCCGGCGATACGAAAAGCTCGTTGCCCGCGGCGCCTTTCTGACGCCTGAGGGTTGGAAAAAGGCGTCGCGACTCTACCAACGACCGGATCCATACCCTCGAGATAGTGAGATTGAGGTCATATCCACAGGAGGCCTGATTGCGGAAAATTGGATGCATGGGGACGAGGCAGAAGTCGAGACCAAATGGGACGACTTCTATGGCACCATCGATAGTGCTCTTCGCTATAAGCCCCCGCCCTATGGCGGCAGCATCATGTTGGGCCAGCTATTTGCCATGGTTCGCACTCTTCAACAAGGGGGGACCGACGAACGAGACAAAACGACGGGCATCATCGGCCGAGAAGAATGGAAGATCAAAGGACCTCAGAGCGTGCGGTTCGCTACGATCCCTGCGGCTATTAAGTATGTGGAAGAAATTCGAGACCAATCCAAGGATCCCGCGATCCGGGAGAATGCGAACAAAACGATTGCCGCCTTGAAGGGATTGCACCAAGGCTGCGGATCCGCAAGCGCCTGCTAGGCGAGTTCCGTGAATCGCGGACGCAACCCAAAGGCCGAGAGGCCGCGTCAACCTACTCGTACCGCAGCGCTTCAATCGGATTCATCCGCGAGGCCTTCAGCGCCGGGAAGAATCCCGACACAATCCCCACCAGCGACAAAATGACGAACGAAACCATCATCACGCCCATCGAAGCATGCAGGAAGATCGCGCCTTCATGGTCGGTGGTTTTGTAGAACTCATCGTAGAGCGGCATGGGAGGAATTGCCCAGGTCAGGAATTCGGCGACCGCCATGCCGATCGCCCCGCCCACGAACGTGAGCACCAGCGCCTCCAGCAGAAACTGCACCAGAATGTGCCGGGGCCGCGCTCCAATCGCTTTGCGCAGGCCAATTTCGCGCGTGCGCTCGGTCACCGAAGCCAGCATGATATTCATCACGCCGATGCCGCCCACGGCCAGCGTGCACACGCCGATCAGTCCCAGCACCGCCTGCAGCCCGTAGGAAAACGCGTTGATCATGGCGCGGTCTTCAATCGTGTCCCACTCCGGCGTGGCCTTGTCGTCCTTGGGATCGAAGTGGTGGCGCCGCGCAATCACCTCGCGCACCGCCATGAGCGCCTTCTTGTTGAGTTCGGGCGCCGTGGGTTGGATGATGATCTCGTCGGGATCGCGAACGTTTTTCAGATCGCGCATCAGCGCGAAGGGAATGAATCCGTTCTCGTTGTCCGGACCCTGGTACATCGAGTCCTGAATCTTGTTGCGCATGCTGCCGATCACTTCAAAGTCCAGCCCGCCGATTTCGACGTGCTGTCCCACGGCGGGCGCGCCCTGAAACACTTTTTTCGCCGCGTTGTAGCCGAGGATCACCACGCGCCGGTGGTCGGCGAAATCGCTCTCGTTAAAGTAGCGCCCGTCCGCGATTTCAATCTTGCGCATCTGCCCGTAGGGCATGTCCACGCCGCGCACCTGGATCGAGACGACCCGCGTGCCAATCTTGAAACCGAAATCGCGGTCGATCTCGCCGCTCACCGCCCGCACAATCGGAACTTCGTCGCGAATCGCTTCCACGTCCTCAAGTTCGTATTTGACCGCCTTGCCCGCGCGCTGGCCGCCGGCCTGCATGCTGGTCTGCCCGGGCCACACTACGATTACGTTGTTGCCCATGTTCATGAAAGCGTGCAGAACGCATCCGCCCAGTCCCTGCCCGTAGGCGAGCAACAGCACGACCGAAACCAGGCCCCAGCCAATGCCCAGCATGGTCAGCGCCGAACGCGTGCGATTGCGCATCAGCGACTGCCAGCCTTGCGAAATGAGCTCCTTTATGTACATAAAAAGTGGCTAGGGGCTAGTGATTAGTGGTTAGTCAAGCGCGGTGAGTTCACTAACCACTAGCCACTAAGTTTTTATTGAATGTGTATATCGCCCGAGCCCGTGCGCACCCGCAGCAGCTGTCCTCCGCCACGCACCTTACCGTGAATCTGCTTGTGCGAATCTCCGATGCGCCCCTGCACCGTCATCTCGATCGGCGACTCAACGTCCACCGTACCGGAGCTTGTGGAGATGTCCGCATCGAAGGCGGCATTCGCCTGCAGGCGCACATGCACGTTGCCCGAGCCGGTATGAATCTCCCACGAGCCACCTTGCGTGCCCTCGGCGGTTACATCGCCGCTGCCGGTCTCACCGCGGAATCCGCCCTCCACGCCACGCGCGGTGATGTTTCCCGAGCCGGTATGCAAGTCGATGTTGCCCGCAGCGGCTTCTTCAATCTCGACATCGCCGCTTCCCGTGCCGCCCCGCACCGGGCCCGAAATCTGCCGTGCCCGGATGTTCCCGGATCCGGTCTGCAGGTGAATCTCGCCGGTCAGGCTTGCCAGTTTCACGTCGCCCGACCCGGTCTGCGTGTCCACGTTGCCATGCGTCCCTTCAATGATCTGATCTCCCGAGCCGCTGTGGGTGTGGACAGTCGTGTCCGTGGGCACCGTAATCTCATAGTCCACTGAAATGTTGCGCACGTCCACGTAGTCGATGTGAATCTTGTTGCCCTCCTGGTGGATGGGCGGATTTTGTGCGATCGCCTGGACGTCGGCCTCGCGGTTGCCCATCAGCCAGTGGTCGCCTACATAAATCTTTCCGCGGATCGTGACTGATCCCGATGAACCGGCGCGTACGGTGACGTCGCCGGAATGGGTGAGCACCTCAAGATCGACGGGCCCGCTGACCTGCAAGGTTTTCTCGAACCGGCCTTGCGGGTTGGAAGCAAAAACCGCCGTGGTGGAGAAAAGCACGACCAGCGCGATCGCAAACAGCGCAACCAACCGGCTGGACACGAGGGTTGAGCAAAGAGAAGTTGAGCGAAGAGAAGCTGAGCGGAGAGTGCGAGTGTTATTCATAGCGTAGTGACTCCACAGGTGTCATATCCGCGGCGCGCTGGGCCGGATACATGCCCGCGGTCACGGTGATTAACGAAAGGGTGAGGATCGAAGCGACAATCGAAATCCACGAAACAATGGGATGCGGGACAAAGTCAGGCAGAGGCAGGGCCTCCATCGCAGAGCATATGCCGATCCCGGCCGAGAGCCCGAGAATGCCGCTGACCACGGTCAACATAGCGGACTCGGCAAAAAACTGCCGCAGGATGTCGCGCTTGGTGGCGCCCATCGCCTTGCGCGTACCGATTTCGCGCGTGCGCTCGGTGACCGATACCAGCATGATGTTCATCACGCCAATCCCGCCCAGGCAGAGCGTCACAATGGCAACGCATCCGAAGAAAATTGTGATCACTCCGAAAATCTTGTCCAGAAGCTTGGCGCCGTCCATGGTGTCCCAGATGAACAGCGCGTCTTTGTCGAGCGCGTCAAAGTGGTGCACCCGCGCCAGCGCGCTGCGCACCTGCAGAACCGCGGCCTCATGTTCTTCAGGATCGCCCACTTCGAAGACGATGTCGTCCAGATATCCGCGCAGGATCCCGGCTCCGGGCTTGGTCGGCGGCGGGAAATCGCGCGACACGGCCGAATACGGCGCGAACAAATAGTCGTTGTCCGGGCCGCTGTAGTTCGAGTTCTGCTTTTTCTCCTGCAGGACGCCAACCACTAAATAGGGAATACTCTGCACCAGCACGCTGGCGCCAATCGCGGGTTGCCCGGGAAACAGCTGCCGGTAGGCCTTTGAGCCCAGCACCAGCACGCGCCGGCCCTCGCGCTCGTCGTCGTCGGAAATCAGCCTGCCTTCGGAGACTTGCAGCGACCGGAAATCCTGGTATGACGGCCACATGCCGACCACTCCGCGGTTGGACAGGTTGTACTGGCTGACTTCAGGAATCGTCCGCCGCAATTCCGGGCTGACGTTCTTGACCGTATAGCAGTCATCGCGGATCAGGTCGGCGTCGTCAACGCTCAGATGAATCTCTCTGCCCGCCGCACGCCCGCCGACTTGCGAACTGGTGCGCCCGCCCCACATGATGACCAAGTCCTTGCCCAGGCTCTGCATGTGCTTTTTCTGGTCGACGCTGAAGCCGCGCCCCAGCCCCACCAGGATGATCACCGACGCGATCCCCCAAACAATCCCAAACATAGTGAGGAACGTCCGCATCTTGTGGGCCCGGAATGTGGCGACCGCCTGGCGCAGGATTTCGGAGAGAGTCATGACAGTCCCTAAAAGGCATCCGGCTTCCGGCTCTCGGCCTCCGGTGGTACGGATAAGCGCTTCGAACCGGAAGCCGGACAGCGAAAGCCGGACACCCGTGTGCTACTGCAGTACGACCTGATCGCCTTCCTTCAGCCCGCTCAGCACTTCGGTCTTCGCGCCGTTCGAGATTCCGATGTTGACGGCAACTTTATCCTTGCCTTCTTTGCCCTTCGGGTTCGGAATTTCGACCGAGGCCTTCTTATCCTTGTCGTACAGGATCGCGCCTTCGGGAATCTGCAGCACGTTCTTGTGTTCTTCCAGGATGATTTCCGCGTTGGCCGTCATCTCGGCTTTGAGTTCGCCGCCCGGATTCTGGATCGAAACGCGCACTTCAAACGTGGTGACGTTATCCTTCTCCACGCCCATCGGAGAAATCTTCGTCACCTTGCCGTCGAAGGTCTTGTCCTTGAACGATTCGACCTTGATGCGGGCGCGCTGTCCCAGATACACCTTGCCGATATCGCTCTCGTCGACCTTGCCCTTCACATACACTTCGCTGGTATCGCCCAGAGTCATCACGAGCGTAGCCGACGAACCCAGCACGAGGATCGAGCTCACCGCGTCGCCCATCTGCACATCGCGCGACAGCACAATGCCGTCGATCGGCGAAATGATGTCGGTATAGCTCAGCTGTTCTTCGAGTTGCTTCAGGTTGGCCTGGTCCTGCGCCACGTTGGCCTGAGACTGCGCGATCTTCGCCTTGAGGACGGTGACCTGCGCCTTCGACACGTTTTGCTTGTTCAGGGCCATCTCGTAATTCTTCTCTGCGTCATCCAGCGCCGAGGCGGAAACGACTCCGTCTTTCGCCATGCCGGTGGCGCGGTCGTAGGCCCGCTTCAACAGCGGCACATCCGGACCTTCCGCATCGACCTTGGCGCGCTCGAAGTCGGCCTGCGAGCTCTTTAAATTCGCCTCCGCCGCTTCCAGCGCGGCGCGCGATTGCTCCACCTGCGCCTCAATCTCGATTTTGTCGAGCTGCGCCAGCAGTTGTCCCTTCTTGACGTTGTCGCCGTAGTCCACCAGGAGCTTCTTCACGATACCGCTGGCCTTGGACTTTACTTCTACTTTCGTGATCGGCGTGACCTTGCCGGTCGCCACCACGCTCTTGGCCAGGTCGCCCTTTTCCACCTTGGCGAGTTTCGACGGATCAATCTTGGTGCCGCCACGCGTCGCCGCGAAGACTCCCACCGCGATCAGCAGCACGAGCCCGAGTCCCACGCTGCCCCAGATAATCAGTTTGCGACGCTTTTTCTTATGATTCCCGTTACCGTTCACAACGCCTCCTGTAGTTGCTCTAGATTGATACCGCGAAGTGGAGTCGAGGAAGCCGTTCCGCTGCCCTCACTCTCTGGTACGCGGCCCTGATTGCTTTTGTTCCTGAGAAAACACTTTTGTTCTGGAAAACTATGATTCCCGATGTGAAGTTCCGATGTGAAGTTTAAAAGACGGCCGTCACCGCTAACCCATCTGCCGCCTGCCAGTTAGACCCATCACTCTTTAAAAGGATAGCGCATCACAGCCTGGAATTTTGTGTTTCCCACATGCACCACCGGCCACTGCCTACTGCCTTTAAAATGTTAGAATTACCCTTCCATGATCGCCTTTGTGCTGCTCCGGGTCTTTCTGATCCTTCTCCTGGTGGCGGCCAATGCCTTCTTCGCGGCAGCCGAATTCTCCCTGGTGAGCGTGCGCGATACCCGCATCCAGCAGCTCATCTCAGCGGGACGCATCGGCGCGCGCATCGTGCAGCGCCTTCACCAGAACTTAGACCAGGTCGTGAACGGGGTTCAGCTCGGCATCACCATGGTCAGCCTGACCCTTGGCTGGATCGGCGAGCCGATGGTCGCGCGTCTAGTCGAAGGCATGGAGTTCGTCCACAAAGTCCCGCACGCGGCCGTCTACGCCCATACCATCGCGATCGCCATCGCCTTCAGCCTGATCACCTACATGCACGTGATCCTCGGCGAACTGGTGCCGAAGACGCTGGCCCTGCAGCGCGCCGAGCACGTCGCTCTGGCCGTCGCCGCGCCCATGGAGGCGTTCCTAACCCTCACCCGCCCCGTCCTCTTTTTTATGCGCCGCTCCGGCGGCCTGGTTCTGAGGATGTTCGGAGCGCAAATGACCCGCCGCGGAGGCGCCATCCACTCGCCCGACGAACTCAAACTGATCGTCACTGCCAGCCGCCAGTTCGGCCAGATTCCCGAGTTCCAGGAAGAAATGATTCACAGCGCCATCGAACTCGACAGCATTACGGTCCGCGAAGTCATGGTCGCGCGCCCTGACATTTTCTCGTTGCCTTCCGATCTCCAACTCGACGAATCCCTGGCCCGCGTGGTCGAGGGCCAGCACTCGCGCATCCCGGTCTACGATCCGCAGCGCGGCCCCGAGCACATTGTCGGCGTCCTTTATTACAAAGACCTCATGCGCTGGATGCGGCTCCGCCTCAGCAATCTTGGCCAGTCGACTTCGACCCGCATCGCGCGCATGCAGATCAGCCAGATCATGCACGACGTTCTGGTCGTTCCCGAAACCAAGGTTCTGGCGGAATTGCTGGCCGAATTCAAAGAACGCCGCCGCCATCTCGCGGTTGTGGTCGACGAATTCGGCTCGACCGCCGGAGTGATCACCGTCGAGGACATCCTCGAGCAGCTGGTCGGCAACATTGAAGACGAGTTCGACGTCTCCCCCAGCGAACCCGCGCTGGAAGATGAATCGACCATCGTGCTAGAAGGCTCAGTCAACATCCGCGACCTTGAGGCCGAGTACGGCCTGACCCTGCCGCGCGACGCGGGATTCGAGACCCTGGCAGGATTCATCCTCGCCCGCCTGCAGAAAATCCCCGACCTGCGCGACTCCTTCGAATACGAAGGCCGCCGCTACACAGTAGAAGAGCTGGAAGGCCACCGCATCGCCCGAGTGCGAATCGAAAAAACCGCGAAAGTAGAAGGCGAAGCCGAAGCGGCGAAGGGGGCAGGGAACTGATGCGCTGCCTATATGCTTGTCATCCTGAGCGGAGCACGACGGCGAGCAAAGCGAGCCGTCGCGCGCAGTCGAAGGATCCCTGCAAAGCCGTTGCCCGGCGCGTCAGTACGAATGCGTTCTCCCGATGCTTCCCCGCATGGAGTGCACCAGAATGAATCACGAGGAGGAACTGATCAAAGCGTTCTTTGTGCCGACGAAGCGCGAACGCTACCTGGAAATCGTCTCGAAGCCGAAAAAGCGGGAGAAGTTTCTTCGCGAACTGGGCCACTTCAAAGCTCTGGATCCACGCTATGTCGTAACGATTCCAACGAACAAGCGACACGCCACAGATATAGCTCTTATCTTGGCGCACAAGGGTGCCCCGAAATCGTGCTGGGTTACGTCCGAGGACTCCCGGATAGACGGTCAGAACCTGCCTCTCGATGAGGCTCTCCACATGATCGTTGGCTATGGGATGGGTACATTTCTTTCGTGTATTGCGGGCAAGTTAGCATACTTCGAAGACGAAGAGGTGCGGTGGATTCTGGAGCGCCGCTCTTAACAGAGAATGAGAACAAGTTAACGACGAACGACCCGATGCTCTCCCGCCTCCTCCAACGCGTCCTCTACACCATCCCAGTAATCTGGCTGGTCGTAAGCCTCGTCTTCCTGCTCATCCACCTAGTCCCCGGCGACCCCATCGCACAGATGCTCGGCGAAGGCGCGCCGGCCTCCGACATCGCCGCCACCCGCCACGCCTACGGCCTCGACGCGCCACTGAGCGAGCAGTACCTCCACTACTGGAAAGGCGTGCTGCACGGCGACCTCGGCCGCTCCATCCGCTACAACAAGAGCGTGACGCTCAGCCTTGCCCAAGCGTATCCCTACACGTTGCGGCTCACGCTGGCGTCGCTGTTCGTGGCCATCGTCCTCTCCATCCCCGCCGGAGTCCGCTCGGCGCAGCGTCGCAACCGCTGGGACGACCGCCTGCTCTCGGTCGTCAGCCTGTTCGGCCTGTCGTTCCCTAACTTCGCGCTAGGCCCCATCCTGATCCTGCTGTTCGCCGTCAAGCTCGGATGGCTCCCCGTCTCCGGCGCAGGCTCATTCGCGAATCTCGTGCTGCCGGCGCTTACCATGGGCAGCGCGCTTGCCGCCATCCTCACCCGCATGGTGCGCACCTCCATGCTGGAAGAACTCAGCCAGGACTACATCCGCACCGCCCGCGCCAAAGGCCTGACCGAGCGCACCGTCGTCTACCGCCATGCCCTGCGCAACGCCATGATCCCCGTGCTCACGGTGCTGGGCCTGCAATTCGGCGCGTTACTGGCCGGCGCCATCGTCACCGAAAAGATTTTCTCCTGGCCCGGCATCGGCCGCCTCACCGTCGACGCCATCTCCGCCCGCGATTATTTCCTGGTCCAAGGCTGCATCCTGGCCATTGGCCTGACCTATGTAGCGGTAAATTTCCTGACTGATGTGCTGTACTCCGTAGCCAACCCCAGGATCAGGCAGTGAGGCGGCGTATTCATCACGTTCCCAAAATGGTCACGGTCCGGCAAAGTTTTCTCTGCTTCAACCTACAACTTGTCATCCCGAGCGTAGCATTGCAATTGGCAAAGCCAATTGGAATGCGCAGTCGAGGGACCTGCTTTTCTGGAATCGTCAGTGAGAGATCATTAGCTATAGCGTATACGTCATCGCCAGCAAGTCGCGCGTGATCTACATCGGGATGACGAACGACCTGAGCCGAAGAGTGTTCGAACACGAGAATGGGCTCATTGAGGGATTTACCCAACAGTACCGCTGCCACCGGCTGGTGACCGTTCTTTATCGCGAGTTTCGCCTGGAGGCATGGTAAGTACTTCGACCAACCGGAGAGCAAAACGCGGGGCGTGGCCGCCCCGCCTCTGGCAGAATCCAACTACGCTGCCGGCATTAACTTCTTCATCCGTTCTTTCATCTCCTGGGGCGAAACATCTTCCACGTGAGTGGCAACGCCCCACAGATGTCCGAACGGGTCCTGAAGGAAGCCGGAGCGGTCTCCATAGAACTGGTCCTCAACCGGCTTTAGGATTCTTGCTCCCTCGGCCGCCGCGCGCTTCACTACGTTATCGACGTCGGGGAGGTATATATAGAGGCTCACCGGGCTGGCGCCGATCGTGGCCGCGCTGGTGTGTCCCTGCCCCATGCTGGGATTCTCGTCCGCCAGCATGATGTGAGAATTGCCGATCTTCAATTCCGCGTGCCCAACCTTTCCGTCGGGGCCATTCATGCGAACGGTTTCGGTCGCCCCAAAAACTTTCTTGTAATACTCAATCGCCTGTGCCGCGCCCTTGATGATGAGGTAAGGTGTGACGGAGTTGTAGTCCTTGGGAATGTACGAGACTTTACTCATGATTTTTCTCCTTAGAATGTAGGCTTAAGGGTGGAGGTTACGGCGCGCGTGCGGAGAAACTACGCGGTCACATTGTTTCTTCCTTATTATGAAAACATAAGTCGTCGGCGAACTCAAGACCCCGTAGCTGCGACTTAATATCTCAACTATGTCCGCTGCCGCCATTTCGTTTCGCCGCAAGCTGGTCGGCTGGGCTACGGGAAGTGCCCGCCACAATCCATTAGCGGCCGTCGGCGTGGCGTTGGTTGTGGTCTTCGTCTTTTTTGCTCTGTTCGCGCCCTGGATCGCCCCACAGGACCCCGCCTCGATCCACCTGCCCGCGCGGCTCGACCCGCCCTCGTCCGCCCACTGGTTCGGCACCGACGAACTCGGCCGCGACATTCTCTCTCGCGTCATCTACGGCGCGCGCATCTCCATGCTGGTTGGCAGTTGCGTCGTGCTCACCTCGCTTGCCCTCGGACTCATCATCGGATCGATCGCCGGATATTACGGCGGCGGCATCGACCGCTTCGTCAACGTCGTGCTGATGAATGCGTTCCTTTCTTTCCCAGGAATCCTGCTGGCCATCGCTTTCATTGCTTTCCGCGGGCCCGGCATCTTCAATCTCGTTCTCGCGCTCTCGCTCGGCGGATGGGTCGGATACGCGCGCCTGGTCCGGGGACAAGTTCTGGCCGCCCGCGAACGTGAGTTCGTTGAAGCCGCCCGCGCGCTGGGCGCCTCCGATTTACGAATTATTGCCCGCCACATTCTTCCCAACATCATTCAACCGGTCGTCGTGCAGGCCGCAATCGGCATGGCCGGAGCCATCCTCGCCGAAGCCACCATGAGTTTTCTTGGACTCGGCGTTCCGCCGCCCACCGCGAGTTGGGGAGCGATGCTCAACGACGGCCGCGCCCACCTGTTCGACGCGCCGCATCTCGTCCTGTTTCCCGCGCTCGCCGTAATGCTCGCCGTGCTGAGTTTCAATTTCATCGGCGACGCGCTGCGCGATTATCTGGATCCGCGCTCCCGCATCGAAGCGGGACTCTGAATACTCGCCCGAAACCCGCGCCAGTCAAGCCATTTAGCCTGTAAGTGCTTCATCCCAAACCACATAAAAACTTCGCAACATTTCTTGACAATGTGTGTTTCTTCCTCGTGTGGCCACAAAGATGTGCAAATGCAGGCAAATCAGACCAATGGGAGAGTTCCTATGAAGAGCACCATCAAGATTACGTTTCTAAGTACAGCGCTGGCGATTCTTGCGCTGCCAGTTGTGGCCCAAACCACCAACCCGGCCCCGGTTACCGGCGAAAGCATTCAAGACCGCAAAGAGAACCAGCAGGACCGCATTGCCAACGGCGTAAAAAGTGGCGAACTGACCGCCGGCGAGACCGCCAATCTGGAAAAGAAAGAGTCCAATCTGAACCACGAAGAGAAGGACATGCGTTCGCTGGATAACGGTAAGCTGACCGCGGCCGACAAGACCACCCTGAACCAGCAGCAGAATCAGCTTTCCAAGCAGATATATCAGGACAAGCACAACTCCGCGGTACAGAATACCGACCCGAAGAGTGAAGTCGGCAAGCGCGCCGAGAATCAGCAGGACCGCATCGCGCAAGGCGTGAAGAGCGGCCAGTTGACTGCCGGGGAGACTGCTCACCTGGAGAAGAATGAAGCGAAGATCAACAACGAAGTCCGCAACGATCGCGCCGCCAATGGTGGCAAGCTGACCGCGCAGGAGAAGAAGCAAGTCAACCGCCAGCAGAGTAAGATGTCGCGCCAAATCTACCGCGACAAGCACAACGGCCGCCGTCAGTAGGCCGAGTTTCCACCACAAACCGAAGAAGAGCGAGGAAGACAAAGAAGCGCCCCTGGGCTGACCCTGGGGGCGTTTTTGTTTTTCTGGGACGCTCCCGGCCGGACCCTGCCGGTAAGCCCCTGAAAGCGCTCCAGATAGGTTTCTTGACAAACATCGCAAATTGCAATATAACTATTGCGAACTGAAATACACCTCAGGGGCGTGGCCGGTGAAGCTGGGCGAGAAAATTCGGTACCTGCGCGAAGTCGAAGGTTCGCTGCGCGGCCTGGGCCGTCCCATGACCCAGCTCGAGTTGGTGCGCGCCATTCGCGAAGAGCTGGGCAAAGGCCGCGGAAGCACAAAAGGGGCTTCCATCAGCCAGTCCTATCTTTCGCAGATCGAAAACGGAGCGCGCCCCCACATGACGCAGTCGTCGCGCGCGCTGCTGGCCAAGTTTTTCAAAGTGCACCCCGGTTTTCTCGTCGATGACCCCGATGGCTACCATGCCGAACTGACTTCCGACCTGCGCACTACGGAAGGCCAGCTCGATGTCTGGCTGCTGCAAGGCTCGGAGAAATTCGCCAGCGATCCGGAAGTCAGCCACGTGCTGATCAAGGCCGCGCGCGAGAAGGACACGCGCCGTTGCGTCCTGTTGCTGGGAGCAATTCTGGACACGCCGGGACTGGCCGATCGTCTGCTGGAAGCGCTGCGTCCCGAACTTGCGGCCGGCAGCGGCAATCATTTTCGAGCAAGCCAGGGCCCATCTCGCGCCAGCCAGGCCGCGAATGCGGAGGGGAGGCGAATCCGATGACGTCGACACGGTTCGATTGGTCAGACTTTTATTTGATCTGTTTCGCGGTCGGCTTCTGCTTCAGTTTCTTTTCGTTCATCTTTGGCAGTTCGCGTCTCGGCCGTCTGCATTTGCCGCACTTTCACGGGCACGGTGCGCCGCATCTGCCGGCCGGGCATGCTCCCATGGGGCACGCTCCGGCCGCGGGTGGTCACGCGCCCGCGGCCCCGCATGCGCCCGGCGCGCATTCTGCGCCACGCAGCAGCAGCGTTTCGCCGTTCAATCCGCCGTCGCTGGCCGCGTTCCTGGCCTGGTTTGGCGGCACGGGATATCTGCTTACGCGCTTCTCCTCGCTGTGGGTTGGCTTGGGCTTGGCGCTTTCCGTGCTGAGCGGATTGGTGGGCGGCGGAATCATTTTCCTGTTCCTGAGCCGAGTGTTGATTTCGGAGGACGAGAACATGGATCCCGCCGACTACGAGATGGTGGGCGTGCTCGGCCGGCTCTCGGTTTCCATTCGCGAAGGAGGCACCGGCGAAGTCATTTACTCGCAGGTGGGAACGCGCCGCGTGTGTGGCGCTCGCAGCGAGGACGGCAGCGCCATCGCCAAAGGTACCGAGGTCGTGGTCGAACGCTACGACAAGGGAATTGCCTACGTTCGACCGTGGAGCGAAATGTCGGGAGAGGATGAAACCGCTGCCGACGACTCAATCAAGCGTTGACTTGCTCGTATGAAATTTGTGCCGGGAAGACACTATGAATCGAATTGCTTACAAGACGCTGGTCGGGCTGATGTGGCTGGCCCTGCCGGTCACGGCGCTGGACTACTGGCGCAACTGGGATCAGCTGCCGGTGCGAATGGCGGTTCACTTCGACGCCAACTGGCAGCCCAATGGCTACACGTCCCGCGAAGGCGCTCTGGACCTGGGGCTCGGCATCATGGTTTTCATGCTGGTCGTGTCCACGGTCGGATTGTTGATCGCGCATGCCCAGAAGCCGGCCGCGGCCTGGCCGCTGCTGGTGGTCTTTTACATAACGATTGGTTTTGTCTGGTTTGGAAACCACTCGATCATCAAGTGGAATCTGAACCCGCCGCCAGCCCATTCCGAGTTGATGGGCCCAGACTCCCCCGCGGTGCGTGACTCAAGCGGAGCGAAGTTTCTAACACTGCATTCGTAACAGGAGGCGTTATGTTCAGTGGGATCTCGAACGTAGTAACGATCTGGATCTTCGTCGGGCTGGGTGTCATGGTCTTGCTGTTCCTGATGAGCGGAATGGCCAGGCTCTATCGCAAAGCCGGGCCGCACGAGGCGCTCATTGTGTACGGCCTGGGCGGAACGCGCGTGGTGCAGGGCCACGGCACGCTGGTATTGCCCATGGTGCAGATCTGCCGCGACCTGTCCCTCGAACTCATGTCGTTCGACGTGGCGCCGCAACAGGATTTGTACACCAAACAAGGCGTCGCGGTGACGGTCGAAGCCGTGGCGCAGATCAAGGTGAAGTCCGATCGTGAGTCAGTGCTGACCGCGGCGGAGCAGTTCCTGACCAAGTCCGATCAGGAACGCGAAGGCCTGATTCGGCTGGTCATGGAAGGCCACCTGCGCGGCATCATCGGCCAACTGACGGTCGAAGAAATCGTGAAGCAGCCGGAGATGGTTTCCGACCGCATGCGTGGAACGTGCGCTGAAGACATGAACAAGATGGGACTGGAAGTCATCTCGTTCACGATTAAAGAAGTGCGCGACAAAAACGAGTACATCACCAACATGGGCAAGCCGGATGTTGCGCGGATCAAGCGCGATGCCGACGTTGCTACGGCCGAAGCCGACCGCGATACCGCCATCAAGCGCGCCCTGGCACAGCGGGAGTCCGCTGTGGCCAAAGCACAGGCCGATCAGGAACGCGTGCTGGCCGAGACGTTGTCTCTTGCCAAGCAAGCGGAATCGCAGCGCGACCTGGAAATCAAGAAGGCGCAATACCTGGAAGTCACCAAGCGTCAGCAGGCGCAGGCTGACAAGGCGTACGACATCCAGACCAACATCATGCAGCAGCAGGTAGTCGCGGAGCAGGTGAAGGTGCAGCAGATCGAGAAAGAACAGCAGGTTAAAGTGCAGGAAGCCGAAATCAACCGCCGCGAAAAGGAACTGATCGCAACCGTGCTGAAGGGGGCGGAGATTGAGCGGCAGAGAATCGAAACTCTTGCCGCCGCCGAGAAGCAGCGCCTGATCGCGGAAGCCGAAGGCCAGGCATCTTCGATTCGCGCACAAGGCGAGGCCGAAGCCGAGATTATCTTCAAGAAAGGCGACGCCGAAGCCCGCGCGATGAACGTGAAGGCCGAAGCCTTCCAGGAGTACAACCAGGCGGCGGTCATCGACCGGTTGTTCGCCAGTATGCCGGAAATCGTGAAGGCATTGGCGGCTCCCTTGGCCAACGTCGACAAGATCACCATCGTGTCGACGGGAAACGGAGCGGAGTCTGGCATGAACAAAATCACCGGGGACATCACCAAGATGGCGGCGCAGGTTCCAGCGTTATTCGAGACGCTCTCCGGCATGCCGCTGTCCGAGTTGATGAGCAAGATCCGGCTGATCGGCGACAAAGCCCCCAAACCGGGCGATGCCGCGAAGAAATAGCACGAGATGCTCCGTGGGGACGGGCGCCTTCGGCCGTCCCCGCACTCCTCAGTGCAGGATCAGACTCCACGTCTTCGGAGGGGCAAGTGAACAACGACACGGCTCAAGCTCAAATGGCAGAAAACTTCCGGTTCTATGGTGACATGCGATTCAAGCAGCTAAGCCTGTTCATGGCCGCGATGACGGCTGCGGGTGCTGGTGTCATACAGGCTACCGGGAATCGATGGCATATCGCATTAGCCGCACTGTGCGTTACCGCGGTTATGTGGGTGGTAGAGGTGAGAGCAACACTAAACGCTATTGCGGCACACGACGCAATCCCAGAAGTGTTCCCCGCTCAAAAGATTAGATTCTGGCCTTGGCTAAACTCGTCTTGGGCAGTTCTATTTCTGCACGTCGCCTGCTACGCATTATGGCTGCGGTGCGTCTGGGTTTGGGGCGCCGGACGGGGCCCGTCGTACACCGGAGCGCTGGTTGGGCTTACGCTATTTGTTTTCTCGGTGATCAGTTACGGCAAAAACAGGAAATTCTGGTGCAGAGAAGAGGGTTTCAGAGCGTGGCTATGGATACAAAACCGAAATACACAGCAATAGGACTCGCCCTGGGAGTGGCGCTGGGCGCCGTGTTCGGGGTTGCAGCCGGGCACATGGGCGTCTGGCTGGCCGTCGGAGTGGCGATCGGCATCGTGATCGGCGCTTCGTTCCGGCACAAAGAAACGAATTGTCCACAGTGCGCGCAGATCCATCGCGCACACGAAATGAGAAATCAAAAGGCAACAAGCTAGTAGCTAGCAGCTAGAAGCTGAAGTCAAAAAAGGAGTCCACCATGGCATTACTAGAGCGCGTTTCCACACTAGTCCGAGCGAACCTGAACGACCTGATCGACAAGGCCGAGGAACCGGAAAAGATGATCAAGCAGGTCATTCTCGATATGCAGAACCAGCTTCTGCAGGTTAAGACGCAGGTGGCGATTGCCATCGCCGACCAGCACCTGTTGGAGAGGAAGCAGAAAGAAAACGAAGACAAAGTAGCCGAGTGGATGCGCAAGGCCGAACTCGCCGTCGACAAAAAAGAAGACGACCTGGCGCGCGCCTCACTGTTGCGCGTGGAGAGCTATCGCGAGCTCAGCGAGAACTTCACGCAGCAGGTGAGCGACCAGAAGGCGCAGGTGGAAAATCTGAAGTCCGCCCTGCGCCAACTCGAGCAGAAGCTGACCGAGGCGCAGGCCAAGGCCGACGTGCTGATTGCGCAGCATCGCCGCGCCCGCGCCGTGGGCAAGGCCAGCGACGCGCGCATGGCCTCGGGCGACGGCTCGAAGATGGCGGCCTTCGACCGTATGAAGCGCAAAGTCGCGCACTCGGAAGCCGTGAGCCAGGCGAAATCGGAAATCGCCGGCGACAACCTCGACGACCGCCTGGCCGCGCTCGAGAAAGAAGACCGCATCGAGCAGTTGCTGGCCGAGTTGAAAACGAAGCGCGGCGCGTAAGCACATTTGGCCGCGGGCGCCCTCGCCCGCGAATGCTGGCGGCGCACTCGAACAGGTCAGTCGCAATCGGGAGGCTGCATGACTCGCAGTAGGAATAGTTTGTCTACCGCGGCGGGATCGTTGGCCCTGGCAGTCGGCCTCGGCCTACGACTCTGGACCCACGGCAACTTTGCACACTTCGCCAGCGGCTTTTTCCTGGGCGTGTCCATAGCTCTGCTGATCCTGGGCTGGCGCGCCCGTCACGGAACGTTTCCAGATAGCCATCAGAAGTCAGTGTGGTTTGGTCCAGTCCTCAATCTTCAACTGCTTCACGCGGTGGAAGACGCGATCATGAGTGACCAGCACCACGGGCGCAGCTAGCGCCTGGGCCGCGATCATCATGTCGAGGTTTCCCATGGGCTCGCCGGCATGGATACCTCCCGACGATATATACCACGATATATCGCAACTTGTTCATGGATCAAGATCTAAATCCGAGACGCGATTCGCGCCGGCCGGACCTCCACCGGCTGCGTTTCGGGCGTCCGTAAAGCCCTGCGACTGCAGGACTTACAACCGCAGCAACCTTTGCGCACACCTTGGGTTCTTACCCTGAAGACGAGGCATCAACCGGTCTCTGGCATCCCAAGCCGAAAAATCGGTATCCTCACCATTGCGCCGCTTCCGGGTCCAAGAAAAGTGCAGAGGAGCGATCTCCCATGAAAAAAATCACCGCAGTAGTGTTGTTGAGCATGAGCCTGATCCCGTCCGGATGTGCGACTTCCCATGCCACCGGCAATATCAATGGCATGTGGTCGGCGACCCTGTCGAACTCGACGACCAACACATTCAGCTTTATGACAGACTTAACCGTAAATGCCGGCGGATCTCTGGGAACGACCAACTTTAACCTTACCGTGAACAACACGCCATGCACCTTCCCCACGTCGACCGAAAGCGGCACATTTACGATCACCGGGAATTTCAACGGCCAGGTATCGGGAAAATTTCACTATGTCATCATGTCCACGGGGGTAGAGGCGAATATCCTCACACTGGACGGCATAGTGAGCGGCGGGCAGATCACCGGCACATGGACGGTCACCGGGGCGATCGGGACCTGCACCGGCAACGGAACCTTCACCATGAACCCGCTGTTAGCGCCAGCGATGCAGTAGGGCTAGGGCATCTGACCAAGCGCACTTGAGGAAGCGCACCTGAGGAAGCGTACCAACAAGGCCGCCTTGGAGGCTTCCTCCACGGGTGGCCTGCTAGCATCCATTGACGTGCCTGCCCGCATCTCTCTATCCTGATACGGGGCTATCCTGATACGGGCTATCCTGAATACGGACCCTAAATTCAAGGACGGTACATGAAGAAGCTTGCAATCCTGATGTTGCTGGCGCTGGAACTCGCGGTTTGCGGCTGCGCCAGTAACACCCTGAACAACTTCAACACCAATACGGCGAGCACCGCGCAATGGGAGGCCCAGCTGGTCGGAGGCACAGGCCCGGCCAGCGCTCTGAATTTCCTGAGCACCTTCAACGTGCAAGATAACGGGACCGCGACCGTTCCCTTGGATATTCCGAGTACGGGCATCAGCTTCATCAACGCCGGCGCGTGTTTTGCCAACGGCGTGAATGTTCTGAGCGCGGCTGGCAATGCCACATTCTCAACCAATACCGGGACGGGCCAGGTCACGGGCCAGCTGAACTTGACCGTGACATCGGTCACGCCGGCGGGCAATGTTCTTGCGCTGACCAGCTATCAGGGTGGCCTTACCGGCACGTCAAATGGAACGACGACCACGACCGGCACACTGACCAATGGAGTTGTCGTTGGCACCTGGCAATTGACCAGCAGCGGCGACATCGCCGGTTGTACGGGCAGCGGCACTTTCGTCATGTGCCAGAGCAAGAGCACCTGCTCCCCTCCGTAGAACGCGGCGGTGTCTCCCAAATTCTTCCCAGCCCAGGGTCTTTTTTCTGCCCGAGGCCGCACTCTTCCTTCCTCCGACCCCCCTGCTATACAGTGAGAGCCATGAAGCGTTCTCTGCAACAGATTGCTGAGGCGGTCGGAGCCCGCCTGATTGGCGAGGGCCGCGCCGAAGTGAGTGCCGTGGCCAGCATCGAATCGGCGACGCCGGAGGACATTGTCTTCGTCGAGGATGAAAAGCATCTGGCCTCGGCTCTGCAATCTCGCGCGGGTGCGGTGATCGCTGGCGAATTCGCAGCCTCTGGGACGGGCACGCGCCCCGTCCTCGTCACCGACCATCCTAAACTTGCCTTTGCGCGGGCCGCGCGCTTGCTGCGGGAGGCATTGCCGAGCGGCAGCGCTCCGCAGCAGGGAAGCGTGCACTCTACCGCCGTGCTGCACTCTTCTGTGCTGCTCGGCCCCGGCGTTGTTGTTGAAGAACGAGCGGTACTCCGCGAGCAAGCGCAGATCGGGGAGAACACGCGTATCGGTGCGGGTTGCGCGATTGGCGCCGGCGTCCGCCTGGGGCGCGGCTGCGAGATTTATCCCAACGTAACGATTTATCCTGGCACCACGTTGGGCGATCGCGTGATCGTGCATGCGGGCGCGGCGCTGGGCAGCGATGGATTCGGCTATGTGCGCGACCGTAAGACCGGGCATTACGAAAAATTCCCGCAGGTAGGACGCCTGGTCATCGAGGACGACGTCGAGATCGGGGCGAATTCGACCATCGATCGTGGCGCGCTCGACGAAACCCGCATCCGCCGCGGAACGAAGATCGACAACCTGGTCCACATCGGCCACAACTGCCAGATTGGCGAAGACGTTGTCATCGCCGCGCAGACGGGGCTGTCGGGAAGCATTGTGATCGAGAATGGCGTCATACTGGGCGGCCAGGTGGGTATCGGGGAGCACGCTCGCATCGAAGAAGGAGTCATGCTGGGCGGCCAGGGCGGCGTTCTGCCCAACAAAGTCTTGCGCGGTAAAGGCGTGGCGTTCTGGGGAACCCCGGCGCAACCGCTGCGTGAATATCTGAAGCAACTGGCAACGCTGGCGCGGCTGGCAAAGAAGTAATGAAGCAGACCTCAGACCTTGGACCTCAGACCGTGGGCTTAAAGCCCCGGCCTCGGAGTCGGTGCAAGCTGATGAAGCCCGACAAATCGAAGGCTGATTGGTCCGATGTCTGAGGTCCGACGCCTGAGGTCCGGCACTTATGGCAATCATCGTCATCGGCGGACATTCACGCAGCGTGGGCAAGACCAGCGTGGTCGCGGGCCTGATCTCCGCGTTGCCCGAGTTCCATTGGACCGCCGTCAAGATCACGCAGTATGGCCACGGCGTCTGTTCTGCGAACGGCGAGCCCTGCGACTGCGCGACCGCCGATCACTCGTGGGCAATTTCCGAAGAGCGCGACCGTTCCGGCGAGTCGGATACCTCCCGGTTCCTCATAGCCGGGGCGGCGCAAACCTTCTGGGTGCGGACGGAACAAGGCCGTCTGGCCGAAGCGATGCCCGCCTTGCGGCAGCGCCTCGCGGGCGCGCGCAACGTGATCATCGAGTCGAACAGCGTGTTGAAGTTTCTCAAACCGGATCTGTACCTGACCGTACTCGACCCCTCGACCGCGGATTTCAAGAATTCAGCGCGGGAATTCCTGGACCGCGCGAGCACGGTGATTCTGCACCACACTCCCGACAGCCCGGAGTGGCAATCCGTATCTCTGAAGCCGGTGGCCGGACGCCCGCTATTCCGCATCACGCCGCCGCCCTACGTAACCGCAGCGATTGCAGACTTCGTTCGCGCAAACCTCATTGCCTGTCAAAACCAGAAACTGAGAACTGAGAACTGAGAACTGGCAGCTGGCAACCGGCAACCGGCAACTGTCTTTTGCTATCCTTGCCCGTGCGGCAAATTCACTTCAGCGCCTGGTTGCTGGTCGGGTTGTCGGCGATTCTTCAGGCCATCATCTTTCCTCTTCCCGGCGTTTATGTTCTTTCCTGGTTTGCGCTGGCTCCTCTGATCGTGGCCCTGCTACGCGCGCGCCCCGCGGGTGAACTCGAGGTGGCCGGTTCCGTAAGGCTGCATCCGGCCACGCCCGCGCAGGGATTCTTGCTCGGCTACGCGTGCGGAATCCTCTGGTACGCAGGCACGTGTTACTGGATCTACGACACCATGCGCCAGTTCGGCGGCCTGAGCACGCCCGAGGCTCTGCTCGCCCTGTTTCTCTTCTCCTGCTATCTCGGGTTGTATCACGGCCTTTTCGGTCTTGTGGTCAGCTTGCTGGCCGGGTCGGCCCGGGACTACCGGCGCCCGCTGGTAATGGCTCCGTTTCTGTGGGTCGCGGTGGAACTGGCGCGCACGCGCATCACGGGGTTTCCGTGGAACTTGCTCGGAATCGCGCAAGTCGACAACGTCGCACTCTGCCGCATTGCGGCGTCCACCGGCGTCTACGGCATCTCCTTTGAGATTGTGCTGGTGAATGTCGCGCTGGCAGCGGCGTTTCTGGTTCCGCGGGAGAAGCGCTTCCCCCTGCTGGCCGCGGCCCTGGCGGCCGCCGCCGTCCTGCAGGCCGGGAGACTGGTCGAAGCCCCTCCCGCGAAAGCTGACCATGCGGCGCTGCTGGTGCAGCAGAATATTCCGGTTTCGTTCGACTGGGCGCGGCCGGGGTCCTTGCAGCAGACAATGAATGAACTGACAGAACTCACGGTGAAATCGGCCGCAGAAAGTTCGGCGGCGAAAATCGATCTCATCGTCTGGCCCGAATCGCCGGCGCCGTTCTTCACCAACGACCAACGATTTCGCGACACGATGAGTGAACTCGCTCGCGACACCAAAGCGTGGAATGTAGCCGGGGCGATTGGAACTTCATCGGCCGGCGGGCAGTCTTCGCCGTTGTTCAACTCCGCCGAATTGGTCAGCCCCAGCGGCGAATGGACGGCGCGCTACGACAAAATCCATCTCGTGCCCTTCGGCGAGTATCTGCCCTTTCCGAGCGTGTTTTCCTTTGCCGGAGGCCTGACCAAAGCAGTCGGTGAGTTTCAGCGGGGCACATCGCGTCGGCCTCTGGATGCGGGCGACGCGCGCCTCGGCGTCTTTATCTGCTACGAGTCCATCTTCCCGGACGAAGTCCGGCAGTTCGCCGATCAAGGTGCGCAGGTGTTCGTGAATATTTCCAATGACGGATGGTACGGCGACAGCGGCGCTTACGCGCAGCACCTGAACCAGACCCGCATGCGCGCCATCGAGAACAACCGCTGGCTGCTGAGCGCAACCGACACCGGGGTCACCGCGTCGATCGACCCCTGGGGACGCGTGGTGGCGCAAATTCCCCGCAAGCAGCGGGCGGCTCTGGTCGCGCCCTATGCCCTCACTTCCGTCACTACTTTCTATGCCCGTCACGGCGACTGGTTCGCGTGCGGGTGTGCGATAATTTCACTGGGAGCGCTGTTCGCGCGCTTTGCATTCCCAGGGAAACCGCTCCAAAAATCGCAAAAAGGCTGACGCGTCCTCATGAATCAAGAGTTGGTGCTGGAATACGAAAAACTCAACAAAAAGGTCCACGAACTTCGGGAGTATCTTTGACGCGGAGAAAGTCCGTCCGCAGCTAGCCGAAATTGAAAAGCAGTCCGCCGACCCGAATCTGTGGTCGAATCCGCAGCGATCTCAGCAGGTGATGCGCGAGAAGAAGCGGTTGGAGCACGTGCTCGCCACCGACGCCGACCTGGCCCGCCGCGGCGATGACATTGCCGCCTACTTCGACCTGTCCAAAGAAGGCGAGAACGTTGACGCCGACTTGCAGCGCGAAATCGGCGCCCTGCGCGAGTTGCTCGACCGCCTCGAAACCGAGACTCTGCTCTCGGGCGAGAACGATGCGCGCAACGCCATCGTCACCATCCATCCCGGAGCCGGCGGCACCGAATCGCAGGATTGGGCCGACATGCTCTTGCGCATGTACTTGAGATGGGCCGAGCGGCAGCGGTTTGAGACCGTGCTCTACGACTACCAGCCCGGCGAGGAAGCGGGGCTGAAGTCGGCGACGTTCGCGGTGAACGGCGAATACGCCTTCGGACTGCTGCAGAGTGAAATTGGAGTGCATCGCCTGGTGCGCATTTCGCCCTTCGATCAGGCCAAGCGCCGGCATACTTCGTTCGCCAGCGTTTACGTCTCCCCGGAGATCGACGAAAGCATTGAGATTGTCATCAAGCCGGAAGATATTCGCATCGATACTTACCGTTCCAGCGGCAAGGGCGGACAGCACGTGAACACGACCGATTCCGCCGTGCGCATCACGCACATCGCCACCGGTCTGGTCGCCAATTGCCAGAATGAACGCTCGCAGCACAAAAACAAAGAGCGCGCCATGAGCATGCTGCGTTCGAAGCTTTACGAATTCGAGATGGAGAAGAAGAGGGCGGCTACGAAGAAGATCGAAGATTCGAAACTCGACATCGAATTCGGATCGCAGATTCGTTCCTACGTCCTGCAGCCCTACCGCATGATCAAGGATCACCGTACCAAGACCGAGGTCGGCGACGTCGATCGCGTTCTCGACGGCGATCTGCAGCCGTTCATTCGCGCGTATCTGCTCGCGCGGCGCGGAGAAAAGCAGTAGGGTGCGTAAACCCTTGTCATCCTGAGGCCCGCGCTTTTTGCGGGCCGAAGGATCTATGAAACTCGTGTGAGGCTCCGATGCTGCAGGCAGACTGCATAGATCCTTCGGGGCGCACAGAACGCGTCCCTCGGGATGATAAGAGTAATAGCGAGGTTTTGAAGTCTCCAATCATGCGCAAGTCTTCACATCTGTCGAAAAAGTCCATAAGACTCAGCCCTCGCTTCCTACGTGCCATCCGGTTCGCGGCCGAGAAACATTCCGGTCAAACGCGCAAGGCCTCAACCATTCCCTACATCGCGCACCTGATGGGCGTGGCGTCGCTGGTCCTGGAAGCCGGCGGCGACGAAGATCTTGCCATCGCCGCCCTTCTGCATGACGTGGTTGAGGACTGCGGCGGGGCGCCCATGCTGAAGGAAGTTCGCCGCCGTTTTGGGAGCCGCGTTGCGAAAGTTGTCGACGGCTGCACCGACGCGGATACTTATCCCAAGCCGCCGTGGCGCGAGCGCAAGCAGAAATATATCCTTCACCTGAAAAATGCCGACGCGGACACTCGCCTGGTTTCGGCTGCCGATAAACTCAACAACGTGCGCTCCATCCTCAGCGACTACCGCGCCATCGGCGAATCCGTTTGGTCACGGTTCAACGGTGGACGCGACGGCACTCTTTGGTACTATCGGACTTTGCGGGATGTATTTCTCCGGCGCAAGCGGAATCGCATCACCCGGGACCTGGAACTAGCCGTGAACGAGTTGGACACGCTCGCCGCAGGGCAAGCGATTCCCGGCGGCGGAACCCCCCAACCCTTCGTCGAGGCCTGACGCTATGGCGCGCACGATCGATCAAATTCGCGCTTCGAAGCTGCCCTCTAACCTGATGCAATTCGCCGCCCGGGGCGCGCTCCAGGTCTCGGCGGCCGAGAACATCGAAATCCTCGTCTATCTGGCGCGGCACAACCCGGTCTTCGGTCCTGTGGCTCGCATGACTCTGGCCGGATGGGACGAAAAGGCATCGCTCGTGACCGCCGCCGATCCCACCACCCCAACGGAAGTGCTGGAATACCTGATCGCCCCGGACAATTTGCGGCCACCGTTGCTGCCCGCGCTCCTCGAGAATCCATCGATCTCCGAAGCGCAAGTGGCGAAACTGGCCATCGGCGCTTCCCGGGACTCGATCGAAGTGATGCTCAAAAGTCCGCGCCTACGGTCGCTGCGCAAGGTCCTTGAGGCTCTTCAGGCAAATCCATATGTTGTGAAGGAAAGAGCCGATGAAATACGAGAGCTGCTGACTAGCGCTCGCCCGACTGCTGCCGCTACGGGGCCCGACGGCGCTTCTGCGGGCGAGGACTCCGCGGCCGCGACCGAAACGCCAACGCCGGCAGCGGATTCCGGCACCGGCGATGAATGGGCGGACGACGAAGCTCTCGCCGCCTACCTCAAGGAACACGAGCAGGACATCGCCGCGGAGGGCGACAAACCCTTTAAGGCGATTGGCGGAATCATGGAACTGTTGGGCGCTGACTATTTTCCGGTCGACGACGTTGCTGAAGCGCCCGCCCCCGCCGAGCCCGCCGCGCCAAAACCTGCCGCTGCGGTCAAGAAGGCCCCGGCGGTACCCATCCGCGAGAACGCACTTCAGAAGATCAGCCACCTCGACGTGAAGGGTCGCATCCAGCTGGCCCTGAAAGGCAACAAAGAAGAGCGCTCGCTTCTTATCCGCGACGGCACAAAAGTTGTGGCGCTGGCCGTGCTCGAAGCTCCCAAGCTTTCCGACGGCGAAGTTGAAAAATTTGCCAGCCAGAAGAACGTACTCGAATCCGTGCTGCGCCAGATTCCTCTGAAGCGGCGCTTCATGAAAAACTACAAAGTGGTGCGGAACCTGGTGGCGAACCCGCGCACTCCCCTCGATCTTGGACTGGGCCTGATGAAGCACCTGTTAGCCACGGATTTGAAGAATATTTCCGCCAACAAGGATGTTTCGGAGACGGTCCGCAAGCTGGCTTTGAAAATGTACAAGCAGAAAGAGGAGCAAGCCAATAAGAAGTAAGAAGTAAGAAGTAAAAAGTAAAAAGTAAAAAGTAAAAAGTAAAACGCGCCCCCCCGCTTCCGTGCCACAACCCGATCCCATTGCCGACCTGCTGCAGCGCGCCAGGACCATTGCCGTGGTCGGCCTTTCCTGCAATCCCTTGCGTCCCAGCCACGGTGTCACCGCCTACATGCAGAGCCACGGCTACCGCATCATCCCGGTCAACCCGCGGATCGAGGAGTGCCTGGGTGAGAAAGCCTACGGGTTCCTGCGCGACGTGCCTGAGAAAATCGACATCGTGAATATTTTCCGCCGTCCGGAGTTTGTGGAAGAGATTGTCGACCAGGCCATCCAACTCAAAGTCCCGGCCATCTGGATGCAGGAAGGCGTCGTCCACGAGAAGGCCGCGGAAAAGGCGCGCCAGGCCGGGATCTTCGTCGTGATGGACCGCTGCATCCTGAAAGAACACCGCCAGCGATTCCGCTGAGCGGCTTCGGGATTTGAGGTAGACTCTTGCTGCCCAGACTCCCGCTGCACCGGAGGCCCCTTGGATCACGACGCGATTTTGCCGCCCGCCGAACCAATTCCTTCCCCTGAAACAGCCCCTCCCGCGCAGCCGTCGGCGCTCCGCAGAGTATTCGTGGGCAAAGACGGCCTTCGCGCCATCTGGAGCCTGCTCATCTTCGTCGCGCTCGTTGCGGCCCTTGCCTTCTGCGCAAATCGAATCGCCCACGCGATCGATCCGCATGCCCCCGGCGGTCCGCTGCCCGGCACGGAGATCCCTCCGACTCTCTTGCTCCCGAACGAATTGGTCCCCTTCCTGATAATCCTCTTCGTCACCTGGATCATGTCAAAGATAGAGCGCCGACCCAACTCCGTCTACGGACTCGGGGGCAGCCGCAAGGTGCCGCGCTTCTTCGCTGGCCTGGCTTGGGGAGTAGTCTGCCTGTCGATTCTGGTCCTGACTCTCGACAAGACCGGGCTCCTCGTTATCGACCGGCGCCTGCTGTTTGGCGGTGATGCTCTCCGCTACGGAGCCATCTGGCTGGTGGGCTTCCTTCTGGTTGGACTGCTCGAGGAGTACCTCGTCCGCGGCTATCTTCAGTACACGCTCGCCCGCGGCCTCGCTGGCCTTTACCAACTGGCCTTCAAGACCCGCCGCAGTGCAGCCTTCGGCTTCTGGACCTCAGCCGTCGTCCTTTCTATTCTCTTCGGCCTCGGCCACGGCAACAACCCGGGCGAATCTCCCATCGGACTGCTCTCTGCCGGTCTGGCCGGGATGGTCTTCTGTTTCAGCCTGTGGCGCACCGGTTCGCTGTGGTGGGCCATTGGCTTCCACGCCTCGTGGGATTGGGCGCAATCCTTCCTCTACGGCGTCGCCGACAGCGGGATGATGGCTCAGCACCATCTCCTCGCAACGCACCCGGTGGGCAAACCGCTGCTGAGCGGCGGTGCCACTGGCCCAGAGGGCAGCATCTTCATCGTCGCCGTACTGGCGCTGGCCAGCGCGATTATAGTTTTCACGCTGCCGCGCACTCAGAGTTAGTGTGGGGCGGACACTGCTGTCCGCCGCTTTTGACGTTGTTTTTGATTTTATTTTTCTAAGAGAAGAAAGTTCGGCCGGTTTTCCTGACGAAGTAAGCAGGATCAAAGTCAAACGCAGGCGGACAGAAGTGTCCGCCCCGCACAAACTACCGTCCGACGCCCACAAAAACCACGCTGGCATCGTCGCGCACGCCCGCCCCGTTGGCAAACGACCGCACATCATCCACGATGCTCACCGCCGACGCCCCCGCCTTGACCGCGTGTTCGGCTAGACGGCACGCGCCATATTCCTCTTCCCTGGCATTGACTGCCTCGGTGATGCCGTCGCTGTAGAAAATGAGCTTCGATCCCGCGGACAACGAAACCTGCGTCTCGGAATAATCTCCGCAACCCAGCCCCAGAGGGAGCCCGCGTTCCGTATCCAGAAAGTGTTCGCCTTGATCGTCAATCAACAGGGGCAGCAGATGTCCGGCGTTGGCAAAAACCACGGTGCGCGCCGCAGGATCGAGCACGGCATAGACCATGGTCACGAATTTCCCCGCGGGAAAATCGTCGACCAGCAACTGGTTCAGCCGGGTCAGCACCTCGCCCGGCGTGCAGCGGGCCTCCGCCAGCGAGCGCAAAACGCCGCGGGTTGCCGACATCAGCAGAGCCGCAGCGGTGCCCTTGCCCGAGACGTCGGCCAGAACCAGTCCCCAGCGCCCGTCGGGGAAGGGAATGAAGTCATACCAGTCGCCGCCTACGGCCCGCGCCTGCACGCTGAGTCCGGAAACCACAAACCCAGGTATGTAAGGAGAACTCTTAGGCAGCAGCGCCTGCTGCATGGCGCGCGCTTCCTCGGCTTCGCGATCCAAAGCATCGCGCTGCGACCGTTCATGCTTAAATTGCCGCGCATTGTTCACCGCGACAGCAACGTGATCGCACAAAGCCTGCAGAATCCTCACTTGCTGACGAGGAAAACCGTCGACCTCAGGATGCGATGCCGTGAACACCCCAACCAATCGCTCGCCAACGCGCAGCGGAATAGCCACCTCCGAGAGCGTCGAGGCCTGGCATCCGATGTAGTACTGGTCTTCGCGAACGTCGGGCGCATAGCGGAGCTGGCCGGTTGAAGCGACGTATCCCACCATGCCCTCGCGGCCGATTTTCAGGCGATGTCCTTTGCCCGGCGCGCAGCATTCCAGGCATCCCCGCACCCCCGCCAGCACCATCTCGCTGTGCTCTTCGTCGTGCAGGTAGATGCTGGCCTCGATGCATCCGAAGGAATCAGCTACCTCATTGACCACGCTGTCGATCAGTTGGTCGAGGTCGAGAATCGAGGTGATCTTATGCGCAGCTTTTTGTACGCGCTGCAGGTCTTCGATGAGATCGACGGGCAGAGCACGGATAGGGGCAATTTCGTTGCTGACGGCGCTCGGAATCGTAGCCATTGAAACCAATCCTTCTTGCCGAAGGCAGGCCTTTTAGCAAACGTTTAAGGTTGCTTTATAAGATGCCGCGTGGGACGTTACGATTCTTTCTTTGGCTGCGCGGGTCCGCTCTCTGAGGCCCGCGAACGCTGGCGTTTGATCTCTTCCATGCGCTCGCGGATGCGCTTCTCGATGCCTTCATTCGTAGGGCGGTAATAGGCGCGATCGCGCAGATTGTCGGGCAGGCATTGCATGTCGGCGACTTTGCCTTCGAGGTCGTGCGCGTACTGGTATCCCTGCCCGTAGCCTAGTCCCTTCATCAATCTCGTGGGAGCATTACGCAGATGCAGCGGAACCGAATCTGCCGCGGTCTGCTCGACATCTTGCTGGACGTCGCCGTAGGCCGTGTACAGGGCGTTTGACTTAGGCGCGACCGAGAGATACACAACGGCCTCCGCCAGCGCCAGATTTCCCTCCGGCATTCCAATGAAGTCGACCGCGTCGCGGGCCGCCATGCACAGCGAGAGCGCATTAGGATCGGCCAGCCCAATATCTTCTACGGCCATGCGCACCACCCGCCGCGCGACATAGAGCGGATCTTCTCCCGCCTCCAGCATGCGTCCGAGCCAGTACAGAGCCGCATCAGGATCGCTGTTGCGAACCGACTTGTGCAGCGCGGAAATCAGGTTGTAATGTTCTTCGCCCGACTTGTCATAAAGCAGAGTGCGCTTCTGCAGCGCGTCCCGCACGATCTCATCGGTGATCTCGCGCGAATCGTTTTGGGCGGGTGCCCCATCCTTCTCGCGTTCTTTGCGAGAGGGTGGGGATTTTGATCTCGTCAGCCCCGCCGCAACCTCGATCACGTTGTAAGCACTGCGCGCATCTCCGCTGGTGTAGCTGGCAATCTTCTTCAGCACGTCGTCGGAGGCCGTCAAATTCATGTTCCCCAGCCCGCGCTCGCGATCCGTCAGAGCTCGCCGCAGCAACAACACAATCTGCTCCTCAGTAAGCGGCTTCAGCACATACACGCGGCAGCGCGACAGCAACGCCGAATTGATCTCGAACGACGGATTTTCCGTGGTCGCGCCGATCAGCCGAATATTGCCTTTCTCCACGTGCGGCAGAAACGCATCCTGCTGGGCCTTGTTGAAGCGGTGAATCTCGTCGATGAACACGATGGTCCGCGTGCCATACTGCCGCGCCCGCTCGGCGTCGGCCATCACCTGCTTGATCTCTTTGATCCCCGCCAGCACGGCGGAGAATTCGATGAACTCCGCCTTGGTCATGCTCGCGATAATCTTCGCCAGCGTCGTCTTTCCCGTGCCCGGAGGTCCCCAGAAGATCAGCGATCCGGTATCGTCGCGGTCGACCTGCGTGCGCAGCGGCTTGCCGGGACCAATCAGGTGCTCCTGGCCTACATATTCCTCGAGCGTCCGCGGGCGCATGCGGTCGGCCAGGGGCCGCGTCGCATCGGCGGCGCCACCCGCATTCGGAATAGGTTGAAACAGGCTCACAGAACCCCTTTATGTCAATCTACGCCAAAGACGCAGGCTTCCAGCTTAACCCAACTGGCCGATTGACACCGATTCGCGCCTTACCTAGACTGCAGAGTAGACGACTGCCAGAGTAGGCGTTCACGAGGTCCCACGCATGGGTTGGTTGCAGAACAAGTTCGAAAAGAATTTCATGATCAGCACAGTTGATTACGTCTTCAACTGGGCGCGCAAGTCCGCCGTATGGCCGATGACGTTCGGCCTGGCCTGTTGCGCGATTGAAATGATCGCCTCTTCCACCTCGCGCTTCGACATCGCGCGCTTCGGTTCGGAAGTGTTCCGTCCCAGCCCGCGCCAGAGCGACCTGATGATCGTTGCCGGCACGGTCACGCTGAAGATGGCGCCCGTCGTGAAGCGCATCTACGACCAGATGCCCGATCCGAAGTGGGTCATCTCCATGGGCGCGTGCTCGTCCGTGGGCGGCCCGTTCAATACTTATGCGGTCCTGCAGGGCGTCGACAAAATCGTTCCGGTCGACGTTTACGTTACCGGATGCCCGCCCCGCCCCGAAAACCTTTTCTACGCGCTGCTCAAACTGCAGGACAAGATCGACACCATGACGCTGGCCAAGAAGCCCACCGAAGTCCGCCTCGACCCGAACATGGTGGAGAACTTCAAGCGCCAGGTAATGATTGCGCAAACTTTGCAGCCGAAATGACAAATGACCGCGTCCAGCGGGCGGGAGCCCGCCTCGATCATCCTGAGCGAAGCGAAGGATCCGCCAGCTGCCCTCTTTGCGTGCCATGCGGCCAAAGTCACCCCTAGTGGACCTGGGTGAGAATCCAATTCAGCAACTTCCAGTCGCCGTGCTCACGTTCTAAGCTAGCCTGGTATTCACTAAACCGACTATGGCCTTCGTCAAGTTTATTTCCCAAGCCCATCTTCCCACAACCAACGAAGCGCGAGACTTCCCCTGTAACGGGAAAATGATTTGCATCGCCAACGTATGGGGAAAGTTCAGCGCCATCGATAACGTGTGCCTGCATCAGGGCGGCTCGCTCGGGCAGGGAGCCGTGGAAGACGGCAAGGTGGTCTGCCCCTGGCATGGCTGGCAATATGATCCCAAGACGGGCGTGGCCGTGGATCATCCCGATCAGAAGTTGAAGACCTACCCCATCAAGGTCGAGAACGGCGAAGTCTTTATCGATCTGGACTAGGCCGACATCCGGTCTATCCAAGAATCTTCAGGAATTTCCCCGGCTGATTATCGTACCCCGGGAAAACCTGCGCCAGATTCTTGTTGCCCATGTGCCGGGCGACCGCTTCTCCAATCACCTGCCGGAAATCCGTGGTCAGGGCCAGGTCGCGGCCTTCATAAAGCTGCGACTGGTCGAGTCCCGGCCAGCGTCCGTACACCTTGCCGCCCTTGACCGGCCCGCCCAGCACGAACATCACGTTGGCGTGCCCGTGGTCGGTGCCGCGGTTGCCGTTTTCGCGCGCCGTGCGCCCGAACTCCGACATGGTGACGACCACCGTGTCCTCGCCCAGATCGCCAAGATCGGTCCAGAACGCGGCGATCGATTGCGAGAACTCGGTCAGCACGTTCGCCAGTTGGCCTTCGGTCGCGCCTTCGTTCACGTGGTGGTCCCAGCCACTGATATCGGAAAACGCCACCTGCACGCCGAGATTCGCTTTGATCAGTTGCGCCAGCTGTCGCAACCCGTCGCCCAATCGGCCCTTGGGATAATTCGCGCCGGGAGCGGGCGTGTATTTTCCGGGATCTGCGGCCTTCAGCATCTTCACCGCGTCGAAAGTCTCTGCGCCCGTGCCGTGCAGCACGCTGTCGGAGGAGTGGTCGTACATCGCCTCAAACGCGGTCGCCGCCGGTGACGCTTTGGGATTCTTCCCACCCACCGAAAAGTCGTTGATGTTATTCATCGCGACGGCAGGCTCGGAGCCCCCTAAAATGCGCGGCAGCGACGGCCCCAGCGCAATCGCGCGGAAAGCCGAGTCTTGCGCCGCCCGCGGCATGCTGTGCAGCGACCGGTTGAGCCAGCCGTCGTCGGTGGCCTTCACGCCGGGCGTACCGGTCTCCATGAAATCCTGAGCATCGAAGTGCGAGCGCGTCGTGTCGGGAGATCCCGCCGCATGAACAATCGCTAGATGCCCCTGCTGCCAAAGCGGCTGAAACGCCGCCAGTGAAGGATGCAGCCCGAAGAAGCCATTCAAATCAATCACCGACTTCCGTGGAATATTGATACTCGGCCGCATCGCGTAGTACTGCGGTTCTGCGTGCGGAACAACAATGTTCAGCCCGTCCGCCGCGCCCCGCTGGAAAATGACGACCAGCCGTTTGTTGCGGCCGCCCACCTCGACAGCGCCAAAAGCCGCCCGGGTCAGAAAGCTCGGCACCGCCGCCGTCCCCACGACGGCCAGCGCGCTGTTGCGAAGAAAAATGCGACGCGTAATGGACATAAAAACAGCTCCTAGCTGCTAGCTCTTGGCTTTTAGCTCTTGGCTTCGATCAACCGATCTCTATAGAGTTGCTCCACTGCCAGTAGCCGCAAGATTCAAGCCAAAAGCCAACAGCCAAGAGCCAAAAGCTATCGTTTCTGAAACTCGGCGACCCCAGCAGCAATCCCGCGATCGTGCTCGCGTCCGGCGGACGTGCCACATCCCCCGGCTTGCGCTGCGGAGCTTTCTTATCTTGCGAGCCCTTCTCTTGTGGGCCTTTTTCTGGCGGATTGGCCGCGACATTCTTCGCCGGAGCTTCAATCTGCGCCATGATCGAGTCGTGCGTCTGTTGCGATACATCGCCCGCAAGCAACTTCGCTTCCATGGTCGACAGCGCAACCGTCGCATCCGCTGGCGGAGGCGGCCCGCCCGCCAACTGCACCGCATCCACCTTCACTCCGCGAACCTTCCCGGCAGTCAACCCCAGAGCGAAGTTCATGCGGTTCAGCAGCGCCGACGAACTCACCCAGGTGTCAGCCTTCATCGAATATCCCGTCGGCGGCTGCGCGGAGTACAGCGGCATGCCCATGTTGCCGATCTGGCGCGCGAGCGGAAGCGCATCGTCCACGTCGGCGCCGGTGGCGCGCACGGCCGAGGCCACAAACTCGAGTGGCGTCTTCACCTTGGCTCGGTACGTGTCAGCGGCCCAGAATTCCGGCGACTGAAACAACGTCGTCAGCACTTCTCGGATGTCGCCCTTCTTTTTCTGAAAGGTTTTTGCCATGCGGTCGACCAGTGCGGCCGGCGGATCGTCCGACACAAAACGCTGCGCCAGCTTCAACGAAATAAAGTGCGCGGTCTGCGGACTGGTCGCCAGCATGTGCAGCACTTCCTTGCCCTCGTCTTCGCCCTTGGGCTTGATGCGATGTCCCAGAACAAACTTGGGTCCAGGCTCGTGCATGCGCGGCTCGTATTTGAATCCCAAACCTTCGTACGGCTTCTCGATGGTCCATCCGGTAAAGACTTTGGCGACCTCGGTCACATCGCGCTGCGAGTAACCGCCGTTCACGCTAAGCGTGTGCAGCTCGAGCAACTCGCGGCCATAGTTCTCATTCAAGCCGCTGTTCTGCTTACGTTTCGCGTTAGGATTCGGCGGCGGAAAACGGCGCGGACCGTAGGGACCATACGGCCGTCCCGGATGAGCCGGTATTCCCAGCCCCTGCATGGAGTTCGGCCCCACACTCATCCAATTGTCCAGGTAGAACAACATCGCGGGGCTCTTCGCCGTGGCCGTCAGCAGGTCTTCAAATTTTCCCAGCGCGCGCGGGCGGATCACGTCCTGCTCGTACGCGGTCAGGAACAGCCGCTCCGGACCCTTGCCCACGAACACGTTGAAGTGATTGAACCAGAAATCGGTCATCACCTGTTCCAGCTGGCGGTCGCTGTAAATAGCTCGCAGCAATTTTCCCTGCATCAGTTCATCGTGCACGATGCCCTGCGGGTTATTCATGGCCAGCAGCGTTTCTTTCTGCTTCGGGTCCATGCCTGCGACGAAATCCTGCGCCTTGCCGCCGCGCAGAGAGTCGGCGAATGCCACTTGCTCGTCGCTCGACATCGCGATCACTTTTTTGTAGCGCTGGTCGGGTTGGAGATCGATGAGTCCCTGCACCTTCAAATCGGCATAGAGACGATCTTCGCGGCGGCGGGCCTCGGCCTCGTCCGCGGGCGAAAGCTTCACCTTGGCCGGAGGCGCCGCGGCCATTTCGGCGGCGGGCGCTCCGTTGGCGGCGCTCATCGCGTTCATGCTGGTCGCGTCCGACGGCGCGCTGTTGGCTGAATCCGGGCTGGCCGCTGCCGCCGCGGCCAATTCTGCCTCCGTCTTGGCGGAATCGCTGGCAGATGGTCCAGAAGAAACTTGAACGGCAGCAGGAGTCGGCGCGGCGGCTTGTTCGACCCGGTCATTCTTCTGTTGCTGCTTCTCCTCGAGGCGCGCGATCTGCACCTGATACACGGCTCGCTTCGCGGGATCGGAAGGCATGGGCCGCTTGCCCTCCATGACCTGCTTGATCACGCCGTTATCGGGAAAGTTCTCGACCAGTTCCTTCGAACTCATGCGCAGCGTGCGCAAGGGCGCCAGGCGCGCTTCCACGGCGTTGTCCGGAATTTTTTCCGGATGCAGCTGCAACTCGATCCAGCGGTCGACGCCCATAGCCGTCACCTGCTGAATATCCCCCGGCCGCGGACCAAACGTCAGCCGGTTGAGCGCCTGCACCGCACGCTTCTGCTCGCTCGCGCCAGCGTCGGGCGCCTTCTCTTTCTTCTTAGCCAGCAATTGCGGGACCGCGCAGGCGAGGCTCAGACACAGCAGAAACAGTGCGAACTTGGCGCCAAGACTGAATCGCCCAAGACTGGATCGCCTAAGACTGGACTTCATTCAGAACTCCCCCAGACGGAGCAGGTCCCTTGATTATGAACCCCTATGGGGAAAAAAGTTGCTGTCGGACGAGATTCCGGGACGGCTTGAAAGTGATTGCAGGGCAAGGGTTTCGGAGCCGAAACCCGCGAAAACAAGGCTCTACTGGCCGCTCTCTGTGGTCAAATACATCTTCCCGCGAGAAACTTTGTGCTGCAGAGTGGCGGCAAGCTGGTCGATGTCGGCCGCCGCAATGTTCACCGCCATGCCGTGCAGCAGCGGCGCGCGGTTGCTCCCCACCGCGTCACGGCGCACCTGAATCAGCAGTCCCTGCACCACGTTCGCATCAAACTTCTCCGGAGCCATCCGCACCAGATCGCTGAGCGCGCTGCCCACCGAAAGCGGAGCCCTGTAGGGACGCGTGCTGGTCATGGCGTCGAACGAATCGGCCACGCCCACAATGCGCACCTGCATCGGCAAATCGTCCTGACCGAGCTTGTCGGGATAGCCCGAGCCATCGCTGCGCTCGTGGTGCCAGCGTACGGTCTCGGGAATCTTCGGCCAGGGAAACTGCACGCTGCTGACGATCTGGTGGCCGACGGTAGTGTGGTCGGCCATCTCGCGGATCTCATCCGGATTGAGCGCACCGGGCTTGCCGAACAAGCGGCGATCAACCGCAACTTTTCCAATGTCGTGCAAATACCCGGCGCTGCGCAGCGCCGCAACGTCGCTCGACTCCATCCCCATGGCCTCGCCGATGGCCGCGGCGTAGCGCCCTACGCGAAGCGAATGCCCGTGAATGTTCACGTGCTTGACGTCGATAGCCGTGGCAAAAGCCTCGAGCGCGTTGTCGTAGAACCCGTGCAGAGACGCCATCAGCCGCAGATTTTCGGAAACACGCTGCGCGATGCTTTGCGTCAAAGCATGATTCTGCACCGCCAGCGCGATGTAGCTGCACAGAAGTTCCAGCGCATCGAGTTCGCTGTCTTCATACAGCGCGTCGCCCGGACGGCGGCCCAGCGCGACTACTCCGGCCAACCGGCCTCCCGCTTTCAACGGGGCTAGGCACTTGAACAGCTCCGGCGCGACGTTGCCATTGGAACTCAGAAAAACCGAGTACGTCGACGAATTGAGCACGATGGGCCCACGCGCCGCGCTGATCGCATGCACGTGTTTGGGCAGGAGAGGAATGAAGGCAGGATTCGGCATCAGGGCGAATCCCTGCGCCGTGGCGGAGGTCAGCATGGCGGGCTTGTCGTTGAATAGAAAGAGCGCACCTTCGCGCGCGCCCGCCGCTTCCATGATGGCCGACAGCATCAGCCGCGAAGTTTCCGAGAAGTCGCGCTCCGCCGTCAGCGCGGGCCCGAGCTCGGAAAGCGCCTCAACCGTATGCAACAGCCGCCGCAAATTGTGGGTCTGAATCGCCACTGACGAAGTGGGAGCCAGATCGCAGAGCAAGACGAGGGTACCATGCGGGAAATACTCAGCGCGAGAGCGCGTGTTGGTTAGTTTGATGCGGTAGTGACCAACATGAAAACATAGTGACGAGCCTGATTCCGCCACCGGCGGGCTATTGCGGCGGATTCCTGGCGAATACTTTCACAGCGTTAAGCCTGAACCACAGAGGACTCAGAGTCACACAGAGTTCGCCTCTGTGTTCTTCTCTGTGTTCCTCCGTGTCCTCTGTGGTAAAGATTTGAGGTTTAGAAGTGCTCCCGCAGTTCGGCAAACCGCCCCACGATGAGCAATTTCTGCCGCGGAGGAGCCGGGTTGATCTCCTCGTGCTCCAGGATCCAAGTGTCGCCGTGCGGTACAAAGACCGCGTGCAGACCGGCAGCCATCGCGGGATTGATATCCGACTTCGGACTGTTGCCCACCATCCACGTGCAATCGAGCGCCAGCTTATGTTTTTCCGCCACGCGCCCGTATGCGGCAGCATCCTTCTCGGCGACAATCTCGACCGCCGCGAAATACTCCTTCAAGCCCGAGCGCTCGACTTTTCCCGTCTGCTCGGCGATCGCGCCCTTGGTCATCAGGATCAGGCGATGGCGCTCCGCCAAATACTGCAGCGTCTCCGGCACCTCAGGCAACAGCTCCACAGGATGATCGGCGATGCTATGCGCAAAATTAGTGATCTGCGCATGCGACTCAGGCGTGACCGGCTTCGCGCTCAACCGCTCAAACGTAGCGACCAGCGCATGCGCGAAGCTGTGCAGTCCATACCCGTGTTTCACAATGCACTCGCGCTCCACGTCGTTGAGCACTCCACGCACCTGCTCGGCAGAAAATTCGTGATGATTGAGAAACGAGATAAAGCGCGCAATGGCCCGCTCAAAATAAATATTGTTCTCCCAAAGCGTATCGTCAGCGTCGATGAGGAGGGTTTGGGGAGGCAAGCTTCTAGCTCTTAGCTCTTGGCTGTTGGCTCTTAGCTAAACTGCAGCCCCTGGTCGAACTGGGCTATGAGTCTCCATCCGTGCGTTCTTTGACGACGATTCAGCGGAAAATCGATGCGAGCGGAAGGCTCCAAGCCAAAAAGCTAAGAGCCAAAAGCCAAGAGCGCCTCACCCCACCCAATCCACTCGCGCTTCCGGCCCGATAATCCCTGCCTTGTGTCCCATATCAAGCAGCCGGCGGACCGCTTCGCGGCCGTCGGGACCGTAGTCGAGTGTGCGCTCATTCACATACATGCCGATGAATTTGTCGGCCGACGACGCATCGAGATCGCGGGCGAACTGCATGGCATACGACAGCGCTTCTTCACGGTGATCGAGTCCATACTGAATGCTCTCGCGCAACGCGGCCGAAACTAACGGCATCAATTCGGGACCGAGCGCCCGCCGAATCGCATTTCCGCCCAGGGGCAAAGGCAAGCCAGTCACCTTCTGCCACCACCGGCCGAGATCCACAATGCGGTGCAGGCCCAACTTGTCGAAGGTCAGCTGTCCTTCATGAATGATCAACCCAGCTTCGAATTTCCCTTCGAGCACCTGCGGGATGATCTGGTCGAACGGCACAACCTCGGTTTCCACTCCCGGAGCAAACAGATGCAGCGCCAGGTAAGCCGTGGTGAGCGTGCCCGGCACAGCAATGCGTTTGGTCTTGATTTCGCTGGCCGTGAACGGGCGCGGCGAAACGATCATCGGCCCGTAGCCCTCGCCCACACTGCCGCCGCAGGCCATCAGCGCGTATTTATCCTGCACATACGGATAAGCGTGAAACGAAATTGCGCTGACATCGTAAACCCCTTCGCGCGCCTTCTGGTTCAGCGTCTCGATATCGCACAGCGTATGGCTGAAGCGCAGGCCCGGGGTGCGCACCTTGTTCGTGGCCAGGCCGTAGAACATGAAGGCGTCGTCGGAATCCGGGCTGTGAGCCACGGTAATCTCGCGCACCTGACCGGAGGCATTGCCTCCCGGCGCTTTGGATGTTTCGGATACTACAGTCATTATGAACTCCAGAAATCTACGGCTGGACTGCGCTCTTTACTGCACCTTTGCCCCAGCGATTAGCGATGCCGGCGGCCAACATTATCTTGATGACCTCAGCGGCCAGGAACCAGTACAGCCCTAGGTAAGCCGCCCTTGCCAGCGAGTGAGTGAACACGTAAAGCCAGCCCAGCCCTCCAGCGAATAGCAAGATCTCTGCTAGCAGTCCTGCGACGGCCGCGCGCAGGAAACTCTTTGTTCCGCGCTCAAAGACATAGCCAGCCAGGAAAGCCACGAACGGATACACCATCAGGAACCCGCCGGTGGGGCCGAGCAACTGAGCGATCCCGCCCGGACCAATGGGACTGAACACCGGCAATCCGGCCGCGCCTTCAGCTAAATAAAGCGCCAGCGCCGCAAAGCCACGTCGGCTGCCCAGCAGCATGCCGACCAGCAGAACGCCCATGTTCTGCACCGTAAGCGGAACCGGCGTAAGCGGCATCAACGGAATCGTAATGCGCGCGCACAATGCCACCACCAGGCTCGCGCCCACCACGAGCGCAACCTGGCGCGAGGCCTCCAGGGCCCGGTCCTGCGAACTGCCTATAGTTTGAATTGCCGGCTTTGCCATCAACTGGACCTCCCGATCGCAACTGCAACTTTCAACGCTGCTCTGTCTGGCGGTGCCGCTCCGCTTCACTCAGCGGTCCGTCATGGGATGCGTGCGCTTTCTGCAGATGCCGCCGCAAGTGCACGTACAGGGCGATGGCCACGCACACTACCACCAGCGTGCTTACGCCCAGGATCAGAAACCACCAGATCATCCGCACAGCCGTTTAGGATAACAGATGCGGTCGTGCAGGAAGTGATTGCGCTCACAGGAAATTCGCCTATCGACGAGGATTCCACCGGCGCCCTGTCATCCTGAGCGAAGCGAAGGACCTATGTAATTTGCTGCGAGAGGGGCGCTCTAGCTCGCCTTCTTCTCGGCGCGTCGTTGCCGCAGCGTCTCCACGCGCTTCACCATGAAGGTTAGGCGGTCCCGGCCCCACTTTGTATGCGTGATGACTTTCTCGATGTTGAGGAAGAAGTGCGGATCGCCCACTTTCTCCCGCAGTTCCTTGATGAAGGGATGGATCTTGGCGTAAATGAGGAACATCTCGCCACTGAAAGACGGCTGCAGAAACAATTCTTCATTCAACGCGCCCAGCAGGACGAACGACGCCGCCATGTTCCAATATCCGGCGACCTGGCGAAACCAGTTGTTCTCTTGCGTCCCCATCATGAAAGCGACTTTCATGACGTCGTCCGCGCTCTGGGGAAAGAATTCGGCAGCCCACCAGTTGCGCGCTTTCCGCATCTCCGCCTCGCGGCGCAGATCGTAGAGTTCCAGAATCAGGTGGGCATCGGCAGTAGTCGGCTTCTTTGCCATGTATATCTCCAATCTCAGTTTGAAGTGGCTAACAACTTGGTTCGGATGTCTCGTGCTCTCTCAGAGATGGGCTTCGCCTCCGCATCCCGCCCGGTCTTTCTCAAGACAAGAGAGTAATTCTCCAGCGCGACCGCCATTTCAGGCTTCTCCTGAAAGTTGTTGAGTTCCAGGATCGCGATGACGCGCTTGTAGAGCGGTTCCGCCTTATCGTACTGACCCTGCAAAGCGTAGCACATCGCCACGTCACCGACGCTCTGCGCTACGGGAGGCTTGTCAGGCCCAAACTGTTTTTCCCGGATCGCTAGGGACTTCTGATATTGTTGCGCGGCTTCCTGAAACTTGCCTTCGCGAATATATGCTCGTGCAAGCTTGTCGTTCGAATCCGCGACCTTAGCCTGGGCATTGCCGAGGTTTTGCAACATAAACCGGAAAAAATCTTCGTTGTTCGGCTTTGAAGGCGGTTGTTCCGCAGCGTAGTGCTCGCGGATTGCGACCGCCTCCGAGTACATTTTTTCGGCATCCGGATATTTCTGATTGGCGGCAAAAATATCTCCCGCTTTTTCAAGCGTCGTAGCTATGACGTCCGTTTGCAAGTATTCCTCGGAGGCGTCTTTCGGCTTGTGGGCTTTGCGGGCCTCCGTAAGGGTGGTGACTGCGCGATTTGCGAAGGCTTCGGCGTCGTCCTTCTTGCCCTGAGCATTGCAGGATTCTGCCAGCTTAATGAGCGCGCCGGAAATGCGCACATCCTTTTTCCAGTGTGATTCGGCGAACTTGAGCGCCTGGCGATAGGATTCTTCAGCTTGCGGATATTCTTTCTTTACCATGGCGGCGTCGCCATCGGCGGTGAGGCGGTCCCAGTCGGAAGCTTGCCCAAAAACTAAAGTTACAGAGATCAACAGCAGGCAACCTACGACAGGCGAAAGGAGTGCACGATTAGCTTTCATCGCAGACTACTGTTACCAGTGATTCACGCCGAGGTCGCGGCCGCGTCCGGCGGTGGCGCCGGCCGCTCGAAGTCGCACTCTTTATTAGGGCAAGCAATGACCGGCCCAGCCTTCAGGTTCTTCTCGACCAGATACTCGCTGCCACAGCTCGGGCACTTCTCCGGCAACGGCTTGTGCGCGGAAGTGAATTTGCAGTTGGGATAATTTCCGCAGCCGTAGAACGTATTCCCCTTGCGCGCCCGCTTTTCGACCAGATCACCGTCCTTGCACTCCGGACACTTCACCCCAATGTAATTCTGCTTCACATACTTGCACTCAGGATAGCCACTGCAGGTTGTGAACTCGCCGTAGCGTCCGTGGCGGATCATCATGTTCCGCCCGCACTTCGGGCAAAGTTCGTCGAGCGGAATATCGGGAACCTTCTTGCCCTGGTCCAGTCGCCGCGTGGTCTTGCAGTCGGGATATCCCGTGCACGCCATGAACTGTCCGAAGCGCCCGCGCTTCAGCACCATCACTCGGCCGCAGTTCTCGCAATATTCTTCTTGCGTCGTCTCCTGCACGTCGGCCGAATCGAGGTCCGGCAGGTTGATCGGATTCTCCTTGGTAAACTTGCAGGTGTTCGGATCTTCCTTATCGAAAGTGCTGCACGCGTAGAACGATCCGTGTCGACCCCACTTGATCACCAGCGGCGCCTTACAGAGCTCGCAATGCTCGTCCGTAGGCTTCTCCATCCGCTTGATGTTCTCCATATGCTTTTCGGCATACTTGAGGTCTTTTTGGAACTTCTTGTAGAAGTCCGCCAGGGCGTCCTGCCACTTCTCTTTGCCTTCTTCGATTTCGTCGAGCTCTTCTTCCAGACGCGCCGTGTATTGCAAATCGAAAATGTCGCGGAAATTTTCCACCAGCAGGTCCGTGACCACCAGTCCAATCTCGGTGGGCGAAAATTTTCCGCCGATCTTCTGCACGTACTGCCGTTCCTGAATGGTGGTCAAAATCGCGGCATAGGTGGACGGGCGTCCGATGCCGCGCTCTTCCAGTTCCTTCACCAGTGACGCTTCGTTGAAGCGCGGCGGCGGTTCGGTGAAATGCTGCTCCGGCTTCAATTCTTTGAGCGTGAGTTTCTGCCCGGCTTCCAGCGCCGGCAGCTTGTGTTTCAGTTCCTCGTCCTCTTCGTCCTTGCCATCCTTCGACTCTTCGTAGACGCGCAGGAATCCGTCGAACTTGAGCACCGACCCAGTCACGCGGAACCAGAAAACTTCGTTGGTCTTGGCCTTGGCGTCGATGTCGACCGTGGTCTGATCGAAAATCGCGGGATTAATCTGCGAAGCCACGAAACGCTGCCAGATCAGCTTGTAGACCTTGAATTCGTCTTCCTTTAAATACTGCTTGATCTGGTCCGGATGCCGCATCGCCGAAGTCGGGCGAATCGCCTCGTGCGCTCCCTGCGAATCCTTCTTTTCTTTAAATGTATTCGGCGTCTCGGGCAGGTACGTCGGACCATATTCCTTGCCCACGTACTCGCGCACTTCCTGAATCGCCTCAGGCGCAACCCGGGTCGAATCGGTACGCATGTACGTGATCAAGCCGACCGAGCCTTCTTCGCCCAGTTCCACGCCTTCATACAGGCGCTGCGCGATCATCATGGTGCGCTTCACGCTGAACCGAAGCTTGCGCGAGGAATCCTGTTGCAGCTTGCTGGTGGTAAACGGAGGCGCGGCGTTGCGGCGGCGCTCTTTTTTGTCGACGGTGCGAACGACCCAATCGGAGGTCTCCAGCGCGGCGCGAATCTTTTCCGCGTCTTCGCCGTTGGTGACTTCAACCTTTTCCTCGCCCTTGCCCACAAAGCGCGCATCGAACGCCGGAGGCTTGCTGGCGGCGAGGTGCGCATCAATCGTCCAATATTCTTTTTTTTCGAACGCTTTGATCTCGCGTTCACGTTCCACAATCAGCCGCAGCGCAACCGTCTGCACCCGCCCGGCCGAAAGACCGCGCCGGACTTTATCCCAGAGTAGCGGAGAGACCTGATATCCCACGAGCCGGTCAAGCACGCGCCGGGCCTGCTGTGCGTCCACCAGATTCTGATCGATCGCGCGGGGGTGCTCGAAAGCCGCCTGCACAGCGCGCTTGGTAATTTCGTTGAAGGTGACGCGCTGAATCCGGGGCGGAGGCGCCTCTTCGCCCTTCTTCAGTTTCTTGGCTTTTTTCGCTTTACCGTTGCCGCCAAGTTCGAAGGCCAGATGGGCGGCGATGGCTTCGCCTTCGCGGTCCGGGTCAGGCGCCAGAAAGATGAAATCGGCTGACGCGGCCAGCTTCTTCAGCTTGGCGACGACTTTCTCTTTGCCGGGGATGACAACGTAATCCGTCTCGAAGCCGTTCGTGGTATCGACGCCCAGCGTACTCTTGGGCAAATCTTTCACATGGCCGAACGAGGCCTCGACGGTGTAGCCCTTACCCAGATATTTCTGGATGGCTTTCGCCTTGCCGGGCGATTCGATGATGACTAAACCTTTAGACAATGGATCCTCAATTTCCTTGCGCTCCGTTTTCGAAGCTAGCACGAATAGGCGGAAAGCAACAAGTTACGGGCAGAACGCTCTTGGCTTTTGGCTCTTAGCTCTTGGCTCAAAACCACTATGCCGCCGAGGGATTTCTTACCTTTGATGAGAGCGCTGACAGCATCCTCATAATCCTCTCAAGACTTGCATTCAGCTCGGAGTGTTCTGCGTTGTTCACGAAGCCCAAGTCCCTTACCAGCAACAGATGATAGGAAAGTTCAGCACCTGATCCCATCGCAATCTGGACGAATCGTCCCATCTCCCCGTCGGATCGTCTGCCGCATCCTTCCGCCAAATTCGCGGGAATCGAAGCAGATGCCCGTCGAATCTGGCTGGTCAATCCGAAGCGTTCTTCCTTCGGAAACGTCTGCGTGACCTTATAGACGGAGAGCGTTAACCTGTGGGCTTCGTCCCAAACGCGCAAGTCCTTGTAGTTCCTCATCGCACGCCTCCCGCAGTATGTGGTTCAAGCCAAAAGCTAAAAGCCAAGAGCCAAAAGCTAAAAGCTTTTCACAAAATTCTTCCCCGGCATCTGCCTCACTTTGCCCGCCAGTTCCAACTCGAACAGCGCGGCAAAGATTTCGGAAGACGACAATTCGTTCTCCAGCTTTTCGACAATTTCGTCGATGTGCGTGGTCTCGTCGGCTTTCAGCAGGCTCAGGATTCGCTTTTCGTGAGGAGGGAGCCCTTCGTCCGGAAATAGAGATGCGGACGAGGAGCCTGGGGATTCAGGTGAGGCGGGTGGAGTCAATGCAAGTCGTACTTCTGTCGGGAGATCTTCCCACACGTCTTCCCAGGTTGCCACCAGCTTGGCGCCCTGTTTGATCAGTGTGTTCGGCCCCCAGGAATTTTTGTTGGTGACGTTTCCGGGCACGGCGAAAACGTCACGGTTCTGTTCCAGCGCGCAGCGCGCCGTGATGCGCGTGCCGGAATATTCGGCGGCTTCGACCACCAGCACGCCCACCGACATGCCACTAATGATCCGGTTGCGGATGGGAAAATTTTGCGGCGCGGCAAACGTTCCCAGCGGAAACTCGGAGATCAGCGCGCCGCCCAGAGCCAGAATCTGTTCCGCCAGCCGCGAATTCTCTTTGGGATAGATCACGTCCACGCCCGTGCCAAACACCGCGACCGTCTTGCCTTTCGCGGAGATCGCCCCGCGATGGCTGGAGGTGTCGATGCCCCGCGCCATGCCACTAATAATGACCAATCCCTGCGCCGCCAGATCGCAAGCCAGCCGCTCCGCCATCCCAGTGCCATACACCGTGGGATGGCGCGTTCCCACCATGGCGATGCCGGGCCTGGTCAGCACCTCGGGATTCCCGCGCACCCGAAGAATCAGCGGTGGATCGTAGATTTCCTTGAGACGTGGCGGGTACGCGGGGTCGTCCATCGAGACCATGGTCACGCCGGCCGCGGCGGCCTGCGCAATCTCTTCCCGCGCCAGCTCCGCGGACTTGCCCGTGGCCAGCGATTGGGCGGAAACGGCTTGAATCCCAGTGCTCTCCAGTTCGGTCAACGACGCGCGAAAAACAGCCTCCGCCGAGCCAAAGTGCTCGACCAGTTTGCGCGCCTTGGTCGGCCCCAGGCCGGGGGTCAGCGAGATCGACAGCCACTCCAGCAGATGCGTTGCGGCCGGGGATACTGCGGCGTTGGACAAAAATGCACTCCGAGCGGACTGTACTGAGCCGGGAAGAACCGTGTCAAGGTCATGCGTCACAATGGGTTTGATAAACTTGTGGAAAGAATGAGACGTTTACGCATTTCCGCCATTTCCTACCTGAATACTGCCCCCCTGATGTGGGATTTCGAGCATGCCGGGCTAAAACACGGGGTGGAGCAGGGGGTAGAGCACGGGCTAAAACACGACGCCAGCCGCGACTTCGACATTTCTTACACCCTGCCCTCGTCCTGCGCCCGGTCGCTGGCCGACGGAACGGCCGACATCGGCATCATTCCCGCTGCGGCTTATGCCGAAATCCCGGGATTACAGGTCCTGCCCGAAGTCGCGATCGCCTCGCGGCGCGCGGTGCGTTCCATCCTGCTGGTCAGCAAAGTTCCCATCGAAAACGTCCGCACCGTTGCCCTGGATACTTCTTCCCTGACCTCGGTGGCGCTGACAAAAATTCTGTTCGAGAAGTGGCTGGGCGGCGGAAGGACATTCGCAGCAATGCCGCCCGATGTCGACAGCATGCTGGCCAGTCATGACGCCGGCCTGCTCATTGGAGATCCGGCGCTGAAGATTGACCGCCTCCGCTACCACACGCTCGATCTGGCGGAAGAATGGATTCGCCACACCGGCAAGCCCTTTGTCTTCGCCTTCTGGGCCGTGCGCAGCGACGCCCTGCGCGAGGCTTCCCCATCGCTCGACCTGCCGTCAGTGTTTCAGAACTCCCGCGACCACGGTCTGGAACCCGCCAGCCTGAACCAGATCGCCCGCGAATGGGCCCCGCGCCTGGACATCAGCGCCGCCGAGGTGCGCAGTTACCTCACCCAGAACATTCACTACCAGCTCGACGCCGGCTGCCTGGAGGGTTTGCGATTGTTCTATCAGTACGCAGCCGAGATCGGCGCGCTGCCGGCAGCGCCAGAACTGCAGTTCGTCGACGCGAAGGCCGTGGCGTTGTAGCGCGTGTGGCCGACCCTCTGACGCTAGCATAAATCCCGGGTGGCCCATCCTTTGCGTTCTTTGCAAAGGGTGGGCTTACCGCAACTCTCGCCGCAGCGGTCCTGCGCCGCAGGCCGGATTTTCAAGAAAGGCTCAGGCCACAGATTGACCCTTACGCGGCCTACCTCCT